>Ga0185299_10000277_pt1 | contig 155322 bp, 142 predicted proteins | sample PaiPotPPA55metaG_FD_128002 | JGI IMG/M metagenome (GOLD analysis project Ga0185299, IMG submission 128002) | Iron sulfur acid spring bacterial and archeal communities from Banff, Canada, to study Microbial Dark Matter (Phase II) - Paint Pots PPA... ...
GCCGAAGCCACCAACGCCGCCAAAGCCGACGCCGCCGGCGCCGCCAGCAACGCCGCCGCCGCCGCCACCGCCACCTCCATTGGCACCGCCGCCGCCACCGCCCCCATTGGTGCCACCGCCGTTGGCGCCGCCGCCGCCGTTGCCGCCCACGGCGCCGCCGGTGAACGCGCCAGCGCCGCCGTTGTGACCGCCGCCCCCGGCGCCGCCTGCAGCGTTAAGTCCGAAGCCGCCACCGCCGCCGGCGCCGACGCCGGCGACGCCAGCACCCCCATTGCCCCCGAGGCCACCGCCGCCGCCAACGGCTCGGCCGGGGCCGGGGCCGGTGCCAACGGCGCCAGCGGCGCCGGCACCCCCGGACGCTGCGTTCGACGACAAGGCGATGTTGGAGACCGTCAACGATCCGGTCGAGCTGACGAAGATGCCGCCGCCGAGGCCAGCCCCGCCGCCGCCCCCGCCCGCGTTGACCCCGAGACCGCCGGTGCCGCCCTTGGCGTTCGCCGCCGTGATGGTGAGATTTTGGATCGTCGCGGCCGTGGTTGGAAACGAGCCGAGCTGGCCCGCGCCTCCGATAAAGAACACGCGGTAGCTGTTGTTACCGCTCACCGTGATGTTGTTGGTCTGGCCGTTGATCGTCGTGTTGTTGCCGAGCACGAGCGGCAGCTCGCTCGTCAGTGTGATGGTCGAGCCGGCAATCGCATTGGAGAATGAGATGGTCGTGCCGGGATTGGCGTTAGCGAAGGTGATGGCGTCGCGCAGCGTTGGATTGGCGTTGCCGTTGCTCGTATCGGCGCTGCTCGTCACCACGCACGATGTGCCCGCACACTGCGCCAGGGCAGCCGGGGCAAAGGCGATGCTCGCGCCCGCCAGCGTCAGGCCGGCGAGGAACGCCGCGGCCCTCCGTCGCAGCGTTTTGCGAACAGGACTCACGATCCGCACCTTCCGGCTTCCGTGAGCGCGGCGCCCGTGGAGGCGGTGGAGTCACCCACCCTGATCGGAATTTCCTGCACCTCGGATACTTTCAGGGCGGCCACACATGCGACATCCACAAGGCTATCCCAAGTGGCATCGTCGCTATGCCCAAGGTATTTTCATCAGGATTTCCGGGGCGGCACAATCGACGGCACGCATCGAAAGCCGGTTACCTAGACGATCCCTTGCGACTGTATCTATCGGGCAACAGCGAGAGCCTGATGGCTCCGCCGACGTCGGGTTTTGTTGGATTCCTCTCATCCAAGTGCAACGACGGCCTATCGGGATTGAACCGCAGACGCGCCGCTAACGACTATGGCATAATGTGGCGCGCACGAGCAGCGGATGAGGCGTGCAAGGCGGGGATTCCGATGAAGTTTTGGCTGTCGTCGAGGCCTGCGCTGGCATTGAGCCTCGCGGCGTCGTTGCTGGCGCTTGCTGCGCCCGCGCATGCCGAAAAGCGCGTCGCGCTGGTGATCGGCAACAACGATTACAAGAACGTTCCCAAATTGCAAAAGGCGGTCAACGACGCCCGCACCATGGGCGATACCCTCAAGCAGCTCGGCTTTTCCGTGATGGTCGCGGAGAACCAGACCCGGCAGGCGTTTTCCGAAACGCTGCTGGCGTTCGACCAGGCGGTCGAGCCCGGCGATACCGCGTTCTTCTTCTACGCCGGCCACGGGTTTGAAATCGCCGGCCAGAATTTCCTGCTGCCGACCGATGTGCCGGCCGCAACCGAAGGCCAGGAAGAATTGGTGCGCGATGCCTCCGTGCTCGCCGACCGCATCATCGAACGCCTGCAGAACAAGAAAGTGCGCACCGCCATCCTGGTGTTCGATGCCTGCCGCAACAATCCGTTCGAGCGTTCGGGCACGCGCGCGGTGGCCGGCCGCGGCGGGCTCGCGCCGATGACGCAATTGCCGGAAGGCGTGTTCTCGGTATTTTCAGCAGGTCCCCGGCAGACCGCGCTCGATCGATTGTCGAACAACGACAACAACCCGAATTCAGTGTTCACGCGAACCTTTGCGAAAGAGCTTTTGCAGCCCGGCGAGAACCTCGTGCAGGTCGCCCAGCATACCCGCCGGCTGGTCAGCGAGATGGCGGAGACCGTCAACCACAAACAGATCCCGGTCTATTTCGACCAGATGGTCGACGATGTGTTTTTGAATGGCGCGGCCAAGGGGCAGCCCGAGGCCGCCAAGGAGCCGGCAAAGCCGGTCGAGCCGGCGCAGCAGGTCGCGGCGCTCCCGCCAGTATCGGTGCCGCGGGTGCCGAAAGATGACAGCGTCAACGCGCCGATCGCGGCGTTCTCCCGCCATAATGGCGGCTGGACCGTCACGTTCTCGATCGCCGATCCGACGCTCGGGATTTCCTGGCGGATGGGCGATGGCGGTGATTTCCGCGAGACCGGTTTTCTCGACACGCTCGATCCGCGCACGCGCAAGCGGATGCCCAATCCCTCGATCGAGCTCGCCGGCGACGCGCCGGCGGCGACCATCCAGGTCCGCTATGTCGATGCATCCGGCGAATTGCAGGGGCCGTTTCCAATCAAATTCGATCCCGAGGCCGCGCTGATCCACGACCAGCGAAAAATCCTCGATATGACCGCCACAAGCTGGCTGGCGTTTCGGGAGTTCAACGGGCTATTGGTCTATTACACGCACCTGGTGTCGTATCGCTGCGCGATCCGCGAGGTCCGCATCGGCATCGACTCTGCGGTGCCGGACAAGGTTTTGAAAATGCCGCCCTGCGATCCCAGAGATCCCCTCGATGTTCCCTACGGCGCGCCGCTTTACCTCAAGGTCGCGCCGACGACGCAGTTCGTATCGGTGGAATTGACCTATCGCGACGGCAGCGTCTCCGAGATCAAGAGCTTCAGGAAGGCATCGAGCCTCATCCCATGATCGAAAATCCGCCATCGACGGGAATGGCGGTGCCGGTGACGAAATCGGACGCGGGTGAGGCGAGAAACACCGCGATCCCCGCGAAATCCGCCGCTATTCCCCACCGCGCCGCCGGCGTGCGCGCCAAAACCTTGTCATGCAGGCCGTCGATCTGCTCGCGGGCGCGTTTGGTCAGGTCGGTATCGATCCAGCCCGGCAGGATCGCATTGGCCTGGATGTTGTCGGCGGCCCAGGCGACCGCGCAGGAGCGGGTGAACTGCACGATGCCGCCCTTGCTCGCCGCATAGGCCGGCGCAAAACCGGCGCCGAAGATCGACATCATCGAGCCGATGTTGATGATCTTGCCGCCGCCCGCCTGCTTCATCGCCGGGTAGACCGCCTGCGAGCACAAGAAAGCGCTGGTCAGGTTGGTCTTCATGACGCTCTCCCATTCCGCGATATCGAGCGCGTGCGGGGGTTTGCGGATATTGATGCCGGCGTTGTTGACGAGGATGTCGATCCGGCCGAGCTCGCGCAGCGTCCGCGCGATCATCTCGGCGACCGCGGTTTTGTCGGTGACATCTGTGGTGACGGATATCGCGCTCGCGCCGCCCGCTCTGAGTTCAGCAACCGCGGCCATCGACTTCGTCTCGTTGCGCCCAACGATGGCGATGGCGGCACCGGCTCGCGCCAGCCCCTGCGCCATGCCAAGCCCGATGCCGCCATTGCCGCCGGTGACGATGGCCACCTTGCCGGCGAGATCGAATATCGATGTTGTCATTGTTCATATCCCTTCCTTCGTCATGGCCGGGTTTATCCCGGCCATCCACGTCTTCAAGCTCTAACGGAAGAAAGACGTGGATGCCCGGGACAAGCCCGGGCATGACGGGTAATCAGCGCCGGCTCTGCCAGATCAGGACCAGGCCGAAGGCGGCCAGCGCCGCGCCGTAGCCGGCCCACTGGACCTGCCTGATCATGAAACTCGATTGCGGCCAATTGATCACGCCCGTGCCCTGACCGATCCAGAGTCCCCCGATGACAAGGGCCAGAGCGCCAACGATCAGCAGCAATTTGCGCATCGGCATTTCCTCGTTTCCGCAGGGCGCGCGCCGGCCGCCAGACTGGCCCGCCCGCGCGCCCTCGGCAAGGGCGCGGACGGATCGTACCGCAGCAACGACCGGGCACAAAAAAAGCCCCGGACGATGCCGGGGCTTTTAGAGGCTTATTGGTATTTAGCCGGGATCAGTACTTCGCGACCACCGGTCCGGTCCAGTTGAAGCGATAGACCAGCGAGGTGCTGATGGTCTGCACCCAGGGCTTGAAGGCGATGTCGCGACCGACAAGGGCGTTGGAACCGTTAAAGAACTCGGTGACGTTCTGGTTGCCATAATAAGCGGCGCGATATTCGGTCTTCATGAACCAGCCGGGCGAGCTGATACCGAAGATGTTGAGGCTGTTCTCGACACCGCCGCCGATGAAGACGCCGTTGCGGTTGAACGAATTGGTGTGTGCACCCACCGGAAGGCCGCTGAAAGCACCCAGCAGGGTCGTACCCGACCAATGCGAACCGGAGTAACCGCCGTTCACGTAGGAGAGGACGTTCGGGGCCACCAGATAGCCGATCCGCGCACCCGCCGCCCAGGCGTCCTGCATCTTGATGGTTGAGGTCCAGTCTGCGAAAGGATCCTGAACGGTGCCTCTGAGGCTGCCAAACTCACCGTCCGCCAACAGGCCAAAGACCCACGGGCCGTTGAATTGCCAATCATAACCGAGACCGACCGTTCCGAACCAGCCGTCGCCGCCTTGACGCTGACTGATGCTGAGCGGCACAGCCGTCCCAGTGACCCGGCTGACGTCGTTGGCATCCCAGATGCCGCCGCCGCCACCGCCGAAGATGTAGAAACCGGTCCAGCTCGGAGCCACCGGCATCGGAGGCGGAGCCTTGGTATAGCGGGGCGCGAGGTCGGCAGCGACCGCCGATCCGGTGAATGCCGCGACCGCAGCGAGAGCGAGCACCAGTTTTTTCATCATAATCATCCTCGAATAAGCCGTTCGGAGTGCGTGACTGCGGCGCCTGTTGCGCACCGATTCCTAAAATCCAGTACCGGGACTATACCCGGTCTCGGCCAAAATGCTGTTGCAGGGGGGGCACACACGCCGGAAAACGACCGGCGCACTGGCTTACGGAATCCTAAATTTGGGGCGATATCGGCTTCAAATCGGGGTCCCGCGCCGCGGAAACCCCATTGGGTAGCAAATGCCGAGTACACCCTAGACGTCCAGCAAATCCTCGCTGGCGAATTCGGCCTTGTCGGAGATGAAGGCGAATCGCGCTTCGGCCTTGGTGCCCATCAGCCGTTCGACCGAATCGGCGGTGCCCTCGCGGTCGTCGGCCAACAGCACGACGCGAAGCATCGCGCGCTTGGCCGGGTCCATGGTGGTTTCCTTCAGCTGCGCCGGCATCATTTCGCCGAGGCCTTTGAAGCGGCCGACATCGACCTTGGCGTTGGCGTTGAATTCGCTCTTCAACAACGCGTCCTTGTGGGCATCGTCGCGGGCATAAACCGTCTTGCTGCCGTGGGTCAGGCGGTAGAGCGGCGGCACCGCCAGATAGAGATGGCCCTCATCGATCAGCCGCGGCATCTGGCGGTAGAAGAACGTGATCAGCAGCGAGGCAATATGGGCGCCGTCGACGTCGGCATCGGTCATGATGATGATGCGCGAATAGCGCAAATCCTCTTCGCGATATTGCGCGCCGGTGCCGCAGCCGATCGCCTGGATCAGGTCGGCGAGCTGGGCGTTGGCGGTGAGCTTGTCGCGGGTCGCAGACGCCACGTTGAGGATCTTGCCGCGCAAGGGCAGGATCGCTTGCGTCTTGCGGTCGCGCGCCTGCTTGGCGCTGCCGCCGGCCGAGTCGCCCTCGACGATGAACAGCTCAGAGCCTTCGGACGCGGTGTTGGTGCAATCGGAAAGCTTTCCCGGCAGGCGCAGCTTCTTCACGGCGGTCTTGCGCGAGATTTCCTTTTCGGCGCGGCGGCGCAGCCGCTCGTCGGCACGCTCGACGACAAAATCCAGCAGCTTGTTGGCCTGCAGCGGATTGCCGGACAGCCAGTGGTCGAACGGATCCTTGATGGCCTGCTCGACGATGCGCTGGGCTTCGGCGGTGGCAAGGCGGTCCTTGGTCTGGCCCTGGAATTCCGGTTCGCGCACGAACACCGAGAGCATCACGGCGGCGCCCACCATGACGTCGTCGGAGACGATGTTGGAAGCGCGCTTGCCCTGGCCGACGCGTTCGGCGTGATCCTTGAGGCCGCGCAGCAGCGCGCTGCGCATGCCGGATTCATGGGTGCCGCCGTCCGGCGTCGGCACGGTGTTGCAGTAGGAGGACAGAAAGCCGTCGGCGTCCGCGGTCCACGCCACCGCCCACTCGCAGGCGCCGTGGGCGCCATTGCGGCCGGATTTGCCCGAGAAGATGTCGGGGTGCACCAGCGTGTCGGCGTGGATCGCGGCGGCGAGATAGTCCTTCAAGCCCCCCGGAAAGTGAAAGCTGTCCTCGGCGGGCACATCCTCGATGCCCTTGAGCAACGCGGGATCGCAGCGCCAACGGATTTCGACGCCACCAAACAGATAGGCTTTTGAGCGCGTCATCTTGAACAGGCGCTGCGGCTTGAAGGCGGCCTTGGCGCCGAAAATGTCGCTGTCCGGCTTGAAGCGGATCCTGGTGCCGCGGCGATTGTTGATCTTGCCGAGGTCTTCCAGCTTGCCCTTGGGATGGCCGCGCTCGAACGCCATGCGGTAGAGCTTTTGGCTGCGGGCGACCTCGACCTCAAGCCGCGAGGACAGCGCATTCACGACCGACACACCGACGCCGTGCAGGCCGCCGGAGGTCTCGTAGACCTTGGAGTCGAATTTGCCGCCGGAATGCAGCGTGCACATGATGACTTCCAGCGCGGATTTTTTCGGAAACTTTGGGTGCGGATCGATGGGTATGCCGCGGCCGTTGTCGGTGACGGTCAAAAATCCGTCGGCGGTGAGTTCCACCTCGATGAAGGAGGCGTGGCCTGCCAGGGCCTCGTCCATCGCGTTGTCGATAACTTCGGCGAACAGATGATGCAGCGCCTTTTCGTCGGTGCCGCCGATATACATGCCGGGCCGGCGCCGCACCGGCTCGAGGCCTTCGAGCACCTCGATATCCCGGGCGGTGTAGCCGGCCTCGGCGCTGGAGGCGCGCGCAGCGACCTTGAGCGCAGCCCGGTCCTTCGGCGCAGTTGCCCCGAACAGGTCATCTGCGGCTTTAGCTTTCGCAGGCGATTTCAATGGTTTCGGCATGAACTCTCATCTATTGCGCGCAGCCAGGGCGCGAGCGAATCGGCTCCCCTGACTATGCCATGGATAGGCTTAAAAAGTGACGGCGCCCGCGGCACCCGCGCAGGGAGTTGCCGCTATGCCCGCGCCGACCGGAACACGATCACGGCGAACAGCGCCATGGCCGCGGTCACGATCAGCGATCCCACAATCGGCGCAGCAATGAAAGCGGCTCCCTTCAAGATCACGAGCGCTACGCCGGCCGGAAACACGATCGCCCCGACGATATGGAGTGAGCCCTGTATTTTTGCCAGCGTGGTGGTTCCCGCCGCCGGAACCAGCCTGTAGAACAAGCCGAACAGGAACAGAAGCACGCCGCCGACCAGGTTGAAATGAGCATGCGCGGGCGCCAACGCGAAATCTTCCCGGATTCCCATATCGATCCCGGCCAACATCCCGAGCAGCAGAATCACAGCGCCCACGCACATCATCACCGATCCGATCATATCTACGTCTCTCCTGTGCGCCCGACTGAAATCCGGCCGGGCTGGGCCTGGGCACCGTCGCCGCCTTTGTGACTTGATGTCACGGAAGCGGCTAGCTTACCTGTTTTGGGGGAATGGAACCTATAACAGCTTCAATGACCCAAAACGGGGCAATCGCCAAGGAAGGGCAATTCGAGAATGGAAGATTATGCGCGCGCGCTGGCCGACTTCGTGCGCGACCATCAGGCCTGGGCCGCACCGATCGTGCTGGTGCTGGCGTTCGGGGAATCGCTTGCCTTCATCTCGCTTCTGATCCCGGCCTGGGGGGCGCTGGTGGCGATCGGCGCGCTGATCGGCGCCAGCGGTATCTCGTTCTGGCCGGTCTGGATCGCCGGCGGGATCGGGGCAGCACTCGGCGATTGGGTCTCCTACTGGTTCGGCTATCGCTACAAGGAACATGTCGCGCAGATGTGGCCGTTGTCGCGCTATCCGGAAATTCTGCCGCGCGGCGAGGCCTTTGTGAACAAATGGGGCGTACCGAGCATCTTCATCGGGCGATTTTTCGGGCCGCTGCGGGCCTCGGTGCCGCTGGCGGCCGGGATATTCGAGATGCCGTATTGGAGCTTTCAGGTCGCCAATTTCGTATCGGCCTTCGTGTGGTCGGCGGCGCTCTTGCTGTTCGGCGACGTCATCGGGCAGATCGCCGAATGGTTGTGGCGCACGGTTTGAGGCGCGGCATATGCCGCCAAAGACGCGCATCCCGCGAATCCGCGCGGCTCGCCTTGACGAAAACCGGGCGCGGCCTTATAGCCGCGCCCATGATCGACGCCGCGACCATCCTCATCGTCCGCCGCCGCCGCAGCTTCGCGGTATGGGCGGACGTCTGCGTTTAAGATCGTCGCCCCTGCCGCCGGATCCACTCCGCGGCTTCTTCCTTTCATAAAACGCGGTTTGATCTGGCGGCTCCTACGTCAAGCAGGAGTTTGAAATGTACACGCCTTCCATGTTCAAGACCGATCGCGCCGCAGCCCTTGCGTTTGCGCAGGCGCGTGGATTCGGTATGGCCTGCGCGTGGGACGGCTCGCGGCCGATCGCCTCCTCGCTGCCGTTTTATCTCGACTATGCCGACAACGGCACGCCACGGGCGGCGTTTCATGTCGCCCGCAACAATCCGCTGGCGAAATATGCGGACGGCAAAACGCCGTGGTTGATGGCGGTGAACGGCGCGGATGCCTACCTGTCGCCCGACTGGTACGTGTCGCCGGATCAGGTGCCGACGTGGCTCTATCAGGCCGTGCATCTCACCGGCGCCGTGCGGGCCTTGTCCGATTCCGAACTCGGTCCGCATCTCGATGCGCTGAGCGCCAAGTTTGAAGGCCGACTGGCGCCGAAACCGCCCTGGATGACATCGAAGATGACGGCCGGACGTCTGGATGCCATGAAGAAGGCGATCATCGGCCTGGTGATGTCGGTCGACCAGGTCGAAGGCAGCTTCAAGCTGGCCCAGCAAAAATCCGACGCCGATTTTCTTGGTGCCGCCAATGCGCTGGCGCAGCAACCTCAGGCTGCCGCGCAACTTCTGGCGGGCGAAATGCGTGCGCTGCGTCCACAATTGTTCGCAACCCAGCCGACACAATTGGATGATAAAACAAGACCGGAAGGAACGATGTGATGAGTGCAAAGAAGAAGATCGGCGTTCTCGGCGCCTCCGGTTACACCGGCGCCGACGCGGTGCGGCTATTGGCGCGGCACCCCCATGCCGAAATCGTTGCGCTCACCGCCAACACCCATGCCGGCAAGGCAATGGAGGACGTGTTTCCGCATTTCTTCATGCTGGACCTGCCTCGGCTCACCGAATGGGAAAAGGTCGACTGGACCAAACTCGATGCGGTGTTCTGCGGACTGCCGCACGGCACGACGCAGGAGATTATCGCCGCCGTCCTGGCTGCCAACCCGGCGATCAAGATCCTCGACATGTCGGCGGATTTCAGGCTGCGCGACATGAACGTGTACGCGCAATGGTACGGCCACGAGCACCGCGCGCCAAAACTTCAAGGTGAAGCCGTCTATGGCCTGACCGAATTCTATCGCGAAGCGATCACGACGTCGCGGCTGGTTGCCTGCCCGGGCTGCTATCCGACCGCCGCGCTGCTGGCGTTGGTGCCGATCGCAAAAGCAAAACTGATCGACGTCGACGACATCGTCATCGACGCCAAATCAGGCGTCACCGGTGCGGGCCGCGGGCTGAAGCAGAACACGCTGTTCAGCGAGGCTGGCGAGGGGCTTTCGCCGTATTCGGTGGGCACCCACCGGCATGCGCCGGAGATCGAGCAGGAGATTGGGGTTGCGGCTGGCGCCAAAGTGACGGTGAACTTTACTCCGCATCTGATTCCGATGGCGCGGGGCGAGCTTTGCACCTCCTATGTGAAGCTCAACGGCGCAAGCCCGGACGATCTGCGCGCCGCGCTGGAAAAAGCCTATCGCGACGAACCGTTCGTGCATGTCGCGAAAAAGGGCGTGCTGCCGCAGACGCAAAACGTGCGCGGCTCGAACTATGCGCAAATCGGCGTCTTCCCCGACCGCATCAAGAACCGCGCCATCGTCATTTCGGTGATCGATAATCTGGTCAAGGGCTCGGCCGGGCAGGCGATCCAGAACATGAACCTGATGCTCGGCTTTCCGGAAGTAACAGGGCTCGAGCAGCTCGCGTTGTTTCCGTGAGGTGGACGACGCGAGCGCGTACTTAGAAGCTTCGTCATGCCCGGGCTTGTCCCGGGCATCCACGACTTCTCTGTGGCAAAGACGTGGATGGCCGGGACGAGCCCGGGCATGACGCTGAATTGATCGATCGCGTCAAACGATTTTGAAAATCGCCAGCGCCAGCACGGCCTGGGCCAGGAAGCCGACGGTGAAGGCCAGCGTGCGGAACACCGGCAGGCCCATGGTGTAGACGATGAGATGCGCAAGCCGGGCCCAGAAATACACCGCGCAGGCGTACGCCGTCCATTTGGTGGAATAGTCGATCTCGGCGAGGATCAGCACCAGGGGAGCGAAGATGACGAGGTTCTCGACCGCGTTGTCATGCGCGAACATCAGCCGTGTCGCCCATTCCGCATGCGGCTTGGCGCCTCGCGAGGGATTGGCCATCGTGCCGGCGAGGCCGCGGACCTGAGAGCGATTGAGAATGTAGGGGATCCACAAAAGGCCCGTCATAATGACCGTCAGCGTCAGCCAGAACAATTCGCGCGTCATCGGTTTCCCCTCGGTTCAAAGTTTCGAATCTCGTCCCGGCGGGGACGGCCTGTTATATTCGAACATATCGCGCAGCGCTACGCGCGGACCCGGACGTAGCTGCCGGGGGCATCTTCGATCGGGGTCAACGTGTCGGTGCCGACCGCGCGCGGGGGAACCTGTTCGGCGTCGAGGGCTTCGAGCCATTCGCGCCAGTGCGGCCACCACGAACCCTTGTGCTCCTGCGCGCCCTTGAGCCAATCGGAAAGCGTGACGTCCCTGATATTGTCGTTGGTCCAGAACTGGTACTTGCCCGACGCCGGCGGGTTGACGACGCCTGCGATATGTCCAGAGCCCGACAGCACGAATTTCACCGGGCCGCCGAAAAACTGCGAGCCGTAGAGCACGGAATCGGCCGGTGCGATGTGGTCCTCGCGCGTTGCCAGATTGTAGACCGGCACCTTCACCTTCGACAGATCGAGCAGCGTGTTGTCCAAGACCATGCTGCCCGCCGACAGCCGGTTCTCCAGATAGCAGTTGCGCAAATAATACGAATGGTTCGCCGCCGGCATCCGCGTCGCGTCCGAATTCCAGTGCAACAGGTCAAACGACGACGGCGGCTGCCCTTTCAGGTAGTTGCTCACCACATAGGACCAGATCAGGTCGTTGGAGCGCAGCATGTTGAAGGCCATCGCCATCTTGTTGCCTTCGAGCACGCCGGCCTCCTGCATGTCGCGTTCAAGCGCCGAGATCTGGTCTTCGTCGACGAACACCAGGAGGTCGCCGGCATGGGTGAAATCGACCTGGGCGGCGAGGAGGGTCGCCGACGTCGCACGCACGCGGCGTTTTTCAGCAAGCCACGCCAGCGTGGTCGCGAGCAGCGTGCCGCCGACGCAATAGCCCAGGGTGTGGACTTTCATCTCGCCGGTGGCCCGCTCGATCGCGTCCATCGCCGCGAGCGGACCTTGCTTCATGTAGTCTTCCCAGGTTTTTGCCCCCAGGCGCTTGTCCGGATTGACCCAGGAGATCACGAACACGGTGATGCCCTGATCGACGCACCATTTGATGAGCGATTTTTCCGGCTTGAGATCGAGGATGTAGAATTTGTTGATCCAGGGCGGCACGATCAGGAGCGGGGTACGCAGCACGCTTTCCGTCGCGGCCTCGTACTGGATCAGTTGCATCAAGTCGTTCTGGTAGATCACCTTGCCCGGTGTCGTCGCCATGTTGACGCCGACGGTGAGGTTGGAAGGATCGGACTGACGGATGCGCAGCGTGCCGTGCCCGGCCTCGATATCCTCCGCCAGCATCTTCATGCCGCGAACGAGGTTGTCGCCGTTGGAGGAAAGCGTCTCGCGCAGCACTTCCGGATTGGTCAGAACGAAATTCGACGGCGCCAGCGCGTTGCTGATCTGCTGAACGTAGAACTCGGCCTTCTTGCGGGTGTGCGGGTCGATGCCTTCGGCGTTGTGCACCAATTCCTGCGCCCATTGCGTCGTCAGCAGATAAAGCTGCATCACGAAATCGAAAAACTGGTTGGATTTCCATTCCGGGTCGGCAAATCGCTTGTCGCGCGGCGACGGCACGATCGCGGGCGGAGCGTCTTCGCCCGCAAGCCGGCGCACGGACGAGCCCCACAAATCGAGATAGGCCTTGGCGATTTTTTTCTGCAGATCAGACGAACGGTCCTGGTCCGACAGCCAATATTCCGCAACCGCCGTGAATGTCTTGACCACCTCGCCAAGCTCGCTCGGCGGCCTGTCCCTGAGTTCGCCGGTCTCGCGCGGTTTGAGATAGGCGGCGAGCGCCTGGCCGCTCGTCTCCATCGCCCGTGCGAGGTTCATCGCAAAAGCTTCGGGATCGAACTTTTTCGCAACCTGGGCCTCGGTCGTAACTTCAATCATGGGTCGACACTATAGGTTCATTTCAGGTTCGTCACCGCGTTAGGATCGATGGCGGCTTCGAGGTTAATCTTGAGGTTGTCTTGTGTTTCAATCTGTTGCACTGCGGCAAATCATCTTGGTTCCGTCATATTGAAGCCTCAACGGTCCGCTTTGTTGTTCCGCCTTTAATCGTTTCGGGCGACAATGGTTTGAACGATGCGGCCGAATTTGAGCGATTAAAGTTTTCGCGATTGCCGGGCTTGCATTGTTGATCGCAATGCAACTTTGCAAGGGCGCTCGTCGCAAGCCTCGCGTTGCAAGGCTCATACCAGCGAAGTGGGGACTTCGGGACGGATGTCGGTGGATCGAAAATTATGGGCATTGGCGGCCGTAGGGGTGCTGTTGCTGTCGGCGCTTGCGCTCGGCGGCTGCTCGACATCCATCGCGGATATGCCGATTTTCGGCACGCCGGCCGATGCCCCCGAGCGTGCGAAAGATCCCAGCGCCTACCTTCCGGTTCATGACCTGCCGCCGGATCGCGAGGAGCCCGAATTGGCGCCGGCGGAGCGTGCCAAGATCCAGGCCGAGTTGGTTGCCGCGCGGGACCGCCAGGCCTCTGCAGCTGCCGCCAAAGATACGGCCGCAAAAGACGCCGCCTCCAAAGACGCCGCTTCGAAGTGAGCCGATCAACGCCAGTTCGGCGGCTCAAGGACACTGGCGCAGCCGGGCGGCCGTGGTAAAAGAAGCTCAATTCAACCGCAAATTAAGGGCGAGGACACTTAAGTTGGCGCCTGAATTCGCCCTAAATCCTTGATTTGGCGCGATTTCTCGACGAAGCCGAGTTCCGCTTCGTAAAGCCCATGGTGTCGGCGATTCCACCCTTATTGGTTGCCGGAGCAAGGTCCATGGAAGATTTCTACCGCATCCGCCGTCTGCCGCCCTACGTGTTCGAGCAGGTCAACCGGGCCAAGGCCGCGGCGCGGAATGCGGGAGCGGATATCATCGATCTCGGCATGGGCAATCCGGACCTGTCGACGCCGCCGCATGTGATCGAGAAACTGAAGGAGACCCTGGGCAAGCCGCGGACCGACCGCTACTCGGCTTCGCGCGGCATCACCGGCCTGCGCAAGGCGCAGGCGGCCTACTATGCGCGGCGTTTTGGCGTGAAGCTTAATCCGGAAACCCAGATTGTCGCGACGCTCGGCTCCAAGGAGGGCTTTGCCAACGTGGCACAGGCGATCACCGCGCCGGGTGACGTCGTGCTGTGTCCCAATCCGAGCTATCCGATCCACGCCTTCGGGTTTCTGATGGCGGGCGGGGTGATCCGCTCGGTGCCTTCCGAGCCGACGCCGCAATTCTTCGAGGCGGTGGAGCGCGCGATCGTCCATTCGATCCCAAAACCGCTTGCGATCGTGGTCTGTTATCCCTCCAATCCGACCGCCTATGTCGCGAGCCTCGATTTCTACCGCGATCTCGTCGCATTCGCGAAGAAGCACGAGATCTTCATTCTGTCGGACCTCGCCTACGCGGAAGTTTATTTCGACGATAACAACCCGCCACCTTCGGTATTGCAGGTTCCCGGCGCGATCGACGTGACGGTGGAGTTCACCTCGATGTCGAAGACGTTTTCGATGGCCGGCTGGCGCATGGGGTTTGCGGTCGGCAACGACCGTATCATCGCGGCATTGGCGCGGGTGAAATCCTATCTCGACTATGGCGCGTTCACGCCGATTCAGGTTGCCGCGACCGCGGCGCTGAACGGTCCGGACGATTGCATCCGCGAAATGCGCGACACCTATCGCAAGCGTCGCGATGCGCTGGTGGAATCCTTCGGCCGGGCAGGGTGGGAGATTCCGCCCCCCGAGGCCTCGATGTTCGCGTGGGCGCCGTTGCCGAAGGCGTTCCGGGATGTCGGCAGCATGCAATTCGCAACCCTGATGGTGGAGAAATCCGGCGTCGTGGTTTCGCCGGGCGTCGCCTTCGGCGAGCACGGCGAGGGCTTTGTGCGCATTGCCATGGTGGAAAACGAGCAGCGTATCCGTCAAGCCGCCCGCGGCGTGCGCCGCTTCCTTGAAAGCGGCATCGAAACGTTGCACAACGTGGTTCCTCTCGCCAACCGGCGATAGGCATGATCCCGAAAAGTTGAATCCGGCTTTCGGATCAGATCATGCCCAATTAATGTCCTCCGGCAGGTTCATTTCGTTATGGTCGCACCCCTGAAAGTGGGTATTGCGGGGCTCGGCACCGTTGGCGCCGAAGTCGTTCGCCTCATCGAGCAGCAGAGCCGGATATTGTCTGCCCGCTGCGGACGGGGCGTGCGCGTCGTCGCCGTCACCGCGCGTTCGAAAGTGAAGAAACGAAGCCTCGATCTGCGCGGCATCGCCTGGGCCAAAAATCCGCTGGCGCTCGCCGACGATCCCGGTATCGATTGCTTTGTCGAATTAATGGGCGGCTCCGGCGAGCCCGCGCTGTCGGCGATCGAGGCGGCGCTGAAATCCGGCAAATCCGTCGTCACCGCCAACAAGGCGCTGATCGCCAAACACGGAATTCGGCTGGCGAAGGCTGCCGAGAAGCATGGCGGCGCGCTCAATTTCGAGGCGGCGGTGGGGGCTGCGATCCCGGTCATTAAAACGCTGCGCGAGGGCCTTGCCGGTACCGACGTCAATCGCGTCTACGGCATCCTCAACGGCACCTGCAACTACATCCTGACGCGGATGGAGCAGGAAGGCCTGTCGTTTGCCGAGTGCCTGAAGGACGCGCAGCGGCTCGGTTATGCCGAGGCCAACCCGTCATTCGACGTCGACGGCCATGACACCGCCCAGAAACTGGCCATTCTGGCGAGCCTCGCGTTCGGCACCAAAGTTGCACAGAGCGCCGTTTATGTGGAAGGCATTTCCTCGATCGCGCCGGAAGATTTGCGCGCCGCCGAACAACTCGGCTATCGCGTCAAATTGCTCGGGGTTGCGGTCCGCACCATGAAGGGCATAGAGCAGCGCGTGCATCCGACCATGGTGCCCAAATCGTCCTCGATCGCCCAGGTGATGGGCGTCACCAATGCGGTGACCATCGATGGCGCGGGAATACCGCCGATCACCCTCGTCGGTCCCGGCGCCGGAGGCGCTGCGACGGCATCCGCGGTGATCGCCGACATCGCCGACGTCGCGCGCGGAATCCGCGCCATGCCATTCGGACGACCGGTGGAACGCTTGCGCGTCACCAAAAAGGCGCCAATGGAGCGTCATGAGGGCGGCTACTATATCCGCCTGATGGCGCGCGATCTCGCCGGCACGGCGGCGGCGATCGCAACCCGGCTCGCGCAACAGAAAATATCGATCGAATCGATCGTGCAGCGTCATGCCGACGGCGTCGACGCCAATGCCGCGGCGCGGAAGGCGTCGCCGGTGCCGGTCATTCTGATTACCTATGCGACCAGCGAGGACGCGGTCTACCGCGCGCTGGATGCGGTGCAGCGCGACAAGGTGATCTCCGGCCGGCCGCAGGTGATACGGATCGAAAAAAACTAGCGCAAGCTCCGAACGGAGATTGCGCCAAACCGTTGGTTGCGGGTCACAGGACCTGCTTTTAAGTCTCGGGTCGTAGACCCGCTGTGAAGTCCAAGGAGTATTGCGATGTCGACCCATATTTCCGTTCCACCGCAGCTACTGCTGGAGCGCATCCTGACGCTCGAGATCGTGCGGGTGACGGAGCGCGCCGCGGTGTCGGCGGCGCGGCTGCGCGGCCACGGCAACGAGAAGGCGGCCGACCAGGCCGCCGTCGACGCGATGCGCCGCGAGCTCAACAAGCTGCCGATACAGGGAACGGTGGTGATCGGCGAGGGCGAGCGCGACGAGGCGCCGATGCTGTTCATCGGCGAGAAGGTCGGCATGAACACCGGCCCGCAAGTCGATATCGCCGTCGATCCGCTCGAGGGCACCACGCTGTGCGCCAAGAACATGCCGGGCGCGATCGCGACCATGGCGATGGCCGATGGCGGCACGCTGTTGCACGCGCCCGACGTTTACATGCAGAAGATCGCGATCGGCCCCGGCTACGCCAAAGGCGTTATCGAGCTCGATGCGTCGCCTGCCGACAATGTTCGCCGCCTCGCCAAGGCGAAAGGCGTCGATCCCTCGGCGATCACGGTGCTGGTGCTCGATCGCCCGCGGCACTCCGATATCATCAACGGCGTGCGCGCAACCGGTGCTGCGGTCCGTCTCATCACCGACGGCGATGTCGCCGGCGTCATCCATTGCGCCGATCCCGACAATACCGGGGTCGACATGTATATCGGCACCGGCGGCGCGCCCGAAGGCGTGTTGGCGGCGGTGGCGCTGCGCTGCATCGGCGGCCAGATGCAATGCCGATTGATTCTCGATAGCGAGGAGAAACGCGAGCGTGCGCACAAGATGGGCGTCAGCGATCCGCGGATGATTTACGGGATCGAGGACATGGCGAGGGGCGACTGCCTGTTCGCCGCGACCGGCGTCACCACCGGCTCTCTGCTCTCGGGCGTAAAATTCCGCAAGGATGTCATCGAGACCGAGACCGTGGTGATGCGCTCGGTCACCGGCACGGTGCGCTACATCAAGGCCGAGCACCGCCAGCTGGAGAAATTCCATTTGGATTGAGACAGTCATTCCGGGGCGATGCGCAGCATCGAACCCGGAATCTCGAGATTCCGGGTTCGCGCTTCGCACGCCCCGGAATGACGGAAGAAAAAACAGGGAGCAAACATGTCCGATATATCCGCGGTGAAGGCCCTGGTGTTTGACGTGTTCGGCACCGTGGTCGACTGGCGCACCAGCCTGATCGCGGATTTCACCAAATGGTCTACGAGCCGCGGCATCAAGGCCGACTGGACCGCGCTGGTCGATGGCTGGCGTGCCGTCTATGCGGCGTCGATGGACGAGGTGCGCAAGCATCCCGAGCGCGGCTATGTGATGCTCGATACGCTGCATCGGCAGTCGCTGGAAAAACTGGTCGCGCAGCTTTCAATCCAGGGATTGACCGACGCCGATTTGCATTACCTCACGATGGGCTGGCACCGGCTTCATCCGTGGCCGGACAGCGTCGCCGGCCTGACGCGGCTGAAGACAAGATACATCATCTCGCCGCTGTCGAACGGCAATGTCGCGCTGCTCACCAACATGGCGAAGTTCGCCGGCCTGCCGTGGGACCTGATCATGTCGGCAGAGTTGTTCGAGCACTATAAGCCCGATCCCGAAACCTATCTTGGCGCGGCAAAACTGCTCTGCCTGCCGCCGGAACAGGTGATGATGGTCGCCGCCCACAACCACGATCTGAAGGCCGCGCAGAAACTGGGCTTGAAAACCGCTTTCGTCGCCCGTCCGACCGAATATGGCCCGTTGCAGAAATACGATTTCGAGGCCAAGGGCGACTGGGATATCGTCGCCAAGGATTTCGGCGGGATAGCCGAGCGGATGGGCTGTTGAGCCGTTACGCGGGGATGACGGGCATAAGTCGCGATCGCCGCGCGCGAATCATTGAACCTGCGGCTGTCTCGCTTATCTTCCGAAAGCATCATGACGCTTCCCGCAACCGCATTGCCCATCGAATCGCCCTTGGCGTTTCTTGGTGTCGCGCATTCCGCGACCGGAAAGCTGTGGCGCGACCGGCTCGATGCGCGGGGGGCGGCGCGGGCGCTCGCGATCGTGCAGCGCTATCAATTGCCGGAGATGCTGGCGCGGGTGCTCGCGGGCCGCGACGTCGAGTTAGCAGGCGTAGCCCGGATGAGCGAAGCGACATCCGGGGCCGGTCTCTCGATTGATGGACCCCGCATGTCACTGCGTTCATGCGGGCTACGGCAAATTACGTCCACCTCACCCGGAGGGCTCTCCGAAATCGGATTCGTCGCCGCCGGCATCGCCGGCCCAGTCGTCCGGCAACAGGCCTTCCCGGACATAACGACGAAATGATGAATGTGGCCAATCGCGCACACGCCGTGCCAATCCATGTTTGACAGGATTGAAATGGACATAATCGACGTGGCGCTCAAAGTCGCGCTCGTCGCGTATGGTGTGCTCCCAAAACCGCCGTTGCCAAAGCGCGAGATCGCCATTCGGCCGGCGCCGGAGATGGAGGCCCGCATCGATCAGTGCGGTGCTGAAATGCCCTTTGATTCGCCGCCAACGGCCCGGGAAATCTGCATCGGTTGGCGGCAGGGTAAGGATGGCGTGCAGATGATCCGGGAGAATCACGATGGCGTCGATCGCAAATGGCCGGGCGTGGCGAGCTGCGCGGAACGCCAACCGTAGCGCGTTAATGTGGTCCACAAGGGCGTTCGAGCGCCGGTCAGCGAGCGTCACCGTGAAAAAATAGGTCCCAGCCGGAACAAAGTTGCGTCGATATCGGACCATTCTGTGCATCCGTCCCGCATGTCGCTGCGCTCATGCGGGCTACATGATATACAAATTTCGCTCTTCCTATCTTCCGAAAGCATCATGACCCTTCCCGCAACCGCATTGCCCATCGAATCGCCCTTGGCGTTTCTTGGCGTCGCGCAATCGGCGACCGGAAAGCTGTGGCGCGACCGGCTCGATGCGCGGGGCGCGGCGCGGGCGCTCGCGATCGTGCAGCGCTATCAATTGCCGGAGATGCTGGCGCGGGTGCTCGCGGGCCGCGACGTCGAGTTAGAGGAGGTCGAGGATTTTCTCGATCCGACGATCCGTAAATTGATGCCCGACCCCTATACCCTGACGCAAATGGAGACCGCGGCCAAACGCATCGCGGACGCCGCTGTGCGAAACGAAAAGGTCGCGATCTTCGGCGATTACGATGTCGACGGCGCCACCTCGTCGGCGCTGCTCGCCTGGCACCTGCGCCATTGCGGGCTCGACCCCCTGATCCATATTCCCGACCGGATATTTGAGGGCTACGGCCCCAATGTCGAGGCTGTGCGGATGCTGGCGGGCAAGGGCGCCACGCTGCTGGTGACGGTGGATTGCGGCACCACCAGCTTCGAACCGCTGGCAGAAGCCCGCCGGCTCGGGATGTCGGTCGTCGTCATCGATCATCATCAAAGCGGCGACGAATTGCCGGAGGTGGACGCGCTGGTCAATCCGAACCGGCCGGATGACCTCTCGGGCCTCGGCCATCTCGCTGCGGTTGGGCTGGTGCTGGTGACGCTGGTCGCGGTCAACCGCGAATTGCGCGCGCGCGGATTTTGGACCGGCGAAATGCCGGAGCCGGATCTGCTCGGCATGCTGCATCACGTAGCCCTCGGCACCGTCGCCGACGTCGCGCCGCTGATCGGGCTGAATCGAGCGTTTGTCGCAAAAGGCCTGATCGCGATGCGCCGCCGCGATCATGTCGGCCACACCGCGCTGATGGACGTGTCGCGGCTGAACGGCCCGCCCGAGGCCTGGCATCTCGGCTTCATGCTGGGCCCGCGCATCAATGCGGGCGGGCGGATCGGGCGCGCCGATCTCGGCGTGCGGCTGCTGCTCGAAGGCGATGTTTCGGAGGCCGCCCGGATCGCCGCCGAGCTTGATCGCCTCAACACCGAACGCCGCGTCATCGAGCAGATGGCCGAAGCGCAGGCCGAAGCCGAGGCGCTGGCGTCACTCGGTCTCGAAGACAAGGGTTCTGTCATCGTCACGGCGTCGGAAGGCTGGCATCCCGGCGTGGTTGGCCTCGTCGCCTCCCGGCTGAAGGAAAAGTTCTCGCGGCCGGCTTTTGCGATTGCGCTCGAGCCGGGCGGCATCGGCACCGGTTCCGGCCGCTCGATCGGCGGCGTCGATCTCGGCAAGGCGGTGCGGCAGGCTGTCAAAGACGGGTTGCTGATGAAGGGCGGCGGCCACGCCATGGCCGCCGGCGTCACGTTGCGCAAGGAAAAGCTGGCGGAATTCCGCGCCTATATGGAAAGCGCGCTCGCCCATGACGTGGCGCAATCGCGCCATGTCAACGAGCTCTTCATCGACGGCGCGGTCAGCGCGCGCGCGGTAACGGTGGAATTCGCAACGACGCTTAATCGCGCCGGCCCCTTCGGCAGCGGCAATCCCGAGCCGGTGGTGGCGCTGCCGTCACATCAATTGATCTATGCCGATGAAGTGGGCCAGGCGCATTTGCGCGTGCGGTTCAAATCCGGCGACGGTTCTGTTGTCAACGGCATGGCGTTTCGCTCGATCGGACAAAAGCTCGGCAACGCGTTGATTGCCAATCGCGGCCAGCCGCTGCATGTGGCCGGATCGCTCGCGGTCGATCGCTGGCAGGGCACCGAGCGCGTGCAGTTGCGCGTGCTCGATGTCGCGGTGCCGGACCTGGGGCCCGCGGTGATCAGATAAGACTTTAACATAGGCCTTCAACAACAACAGACTGGGAGTGGCAATGACGGGACAGGTTCAAGGAAAAGTCGCGCTGGTTACCGGCGGCGCATCCGGAATAGGCGCCGCGGTTGCCGAGCTATTGGCGCGCGAAGGCGCCTCGGTTGCGATCACCGATATCGATGAGTTCAACGGCGAGCAGTTCGCCGCCGCGCTCAAAAAAGCCGGTCACGCCGCGATGTTTCTGCATCAGGACGTCACCAGCGAGGACCGCTGGGTGGAAGTGGTGGCGGAGGTCGAAAAGCGCTTTGGCCGCCTGGACATCCTGGTTTCAAACGCGGGGATCGGGATCGCAGTGCCATCGATCGTCGATATGACGCTGGCCGACTGGCGCCGGCAGACGGCGATCAATCTCGACGGCGTCTTCCTGTCGGTAAAACATTGCTTGCCCGCGATGCGCAAAAGCGGCGGCGGCTCGGTCATCATGATGTCGTCATTGGCGGGCCTGCGCGGCTCCGCCGGTCTCGCCGGCTATTGCGCGACCAAGGGCGGCGTGCGGCTATTTGCAAAAGCGGTGGCGATGGAATGCGCGTCGGTGGGCGACCGCATCCGGGTCAACTCCGTGCATCCCGGCATTATCGACACGCCGATCTGGGGCAAGATTCCAACGGAGGCGACGGGCAGCGGCCGAAACGCGCCGATCGATCCGGAAGAACGCGCGAAACTCGCAACCCCGCTCGCCCGTGCCGGCCACGCCTCGGAGATCGCCAGCGGCGTGTTGTATCTGGCCTCCGACGCTTCGGCCTATGTGACGGGAACTGAACTCGTCATCGACGGCGGCATGAATGCCGGCGGCGTGGCGCGGAGGACGTAAGAGACGTCATTGCGAGGAGCGGCGGCAGTGCGCTCCCTCGCCCCGCACTTCCGCGGGGAGAGGGTTGGGGTGAGGGGCCTTTCTCTCCGCGAACGCCGAATTTGCAACGGGCAGTGTGCCATGCCCCTCACCCGAAATTCCCGCTACGCGCGAATTTCGACCTCTCCCCGCAAAAGAGCGGGGCGAGGTAAGGGATCACGACCCCTGCCGCAACCGAGCCAGCACCTTCAGCCCGCCGTAACCGTCCGCCGGCGACAGGCCCATCTTGGTCTGGTAGTCCCGGATCGCCTGCATGGTGTCGTTGCCGACGCGGCCGTCGGTGCCGCCGGTGTCATAACCGGCTTTTGTCAGGCGCGTTTGCATCTCCTGCACCTCGGCGAGCGTCAGCGCGCGCTCCGAGCCCGGGAACGGCTGATAGAAGGGCGGCGCGCCCAGGATGCGGTCGCCGAGATGGCAGATCGCCAGCGCATAGTTCATCGAGGGATTGTAGCTGCGTACCGCGTAGAAATTCGGTCCGAGCAGGAAGCCAGGTCCGCCCGGCACCGGTATCCACATTTGCGCGGAGGCGTTCGGCTGTGCGAATGGCTGGCCATCGGCGCGTGTGACGCCGGCGCTCGACCACGCCGCGTAGGTTCGGCTGCCGCGGGAGGTGCCGCCCGCGGCGCGCACCTCATAGCCCCAGTGCTCGCCGCGGTGATATTGACCGCGATTGACCAAAAAGCGCGCGGTGGAACCAAGAGCGTCGTCGGGCTTGCCGAACGGCGAGATCTTGCCGTCGCCGTCGTAATCCATGCCGACATTGAGCCAGACTTCCGGCATCCATTGCGTGTGTCCCATCGCGCCGGCCCAGGAGCCGCGCATTTCTTCCGGCGTGGACCAGCCGCGCTCGACGATCTTGAGCGCGTTGATCAACTCGGTTTCCCAATAGGCGCGGCGGCGCGGTTCGTTCCAGGCGAGCGCCGCAAGGGAGGGAAATACCGGGCGCATGTGGTTCTGCTGCACCAGCGGATCGCCAAAGGCGGACTCGACGCCCCACAGCGCCAGCAGCGTGCCGCGCTCGACGCCAAAATCGTGCTCGATCCGCGCGAACAGCGCTTCGTTTTTCCGCAGCGCCTCCTTGCCGGCGATGATGCGCCAGTCGGAAACGCGGCGATTGATGTATTGCCAGATCTGCTCGCTGAATTCCGGCTGGTTCCGCATCTGCTTGAACACGGACATGTCAGGCTCGATATGGCCCATCACGCGGCTCCAGGTCGCATCCGAAATGCCCTTTGCCAGGGCGCGGGCGCGAAAGCCGTCGCGCCATTGGTCGAAGCCGGGCGGCGCCGCCGCAACGGCCGCAAAGGGATGCGCGAGCAGGGCGCCGGCGAGGCCGGATCGCAGCAGGGCGCGGCGCGTCGGGGTGTTCAGGGAATCAGATCGTGTCATGGGCGGTAGTCTAGCGGTCGGCTAGCCATCCTGCTGCAGGTCTGCGGCAATTTTGGACAGCCAGCGCCGCACGGTTGCTTGCGCCTTCGCCGAAAACCCAGCCGCCAGCCGCCGCTCCAGCGTCATCGCCTGACGCCGGCATTTTTCCAGCAAAGTCATGCCGTGCCGGGTCAGGGTCCATTGCAGCACCCGTCCATGCACCGGGTGCGGCGTCTTCCGGATCGCGCGGTCGCGTTCCAGATTGCGGATGATGACGCCGACGGTCTGCGGGGTCACCAGCGCGACCCGGGCGAGATCGGCGCCGGACAAGCCCGGATAAGCCTTGAGCATCGTGAGCACGACAAATTGCGGCGGCGTGACGCCGAGATCGGCGAGCGCGCGTTCCAGCGTCAGCCGCGCGGCGGCCTGGGCCTGCCGCAGCAGATAGCCGAAATAGCCTTTTTCGCCGCGCTTGCCCTTTCCCGGCGGCGGCGGACGGATTCCGGCCAGCGCCGGATCGGCGGCGGGTTTTTTCCGGCGCGGGGCGGTTTTTTTCGCCGCAGGCGATTTTCGCTTTTTTGGCGTTTTTCGGGACCCGCGTGATTTTGCCTTTGCCGAACGACGCGGTTTTTGCATAATATAAGGGCCCTGATAACAAATCAGAACACTTATAACATAGGTGATGAAGATGTCACATGCCCGCAGCGAACCAAATTGATTCAAGACGCTGGCGCCCGACGCCTACGATCTGGTTTCGGCGCTTGGCCAGGCGGCCGGCAAGGCCGGCATCGACAAGCAACTGCTCGAACTGATCAAGTTGCGCGCCTCGCAAATCAACGGCTGCGCTTTCTGCGTGCAGTTTCACATCCTGCAGGGCGAGAGCCTCGGCATGTCGGCCGACAAGCTCAACCTCGTCGTGGTCTGGCGCGAGGCGCCGCTGTTTTCCTCGCGCGAGCGCGCCGCGCTGGCGTGGACCGAAGCGTTGACGCTTCTCACCGCGGGCGTCAGCGACGAAGTCTATGCGCAGGCGAGCGCGGAATTTTCCGAGAAGGAGCTCGCTTATCTCTCTTCCGCGATCGCGTCGATCAATGTCTGGAACAGGTTGGGGGTTGCCTATCGCTAGACCCCGCCGGCACGGCAAAAAACCGCGTCCGCGGCATAGGCTTTTTGTTTTGACGCATTGTCTTTACGCCAACCGGGCCCGCTTCGCTCGAAAACGCTGCGGTTAATTTTCGGTGCCGCCTTCCTGGCTGTTCGAATGGACCGCCTCATCCGGCACGGCATGCGCCACGGCCGCGCCGGATTCCGCACCGATCTCGCGGCCGCGGCCATGGATCAGGCGCTCGTAGGCCGAGACCAGCGTGACGTAGGGATTGACCCAGATCCAGCCGTCGCGGGTGAAGACCTGGACGTCGAAATGCAGATGGCGGGTGGTGCCGTTGGGATGGTCGAGATAGTTGGAGACCACGCCGATTTTCTCGGCCTCATCGACGTGGCGTCCGTTCAGAATGCCTTCGGTATCCATGGTGGCCGGGTTCATATGCATGTAGCGAAAGCGAATGTGTTCGGTGCGGGTGTTGATCTGCAGCGTCGCAGCCTCCTGTTTCAGTGACCGGATCAGGACGCCGTCGCGAACTGCCACAAGCGGTTGCTGCCTGGGATCGCAGCGATCGAAGCCGTCGTTGCGTTCAGGACATGGCGCGGGGCGGATATCCTGGCCCTGATGGCCAAATCCGCCGGGACACTGTCCGACGTTGAAACTGCGGGATTCGCAAAAACTGTCGCGCCAGGGATAGCTGGTCGTGCTGCCAGCTAATTCGTCGGGCGGCTTGTCGCTCGGTCGGCGATTGCGGAATTCCTGCGAGTGCACGAAAGCCGGGGCTTTTTCGAGCGGAAAACGGATCTGCGAATAGGCCGTAAAGTCGGCGCGTCCGCCTTGTCTGCGGTAGCCCGAGTTGGCGACGATGTCGCCGGGCGCGCGAAAGCTGAAATCGGAAGACCGCTCCGCCGGCCGCTCGGCGGTCTCTGCAGGGATATCGGTACGGGGCCGCGAGGGCAGGCCGCCGGCGACATGCAACGCTCTGAGGAAACGCTCGGCGACGGGATAGGCCTCGCGGCAGGCCAGCCGCTGCGCGCGCGGCGCGGAGTCGAGGCATTGGATCGACACCACATAGGGAACGCCGAAGCGGGTGAAGGCGTAGCGCACATAGCCTTCGCGGATAAAGCGACGGAGATCGGGGAATTGCGCCGCCAGCGTCTTGACCGGTTCGCCCTTGCCGCCGAGGGGATCGCTGACATCATAAATCAGGATCGAGCCCGTGATCTGCACCTCGACCGGTCTGGCAAAAGTCCGCTGCGGCATGCCGTCGCCGGCGCCGGGTTCGAACGAGAACACCGCGTCGTAGCCGGCAGGGCCTGCATCGAACAGGTCGACGGGCCGAAAATCGGCCTGATAGCGCGACAGCGAGAGGCGGTCCGGCGCGCCGTGCAGGGAGGCGTCGAGATAAGCTCCGGCGTCGAAGGGCAGCAGCACCGGCACAGGGCTCTGCCCGATCCCGGTGAAGAGCTGCGAGGTGACGCCGTTGAGCTGCACCAGCGCCGGCATCGAACGTGGATCGAAGGCCGGAAGCCGGCGCTGGCCGGTGAACGTGAAGGCGGAAACGATCGCCGGCTGGGCGCCAATTTCGGATCGGAGCTGATCGAGCGCTGCGCGCCATTCGACGCGGACCGCCGAAATCGCAGGGGTCTTGAATTCGTCGGCTGAAAGGTTGGCGGTGCCGGCCTGGAGCAATGCGAAAGATGCCAGTGCACTCGTAACGAACCGGACAGCTTTCGTACCCAATCCTAGCCCCCCAGAGCTCACTGCGAGCCCCGCATATTAGTCCTTTGCGCGCTCGACGTAAGAGCCGTCTTCGGTCATGACGACGATGCGCGTACCAGTGCCGATATGCGGCGGCACCGCGGTGCGCACGCCGTTGGAGAGGATTGCGGGCTTGTAGGAGGACGACGCGGTCTGGCCCTTGGTGACCGGCTCGGTGTCGACGACTTCCAGCGTCGCGCGCTGCGGCATCTGGATCGCCACCGGAAGCACGCCGTGCAGCGACAACTTGACCTGCATGTTTTCCTGCAGATAAGGGGCGGCCGTTCCGATGACGTCCTTCGGCACCTGGACCTGATCGTAGGTCTCGGTGTTCATGAAATGAAAACCGTCGGCGTCCTCATAAAGGTAATTGTAGTTGTGGTCCTCGATGGTCGCCTTTTCCACCTGGTCGGTGGTCTTGTAGCGCTCGGAAATCTTCACCCCGTCGCTGATTCGGCGCATTTCAATCTGGCTGACCGGAGTTCCCTTGCCGGGATGGATGTTCTCGGCGGTCAGGACCACGTAAAGCTTGCCGTCTTGCTCGATGACATTGCCCTTGCGAATGGAACTGGCGATTACTTTCAAAGCTGTTTTTCCTGATATTCTGGCCCGGGACCGAACAGGACATGGGCGTCCTTTGGCCAGCGAAGCGGTTTCGGGCTGCAACATACTGATTTTGCCGTTCTATGCCAGCGTTTTACGCCCCGAAAGGGGCTGCGCGCAGATGGCTGAAAATTGATCCGCCGGTGCCGGTCAAGCTCATTTGGGCTTGGGATATGTGATGGCTTTCGCGTTGTTTTCGGCGAAGTCGGGAGGCACCGAAAAGGCCCCCGTCTTCAGGTCATAGACGCAGTGCCAGTCTTCGATCCACGGGGCCGTTTTGTCGTCTTCACCCTGCATGTCGAACGACAGGCTGATCACGACATAGCGGCTGTCGGGCCAATGCTCGCCCATCCAGGCGTAGTTTTCTTCCATCCCCTTGATCAGTGCGACAAATGCGTGATCGAGCCCATACGGGTTCTCGGGGTCCCGATGCATCCCCTTTGAAGTCGGCGTGGTGAAGAAATAATCCCAGGCCAGATCACCAAGGGGTTTTTTGGTCGCCGGTGAGAATTGATATCCGTTCCTGCGATACAAAAACAGCGTCTGAGAGCCGGATCCCAGTTTCTGCATTCGCACCAGCCACTGGCTGTCCGGGCTAAATCGAAACCCGGCCTGGTAGCCCGCATTATCTTCGCCTTCGCCGGGATTGAGGAGGAAAGGATGCCGATGGTCTTTGTCGAAGGTCCAGAATTGGTAGCGGAGACCCCCGTCCTTCTGCTCTTTGGCATATTGCTCCAGCCAAACCGTCTTGTCGGGAGATATGAAGAGGGGGGCCTCCCGGTTCAGTTTGAAATGAGCCGAGGGGCCGTCGGCAAAAGCCGGTGCCGCCGTTAAAAGGGCAAGCCCGAGGGCGATACAAGTTTCTCGTAATCCGCGGTCAAACATTGCTTGATTCCTGGTTCACGGTTAGTCACCGAAGCGGTGCCGGAGGTTCGGCCCCAATGACCACATCGACGCAAATGGACCAGATGCCCGAAAAACCTGCTGTCGAATCCGTGCCGTCGCCCTGGTGGACACCGGCGCGGCACGCCGATGTCAGGCCGTTTTTGGCGGCGCGGAGCGCTGTCACGAAGGCGATCCGGGCTTGGTTCGACGAGCAGGGTTTTGTCGAGGTCGAAACCGGGATTTTGCAGGTGTCGCCCGGCAATGAGACCCACCTGCATGCGCCGTGCACCGAACTCAGCCGCGCCGATGGCGCGCGGGCGACGCGGTATTTACGAACCTCGCCGGAATTCGCCTGCAAGAAGCTATTGGCGGCCGGCGAGCAAAGGATATTCGAGTTCGCGCGGGTATTCCGCGACCGCGAGCGCGGCGATCTGCATCTTCCAGAGTTCACCATGCTGGAATGGTATCGCGCCAATGCGAGCTATGACGCCGTGATGGCCGACAGCATCGTCGTCATCGCCCACGCCGCGCAGGCGACGGGAATCGGGCAGTTCTCGTTTCGCGGCAGGGTCGCCGATCCCTTTGCCGAGCCCGAGCTGTTGACGGTGGCTGCCGCGTTCGAGCGCTTTGCCGGGATCGACCTGCTTTCAACCATCGCGGATGGCGAGGGCGATCGCGAAAGCCTCGCGGCGGCGGCAAAGGACCGGGTGCGGATATCGGACGACGACACCTGGTCGGATATTTTCAGCAAAATATTGGTCGAGCATGTCGAGCCAAATCTGGGGCAGGGGCGTTTGACTGTTCTGTTCGAATATCCGGTTCCGGAAGCAGCCCTTGCGCGCGTCAAATCGTCCGATCCGCGGGTCGCCGAGCGGTTTGAGATTTATGCCTGCGGCGTCGAGCTTGCGAACGGGTTCGGCGAATTGACCGACGCGCATGAACAGCGCCATCGCTTCATGCAGGCGATGGATGAAAAGCAGCGCCGCTACGGCCAGCGCTATCCGCTCGATGAAGAGTTTCTCGCCGCGGTTGCAACCATGCCGGAAGCAAGCGGCGTCGCGCTGGGCTTTGACCGGCTGGTGATGCTGGCGAGCGGCGCCTCGAGGATCGATCAGGTGGTGTGGACGCCGCCCGCGGGGGACGCATGAGCAAGATCAATGGCGCCACGCTGCGCGAACCCGCCGAGCTCGTCGCCCACGGCCTTGCGCCGGCGGCAGCGCTTCCCGATCTGGAAAAGGTCGGGGCGCGTTATGCGGTCGCGGTGACGCCCGACATCGCCGCGTTGATTGACCCCAGCGATCCCGACGATCCGATCGCGCGCCAGTTCGTTCCAAGCGCCGGGGAGTTGGCGGCCGGCGCAGGCGAGAACGCCGATCCGATCGGCGATCACGCCTTTTCGCCTGTCGCCGGCATCGTGCATCGCTACCCCGACCGGGTGCTGTTCAAGCTCGTTCATGTCTGTGCGGTCTATTGCCGCTTTTGCTTTCGCCGCGAAATGGTCGGGCCCGGCAAGGAGACGGCGCTTTCGCAGGGTGCCTACGATGAGGGGATCGGCTATATCCGCGCCCATCCGGAAATCTGGGAAGTCATCCTGACCGGCGGCGATCCCTTGATGCTGTCGCCGCGGCGGCTCGCCGAGATCATGGCTGATCTCGCCGCGATCGATCACGTCAGGATCATCCGTATCCACACCCGCGTGCCGGTCGCCGACCCCGCACGCATCAGTGGTGAGATGGTCGCAGCCCTCAAGGTCAAGGGCGCGACGACCTGGGTCGCATTGCACGCCAATCATGCGAGGGAATTGACCGGCCGCGCCCGCGCCGCCTGCGCCGGCATCATTGATGCCGGGATACCGATGGTGAGCCAGTCGGTGCTGCTGCGCGGCGTCAACGACAATCCGGCGGCGCTGGAAGCCTTGATGCGGGCCTTTGTCGAATGCCGGATAAAGCCCTATTACCTGCATCACGGCGATCTCGCGCCGGGCACTTCGCATCTGCGCACCACGCTGGCGCACGGGCAGGAGCTGATGCGCGCGTTGCGGGGGCGGGTGTCCGGACTATGCCAGCCGGCATACGTGCTCGATATTCCGGGCGGTCATGGCAAGGTACCGGTCGGACCCGATTATCTGTCGCGCGCAAATTCTTTTTCCCAAGAGCGTGAACAGGACGCCGAAACGCGCTATCGTGTTGTCGATTATTGTGGTGAGGTTCATCTCTATCCTCCGATCGCCATGATAGAATAGCGAATAGAATAGTAGACCGCACGATAGATGCATTTCTCGAGAAAAGGTGGGAGGAGCGAGATGACAAAGTTGCTCACAACCAAAGTGCGCGCGACCAGGATGCTCGCGACAGTCGCGCTGCTGCTCCTGATCGCCGGTCCGGCCGCGATCGCGCAGACCGGAAATAGCGGATCCGGAGCGAATTCCGCCAAGTCGTCGGGGTCATTGTCGTCGGGGCCATTGCCGGCGCCGGTCGGGCATCGGCAGCCGCGCGCCGATCAGGTGCCGCCGGAGCAGAATTTGAGCAATCCGAACGAGCCGGTAAACAAGGAAGACGCGGCCCTTGACCGCAAGATCAAGAGCATCTGCCGCGGCTGCTGAACGCCGGCTCGGGATCGTTATAAGGCGCCCTTGCGTGCTGCGAGCGCCACTCCGATCAGTGTTGCGCCGCCGAACAACAGATTGATGCCGACGAGAAGTCCGATCGCCCAGTCGGCCGAGCCCGGCAATCCCGAAATGACGATGAAGGCGATCAGCAAGTCCATGATGCCGCCGATCAAGAGCCACGACCAGCGCTCGGATAATTCGCGGCGGTGCTCCAGCGCGTACATGATGGTCGCGACCCCCTCGGCGAGGAAATAGGCGCCGACCACGATGGTCAGCGTCAGCACGCCCTGTACAGGTCTCGCCAACAGGATGATGCCGGCGGCAACGGCCAGCACCGCCGAGATCAGCGACCACCAGAAGCCCGGCATTTGCCGCGCCCAGAAGGTCAGCAAAAGCCCCGCAACGCCCGAGATCAAAAACAACCAGCCGAGAAAGATGGTGACGGCAAGGCTCGCCAGCGGCGGCACGATCATGGCGGCGAGCCCGAGCACGGCCAACAGGATGCCCTCGATCAGAAAGGCCCTCCAATGCGTGCGTACCGTCGCGCGCACTTCGGATTGCAGTCTGGTGATGTCGTGGGGAAGGGTCATTGAAATCTCCCGATACTGGGTTCGCGGAATGACACCCTGATGTGACGGCCCAATACAATATAGCGCGCACCAACGCCGCAGGATCAATTTTGTTCGCTGAAGTGTACGCAAGCCGACCTAGGGCGCGGAGGAAAATCCCTCCGACGTTTTGCGCAAGCGGTTGCGGCCGAGGACATAGATCGCGGTCGTGACCAGCAACAGCGCGCTGCCGACCAGGATCGAGGTCAGGCCGATCGGAACAAGAACCAGCGCGACGTTTCGTTCGGGATTTACCAGCCAGTGATGGATCGATGTGAGCACGAAGGCAAGACCGGCAAATCCGGCGCCGCCTCCCACGACCAGGAGCGCCCACATCCGCCGCAATTGGCTCAGCCGCTCGCGGGCGAGGTCGGTGCGCGGGGCGTGATGGCGGCCGACCTTGCGCACCAGCCGCACCGCGAAGGCGATGGAACTGAATCCGATCATTAGACTGGCCGATCCCAGGATCAGCCGGGTCGATCCACCGAGGTCGGGGTTTTGCTGCAGCGTCAGCAGGGGAAAATCAAACCCTGCATGCAGCGCCATCGGCGCGAACGGGATCAGAATTCGGCTCGAGATACGGGCCCAGTCGCGGTTATGCCGGTGCGCGCCAAGCGCCGTGCCGGATCGTGCGATGGCGAGATAGGCGCCGGCGATGATGCCGAGTGCAGCATGGAACGGCACCGTCAGGACGCTGCGCAACGCGGCCAGCGATTGCCACATCTCCTTGTGCTGCACGAGATAAGCGAGGTTTTCGTAGGCAGCGAAACCGAGCCCGACCGCGGCGCCGTAGACCACGGTGTCCATCGGGTCCGCGAAATTCCGGCGTTTTTGCGAGATCAGGACAATGGCGAGAATTTTGACGGTTTCCTCCGGGACGGCGGCGCCGAAAATCGAGTGCAGGGCCTGTGCCATCCAGGGGTTCTCGGGCGCCGCGAGGATCGCGGCAAACGGCGCGCGCACCGCGCCCAGAAGCGAAATGCTGGCGGCACCGAGCAGAAACGCAGTCCAGACCTTGACCGGCGGGCCGGGGCGTTCGTCGGCGGCGAGCACAAGCCACAAGATCAGCAGCGCGGGGGCGACGGCTGCCGTGCCGATAACGGTCGGAAGGGATTCGAGGAGGTTCATCGCGAAGGCAACTGCGCCACGTTCCTGCGTTATCTATCGCCTGGTAATCAGGCCACACAAATCGCGGCGAAGACGGCAGAAAATCTCATTTCACCCCCTTTTGACCGATGGACTAAGCCATGAAACCGCGATCACCCAGCCAGATCAAAGGGTTTTGCCATATATTTTGCGACAAAATGCACGTAACCACGCCGCCTGTCCAATGCCGAATGGGGAAAGCGCGGGCAGACTGCGGGCGCGTGCGTGTCAGGTTTTGATCCTCACGTCAGGGAGGCGAACCCGGTGGTTTCGTTCCGCGGAGCAGAGACGCATGTAAGATCGATCCTCAAGGCGGTCAGTTGGCGCACCTTGGGAACGCTCGACACATTCGCGATCAGCTGGTTTTTCACCGGCAGGGTGGAAATCGCCGGCTCGATTGCCGGGCTCGAGATCGCGACCAAGATCGTCTGGTACTATCTTCACGAGCGCGTCTGGGCCGCGATTCCCTGGGGCCGGCGCTAGCGCTGATCCGGCGGACGAGGATGCGTCAGCCGGGGCGATGACAGCGCGCGCGAGCTGCCGCGAAACCTCATGGTTTCCCGTTGGCTAACGCGATTGCTCAATTGCGGGTGTCGCCGCGATCCGGACCTTAAAATTTTACGCGTATTGGAGGTTCCATGGGATCAAACGGCGGGGGCCTCAAATGATAAGCGAAATAATCGCAATTGCTGGATCGGTTTTCATCGCGGCAAGCTTGATCGCGAAACTCCATCAACGTCGCCAGGACGTTCTGCACGGGCCTTATATTGAAGGCCGCGATGTCGGGCATCCCTTCGAGCGCTACACGGATTGGCTTGCCCAAGCGATCTCTTCCAGCGAGCTGCGGCAACACGTTGCGCGCCTTGGCTGGAAGGTCCGCGACGTGAGCTACTTCGCGTCCGTCATTTGTTGAGGGGCGCTGTGATGGATATCGGCCTGCATCCGGGCGGAAAGCAATCCGGGCTAAAGATCGTGTGCGAGGCGCGCGGCAGCCTGTCGATCAGGGCTGTCGAGCCGGCAGCGCCGGAGACGACGCCGATCCATTGCGGTCGCTGTGACGCGGTCCGCGGCACGCTTGCCGATCTACACGATCTAGCGCGCCGCGGTACCGACGTCTTCGAATTGTAGAAGACCGGCTAGGCCTGATGACTGGCAAGGAGCCGGAATTCGAACCTGTCGAGGCTGCTGACCGCGGGCTCTTCCGCGGGCCGCGGATGGAAGCGCGTGCGCTCTGACATCATCGCCAGATAAGACCGCAATTCCGCCCCGCTCTGCTTGATCTGGTTGCGCGTTTCGCGGCGCTCGAAGCTGGTGAGAGCCGGGTCGGCAAGGTGATGCCAGGCTTTTCTCTGCAGCTCTTTCAGCACAGCGATGTTGCGGCTTAGATCGTCCGTCTCGGTCATGTTCTCGGCCCACCCCGCTTGAATCAGGAGGGCCTCAGGTTTCACCTCTATCCCTAATAAATCCTTAACGAGCGTTCCAGGGCGCGGCGCCTGCGGAAAGCCGCGGCAACTCGTCATCGAAACGAAGCCGCCGGGTCCGCTCGGCGGCTTTCGCGCGCGCGTAGGCGGTGACAAAACCGACCTGAAAAATCCGCCCCATCTCGAGTCAGTGGTTGAGGTTAACCGCGATGAGGCGGAAGTATGGGGTCGTCGACGACATAGCGTCGACGGAGGCAAAATACGATTGCGATTCGGGCAGATTCGGGGCGATGGCCCCGGCCGGTTTCATCGATCCCGCGCCAGCTTCCGCTTTCCCAAATGATTATCTTTGCGGTCGGTAACTGATTTTCCGACGAAGTTCTTCGGTCTTTTGATCATTGCATACGAAAAAATCGGCCAGTGAGAATACCTTTCGGGTCATCTGACCGAAGGTGCCAGCCTCGCCGAGATCGCGATCGATTACTTTTTTTACATCGTCTGCATGAGCTCCGGCATCGATTAGTCTCTGTCGCCGCAAATCATCCGGCGCAAACACCCCAAATACGCAGAGCATTTAGCGATAGACTTTCCTCAGCAGCGCAAGCGGCGTCGCAGCGAAAGGTGAAGCGGGTCAACTTTCAGCGATCTCGCTCAGTGGGTCTGCCAAGGCTATGGCCACCGCAAGCGCCAATATCACGCTATCTTCTGCAATGTCCGCCAGTGCCGAGGTCATCAGAGCGCCCTTTAGCCCTATCGCCATAGCCGAACACATTGCCAACGACCCCGAGTTTTATAGGCGGCTCGCGCTGTTCGTTGCATCCGAACTTGCCCATGAAGCCGCCAAATACACAGGACAAGGCAATACTGAGCAAATCATCAAGGGCGAGCTGGTAGCGTTAGAGCAAGGCTTCAGCGATGTTGCCAAGCAAATCGCCAGCAAGGCTTATGACAAGGCCGCTCAGGCCATTATTTTGATGCGCGCCGGCCTTGTGACTTTCTCCGAGAACCATCGCCAACTGGTCGCCAATATCGAGAGTTTGGGTGCCATTTGCCTATCTACCTACGTCCTAGGAGCGCTCGGGGTTCCGATGGTCTTGAGCGCACTGATATTAGCGTCTGTTGTCAAAGCCGAAAAGCTCTCTGACTTGATAAAGGCGTGGAAGCACGGGGAATAACCGCCCTTCTTTGGCCTAACCTTCGTCCGCTGGTGCGGCCATCCGATGGCTCGCAATGAACTCAGTTATGGCATCGCACCGTGAGAACCACTCGCGTCCGACACGGTAGGCCTCAAACTTGCGGTGCAATTCTTGTTCATCATCATGCGTGCCTGGAATGACGAGCAGCACGCGAAGCTCTTTGGGGGTAGCTGTTCGAAGCGAGCGGAGACGTGAGCGAAGGTTTGTAGTGTACCCGATCTTTATCAGGTCATCGCCGCAAGCAATGAAATAATTGGTAGGCTCGCGTGCAGTCATTTCGTTGCTTCGCCCGCAGGCGGCAAGCGATGACTTATCAATCCACATTTGCCTTTGCACTTGCGTGAGGTTCTTGTGAAACTCCAAGTCCTTAGGGAACGCTTCCAACAGGACTTCAACGAGAACCCCATCTTCGCCCTCGTGGGCTTCTGCTATTTCGTCAACACGTTCCTGTATCTTGCGGCGAATGATTTCTGCTTTGGCCTTGCGGAGCCATCTACGGCGTTCCGCCATTGTCGGCAGATAGCGGAGGATGTCACTGTCCGTGCACGGTATCCACTCGGGCAGGTCATCAAGCCAACCGATATTCGACAGTTCATCAACCAGTGCCTCAAAGACAATCGGCTGCATTGTATGCCCTGCGGCGGTTTGAACGCCCATCTCCTGATTCGAAGCAGGCCGCGAGCCTACATCGATAGTCGTCTTTCAACGAGCCATGCAAAACGGAATCCCTGCGATTCCAAAACGCCCGTCGCGGGCCTAAAGTAGGCATGAACAAGGGCTGCGGGTCATGGCTGAGGGCAAATTCATTTCGTACCTACGCGTTTCCACCGATAAGCAGGGCAGGAGCGGCTTGGGCATCGAAGCTCAACGCGAGGCTGTGGTGCGGTATCTCAACGGCGGCCAATGGACCTTTCGGCTGAGTACATGGAAACCGAGAGGACCCCGTGTCCAATCCGATCCACATCCGTAAATGGGACAGACATTGGACACCACGTGAGCCCGCCCAACTAAGCCATTGAAAATACTGGCGCTCCCTAGCGGAATCGAACCGCTCTCTCCACCGTGAAAGGGTGGCGTCCTAACCGATAGACGAAGGGAGCGAAGGCGTCCGCCTGGCCACCGCCGAGGCATCGCCGTTTCGCTATATAGTCAATAAAACAACTACACCGGCAAATCAGCGCTTTTGAGGGTCTGCGACCTGCATCGGGCCGCTTCCGGGGGACCTGACGAAGGGTTCCGGCGGCGGCGGGCGAACGTATAGTGGCGTTTGCGCGGCCGGGCAAGCCGCGGGGGCCTCATTTTGGTGGCGGGCCACACCTATTCGAAACCGCGCAAACCTCCGCAATTCCCGCAACTTCGCAACGGTTTCTAAAGCAGCCTGGGGGTAGGTCTGACGACTTCCGGAGCAAATCGAAATGGCCGCAGCCACAAAAAAGCGGGAAATCCGCAAATCTCTCCATCAGCCGGGCTGGCTCACGCTCGATGGCGGCTTCGCCGCGCGTCAATGCGTGGTCAAGGACCTATCCAGCTCGGGCGCCAAGATCACGATCGACGATCCCAACGCGCTGCCGGGCAAGCTGCGGCTGGCGTTTTCGCGCGATGCCAGAACGGGGCGGAACTGCGAAGTGGTGTGGCGTCGCGGCAAGGTGGTCGGCATCAAGTTCGTCCGCTAGCACCAACCGCCCGGAGACGATAAAAGGCCGGATGCGAAACATCCGGCTTGCGATCTTGCTTTTGCTGCTGCCCGCCTCCGTGCTGGCCGAGCCTTCCGGCCATCGGAAACCGGACAAATTTGCGCGCTCAGGCAAACAGCTTCCGGTCAAGAGCGCGGCTCACGGCAATCCTTGCGCGGTCTATGGTCCGGGTTTTGTCAGGGTCGAGGGCACCGAGACCTGCTTGCAGATCGGCGGCTCTGTCAGCATCGGCGCCGGCACTTCGATTGGCCGCTAAGCTTCCATTCGTCACGACATCGGCGGCGCGATGAATTTCCGAAATGCCGGCCGGCTGCCGATCTCGGCGAACCAGCGTTCGAGATTCGCAAAGCTCGGCTTGGTGACGCCCTCGACGCCGAACCAGCGCCGTGCATAGGCGCCGAGCGCGATGTCGGCGAAGGTAAAATCATCGCCTTCGATGAAGCGCCGGCTCGCAACCTGCGCGTCGACGATGCGCCATTGCACGGCCTCGGCATCGGCATCCTTCTGGATCTTGGCCATGTCGCGCTGCTCGATCGGGGTTCGCACCAAAGCCCAAAACACCGGCCGATCGACCGGCTGCAGCGTCGACAGCGTCCAGTCCAGCCAGCGGTCGACGCCGGCGCGCCGCCTTGGCGCTGAGGGGTAGATCGGCGACGCCGGCGCGTAGGCGAGCGCGAGATAGCGCATGACGGAATTGGATTCCCAGAGCACGAAGTCGCCGTCGACCAGCGTCGGCACCCGGCCGTTCGGATTCATTGCGAGATATTCGGCCTGATCGTTTTTGCCGAACGCCATGCCGGCATCGATCCGCTCATAGGCGAGATCGAGTTCGGCGAGGCACCACAGCACTTTCTGCACATTGACCGAATTGGCGCGGCCCCAAATCTTCAGCTTGCTCTGCGGCACGATTTTTTGCTCCCCACGATCCGTTTCATACGGGTCATATCGGAATTTTCGCAAAAAAGCGCGTATCTCAAAACGCGGCGCCGCAAAAAAAGCCCCGCCAGCGGCGGGGCCTGATTTGACGCGCCAATCGCAATCCTAGTGGCCGAAGAACAGCCACAGCAAAATGATCACCGGTATCGGCACGCCCAACAGCCAAAGCAAAATTCCTCGTCCCATCGTCTCCTCCATGAACCTTTCTATGGAGAGAGAACGCAACAGGGAGAGAGACGTTCCAGCAGAACAACTCAAAGCGGAGTCTTGGCGCTGAGCGCGCGGCAGCAATCGGAGGAACCTTTTATGATTTCGGAATTTCGGAAAGCGAAAGTCCTTTTCTGAAAAGCGAGGAGCCACAGCGCTCGACCGCCTCGCGCACCTCCGCATTGACGTTACCGGCGTCGCTCGCGCGAGCAAATCGCCAATCCTGCTCCGATGCGCCGACGGGAAACGGCGCATCGGCCCATGTCACCAGCCGATAGGCGGGATGGTGGACGTGCACGAAGAATCTCTACAAGGTCTACCAGTGGCCGGTGTTCGGCATCGAGGACCACGGCTCCGCCGCGGGCTTTGCATCGCCCTTCTGCAGCAGCTCGATCGAATGCAGATCCGGCGAGCGGACGAACGCCATCTGGCCGTCGCGCGGCGGGCGGTTGATGGTGATGCCCATTTTCATCAGCCGGTCGCAGGTCGCGTAGATGTCGTCGACCTCATAGGCGAGGTGGCCGAAATAGCGGTCCTCGCCGTATTTTTCCTCATCCCAATTGTAGGTGAGTTCGACCAGCGGCGCGCCGCGTCCCTTGGACGCCTTCAACAGTCCTTCGTCTTCGGCGGCGCACAGGAAGACCAGGGTGAATTTGGCCTTGTCGTTATCGACCCGGCGGACTTCCTTCAGCCCCAGGGCGTCTTGATAAAATTGCAGCGCTTTATCGAGATTGCGGACGCGCAGCATGGTGTGGAGATAACGCATGTTTCTTGTCTCCCTTGAGCGATTGCCTGGATTGGTGATGGTTTCCGGGAGGTTCAATAGCAGCAAAATGCGGGCGAGGGCAGGGGCAGGCCAGCATGAACGAAAATCGAGGTATGACCGACAAACAAATCTGAAATCTAGTTTATTCGGTGCAAGAGCAGGTGAGGCGGTCACGGCTCGTCTTTGCGCAAGGCGCGTGACGCCGCGGAAGGTTTCGGCTCGAGCTGCGCGATCCTGGCGTCATATTCCAGCGCAAGATCCAGAAGCCTCTTTTGGGTGAAGGGGTCGGCGTGTTTGGCAAGGCGCCGGCAGCGCTCCGCCTGTTCTTTCAAGGTATCTAAATCCATCACTCATCAACCCGGCGCGTCTTCCTGATAATAATCCCCTTATGCCTCAATAGTTTCCATTCGGTGTTCGGGCGAAGGCGCATTGGTTCCCTCGGTTGGCGCATGGCTCCCTGCGCACACGCGCCGGTTCCCCCGCGTTGTCTTTGCGGGAGGACACCATGAAGATCTATCGGGCTTACTTAATTGATGGAGACAATCGTGTGACGTCCTGCAAACCGCTCGAAGCTGAGGCGGATGCTTTGCAGGCTGCGCGCAGGCTTGCGGAGGGATGCGACGTCGAGGTCTGGCTGCTCGATCGCATGATCGGACGGCTGGAGCGCGTGAAGAAGTAATGCAACCGCTGAACCGCCCGCGCGTTATTTCGCAACTACTCCAGAGGAGGAGAACAGCATGAGAAAAGCATTGGCAATCCTGGCAACGGTCGCCACGGTTGCGGCGACGAGTGTCAGCGCCCCGGCGCAGGCGCGGGGCATCGGCCCCGGCCTCGCGTTCGGTCTCGCCGCCGGCGCGCTCGTGGCCGGCGCCGCCGCTAGCGCCTATCCGTACTACTATGGGCCGGGTTACGGATATCCGGGCTACGGATATTACGGCTCCCCTGGCTATTATTACGGACCCGGGCCTTACGCCTATTACGGCGGGCCGGTCTACTATGGGCACCGCTACTGGCGCCATCATTGGTAGTCGGTAATCACAAAAACCCGGAGCTTCGTCTCCGGGTTTTTTGTTCGTCGCGAAGGCGCTTAGCGCCAGAACGGCGGCCGCTCCAAGAGCGGGCGCTGGAATGAGTGGCGCGCATTCTCAAGCGTGCTGACAAAATATTCCTCGCGCTCGCGCTCGAATTTTTCCTGCGTAGCTTTGAAGTTTGCCAGGCGCGCGACGATTTCTTCCCGCTCGCGCGCGGCGTTGTCTCCCCGGTCGGTCATGCCCATCCCTTCTAGTCTTGTCCCCAATAGTCTTGTCCCCAATGTCATTGGCGGCTCCGATTGGGGCGCGAATTGGGAGGAGGCGTTGCAGGATTGTGATCGTCACGCGTCGACATCGCGGTGGATAAGATAGCGCGCGCGCTTGTGGCTTGCGCGCCTTCCCGGTAGCCAAAAAGAAAATGGGAGGCCTGCATGGCAAAGATCGATCTGGATTCACTTGGCATCGAAGAACTCGCGGCATTGCGCGAGAGCACGACCGACAAATTGATGGAAAAGGTCGCCGCACGCCGTGCCGAGCTCGAGGCCGAGCTGGAGAAATTGTCCCAGTACGGCAAGCCTGCAAAGAAAGCGCCCGAGGCTGCGCCCGTCGCCAAGGCCGGCAGGAAGCACGACGACAAGAAGATCGACGAGCTCAAGGAGCCGGTCGCCAAAGAACCGATCGCAAAGGCCGCGTAAGCCGGCGGCCTCGCGGCCGGTGCGATCGACAAGACCCATCGAAGGCGAATTCCGATTGGCCATGCTATAATGCGCGCGGTCCAGCGTTTGGAATGTCGTACATGATTGCGTCAGATCTTCGCAGCGGCGTCGAACGGCTCGGCGACATGATTGCGGAAGCCTCCATCATCGTTCCCTTCACCGGCGCCGGCATCTCGACCGAGTGCGGCATCCCCGACTTCCGCTCCCCCGGCGGATTGTGGACCCGCAACCGGCCGATCCCGTTCGACGAGTTCGTCGCCAGTCCCGAGGCGAGGGCCGAGGCATGGCGGCGGCGTTTTGCGATGGAGCCGACCTTTGCCGCGGCAAAGCCGGGGCGCGGCCACCGCGCGCTCGCCTCGCTCTACCGGGCCGGCAAGATTCCCGCGATTGTTACCCAGAACATCGACAATCTGCATCAGCTGTCGGGGTTTTCAGCCGATCACGTCGTCGAGCTCCACGGCAATACCACTTACGCGCGCTGCATCGGCTGTGGGCGAGCTTACGATCTTGCCTGGGCCAGAAAGCGCTTCGACGACATCGGCGGCGCACCCGATTGCACCGTGTGCGACGAACCGGTGAAGACCGCTACCATCTCGTTCGGGCAGGCGATGCCCGATGACGCCATGCGCCGCGCCACGGAGCTCGCCCAGCATTGCGACCTGTTCCTGGCGATCGGATCGTCGCTGGTGGTCTGGCCGGCCGCGGGGTTTCCCATGCTGGCGAAAAACTGCGGCGCCAAGCTCGTCATTATCAACAACGAACCTACCGAGCAGGACGATATCGCCGATCTCGTGATCCGCCACGACATCGGGGAGACGCTCGGGCCGTTCGTCGGCAACTGATGCCCAATTGATTCGCGGCCGCGCAAGGCTGTTCATAGGTTCCCGGAGATTCGTTTTTTATCTATGCGCCACACGCGGGAGTGTTATCTTTTGATTCGCGAGATTCGCGTCGCGTCGTCATGGCTAATCATGGATGAGCGCGTGTTCCGGCGCCGTCACAAGATGGCGGGCGGCTGATAAAGTGTGGGGTCCGGGGTCATGGGGTCGGACGGATTTGAGTCCAAGAAGCTCGGGGTGCCGCCAGGCGGAACCGGACCGAACAGGCTTGGGCCTGGCGAATTTTCAGGCAGCGCGGAGCGCGATGCGGCGATCGATGCGCTGTCGGGTCTCGGCGATAGCGCCGCCAACCTCGTTGAAATCTCGGGCGTGATCAAATGGTTCGACGCCTCAAAGGGCTACGGCTTCATTGTTCCCGACAACGGTTGGCCGGACGTGCTTCTGCATGTGACCGTGCTTAGGCGCGACGGCTACCAGACCGCCTATGAAGGGGCGCGGCTGGTCTGCGAATGCGTGCAGCGCGCCAAGGGCTATCAGGCGTTCCGCATCCTCTCGATGGACGAATCAACCGCGATCCATCCGGCGCAGATGCTGCCGCCGCGGACCCATGTCAGCGTCACCCCGACCAGCGGTCTGGAACGGGCGCAGGTCAAATGGTTCAACCGGCTGCGCGGATTCGGTTTCCTCACTTGCGGCGAGGGGACGCCGGATATTTTTGTGCACATGGAAACGCTCCGCCGCTTCGGCATGACCGAGCTGCGTCCCGGCCAGTATGTGCTGGTACGGTTTGGGCCCGGTTCCAAGGGCATGATGGCCGCCGAGATTCAGCCCGAAAACGGCGCGCCGGGGTTGTCGTCGCACTGACCGTGCGGATCGATTCGTGCTTCCGGTCAGTAGCCCCTAACCGTCACGTATCCTTGAAGCCGGTTTCGCAGGCGGCGGGCTGGTATTTGCCACGATGGTCGGGCTAGGGTTCCCCAAAATTTCCCACGGCTGGCGGTGAGCGTTATCGGATGAGTTTTGATCGAGATGTTAATCCCCCTCGCGTCCGCGCGTGGGTTTGGTTCATTGCGGTTGCAGCGGTTACGCTTTGCACGTTCGCTGGTCCTAGCGCGCAGGCCGCGAGCGTTCAGCCGCTCGAAATCGTCACCAAGAACGGCGTGCAGGTTTTCTCGGTCGAGATAGCGACCACCGAACAGGAGAAAGAAACCGGCCTGATGTACCGCAAGGAGCTGGCGGACGGCAAAGGGATGCTGTTCGATTTCTCTCCGGAACAGGAAGTGTCGATGTGGATGAAGAACACCTACATCTCGCTCGACATGATTTTCATTCGGGCCGACGGCACGATTCTTCGGATTGCCGAGAACACCGAGCCGCTCTCCACCAAGATCATCCCCTCGCAAGGCCTGGCCAAGGGGGTGCTGGAGGTGATCGCGGGGACCGCGAAAAAATACGGCATCGAGCCGGGTGACCGGGTCGGCCATCCGCTCTTCAACGGCCATTGAAGCGGTGCCGCGGGCGCCTGGAAACGGGCCGCGGGCGCTTGCTGGCGGCCTCTCAAGCGTGTATCGACGTTGTTTCCCAAACGATCGGGGTATAGCGCAGCCTGGTAGCGCGGCAGTTTTGGGTACTGCAGGTCGTTGGTTCGAATCCAGCTGCCCCGACCAGTTAACTTTATGCTTGCATTAAGTCATTTCGCCGGCCAGCGGATGAAGCTGTTTTTCTATTTCGGAAAATCGCCACCGGGTCGCCACCAAGACCAGCCTGAAGGGTATCAAATGAATATCGGGGCAATAGTGAGATCGATGGCAGCGGCGACTGCCTTGTGCGCCGTTTCGACGGCGTCGATGGCCCAAAACTGCGCGCAGTATCCGGAAGGACCGGCACGATTCAAGTGTGCCAGTCAAAAAAAACCGGCGTTGCTCGGTAAGCAGGAACGATGCAAGCAGCAGGGCCTTGACATGGGGCTAAGGCAGGGTCCTTCCTTGAGAGACTTTGTCATGGGATGCATGCACCGCCCAGGTTGAAGGGCGCGGCGCAGTCCAAGATCTGCCGATTTGCCGATTCTTCCTAGTGGGGAAAATGCGTACCAGGGGTGCCCGTCCGGCCGCTAATCTGAGCCCTCAAGCTTCTTGCCGCGGCCGAGCGCGAACTGACCGACCGGGCCCTCGACGTGGAATTCGATCCCCGTCATCTTCGCGAACAGATCGATATTGCAGGTGCCGATCGCGCAACCGCCCAGCCCCATATCGGTCGCCATCAGGTAAAGCGTCTGGATCAGGACCCCGACATCCTTCAAGATGAGCGAATAGGCGATCGACGCGTACTTCCAGGAAATTCGGCCAAAACGCGCGGCAATCGTCAACAGGATCTGGGGCTCGGCGGAAGCACCCATGGCGAATTCGGCCGCGGCCAACATCGCATCGAGTTCATGCGGCCCTGTGTCGATCGGCACCAGCGCGTGGGCGCCGGCATCGTAATGATAGAAGCCGCGTGCAAGCCCCTCGCAATTGGCAACGGCCAGATAAAGCTCGAGTTCGTAGCTGCTTCCTCCCGACGGATATAGCCTTGTGGTGTATTCGATATCGGGACCGTCGCCAAAATCAGGCGGGCTGGTCCAGTTCGTTTGCACGCGCGCGGTTCTGTCGAGAAATCGTGAAAGCTCGGCGAGCGTGATCGGTTGCGCGTCGTCGAAGTCGCGCGTCGAATGACGTTCATGCAACAGTTTTGCGAACGGTGAGTTGGTCTCCGCGGCCGCGGCCGAAAGCGCGTCCAGATCGATCTTTTCCCCTCGCCAGGGCGGCCGCACCGCCGGCAGCGGCGTCAGGACGCCGGCATGGGGATAAAGCCCGCCCAACGGATTGGACTGCCGGCCTTCGGTGCTGCGGGCGTGGAACAAGAGGTCGTGAAAGTCCCACATCACGAGGTTGCTGTCTCCCTCGGCCGCTCGCAGGCCGTCGCTGGCGGCATCGACCTTGAACAGGAGTTCGCAACCCAGCAGCAAAGCGAGAAGCTCGGTGCCGGGAAAACCTTCCTGGCGCCGGAGCCAACTGATTTTTCTCGGTGTCGACAACGCTGCAATGGTGGCCGCGATCTTCGGATCGCAAATTCGAACCAACGCGCCGGCGCGCGGCGATTCCAGCACCATCTCGTTGCCGCGCCGGCGCAGATAGGCAAAGCGAGACAGCGCGACGGTCGCGGAGTTGTCGAGCTTCGGCATTGCCGGCCAATAGGCGGAAACTTGCGGCTCGATGACGATCCGGTCCGCGTCGTCCTGAGCGGAGGCGAGGCGGTATTCCAGAAGACCGCGAACGGCCAGCCGTTGCACCAACAGACCGATTTCCCGGTCGACGGCGTTACGACCTGCAAACGAAGCGAGCGGCAGGCCGTGCGTCAGGCTCCGCGCCCGCTCCGTAACAGCGGCGCTGAATTTGCCGAGCGGTTCGGAATAGCCGTCGACGCCGGCGGCGATCGTTCCGTCCGCCTGCGCTTCGAGCGTGACGCGCGGGTTGAGCCGGGCCGAAATGGCGCTCGCCGCGATCTTTCGCCGTGGCTTTTTCCGGGGAGCGCGCAAGCCGAATGTCCCTTCAGGTGTGAGGAAGGAACGGCGTGAGTTCGCTTTCCGGCAACGGGCGGTCGCGCAAACCGAGTTTTACCGGAACGTCAAAGAGCCGGCCGGGACCAAAACGGCGGTAGAAATGCCGCAGTCCGGGAACGATCACCCGCGCCACCGGAACCTCGACGTCCGGTCGCGTCTGGTCGAGCACGAGGAAATCGTAGCCGGCGCGCCGGGCGATCTCGACACACGCATTGACCTGATGGCGGACGTTGTCGAGCGGGACGTTCATGCCGAGTTCCGGCACGACCGTCGGCCGGCTCGCCGGCATCAGGAACGGATAATTCTCCAGACGCAGCGGCGTGACGCCGTCGAGGCTCGACTTGTCGCCGCTCGCGCCGCCCATCAGGCCGATCGACAGGAACTGGCTCAATTCGGTCAGCGACCGCAGCAAGGCAATGCGGCGATCGAAATGCGCGCCGGAACCAAACTCGATGTTTTCCTGGCCGTCTTTGATCCAGTGCATGATCGCGACATAGGTGGGAACACCGAGATCGCTGGTGACGTCGAGCACCCATAGCTTGCGGCCGGCATCGGTGAATTGGGTCTTGATGTCGCGGATGTAGAAATCATCGAACTCGTTGAGATCGACTTCCGATCGCTGTAACCGATTGTACCACCAGACCGCGTAGGCATCGCGCTCCACGAGTTCGAGGAAACCCTGGACGATGGCCTCCTGGAGCGTGTTGCCGGCGGCACAGCCGTTGGAATCGGTATGGAAGTCGCGGTAGAAAAAGTACATCAGGCCGGTCGGCAGATATCTGAAGCGCTGGTCGCGCAGCGACCATGCCGGCGACCACTCGGTTTTCGCGTTGATATCGAAGGGCTCGGGAACCTGATGTGAAACTTCGTCCTCATGGTTGTGCCTGGTTCGAAACTGCGTTTCGCTGAAGTGCTGGACGTCGTTGGGGAGGATGGCGTCGCCTTGCGGAAAATCCGTAAAGCGGCGCGTCAGCCTGATCTCGTCACCCTGGAAAATTCCCGAATAGCGCTCGATCGCTTCCATCAGCGCGCTCGCCTCGGCCTGTTCGGACGTCGAACCCTTGCCAAAGCTGCCGCCACTCAGTCCCGATCGCAATTGATCGACGCTCATGGCGGGTGCCGAAAAATTATGCTGCGCAAAGAAATTGTTGTTCATCGGCAGGTCGGCCTCGATCCGCTCGAGCCGCGTCACGACGCCGGTGAGGGGGCTGACGTGCTTTCGAAAGCGCGAGACCGTGGCGCGCGAGGACACCGAGCGATAGCCGCCGCTGGTCATGATCAGCTTGGCGCCGGGTCCAAGCTCGATCGGCTGCGGCGTGCGGCGCGGGTTCTGCAATTTCTTGCTGCCGCAGGTCGGGCATTGCGGGCGGCGCGACACGTAGTGCTTGGCAATGGTCGCGCCCGACAGGTCGAAGCTCGCAACATGGTCGTTCAAATCGGTGCGAAAACCGGACGCGATCGCCTTGGCGATTTCGACGGCAGCAAATTGGATCGCGCCTTGTCCGAACGTCTGGCGGACGAGAGGCGAAACGGCGATCGCGCGCGCCGCGCCGCGCTCGAGGAATCCCTTGATCTCGCGATTGCGGATCATTCGGTCGTACAGGCAGGTCCAGCAGGCGCTCTCGCCTGGATGAAACACCGGTCCCACCAGCGGGAAGACACCGGAGGGTTGCACCAGCAACCATGGCGTCTTGTGCGACACACGCTGCTGGTTAAGCTCCGCCAGGCGCCGCTCCAGATAGTCGTTCACCAGCGTGATTGTCAGGTCGGGCGAACGATCGACGAAGTGAACGCCGAGTCCACGCAGTGCCGCGGCAAGCTCCTTTGCGCCCTCCACGTCGATTGCGTCGATGCGCACGCGGCAATTGCCAAGGTTCTCTTCGGCGACGTCCGCAGCTAACCCGAGGCTTGCCCAATAACCGGCCACCGTGCCGGTGGAATCCTGCGATGCCGGCACAAGATAGCGCCGCTCGACCAGCCGCTTGAGGGCCTCTTCGATTATGTCGGAGGGATATGTCGCTCCGAGCTCGCGCACGAGCGCCGAAGCGCTCTTGCCACGTTCTCCGATGGCCGCGGCCAGAGCGCAATAGAGCTCGCCGTGAAGGAAGAATTTGCGGTCCTCGGAATAGAGGCATACGACATCGGGCGGCAGCACATAGGCGGTGAAATTCGCTGCGAAGCGCAGCGTGTCATGCTTTGGGCGCAGCGTCCTGCGGCTCTTCTTGGACTTCTTGCGTTGGCCCTTCATGATTTCAGCACGCGCATTTTACAGGTCACTCCGAAGCGCCGGCGCAACAGGCGGATGGCCGCAGGAACATAGATGTCCGGCTCGCGCTAGCATTGTTTGAAAAGATTGGAAACCGGGAAACCTTCACCGCCGCACCTGCTGGTGTGCGGATGATCCGCATGCGTCTGCGAAAAGCAGAGATTCCGCGTAAAACAGATGTGGAACGACAGACATGAAATGGCCGGGTCGACCTTGTCGGACCCGGCCATCCAGAGATTCGTTCGTCAATCGTGTCGGCCTTTAGGCGCCGCGGCTCAGCAAACGCGGCAGTAGCCCCACGATATGCAGCAAGCTCCGCCCCCGCAGCCGCCGCACCGGCAAGCCCTGCAGCCTCTGCAGCCTCTGCAACCTCGGCAGCCGCCGCATCGGCAACCCCAGGCGAGCTGGGTGGCGCTTCGGGCCGCGCCCGCGTTCTCCTTGTCGAAGAGATGGAACGTGGCCAAGCTGACGTCCGCGATTTCTTCTTCGCCGAGCGTGATGGCCTGGCTCGGTGAAAAATTATTAGTCTGTTGGATGTCCGTCGGCACGGCCGATGCAGATGCGCCCCCCGCTAGCGAGAAACTCAACCCAGCGGCTCCCAGCGCCGGTAGGGCAGCTTTGGTCACGCGCTTCCGCTTCGAAGCTTGCTTCACCCGTGGCATCGTCGCATCCTCCATACCTGTAAGAGAGTTTCTAATTCAAAGTGTCGCAATTGTACGCTTGGCAAATGTACCACGCAAGACGGATGGCACACACGATCATGCGACCAACGATGAATGGGAGAGCATTCAGCATTCATTCATCTTGATGAACGATGCCAGCACATTCTATGCATCGACGATGTCCATGATCGATCTTTTTCACGACAACCTCAACGCGCCAAGCGCCCTGTCGCGCGGCGACGGTTTCTAGCTCGAACGGAGAAACCGAAATGGTCGGTCAGCACGGACATTTCGCCTGGTACGAGCTTTTGACGACGGATATTGCGGGCGCGAAAGCGTTCTACGGCAAGGTCCTCGGCTGGGGCGCGCGGGACGCGTCGACACCCGATCTGGCCTATACACTTTTCTCCGACGGAGAGGCTCCCGTGAGCGGGCTGATGGAGTTGCCGGAGGAGGCGAGGAAAATGGGCGCGACGCCGCGGTGGGTCGGGTATGTCGCGGTTGATGACGTGGACGAGACCGCCGACCGAATCAGGCGTCTCGGTGGCGCCGTGTACGTCCCGCCCACCGACACCAACGTCGGCCGCATCTCCGTCGTTGCTGATCCGCAAACGGCTAACCTTGCGTTGATCAACGGGCTCAAGCTCCGCCCATCGCAGCCCGCCGAGTTCGACAAGCCGGGCCGCGTGGGCTGGCATGAGTTGGCTGCGGCCGATTGGAAGAAGGCGTTTGCCTTTTACAGCGAGCTTTTCGGCTGGCAGCAAACCGACGGCGAAACCGCTTCGCCGGATTCGTATCGGTTGTTCTCCACCGGCGGGCAGACCATCGGCGGCATGTCCACCAAACATCCGAAGGTGCCGGTCCCGTTCTGGCTCTATTACTTCAATGTCGACGACATCGACGCGACAGCGGAGCGCGTCAAAAGCGGCGGCGGCCAGATCTTCCAGGGCCCAACGGAAATACCGGGCGGCAACTGGATTGCGCGATGCATCGACCCTCAGGGCGCCATGTTCGCGCTGCAGGGACCGCGGAGCAGGGCCAATATCGGGCGGGCTCCCGCCGCCGAAGCCCCGACCTCGGATCTCGGCTGGTCCGCCGAATGGGACGGGATTTCGTCGAAAGGCAGATTGGTGGTCCCCAAGCCCAAAGATTGAGGCGCAGCGATTGGGATTGTAATCAGCCCGCCGCTCTCATCCAGCTTTGGCTACAGCCACCCTGGCCTGCGGCTTGTCCTGCTTTTTCGACCAGGAGATGTAGTAGGCGACGAGGGTCATGATCGCGATGCCGGCGACGCTCACGAGAATCTGCGCCAGCAACGAGCCCGAGCTCAGTATCAGTGCGAAATGTCCGACAAAGGAGAGGAACACGCCGACGCAGAACACCGCGAGCGACTGCTGACCGCAAACGATGACGGGGTCGAACATCTTCCATTCCAGACCGGGCCAATCCTTCGGTACAAAGCGGATGACCAAAATCACGATCACCACGAAGTGCAGGAAACGATAGGGCGCAAGATTGGTCTTGTCGTTGGGATTGAAGGTCGAATACAGCCAGTGCGGGAACAGCGCGCCGAAATCCGGAAACTTGCCCGCCATGGTCATCACCAGGCCGAAGATGAGATAGGCGATGCAAAAATACAGCGTGTAGGGCGAATTGATGATCGACATCGACTTCCTGGCGCCGCCGAGCGCGCACCATGAACCGAATACGAACAGCACCTGCCAGGCGAATGGATTGAAGTACCAGGTGCCGGCGGGATAGGCCTTGAAATTCCAGCCGAAGTGCCGGGCGGTGAGCCACAACACGATGGAAGCCAGCATGGTCCAGTTGGGCTGGCGCAGCGTGATCCACAAAATCGGCGGAAACAGTCCCATCAGGACGATATAAAGCGGCAGCACATCGAGATTGACCGGCTTGAATTTCAGCAGCAATCCCTGCCGCAGCGTTTCGGTCGCATTGTCGACTAACCCTGCAACATTGAACTCGTTGATGATCTCTGAATCGCCGAAGCGCAGCGCGAGATAGCTGATCGCAGCGATATAGATCACGAACAGAATGATGTGGGCGACGTAGAGCTGCCAGACCCGCTTGGTGAGGCGGGTGGCGCCGACAATGAAGCCGCGTTCGATCATCATCCGGGCATAGACAAAGGAGGCGGTGTATCCGGAAATGAAAACGAACAGATCCGCGGCGTCGCTGAAACCGTAATTCCGCGTGGTGATCCAGTTCACGACATTGTCGGGAATATGATCCAGGAAAATCGCCCAATTCGCGACCCCGCGAAACAGGTCGAGCCGGAGATCGCGGCCTTTTTCGGGGAGGGTTGCGTTGATTTTCATGGGAGCCGTTTGGGATGCTTTTGAGAAGATCGAGCGGCGGGACAGCCGCCTCCGCCGGGCGGGTGGCCAAGATTGTCACAGCGCAGCATAATGACTATACCGGTTGCGGAAAATGTATCGTCCAGGCTGGGAATCATCGATCAAATTCCTGGAAGGTGTCTGTATACTATCCCGGCCGCTTCCACCACGGGCTCATTCCGCAACTCCCACGGGACCCTCATCCATGACCGTCGCACGCATCTTTAAGCCCGCCAAAAACGCGATGCAATCGGGGACCGCCAAGACCAAGGAATGGCAGCTCGATTTCGAACCCGAGAAGCCGCGCGAGATCGAGCCTTTGATGGGCTGGACCTCCTCCAGCGACATGAAGCAGGAACTCAGCCTGCGCTTCGACACCAAGGAAGAGGCGGTGGCTTACTGCGAGCGCGAGGGCATTCCCTATCATGTCTTCGAACCGAAGGAGCCGGCGCGCCGCCAAGCCGCCTATGCCGACAATTTTGCCTTTCGCCGCGCCGAACCCTGGACCCATTAGGGCGTGATTCCCGGCGCGGCCCGGCTTTCCGGGCCGGGCTTGCTCACCTCGGTTTTCTCGTTAGGGGGCAAAAGTTCTGGGTTGCCTAAGGCTGTGGCGCGATGACACCATGACGCCAGCCCAGTGCCGGATTTGCGGCGCACAATAAACTGCCAGAGGCCATGCCGCTCCATTCCACGACCGATCCCGCCTCGTCCGACTTTGCCCGCAATGCCGAGGCCATGCGGGCGCTGGTCGCAGAACTCCGGCAAAAACTCCTGTCGGTCGCCGGCGGCGGCGGCGAGGTATCGCGCAATCGTCATACCGCGCGCGGCAAGATGCTGGCGCGCCAGCGCGTCGATCTCCTGATCGATCCCGGCACGGCGTTTTTGGAATTGTCGCCGCTGGCGGCGCACGGCCTGTATGGCGGCGACGTCCATTCGGCCTCCATCGTCACCGGCGTTGGGCGGATCTCGGGCCGCGAATGCGTCATCGTCGCCAACGATGCCACCATCAAGGGCGGCACCTATTACCCGATGACGGTGAAGAAACATCTGCGCGCCCAGGACATCGCCCGGCAGAACAATCTGCCCTGCATCTATATGGTCGATTCCGGCGGCGCCTTTTTGCCGCAACAGGACGAGATTTTCCCCGACGAACGGCATTTTGGCCGCATCTTCTACAACCAGGCGCAGATGTCGGCTGCCGGAATCCCGCAGATCGCCATTGTGATGGGCTCCTGCACGGCCGGCGGGGCCTATGTCCCGGCGATGTCGGACGAGAGCATCATCGTGCGGAATCAAGGCACGATTTTTCTCGGCGGGCCGCCGCTGGTGAAGGCCGCGACCGGCGAGGTTGTCACCGCGGAAGAACTCGGCGGCGCCGACGTGCATTCGCGGCAATCCGGCGTCACCGACCATTATGCCCAGAACGACGCCCATGCGATCGGGATCGCGCGGCGCATCGTCGCCACACTGAAGCCGTCCGCGCGCGCCGCCCTCAACATGCGCGAACCGCGCGAGCCGTTATTTGCGCGTGAGGAAATCTACGGCGTGGTTCCCGCTGACGGACGCAAGCCCTACGACGTGCGCGATATTATCGCGCGCGTGGTCGACGGCTCGGAATTCGACGAATTCAAGAAGCTCTATGGCCAGACCCTGATCTGCGGCTTCGCTCATATCTGGGGTTATCCGGTCGGCGTCATCGCCAATAACGGCATCCTGTTCAGCGAGAGCTCGCTGAAGGGCGCCCATTTCATCGAATTGTGCTGCCAGCGCAATATTCCCTTGGTGTTCCTGCAGAACATCACGGGCTTCATGGTCGGCAAGAAATATGAGGCCGGCGGCATCGCGCGCGACGGCGCCAAATTGGTGACGGCGGTCGCGACCGCGGGCGTACCCAAATTCACCGTCGTGATCGGCGGCTCCTACGGCGCCGGCAATTACGGCATGTGCGGCCGGGCCTATAGCCCACGCTTCCTCTGGATGTGGCCGAACGCGAAGATCTCCGTGATGGGCGGCGAGCAGGCCTCGATGGTGCTGAGTCAGGTCCGCCGCGACAACATCGAGGCCAAGGGCGAGACCTGGTCGGCGGAGGAGGAGGACAAGTTCCGAGCGCCGATCCGGGCGCAATATGAGAGCCAGGGCAGCCCGTATTACGCGACAGCGCGGCTGTGGGACGACGGCGTGATCGATCCGGCCGATACCCGGCTCGTGCTCGGCCTTGGACTGTCGGCATCGGTGAACGCACCGATCGAGCCGACGCGTTTTGGCCTGTTTCGGATGTGATGATGAAATCCCAAGCCCAGTACCGGCGATTTCGCACTCTTCTGATCGCCAATCGCGGCGAGATCGCCGTCCGCGTGATCCGCACCGCCAAAACCATGGGCCTGCGCACGGTGGCGGTCTATTCGGAAGCCGATCGCGACGCCATGCATGTCGCTGTCGCTGACGAGGCGGTGCTGCTCGGAGCGGCTCGGGCGCGCGACAGCTATCTCAACATCGAACGCGTGATCGAGGCGGCGCAAAAGACGGGCGCTGAGGCCGTGCATCCCGGCTACGGTTTCCTGTCGGAGAATGCCGAGTTTGCGCAAGCCTGCGCGGATGCCGGACTGGTATTTGTCGGTCCTACCGCCGAGATGATGATCGCGATGGGCTCGAAATCCGGCTCGAAAATGCTGATGGAAAAGGCCGGCGTACCGCTGGTGCCGGGCTATCACGGTGAAGCCCAGGACGAGGCGACCCTGACAAAGGCCGCCGACAAGATCGGCTTTCCGGTCCTTGTCAAAGCCTCCGCCGGCGGCGGGGGCCGCGGCATGCGCGTCGTGCGCTCGGCCGGCGAGCTTGTTGCCGCCATCACCAGCGCCAAACGCGAGGCAAAAGCCGCGTTCGGCGACGATCGCATGCTGATCGAGAAATTCGTCGACAATCCGCGCCACATCGAGGTGCAGGTGATCGGTGACAGCCACGGCAATCTGCTGTCGCTGTTTGAACGTGAATGTACGCTGCAAAGACGGCATCAGAAGGTGATCGAGGAAGCGCCGTCGCCGACGCTCGATGCCGCCGGCCGCGAGGCGGTCTGCGCGGCGGCGCGCAAGGCGGCGGCTGCGGTGAACTATGTCGGCGCCGGCACCATCGAATTCGTTTCCAACGGCAAGCACGTGTTCTTCATCGAGATGAACACGCGACTGCAGGTCGAGCATCCCGTGACCGAACTGATCACCGGCATCGATCTCGTGGAATGGCAGTTGCGCGTCGCGTTCGGCGAAAAGCTGCCCCTGACCCAGGACCAGATCAAGCTCGACGGCCACGCCATCGAGGCGCGCGTTTATGCGGAAAACCCGCACAAGAATTTCATGCCCTCGGTCGGCCGCATCAAGAGCTGGCGCATGCCGGAGCAGTCGAACGGGTTGCGCATCGATGCCGGATATCGTGAGGGCGATGCGGTCTCGCCGCATTACGACGCCATGCTCGCCAAGATGATCGCATGGGCGCCCAATCGCGACGCAGCAATCGAGCGGCTCAATCGCGGGCTCGAAGAATCGGATGTCCGCGGCATCGTCACCAATATTCCATTCCTGTCGCGGCTCGTGACGCATCCCGCCGTGCGCGCCAATGCCATCGACACCGGTTTTATCGAGCGCGAGTTGAAAAGCTTGACGCCGGCACCCGAGGCGGCCGGCGATCTCGAGCTTTGCGCCGCGGTCGCTTCCATCCTCGGCGAGGAAGCCAAGGCCGCGCGCGCAGAAGCAAATTCGCCGTGGCTGATTTCGGGCTGGATGCCGGTGGGACGGCGGCAGCGGGACTTCAAGTTCCGCCACGGGCACGACGCCGAACAAGAGATAAGCCTGAGATACGGCAACGGCCCCGCGGCGCTGTTGATCGGCGAACGCGAATTTGCCTTCGCCTTTGCGCCGGCGGAAAGCGGCGGCTTCGATCTCACTCTCGACGGCGTGAAGTCGCATGTCGCCGCCGTCGTCGAGGGCCATGAACTCTATCTGCGCACCCGCAACGGCCGTTTCGACCTGCATTGGGTCGATCCGTTCGGCGGCGAGACCGAAGAGCAGGTCGGCGAGGACAAGATCGTGGCGCCGCTGCCGGGAACGGTGGTCGCGCTATTGGCGGAGGTGGGCGCCCGGCTTGAAAAGGGCGCGCCGATCCTCACCCTTGAAGTCATGAAGATGGAGCAGACCTTGCGCGCGCCGTTCGCCGGCGTGCTGAAGCTGATAAAATGCAAGGTCGGCGATATCGTCGGCGAGGGCGTCGAACTCGCCGAAGTCGAGCCGCTTGCTTCCTGAGTTTGAACCTCGTGAGGTCGGCATGAACGACACCGTTCGCATCATCGAAATGGGGCCGCGCGACGGCCTGCAAAACGAGAAGACGCCGGTCAGCGTCGAGGCGCGCATCGCGTTCGTCGAGGCGCTGGTGGCCGCCGGGCTGAACACGGTGGAGGTCGGCGCTTTCGTGTCGCCGAAGGCGATCCCGCAGATGGTCGGTTCGGATTCTGTGCTGCGCGGCGTCAACCATCTCGCGGGCGAATTCCACGTGCTGGTGCCGAACGAGAAGGGGTACGAGGCAGCGCATGCCGCCGGCGCCAAAGTGATCTCGGTTTTCGCGGCCGCCTCGGAGGGCTTTTCGCGCGCGAACATCAATTGCTCGATCGCCGAATCGATTGAGCGCTTCAAGCCGGTGGTGGCGCGTGCCAAGGCCGATGGCATCAGGGTGCGCGGTTATATCTCCTGCGTGCTGGGCTGCCCGTTTGACGGCGAGGTGAAGCGGCAAGCCGTGGTGGATGTCGCGCAAACGCTGTGGGAGCTCGGCTGTTACGAGATTTCGCTCGGTGACACCATCGGCGTCGGCACGCCGGTCAAAGCGCGGCAAATGCTGCGTGCGGTGTCGGGCGCGGTGCCGATTGCGAACCTCGCGATGCATTTCCACGACACCTATGGCCAGGCGCTCGCCAATCTCTATGCCGGGATGGAGGAGGGGGCCCGGGTGATCGATTCCGCGGCCGGCGGCCTCGGCGGCTGCCCGTTCGCGCCCGGCGCCACCGGCAATGTCGCCACTGAAGACGTGGTCTACATGCTGGAAGGCATGGGGATTAAGACCGGCGTCGACATGACAAAGTTGCTGGCGGCGACCAACGAGGTCGTTCGTCTGCTCGGCCACCCGCCGGCGAGCCGGGTGGCGGCGGCGCTCAATGCCCGAAGACCAAAAAACTAAATGCGCCTTCTGCCACGAGGCGAGGTAGCCGGTTTGTTGCGGCGCACACGCGCTTCCCCCGCGAATCCCTCCGGCATCGCCGTTCGGGTCGCCGGAAACCCCGAACCACACATCAAATGCCCGTTATCGGAAAAAAGATTATTTCGGGACTGGGGGTAACAAATGCCATCACGGGACCGTTATGAACATGGCGGCATCAGTCGTCTTCGAAACCGTCTTAAGAGGGAAGATCAACCAATGACCATTCGCACCCGCATCGCGCTCGGCGTCTCCGCCGCTGTTCTTTCGCTCGGCCTGGCGCTGGCGCCCGCCGCTTTCGCCCAGGACAAGATGGGCAAGGACACGATGAAAAAGGACACCATGTCCAAGGACACGATGAAAAAGGACACGATGTCCAAAGACACGATGAAGAAAGATGACGGCATGAAGAAGGACAGCATGAAGAAAGACGACGCAACGAAGAAGAACTGAGCGCCGCAGCTTCGTTTTCCAACGCAGGCTCGCCGCGACAGCGAGGCGGGCCTGCGGCTTGTTTGGCGTGATGCCGAACCGCTATCTTTTCTTCTTCTTCCGTGCGGCATAGCGGGCGTCGCGCGCGGCCTTGCGTTCGGCTTCGAGTGCCGCTTCCCGCGCTGCCGCTTCTTCCTTTTCGCGGGCCAGCTGAGCGGCGGCGGCTGCGGCGGCTTCCTCTTCGAGGCGCTGCTGCTCGGCCTTGGCGGCTTCGCGCGCCAGCTTGGCCTTGGCGCGCTCGGCGGCCTGCGCTTCGCGCTCGGCGCGGCGCTGCGCTACCGCAGGATCGTCAGGACCCGGCTGGCTTTTAAACTTGTTCAGGATGTCCTGCCTGGCCTGCTGCGCCGCTTTCTGCCGGTCCGCGAAGCTAGGTTCCTTGAATCCACTCATTGAACGGGCCTTGTCGCTTTCATTGTTGGTGGCGAGATGATCGGTCTCGCGGGTCAGATCAGCGCTAGCCGCAAAGACGCCCGCGCGATCGCAAGCGGTGTACAGCGGCGGCGCTCCGGAAGCTATCGGCATTGTCCGCAAAGTTACGGTAATTCGCGGAGTCGCCTGTACTCATCGCCGATTTGGCCGGGTGCCGGATCGCTTGAAAATATCAATATATCTAATGGGTTAGGTAGATCGCTTAAGGCTTTGGCGAAATGGCGGCCAGTTGGCGCTAAGAAAACGCATCAAAACCTGGAATCGCGTTTCGATTCCATCGGAGCGGAAAGGGCTCTAGTCTTCCGGTGTCGACGATCTGGAGGCCGGAGTGGGCTGGTTCGGATGGCGCAGCGCATGGGAGCGACGGTCATCGGCGCGGGCGACGACGGCCGCCGCCGGCGATCTCTCCGGCCCCATGGCCCTGCTTGCGGCGATGGACCAGGCGGTGCCGAAATATCTCGACCGTGTCGATCGCGGCGAATTGGTCTACCCGGCCTGCAAGCGAACCGCCACCGATGACGACGGCAATGTGCGCGCGATCTGGGAGCACACGCGGATCGAGGCGATGCGCTACGTCATCATGGTTCCCGGGCGCAAGGACGAATGGCTGATCGATCCTGCGCGCCAAGGCGAAATGCTCGACGCGTTCCTGCGCAAGGCGCCGCATGAAGACACCGTGATCGATTTCACAGGCGTTATGGCGGACGACTTTGTGATTGCCGTCGTCGCCGGGCTGAACTGGTTGCTTCATTGTGCGGTTCTGGCAGGCGCTGACCGGAAAAAATTCTCAGGCACGCAGCGCGGTTTTCGGAAGGTCATCGTTGTCGCGCGGCGCTGGTGGGCGCTCGAGGGATCCGAGGCGCGCTGTCATGAGATGCTGGCGCGGGGCGAAAAACCTCCGCTGATGCTGTCTCTGATCTGGCTGGAATATACCCGGCTGGCCAAGGAGATCGCAGCGGCCGCGCTCTACGGCGCGTTGCTTGGTCAGGTGGCCACGCCGCACGACCGCAAGTTCTTTAGGCGTGCCGTCGGCGACCGCCGGGCTGAACCGGATGCGGTGCCGGCGTCGCTGCGGGAAGCGATGGCGCGCCTCGAACGCGCCAGCGATCCCGACGAATTGCAGCGTTAGCTGTATCGATCGTACGGAGGTGGCGACGGCGTCCGCTCAGAGCCAGCCGGCGCCGAGGTCGATGCCGAGCATCATCAAGCCGAATGACGCCACCAGACCGAAGCCGCAAAACAGCACGATGGTCGTGAGCGAATTGTCGTCTTGAGTGGGGCGCGCCGAAACGAGAGAAATGGTTGTCACGGTAGCCCCCTTTGTTGGCCCTTAAACGCGCCGGGCGCGAAGATTGTAGGCTCGAAGTGTTGATGGACGATTGCCGCGGATAGTTAACTAAATTGCAACTTATGCGCGCCGATCCGGGCGGTTCGGGCTCAAGCGACGCGGCCCAGAAAAATCTCCGCGGTGTGAGCTCGATCACAAGGGGCAGGGCAACTCGCCGCTATGGTCGGCGCGCTGGAACGGGAGGGACCGCCATGATCCGCGCATTTTGGAATAGCAAACGGCTTAGGCGTATGGTTGTCATCGCGACGCTCGTCTGCGCCGTGGCGGTGCTTTCGATCTCGTTGATGCATCCAAAGCCAACAGCCGATACGGGCCTCGGCGATGGCTGGCAATGCAGCAAAACGGCGGGAATGCTGACCGTATGCACCAAGATTGCGCAGGTGCGGCCCGCGTCGGGCAATCCGGGCAACGCCCCTGAGCATTCGCTGCGGGCCTAGCCGCTAAAGAGAATTTGAACCGCGCGGTTATTTCCTGACGCCGGGAAGTGCTATTAGCGGGCCATGACCGACCCCGACCAAGGCGACAACCGGCGTGGCGCGATAGCGGGCCTTGCCGTTGCGGTTTTCCTGCTGGTGTTTGGACTGTGGCTGGCTCGCGAGCTGACCGCGAGCAGCAAGATGCAGGATTGCGTGATGTCTGGCCGAACCAATTGCAACGTCATCGAGCCCGCCCAGTAGTTTTCCGGCTGCGGGATGACACAAATTATCCGCGATCTTGGCGATTCATCAGGAGACGAGCACCGGCGGCTGGTCGCCAATGTTGCTGACGGCGTCGATCGACGCAATTATAAGACCCGCGCGGCTCAGCGCCGCGGCATGGCTAATCAGGGGGTATGCGAGAATGAACGCGTCGATCCGGTCTAAATTCGTGCTTCCGTTGGTGTCGGCGCTCGCAATGTTCGCGCTGTCGGCGCATGCGGAAGATGCCTCCCAACCGCCGCCCGGGCCTGCGCAAAAGCCGCCGGCCAAGGCGGCGGTCCAAACCCCAAAGCAGGGCCATGGCGGGCAGGGCGCTGGCCAGGGGCCGCAAGGCGCGCGCGTCGCGCGTGGCGCTGTGCCGGTACGCAATTACGGCGGACAGGCCTATCGCGGCCGGGTCGACTGGCAGGGCGGCCGCTGGCACCACGAGGTGCATGATGGACGCGACGGCTATTGGTGGGATGTCGGCGGCGCCTGGTATTACTACCCGGAACCGACGGAAGGCCCGCCGAGCTATATTTCCGAGGATTACGTCGATGATGCCGGCCCGCCGGTGGCCTATGCGCCGCCGCCCGGCGCCTATGCTCCGCCTCCGCCGCCACCCCCGCCGGATCCGGGCGCCAGCGCCGTTGGCGGCGCCATTGTCGGCGGGTTGCTTGGCGGCCTTTTGACCGGTCGAGCCAGCGGCGCCGCGGTCGGTGCGGTAGCTGGCGGCGCGACCGGCGCCATCGCCGGGGCGACCGCGGCCTCGCAGCCCGGTTATTACCTGGCGCAGGGCAATTGCTACTATCGCTATCCGTCAGGGCAGTACGTGCAGGCCGACCCGCGCGCCTGCTACTGAGGCCGTAATATTCGGTTCGAGGCCAAACCAAAAATGGGCCGCGTTGGACGCACCGGCGTCGATAGCCGCCGCGCATGAAGCCGGCGATGCCGCGCCGGCGAACCCTGGGGCTGCAAATGCTGCATTTGCCGTCGATACCGCGGCGCTACTTCGACGCGTTCGCGATCTTGTGGTTCAAATGACCGGTCTCATGATCGCGGCGGAGCTGGCTTAGCGACGTCTCGTTCAGTTGCAGCATAACCTCGCTCAGCTTCTCGGTTTCGGGGTAGCCGGCTGCGAAACCCGGTCCGTAAACCTTACGCAAGGTGCGGATGAGGGTGTTTCCGTGCTTGTGGCTGATTTCGCCATCCTTGTTCCGGTGGCGATTGTCGAGACCTGCCTTGCTCATGCTGCTCTCCATGATGCCCGCGCGGCGACAGCATCCTCCCGCCGGGATGAGATGGCAACCAAGACGAGGGCCACCCGGCAACTGGCGGGCTGCATTTTCGCCGGTTTTGTGACTTCTCTATTTCAGATGCTGATCAGATTCAGACCTGTTCTGATGCTGATCAGCTTCAGACCTGATCGGACCGGTGTCGTTGTCCATGGTCATACCTTGCGCGATAAACGAAACCGCGGCGTTCCACTGCAACATCACGAATTCAGGTTTCTTTCTGCCGATCGAGGTAATCCAGAAATAATAAAACGTTAGCTGCTGCGATCCCACCATCTGAAACGCGAGAATGATCTGTGCGTCTGCCGCATTGTTCGCGCTATAGTTCGCGGTAGGAACGGAAAACCTGCAGGTGCCATCCGAATTACTGTGGGGACAGGTGTAGTGCCATTCGTAAACGGCCGTTCCCGGTGGAAATGGATTCGGTTGCGGTATCGGAGGCGTCTGAGTCTGGGCCGCAAGTGGTCCGTTGACCAAAAGCCCGCCAACGAAGCACAACGCGGAAAAAGAACGAGCAAGTGGCATAGCTCACCGTGGCATAGCTCACCGAATATAAGTCGTGTTTGCTTCGGCGGCCAAGATCTGCGGGACATGGTGGCGATTGTCGAGACCTGCCTTGCTCATGCCGCTCTCCATTGTGCCCGCGCGGCGACAGCATCCCCCCGCCGGTGTGAGATGGCAACAAAGGCTGAAAGGTACCAGGCGGCTGGCGCGGCGTCTCGATCCGCGCTGGGTCCACGCGTCCCCCAATGGAACAATCGTACATGTCGCTCGGGTGGCTCCAGCGGTGATTTTTGGCCCCGGCGCGGCTTTTTTTCGAGGGTGATCGCTTCGAAACCGGAATACCGCCTCGGACATAGGTGTTTTCATTTCAGCAAACGAACCTGATCAAGGGCGGAGCCGTCATGCCAAAACGCGCTCACCTTGTTCTGTATTATTTGAAGCTTGTGACTTTCCTCGCGGTCTGGATCGCGTTGCTGTGGTCTGTTTGGCGATTGCTGTCTTAGGCAGGTAGAGCTCCTCGGCTCACGCCGGCGAGCTTCACCTTGGTGCGTGCAAATCGCCTTGAAGCCAGCGTCCAAGACCCCTGGACTTCATGGGGTCTTCATACGCGGCAAAGGTCTCAAGCACGTGATTGCAGATCGCGCATCTAAACGTATGCAAGTCGACGCCCGCGCGAGCGGGCTCGATACTGGCGAGCCTCATCGCTGCCTTGCAATTCGGACAAGCGGGGCGCGCGAATGCTGCGAATGGAGTGTCGAACGACAGGCGTTGAGACTGGGCCATGATGCTTCCCTCATATAGGTGGGAGCGCGACAGCTCTCTGTCACTGGTGATGCCTTTGAGACGGAGCGGTGATGTCCGAGTATGCGCCTTCAGGAAGCTCAAACGCGAGTTAATTCGCGGGTAGTTTGTCAGGAAAATGGCGCCGCCGGTACTCCGGGGCCGCCGGTCCCTTCCCGGTGGCCGCGTGCAACCGGCGCTTCGGCTTTCCTGCGCCCTTGTGAATTTGTGCGCAGCATGTCCCTGTAAACAGGTCAAATTCGAGCGTTTCGAGGTTGTGGATATGCTGCGGATATGCTGCGGATAAGTTGTTTTTGAATGAAGGAGGCGCCAGGCCTCGCCGCGCCCGCACGGAAGGGCAGAGCGAGTGGATTGTCATTATTGTTGCCGATGGATCCCGAGTTCTCTTTGAAGCTGCGGGGTGAGGCCAAGAGCACCTTCGGACCGGCCTTGGCCGGTTCCCGCAGAATTTCGCGAAGGTGGATTTGACGGACTGTTAGCCGGGCTTGGCGAAGCCGCGCCGGGCGAACTTGTACCGACCTGTCCGCTGCGAATGCCGTTTTGCTGGGCGGTGCCCTGAGCCTGTGCGCACAGCGGCGTGCAGAGAAGAAAAACAGGAATCAAAAATCCCAGTCGCATTTTGATCATCGCCATCTCCTGATTTTTCGCCTCTCTAGCACATTCCTCAGGGTGGCCCATTACAAACCCATGTTAGCTCATCACTGGATCGTCACCGGTTGGGGGCGGTTCTACCGCGGCCCGTCATCACCTCGCATCGGTTAATTGATGGCTACGCGCGGCCAAAGGGAACCGCGGCCAGGGCGGTCTCGGTTCATAATGCTTTTACAAAAGAACTCTAAGACGCGGCAACGATTGAGGCCGCGACCATGACTGATCTTAAACAGCGATTCGATGCGTCGACCGTCGCCGTCATGCGGCAGGCATTGAACGAAGTCGTCACGGATCGTCGCTTCCTGGTGCGAAAGTCTGTTACGCCGCTTGAAGTGGCGGAACATATCCTTGAGCAGGCGGCGTCCGGCGAACGCGATCTCAACCGTCTGAAAAGCTCCGCATTCGAGAAGCTGAGAACCGCTGCCTGAGGCGCCTTGCCCGGACCGTTATCGACCTGGAAGACGCAAGGTACTATTGTCTTCGAATTCCGGTTGCACTCGTCGAGCGACTGACGGCCGCGCGACGGCCGTATCGGCTGGGGCCGCAGCGCTGAAGGCGAAAGCGAAATGACCGATCGAGCCCGTGCGCCGAAGGCGAAAGATTATTCGGTTGTTCCGGACTCACTGGGTCCTCGCCGCGATTTTCGGATCAGCGTGGGCCTGCGCGAGGGCTGGGACGCCGATGGCCGTGTCTTCGACGTTTCGGAGGCCGTCCGCACCGCGCGTAGCTGGATGAAACGTCGCGTGGAAGCGGGCCAACCCGCGCTATCCGGAATGTTCACCCGCGCCGAAGTTACCTACGCCTGGCCCCGGCCGGATGGCACGGTTGGCTCAGACCGCGAACCGGTGGCGCTGTTCACTGGCGAAGCCGTCCATGCCTACCTCGGCCATCTCTCGGACGAGACCATCGAGGCGATGTTGAACGAACTGTCGATGGAACTTGGCGCCGCTCTTGGGCAGGAGCGAATTTACGTCGCATTCGCCGACCGGACCTGGATTTTGGATGCTGGAGAACGTTTGCCGATTTGACAATTCCCCGCCTGGCCGTGACCTGAGCGACATCTTTGCATGTTACGCTGCTGAGCATGGGATCATCTATCTGGATCGGTATTTTTATCGGCTCTACGATCGGCGGACTAATTCCCGAGATCTGGGGTGGCGACATGCTCTCTTATTCGGGAGTGTTGCTCAGCGGCGTCGGCGCCGTTGTGGGAGTGTGGCTCGGGTCGCGAAACCGTTAGCCCCGCTCTCGATCTCCTGCGCCAGCGCGCGAACGTGAATTGACTTCGAACAACAGACCAGTCTGATGCGCCGCGCTTGGCCCGAAGGAGGCTCCGATGCGCATTCCGGCATTGGCGATTTTGACGATCGCGATGGTTTCGACGGCGGCGCCGGCGCGGGCCCAGACCTATGATCCGAACTATCCGGTCTGCCTGCAGACCTACGGCATCGGAGGGGACTACATCGACTGCAGCTATACGACACTGACGCAGTGCGGTCAGTCGGCATCCGGCCGCGCCGCCCAGTGCATCACCAATCCATATTTTGCCGGCGCGCCCGTGCCCTCAGGACCACGCTATCGGCGGCAACTCAATATCTATTAGACGTCTTGCAGCGGGATGCGCTCAGCGCAGGCTGGCGCGCAGGCCCCGAGCGAAAATAACGGCGCCGGCGTTCGGGTGGTTCAATCTTTCGGTCCAGTGGCGTTATCGAGCCATTGCCGGGTCTGTTCGTCGGTCCAACCGGGAACCGCGTAGCCCTTGGGAAGCGCAACAGATTGACCTTGGCGCGAGTGCGACGCGCCGTACTGGCATGAGCATCGCCAGCGGACACCACGGACAACGACCAGTTGCTCTCGGCCCGGTCATCCGTGATGTGATATGATTGATTGCGACGTCGCGAACGCCGGAGCAGCCGAACTGCTTCCTTATCTCGGTCAGGGCGCGTGCCTGTAAGTCAGCCGTGGAAAGCAGCGTCTTCGCCATTGAGCGCTTATTCCTCCTGGAAACCGAGCCTTTGGAGTTCGCCCCTCCAGAACCGCAACACATCCTCAAACAAAGTATCAAGGTTCAAAAAGGAACTGCCTCTCATAATCTGAGGTACTATTTTGGTTCGGGCTGGCCGATCATTCATATCGATCTTGCCGTTCTTCGTCTTTACGAAGATTTGGACCATCATCATCGCGGTTAGATCAGGGTCATTACGCTGATCAACGGGAGATCGCGTCAGCGCGATGTGTTTTGTCGTCAATATCGAGCCTGTCCGCGTTCGGATGAACGCGGGAAAATGTGCGTACCCAATCCGTGATGTGCCAAGCTGTAGCGGCGGCATTGAACGCGGCGAAAACTGCTTTTGGGTCTTCGGCTGCGAGGAGGTCTTTGACTTGCCGCGTCTCCCACTCCAGTTTTGAGAGTAGTTGGGTTGGGCTTATGAGATCAAAAACCTCCCGGTGGCCCGCGTCATCTTTCATCATTGCCGACATCCAAATAATTTGGATTGCCAAACCGGTCTAAAAATCATTTTCGTCGGCTTCGCGATGGCCGGGCGGGTTGCCCGCCGTGAAATCGGAGCCGTATCGCTCAAGCAGAGCTTCGATTTGCGCTGCATTAAAGAACGACGGGTTTTTGCCGACATCTCGGTGAAGCATGGACAGAACGCCAATGCGATCCGGCATCCGCCTGAGTGCCGACTTCAGCGAGATAGGGCCGACGCCATCCATTTGCACAGTTTCTTCGAGATCGTAATCGAAGTCGATCTGAACCATTTTTGCCTCCCTGGGTCGTTCTTTGGCATCGTTGCGGGGCAGGGCGACGGTTTCTCCCGCAATTGTCACCTGCCCATCCAAACAATTTGGATCGGGTTGCCAAGACTCACGATTCGCTCACTAGTCCACCCTGAAATCCAAGCCGCTGTCGCGATCCCTTTCAGCGCTGATTTGTTCAAGACGGGCGCGTGAGGCGGCGCTTACTGTAGTTTTGAGGTCCTCGTTGTATTTCTCGATATCCGGCCGCATTTGATCAAGCATCTGAGTCATCTGATCGATAAACGTGTTTACCGCGGCTTGAGTATCGGCCGGGGATTCGCCGGTGACGTCGAATGTGATCTGGTTTTTTCCAATCGTTGCTCGAAGCCCGTAGTGGATCGTTCCTTGGTTCGGCCTGATCTCGAAACCTTGCGCCTCACCGCTAAACGGGATGGTGACCTCAATCATCGAAATTGTTCGTGTTCGGATTTCGCCGAAATCGTCGAATCTGATCGTTTTATCCGTTCGTTTTCCTGTCTTGTTGGTAGCATCAAGCTTGGGGCATTCGAGCGTGCGATTTTTTACGATCCGATCAAGCGCCGTCTGCAAGTCGGCTTCTTTAAGCTGATCTCGGGATAGTCGATTAACTTCAGCCTTGGCTTCGGCAAGGTTGGCCGTGGTCAGACCATGCAAGGAATGCTTCTGGAACAGCGGCTCGTCCGTCATGTGTATTTTCCCGCAGAAATTGAGAGGGGACCGGCGGAAAGCATACCCCCGCGGCGGCCCGAATCAGCCTGATGAAACCATAGCGATGTGACACCGGGCGGCAACTCACCGCCCGAGCGAAGCCGCTCGATCCGATGGTCCTCTATTGGCCTCTCGGAACGAACGAAGGAGGAATGACGGTGTTGCGCCCACGTTGCGCGGAGTAATTTGTAGCGTTTGGTAACCCGTTGATTTTGCTAGGGCCGGCCGTTAACGCCTTGCAACACGAAAATGACGCAAAGCACGAAGCCGAAACTGCAAGAAACCGTTATAAATGGCCCTAAATGCTGGCGATCCCAGCAGGATTCGAACCTGCAACCCACGGAGTAGAAATCCGTTACTCTATCCAGTTGAGCTATGGGACCGTCGGGGTGACCCGCGCCGCCTTCATAGCATTGCCAATATGAAAAATCCGCTTTGCCGCCAAGCCCGTTCCGAACCCTTTTGTGACCCCAAGCGACATACCGAAACGCCGGACCGGCGGGTCCGCCCTCAAACACGATGCTGCGCCGCAATGGGCAGCGGGCGTGGTTAAAGGCTTCGCTTCGAAATGTCATATGCGACTTTTTCGCAACCCCGTTTCCCCGCCATCAGGCCGTCACCTTTTCGCGCATTTCTCACCCTTAAGCGGCGTCTGTCCGCTGGCCCTGGAGCTCCATCATGATCGGTTTGGTTCGCGCCGCAGTATTTTGCGCAACGCTGGCGCTTGGCCTGGTCTCAGCGCAGGCTGCGGATAAGGCCTTCAAACGCGACGATCTCGCCGATTCGGCCATAAAACTGGAGGCCCAGATCAAGAGCGAGGCGGGTCCGGTCGCCAAATCCAGCGCGACGCTGAAAACCGACGCCGATGCCGCCTTCAGGCGCAGCGATTTCCGCACCGGCTTGCAAATCCTCGGGCAAATCGCCGCCACCACGCCGGAGGATAGCGGCAACTGGTTGCGGCTCGCCCGAACCATCTTCCAGATCCGCCCGGCCAACTCGACCGAGCAGACCTTCCTGCTCGAGCGCGCCTCCACCGCGGCCTATATCGCCTATCAGCGCGCCGGCAATCCGGGCGAGGAGGCGGATGCGCTGGCCGTGCTCGGCCGGGCGCTGTCGGAGCGCAAGCTGTGGCGCCCGGCGCTCGATGCGATGCGGCTGTCGCTCGACATGCGCGAGGTCGCCGACGTGCGCGGGCAATATGAGAAAATGCGCGACGAGCACGGTTTTCGGCTGTTGGATTACACCGTCGATTCCGACTCAGCCTCGCCGCGCGCCTGCTTCCAGTTCTCGGAAGATCTGGCAAAACGCACCGACTTTGCGCCGTTCGTCGCGCTCGCCGGCAACGACAAGCCGGCGCTGTCGGCGGAAGCAAAACAGCTTTGCGTCGATGGCCTGACCCATGGCGAGCGCTACAACATCAATCTGCGCGCCGGCCTGCCGTCGACGGTGAAGGAAACCCTGCCGAAGTCGGCGGAGTTCAATATCTATGTCCGTGACCGCAAGCCGTTCGTGCGTTTCACGGGCCGCGCTTACGTGCTGCCGCGCACCGGCCAGCGCGGCATTCCCTTGGTCAGCGTCAACACGCCCGCGGTCACGGTCGATGTGTTTCGAATCGGCGACCGCAACCTGATCAACTCGGTGATCGACGGCAATTTTCAGCGCGCGTTGAGCCGATATGAGATGTCGAGCCTCGGCGGTGAGCGCGGCGTAAAAGTCTGGTCGGGTGAACTCGCGACCGCCACCACGCTCAACCAGGACGTCACGACCGCGTTTCCGGTCGACCAGGCGCTCGGCGATCTGCAGCCCGGCGTCTATGTCATGACGGCGGCGCCCAAGGGCCCGGCCAGCGACGACGACAATTTGCTGGCGACGCAGTGGTTCATCGTCTCGGATTTGGGCATCGCCGCGTTCTCCGGCAATGACGGCATCCACGTCTTCGTCAATTCGCTGGCCTCGACCGATCCGGTCGGCAAAGCCGAAGTGCGGCTGGTCGCGCGCAACAACGAGATTCTGGCGACCCGCAAGACCGACGAGACCGGCCATGTGCTGTTCGAGACGGGGCTCGCGCGCGGCGAGGGCGGCCTGTCGCCGGCGATGCTGACGGTGACGAGCGACAAGGCCGACTACGCTTTCCTCAGCCTGAAAACCAACGCGTTCGATCTGTCGGATCGCGGCGTTTCCGGCCGGCCCGCGCCGGCCGGCGCCGATGCCTTCGTCTATGCCGAACGCGGCGTCTATCGCTCCAACGAAACCGTCTACCTCACGGCCCTTTTGCGCGACGGCCAGGGCAATGCCGTGACCGGCGGCCCGCTGACACTGGTAATCGAACGCCCCGACGGCGTCGAATTCCGCCGCGCGCTATTGCCGGATCAGGGCGCGGGCGGCCGCTCGCTGGCGGTGCCGCTCAATTCCGCCGTCCCGACCGGGACCTGGCGGGTGCGCGCCTTCACCGATCCGAAGGGCAATTCGGTCGGCGAAACCACCTTCATGGTCGAGGATTACGTCCCCGAGCGGATCGAATTCGATCTCACGGCTAAGGATAAGCAGATCAAAGCGGAAGTTCCTGTAGAACTTCAAGTAGACGGTCATTTCCTCTACGGCGCCCCGGCCTCCGGCTTGCAGTTGGAGGGCGACCTGCTGGTCGCACCGGCGGCCGAGCGGCCGGGTTTTGCCGGCTATCAGTTCGGCGTCGCCGACGAAGAGACCACCAGCAACGAGCGTACGCCGATCGAGAATTTGCCCGAGGCGGATGCCAAGGGCGTCGCGACGTTCCCGGTCAGCCTCGCCAAACCGCCGTCATCGACGCGGCCGCAGGAAGCGCAGATCTTCATCCGCATGGCGGAAGCCGGTGGCCGCGCGGTCGAGCGCAAACTGGTGCTGCCGGTCGCGCCCGAAGCCGCCATGATCGGCGTCAAGCCGCTCTTCGCCGACAAGAACGTCGCGGAAGGCGACAAGGCCGCCTTCGACGTCGTCTTCGTCGCCCCCAACGGCAAGCCATTGGCGCGCGAGGGGCTGCGCTATGAGCTATTGAAGATGGAATCCCGCTATCAATGGTATCGGCAGAATTCATCCTGGGATTTTGAGCCGGTCAAATCGACCACCCGCGTTGCCGATGGCGATCTGTCGATATCAGCCGACAAACCGTCGCGGATCACGCTGTCGCCGCAGCCCGGCCGCTATCGCCTCGACGTCAAATCGACCGAGGCCGATGGACCGCTCACGTCCGTGCAGTTCGACGTCGGCTGGTATTCCGATGGCAGTGCCGACACGCCCGACTTGCTGGAGACCTCGATCGACAAGCCGCAATACCAGTCCGGCGACACCATGGTGGTGTCGGTCAATGCGCGCACCGCGGGCAAGTTGACCATCAACGTGCTCGGCGACCGGCTGCTGACAACGCAAACCACCGACGTCAAGGAGGGCACCGCGCAGGTCAAAATTCCCGTGGCTAAGGATTGGGGCACCGGCGCCTATGTATTGGCGACGCTGCGTCGTCCGCTCGACGTTGCCGCATCGCGAATGCCGGGCCGTGCCATCGGCTTAAAATGGTTCGGCATCGACAAGAACACCCGCACCCTTCAAGTAAATCTTTCGCCGCAAGCCCTGGTGCGCCCGAACTCGACGCTAAAGGTGCCGGTCAAGCTCGGCGGCCTCAACCCCGGCGAGGACGCCAAGATCGTCGTTGCCGCCGTCGATGTCGGCATCCTCAACCTCACCAATTACAAGCCGCCGGCGCCGGACGACTATTATCTCGGCCAGCGCCGCCTGAGTTCGGAAATCCGCGACCTCTATGGGCAGTTGATCGACGGCATGCAGGGCACGCGCGGCCAGCTCAAGACCGGCGGCGATTCCGGCGCCGAATTGCAGGGCAGCCCGCCGACGCAGAAGCCGTTGGCGCTCTATTCGGGAATTGTCACCGTCGCGGCGGATGGTACCGCCGAAATCAATTTCGACATTCCCGAATTCGCCGGCACCGCCCGGGTGATGGCGGTCGCGTGGACGGCGACGAAACTCGGCCGCGCAACCACCGATGTCACGGTGCGCGATCCCGTGGTGCTGACGGCGACCTTGCCGCGCTTCCTGCTCAATGGCGATCACGGCACCATGAGTTTTGACCTCGACAACGTCGAGGGCACGCCGGGCGACTACACCATCAACGTCAAGACATCCGGACCGGTGAACGTGACCGGCAATCCGTCTACCAATGTGAATCTCGCGGCCAAGCAGCGCAGCTCGATGTCGCTGGCGCTCGACGCCCGCGGCGCCGGCACCGCTCAGCTCGACGTCAATATCAGCGGACCGAACGGGCTGACGCTAGCGCGGCATTATTCGCTCGACGTCAAACCGGCGACGCAGATCCTGGCGCGCCGTTCCATTCGCACACTGGCAAAAGGCGAAAGCCTGACCCTGACCTCCGACATGTTCTCGGATCTGGTCGAGGGCACCGGCGGCGTCTCGCTGTCCGTGAGCACGTCCACCGCGCTCGACGCGGCGACCATCCTCAAGGCGCTCGATCGTTATCCGCATGGCTGTTCGGAACAGATCACAAGCCGCGCCATGCCGCTGCTCTACGTCAATGACCTCGCGACGGGCGCCCACCTTGCTGTCGATACCGGAGTCGACCAGCGCATCAAGGATGCGATCGATCGGCTGCTGGCGCGGCAAGGCTCCAACGGATCGTTCGGATTATGGTCGGCCGGCGGCGACGACGCCTGGCTCGATGCTTATGTCACGGACTTCCTGACCCGCGCCCGCGAAAAGGGATTTGCGGTGCCGGACATCTCGTTCAAGAGCGCGCTCGATCGCATCCGCAATTCGGTCGTCAATGCCAATGAGCCGGAAAAGGATGGCGGGCGCGATCTCGCTTACGGTCTCTACGTGCTCGCCCGCAACGGCGCGGCGCCGATCGGCGATCTGCGCTATCTCGCCGACACCAAGCTCGACAATCTGGCAACCCCGATCGCGAAATCGCAATTGGCGGCGGCGCTGGCGCTGGTCGGCGACAAGACACGAGCGGAGCGGGTCTATCAGGCCGCGCTCGACGGTCTCGCGCCAAAACCGGTATTGGAATTCGGCAGGACCGACTATGGCTCTGCCTTGCGCGACGCGGCGGCGCTGGTTTCGCTCGCAAGCGAGGGCAATGCGCCGAAGGCGACGCTGACGCAGGCGGTCGCCCGCGTCGAAGTCGCCCGCGGGCTGACGCCGTACACCTCGACCCAGGAAAATGCCTGGCTGGTGCTGGCATCGCGCGCGCTGGCGAAGGAGACGATGGGCCTCGATCTCAACGGCGCCGCCATCAAGACCGCGCTCTATCGCAGCTACAAGGCGAGCGAGATGGCGGGACAGCCGATCAAGATCACCAACACCGGCGACACGCCGGTGCAGGCGGTGGTCTCCGTCAGCGGCGCGCCGATCACGCCGGAGCCGGCAGCCTCGAACGGCTTCAAGATCGAACGCAATTATTTCACGCTCGACGGCAAGCCGGCCGATGTGTCGAAGGCGAAGCAGAACGATCGCTTCGCGGTCGTCCTCAAGGTCACCGAGGCTAAGCCGGAATTCGGTCACATCATGGTGTCGGATTATCTCCCCGCAGGCCTCGAGATCGACAATCCGCATCTGGTGTCGTCAGGCGATACCGGCACGCTCGACTGGATCGAGGATGGCGAGGAGCCTGAAAACACCGAGTTCCGCGACGACCGCTTCACCGCGGCGATCGACCGCGCCGCCGACGCCAAGGCGGTGTTCACGGTGGCCTATGTGGTGCGCGCGGTAACGCCCGGCAGATACGTGCTGCCGCAGGCCTATGTCGAGGACATGTACAACCCCTCGCGCTACGGCCGCACCGGCACCGGCGCGGTCGAGGTGCGTCCGGCGAAATGAGCGAGACTGGCGCCAACAACTCTTCGTCATGCCCGGGCAAAAGGCGCGAGGCGACGTCTTCGCACCTGATGTCCCGGGCATCCACGTCTGTTGCTGTCACTGGTGAAGACGTGGATGGCCGGGACAAGCCCGGCCGTGACGGCGGTGGCAGGCGGCGCATGGTTCGCGTCGCTGCCGTCTTGGCAATTGCAATCCTTGCTGTCTCCGGCGCGTTTGCGGCCTGGGTTGTCTCGCTCGGGCCACTGCCTCTGGAGCAGGCCAAACAAGTCTCGACCACAATCGTCGACCGCAACGGAAAACTGTTGCGCGCCTATGCCATGGCCGACGGCCGTTGGCGGCTGCCGGTCGATGCCAAGACCGCCGTCGATCCCGGCTATTTGAAACTGCTGCTGGCCTACGAGGATCGCCGCTTCCGCTCCCATTCGGGTGTCGATCCCATTGCGCTCGGCCGCGCTGCGTTCCAACTGGTTGCGCGCGGGCACATCGTGTCCGGTGGCTCAACCATCACCATGCAATTGGCGCGATTGATGGAGCCGCGGCGTGAGCGGTCGGTGTACGCCAAATTGCGGCAGATGGTCCGCGCGATCGAAATCGAGCGAGAACTGACAAAAGACCAGATCCTCGATCTTTATCTGGCGCTGGCGCCCTATGGCGGCAACCTCGAGGGCATTCGGGCGGCTTCCATCGCCTATTTCGGCAAAGAGCCGAAGCGGTTGTCGCTGGCGGAAGCAGCGCTTCTGGTGGCGTTGCCGCAATCGCCGGAAACCCGAAGGCTCGACCGCCATCCGGACGTGGCGCGCGCCGCGCGCGACCGCGTACTCGATCGCATGGTCGAAGAGGGCCATGTCTCTCGCGAAGACGCCATTCAGGCCAAGACGGTGCTGGTGCCGGGACTGCGCCGGCTGATGCCGATCCTTGCGCCGCATTCTTCCGATCAGGCCATCGCGACCGTGAAGGATGCGCCCGTGATCCGGCTGACGCTGGATGCGAGCCTGCAGAAAGGGCTGGAAGCCCTCGCACGCGATCGCGCCATCGCCTTGGGTCCGAATATTTCGGTCGCCATCCTCGCGGTCGACAATGAGAGCGGCGATGTGCTGGCGCGGGTCGGCTCGCCGGATTATTTCGACGAGCGGCGCGCGGGGCAGGTGGACATGAGCCGCGCGGTACGCTCGCCCGGATCGACGTTAAAGCCGTTCATCTATGGTCTCGCCTTCGAAGACGGATTCGTGCATCCGGAAAGCCTGATCGACGACCGGCCGATCCGGTTCGGCACCTACGCGCCGGAAAATTTCGACATGACGTTTCAGGGCACGGTAGCGGTGCGCCGGGCGCTGCAACAGTCGCTCAATGTGCCGGCGATCGCCTTGCTCGACCGGGTCGGCTCCAGCCGGCTGGCGTCGCGATTGCGGCAGGCCGGCGCCAATCTGGTGCTGCCGAAAGACGAGGCGCCGGGGCTTGCGATGGGTCTCGGCGGCGTCGGTGTCACGCTGCAGGATCTGGTGCAGCTCTATGCCGGGTTGGCGCGGCTCGGCAACACACGGCCGCTGCGCGAGATCGTGACCAACAATGACGACCGGCGCGATCCCTTGAGGCTAATGGATCAGGTCGCGGCGTGGCAGGTCGGCAATGTGCTGATGGGCACGCCGCCGCCCGAAAATGCGCCACATAACCGGGTCGCGTTCAAGACCGGCACCAGCTACGGCTATCGCGATGCCTGGTCGGTCGGCTTCGATGGCCGCATGACCATCGGGGTCTGGGTCGGACGTCCCGACGGTGCGCCGGTCCTGGGTCTTGCCGGCCGTATCGCCGCGGCACCGATCCTGTTCGATGCCTTCGCCCGAACCGGCAAGCTGCCGGTTCCCTTGCCAAAACCGCCGAAAGGGGCGCTGGTTGCCAGCAATGCAAAACTTCCGCTGCCGCTGCGGCGGTTCCGCGCCGTGGGGGAATTGATCCGGACCGGTGGCGAGCAGGCGCCGCACATTCAGTTTCCTCTGAACGGCTCGCGGATCGATGTCGACCGTTCCGCGAACGGGCAATTTGCAGCGATGCCCGTAAAGGTCGCCGGCGGCGTGCTGCCGATGACAATGCTGGTGAACGGCGCCTCGGTCGGCGAAATCGACGGCCGGCGCCAGCGGCTGGTCGATCCGCCCGGGCCGGGCTTTGCCAGATTGACCGTGATCGACGCCACGGGCGCCGCGGACACAGTTGTCATCCGAATTCAATAGAGCTTCCCTAAGCGGTTGTCGCGATAGCGGTTTCGGCGTATGCGGAACCGATGGTCGAGACCTATGCCCGCCCCCGATTTGGAGAGCCGCGCGAGCCGAAGAACCTGGTAAATCCGGGCAGCCGGCTAGTGGGCGTGCTCGATTTTGTCACCGGCAGCCACGTCCGGGCGGTCGCGTTCCTGATGCTGTGCGGCCTGCTGCTGTTTCTGCCCGGATTTTTCAATATTCCGCCGATCGACCGCGACGAGGCGCGCTTCGCGCAGGCGACCAAGCAAATGGTCGAGAGCGGCGATGTCGTCGATATTCGCTTCCAGGACGACGTGCGCTACAAGAAGCCGGTCGGCGTGTACTGGTTGCAGGCCGCAGCCGTCGAAACCGCCTCCGCGCTCGGCCTGCCGCACGCGCAGCTTCGGGTCTGGCTCTACCGCGTTCCCTCGCTGATCGGCGCCATCGGCGCCATGCTGTTGACGTACTGGACCGCGCTGGCGTTCGTGACCCGACGCGGCGCGATACTCGGCGCGCTGATCATGGGCAGCTCGGTATTGCTTGGCGCCGAAGCGCGGCTTGCGAAAACCGACGCCATGCTGCTGCTGACGGTGATCGCTGCGATGGGCGCGCTGGCGCGGGTCTATCTGTCGTGGCAGCGCGGCGAGGAGCCCGTGCATCCGCCGTGGGCCTGGCCCGCGATATTCTGGACGGCGCTGGCCGGCGGCATCCTGCTCAAGGGCCCGTTGATCCTGATGTTCGTCGCTCTGACGATTGTTACACTCGCGATCCTCGACCGTTCTGCGACATGGCTATGGCGCTTGCGTCCGCTATGCGGCCTGATGTGGATGCTGGTGCTGGTGTTGCCGTGGTTCGTCGCGATTTTCTGGCGCGCGGGAGATGCGTTTTTCGCCGACTCGATCGGCGGCGACATGTTGAGCAAGCTCAGCGCGCAGGAATCCCACGGCGCGCCGCCGGGGCTTTATCTGCTGCTGTTCTGGGTGACGTTCTGGCCGGGCGCGCCGCTCGCGGTGATGGCGGCACCGGCGGTGTGGCGGGCGCGGCGAGAGCCGGGCGCGCAGTTCCTGCTGGCGTGGCTGCTGCCGTCCTGGATCGTGTTCGAAGTGGTGCTGACAAAACTGCCGCATTACGTGCTGCCGCTTTACCCCGCGATCGCCATCCTCACGGTCGGCGCGCTGGAGCGGCGCGTGCTGTCGCGCTCATGGCTGCGACGCGGCGCGGCCTGGTGGTTTGCCATTCCCGCATTGGCCTCCGTGATCGCCGTGATCGGCGCGATCATGCTGACGCGGCAACCGGTGTTTCTGGCCTGGCCGTTCGTGGCGGCGGCGCTGATTTTCGGACTGTTCGCATGGTGGCTCTACGACGACAATCGCGCCGAGCGCTCGCTGCTCAACGCGGTGGTCGCCGCGATGTTTTTGGGGGTCGCGATCTATGGCGTGGTGATTCCGGCGCTGACGCCGCTGTTTCCGAGCGCCGAGATCGCGCGCGCGCTGCGCAACGTCGTCTGCGTCGGGCCGAAGGCTGCCGCGGCCGGCTTTCACGAGCCCAGTCTCGTGTTCATGACCGGCACGGAGACGCTGTTGACGGATGGATCGGGCGCCGCGGATTTTCTGGGTCAGGGCAGTTGCCGTTTTGCCCTCGTCGAGCAGCGCTCCGAACGCGGCTTCGTCCAGCGCGCCGAAGCGATCGGGCTGCGCTACAATGTGGCGACCCGGATCGACGGCTATAATATCTCGCAAGGCCGGGCGATTTCGGTCGCGATCTACCGCTCCGAAGGTACGGAATAGGATGTCCGCGCAAACCGGCAGCGGCGGATCCCAAAACTATCTCTCAGGCCTGCTAACCCTGCTGCGGCGCTCGGCTCTTCAGCTGGTGCGCCCGCCGTCGCATTCACGACGCGCCGAGGCCGCACGACGACTGGCGCGCCACGCGCTTTGGATTACGGCTATTCTCGCGGCGCTCATCGTCGCGCTGATGGTCGGGCTCGATGCGCGGGAGATCGCGCTGATGCCGCCGCGCGGCAGCGCCGGCCTCTGGCCGGTTCGCATCCTGACCGATTTCGGCAAAGAGACCAATGTTCTCTGGGGGCTGGCGGGAATGCTGCTCGTCGTTACCATCATCGCGCCGGGATTAAAGGGAGCCTCGCGGTCACAGTTGCTGAGCTTCGGCACGCGCGTGCAGTTTCTGTTCTTTGCCGTGCTGGTGCCGGTGCTCGCGGGTGAGGTGATAAAATGGATTGCCGGGCGCGGCCGGCCGTTCGTCGGCGGCAGGGACGACCCGTTCAACTTCGTGCCTTTCATTGGGACCGAAGCCCATGCCAGCTTTCCATCGGCGCACGCCATCACCAGCGTCGCGCTGGCGTTCGCGGTATCGGCGGTCTGGCCGCGGGCGCGGCCGGTGATGATCGTGTATGCGCTTCTGATCGTGACGAGCCGCCTGGTGCTGTTGGCCCATCATCCGAGCGACGTGGTCGCGGGCGGCTTGATCGGTGTGGTCGGCGCGATGGCCGTCCGCTACTGGTTCGCCGCACGCCGGCTGGGCTTTGCGATCCATCGCGATGGCGAAATTGTGCCGCTTCCGGGCGTTTTTGGGCGGCTCAAAAGGGTTGCCGCCGGGCCTTCAGCCCCATAAGAAGCGGTCGCCGCAAATGCCGGACGAAGCTTCGCCACCGGGCAGGCGAACTCAAACGATGAGTGTTGATTTGTCATCTTCTGACATAGCCGCAGTGGCCGTTTCCATCGTTGTCCCCGTGCGCAACGAAGCCGAGAACATCAGCCCCTTGATTGCGGAAATCGCCGCCGTGCTCGATGGAAATTGGAATTACGAGATCGTCTATGTCAATGACGGCTCGACGGATGCGACCGCCGAGCGACTTTCGGCCGTCATGAAAGTGCGCAGCAATCTGCGCCAGATCCGTCACGCGACGTCCGTTGGTCAGTCGGCGGCCGTGCGCAGCGGGGTGCGTGCGGCGCGCGGCGCCATCGTGGCGACGCTCGACGGCGACGGGCAAAATAATCCGACGTTCCTGCCGGATCTGATTTCGGCGATCGAGCGCGGCGGCGAACGCACCGGGCTTGCCGCCGGCCAACGGGTAGGGCGCAAGGACACCGGATTTAAGAAAATCCAGTCTCGCATCGCCAATGCCGTGCGCAGCTCGATTTTGCATGATGGCACCCGCGACACCGGCTGCGGCCTGAAGGCGTTCCGGCGCGAGGTGTTCCTGATGATGCCGTATTTCGACGGGCTGCATCGCTTTCTGCCGGCACTGATGCGCCGCGAGGGTTACGACATCGCCTATGTCGACGTCATCGATCGGCCGCGCCATTCCGGCGTGTCAAATTACGGGTTTTTCGACCGGCTTTGGATCGGAATCATGGATATCGCCGGCGTCTGGTGGCTGATCCGCCGCAAGAAGCCTGCGCCTGTTGCGACCGAGGTGACGTCATGACCGACCTCTTCAATAACCTCGCCAGCTATCTGCACGATGTGTTCGTGATCAAATTCGACGGCTGGGTGATTTTGGGCCTCGTCGCGCAGGCATTTTTCACCATGCGCTTCGTGGTGCAATGGATCGCCTCGGAGCGTGCCCGCAAGAGCGTTGTCCCGGTGGCGTTCTGGTTCTTCTCGATCGGCGGCGGCTCTTTGCTCTTGGTCTACGCGCTGTACCGCAAAGACCCGGTCTTCATCGCCGGGCAGGCGCTCGGGCTCGTGGTCTATTTCCGCAATCTGTATTTTATCATCGTTAACGGACGGCAGGCGTCGTCGTCGGCGGACGGTTGAGCAATTCGATTCGTCCTGTCCCGTTCTAGATGTATCCTGATCAAACAACGACTTAAAATTGCGAAACTCGATTCACTTTGGATCGGCGGCGCTCCACACTGATACCTTTGGCCAGCGTGTCACTACCTCCGGCTTGTTTCCGGCGCCACGTGAGTGTTTTAAAAGCCATTGGATTCGGCAGGCCGACCACGTACCGTGGCGCCTGCCGGTTCAGGAGTCCTGGGGACATGGAGAGACGCCTAGCTGCCATCGTCTGCGCTGACGTCGCCGGTTACTCGCGAATGATGGGATTCGACGAGGCGGGTACGCATGCCGCGTTCAAGGCCCATCGCAGCGCGATGTACCCGATCATCCTCAATCACGGCGGCCGGATTGTGAAGAACACCGGCGACGGTTTCATGCTGGAGTTTCCGAGCGTTGTCGGCGCCATCGAGTGCGCGATCGCAGCTCAGGCGCTGATGGCTGAACGGAACGGCCAGCTCCCTGCCGATCGGGTCATGCAATTCCGTATGGGCATCCATATGGGAGACGTCATGGCCGACGAAGACGATGTGTTCGGCGACGATGTGAACCTGGCCGCGCGGCTGGAGACGATCGCCGCTCCCGGCGGCGTCGCGGTTTCGGCAAAGGCCTATGGCGAGGCCAGCAAGCACCTCAGCGCCATCCTCGTCGACGCCGGCATTCACCGTTTCAAGAATATCGAGGAGCCGGTCAGCGTCTGGAGCTGGCAGCCCGTCGGTACCGACACCCGCGGCGGGGAGGTGAGGGACGCCTCCAACCTGCCGGCGCAATACCGGACGGCGATCGTGGGCGTGCTTCCGTTCGCCAATCTCAGCGACAGCGCCGACGAATATTTCGCCGACGGTCTGACCGAGGATCTGATCCACGCGCTTTCGCTGCAATCATTTTATCGGGTGCTTAGCCGAAGCTCGACCTTTGCGTTCAAGGGCAAGAGTCTGAGCACGCGCCTGATCGCCCGCGAGATTGATGCGACCTACCTGATCCAGGGGTCGGTACGGCGTGCGGGAACCAAAGTTCGTGTCACCGCGGAGTTGATCGCCCCCGAGAACGGCCAACAATTATGGACCGGCCGATACGACCGGGACATCGGTGATCTGTTCGCGGTTCAGGACGAACTCACCATGAATCTGTCCGCGGCATTGGCGCCGGAAATCTATCGGGCGGAAGCGACCGCCCCCACGCGCTCGACGTTTGCCGATTTGACCGCGTGGGATCGTTTCCTGAAGGGGCTTTCTCACTATTATCAACCGACCAAAGCGGATTATGAAGCCTCGATCGCCTTGTTCAGGGAGGCGATTTCGCTCGATCCCGGGCTTGCGATCGCGCGCGCCTATCTCGCCACCATCATGGTGCAGGGCGTGCAGTTCGGCTGGATCAGGAGCACGCGCGAATTGTGGTCCGAGGCGCTGAGTCTTGCCGAAAGCAGCGTCCGGCTTGATCCGCGTTCGGCATACGCATTTCAGATTCTTTCCTATGTGCATGCCATGGAGGGAAATTTCGACATCGCGATGGATACCGCGAAAAAATCGGTCGAATTAAACCCGTACGACATGGGCGCTCGCGGTGTTCTTGGAATAAGTCATTTCATGATCGGCGAGCAGCGGCAGGCGATCGAGCTGTTTTCAATGGCGGTGCAGCGCGGCAACAGCGACCCCCGATATCAATGGGCGGGATTGCTCGCCTTCAGCCACTATTTGCTCGAGCAATATGACGCTTCGCTGTCGTGGGCGCGCGAAGCGCTGTATTTGAATCCCAATCATCTTCAGGTGCTCGGCGTCCGCGCGGCGGCGCTGGCGCAGTCGGGACGGGCCGAGGAGGCAGCACGGGCAACGGAGGTCTTGCTCACGAGCTTCCCGGGCTTCACCGTCGAGCGGCACCTTCGGAACTTCCGTTGGAAAAATCCCGCCGACACCGCCCATTATCGAGTGGGGCTTTTGAAGGCTGGCGCTCCCTTGAGCAAATTGACCGTTGTCGAGCCGACCTCGAAGCGCACCGCAAATTCCTGAGCGGGATTAGAGCATGATCCGGAAAAGCATGCCCTCGGGCTTGACCCGAGGGCGGGTACCGGTTTTCCGAAAAGATCATGCTCAGACAAACAGATAGAGCGGGATGACGATTCGAAGAAAAGTCATCACGCTCCAGGGCGCCGATGCGCCGGGTTCCCGGAACGCGTTCAACCAGGTCGGTACGACCTTATGGCGGACCTGATCCGGACCTTCAGTTGACACGGTGTCGAATTCCACCAAAACTGCGGCGCATCCTGAGGTAGCAAACCCCAGACGAAGTCGCTTTTTTCACGACGTTCATTTACTTCGGATCGCAGCGCGTTAGTTTTCATCATTCTCATACTTCGATTCTTTTGGGATCAGCGCCATGCCCGACGACCGCCCCGCGACAGTTCCGAGCGCCGCGCCAACCTCGCGGACCGCCGTTTCTCCCGATAATCCGTGCCCGTTTTTGCGTGGGCTGGTGGCCGGAGGTTACGTCGATGGCCACATGGTCCCGCTGAAAAAGCTGACCGAGACCATTGAGGCCGCGACCGGTGAAAAGGGGTGGAAGGAACGCGTGGCGGGCATAAAAATTTGCATGGTCGCCTTGATCGCCAATGGCCTCAGCCCGTGGCGCGTGTTCCTCAACTGGTGGTCCGGGCCTGTGCTCGACGAATTGCGGGACGGCCCCTTGGACAAGCATGGCGTCGGCTCGCGCATTCTCAACGCCAAGGCCGAGGTCGACGAGACGGAGATTGCCCGGCTTGCCGGCTTCGGCAAGGACCGGCAGGACCCATCCGGCGGACCAATGGAGCGCGGACTGACCAGTCCGGAGGTCACGGCCTACATGAATGAGAATTTCGAGCGCGCCGAGGGTCACAGGCGTGCGATAGACCGGAAGTTGATGGAGGGCGAATGGCCGGTCTTGCTGAACATCATGGGTAAGGGCGAGGGCGACGCGCGCTATCTCAGCGTGCCCGAGGTCCGGACGCTGGTCGTCGAGAAGCGGTTTCCCGACCGGATCGTGCAGCGCCTGTCAATGCCGGTGCCGCAAGGCGGCATCGTCGGCAAGCTCGCCAAAACAGGAGCCGGGCTCCTTGCATTGCTCGGCTTGTTATTCGTGGTGGTTGTCGAATTTCCCAACCAGGTCGGCGAAATCGTGCCGCCGCTCGCGCAATATCTGCCGCCTCCCTTGCCGGACCGCGCTCCGGCGAAAAGAGCGGTCTGGCTCGATCAGAACTGGACGACGGAGGATAGACACTGGTTCCATCATGCAAGTCAGGGCACCATGACCTTTCCGGTGCCATACGACTTGTTCATGGCGCTGGAGCAGCCGGGCATCCACCTGTTCGCGCAGCCCGGTCTGCTCAGCGACAGTGCCTATCTTGAACGGTTCGGCTTCCTGCCAAGTCCGAGATCCGTCCACGCCGACGCGCAAAGCCTGCGCCGTTTTGGCTATTTGAGTTCGCCCGACGCCCCGCCGGCGCCTGAATCGGTCGGAGATCTGCGGCCGACGGCGGTGGAGAATTTCGACGGCCTGCCGGTCGGCTTCGCCCGGCTGACCGGCGCCACCGATCCCGGCACCGGGCTTCCCGAACCCGACTTGATCGGACTGACCTGCGCGGCCTGTCACACCGGAAGCATTCGCTACAAGGACGTCAGCGTTCGCTTCGACGGCGGCCCGGCGATGGTCAACCTGAAAAAGCTCGAACTCGCGACCGGTCTGGCCATTGCCTACACGTTGAAAGTACCGTTCCGCTTCAAACGCTTCGCGGCGCGCGTGCTCGGTCCGGACGCGAAGGAGGCCGAACGCAACACCCTCCAGCAAAAGCTGACCTCGGTTGGCCAATTCCTGCTCGATCAGCATAATCTCTATGACAAGACGATCGCCGGCATGAAGACGTATGACGGCAAGCACCAGCAGAAGGATACCGAGGAAGGCTTCGGGCGGCTCGACGCGCTCAACCGCATCGGCAATCAGGTCTTCTACACGGATCTGGTGATGGGCGGGCTTTCTGGATACGAAAAGAACCTGCACGCCCAGGATGCGCCGGTCAGCTTCCCGCCGATCTGGACCGTGCCATGGTTCAGATGGGCGCAATATGACGCGTCAATTGAGCAGCCTTTGATCCGCAACGCCGGCGAGGCGCTCGGGGTTTTTGCCCTGGTGAACCTTTCCCCCGCCTTTTCGTCGAAGGACCTGTTCCGCTCGTCGATCGCGCTGGAAAATCTCGTCCGCATCGAAGAGATGCTGAAGGGCCCCGATCCCTCCACGCAAAAGCCGATTGGGTTCGCCGGATTAAAGCCGCCGAAATGGCCGTCCGAACTCTTCCCCGGCGATCCCTCATGGGAGATCAAGCCGGAGCGCGTCACCAAGGGCCGCGCGCTCTACGCCGAGATCTGCGTCGAATGCCACCTCGGACCGGTCAATGATCCCACCTTCGACACGGAATACCCGGACAAGAGCTTTTGGTCCTCGAAACAATGGGACGCCAAGGCGGGGTGGCTCGATCCGGTCGTGAAGCTTGCGGCCGACATGGGAACGGACGACGCCCAGGCCAACGTTCTCGGCTCCCGGCCAATCGACATTCCCGGCTTCCTGGACATGCAACCTTCGCGAGACCTGGAGGGCTGTCCGAATCTGCCTTCCTCCCCTTTAACCGCAACGCCGTTCGGGATTGCCCTGATGGACGCGGTGGAAAAAACCAGCAAGCAATGGATGGACGATCACAAGGTTTCCGATGCGGATCGCGCGACGCTGTGGGGTAGTCGAAGGAATTGTCCCAATGACGGGCCGGGGCCGCGTTATCGCGCGCGCCCGCTAAACGGCGTCTGGGCGACGGCTCCCTATCTTCACAACGGGTCGGTTCCTTCGCTCTATTGGATGCTCACGCCGGCGGCCGAACGCCCGACAAGATTCTGCATGGGCGCCCGCGACTTCGATCCGGAGCAGGTCGGCTTTCGTGTGGTCGGCGATAACCCGAAATGTAAAACCGGCGAGACCCTGTTCTCGACGACGGCACGCGATGGAACGCCGATCGCCGGTAATTCTGTGCTCGGCCACTCGTTCGAGGGAACGCAGAAGCCATACAAGAAAGGCGTGATCGGCCGCACGCTGACCGACGATGAGCGCTACCAGCTGATCGAATATTTGAAGACGCTGTGAGGGAAGCGAGAGAGCGGCGCTACGCGGCGTTGAAAGCTGCAAACCCGCGCTCGAGATCGGCCTTGAGATCCTCGACGTTCTCCAGCCCGATATGCAGCCGCAAGCTCGGGCCGCCCGGCGCCCATTGGGTGGCCGTGCGGTAGCCATTGCAGTCGAAGGGAATGACGAGGCTCTCGAAGCCGCCCCATGAATAGCCCATGCCGAACAGCTTGACGCTGTCGAGCAAGGTATCGACCGCCTTTTGCGGCGCAGGTTTTAAGACGATGCTGAACAGGCCGGAGGCGCCGGAAAAATCCCGTTTCCAGATCGCGTGGCCGGGATCGCTTTCGAGCGCTGGGTGCAACACCCGGATCACTTCGGGCCGCGTCGCGAGCCAGCGCGCCATCTCGAGGCCGGACCGGTAATGCTGCGCCAGGCGCACCGAAAGCGTGCGCAATCCGCGCAGCGCGAGGAAGACGTCATCGGGGCCGGCGCAAACGCCCAACAGCTGGATCGTCTCGGCAATGATCGGCCAGGCCCTGGCGTTGGCGGAAATGGTGCCGAACATGATGTCGGAATGGCCGCCGATATACTTGGTCGCGGCCTGCATGCTGATATCGACGCCCTGCTCGAGCGAGCGGTGATAGAGTGGCGTCGCCCAGGTGTTGTCGTCGATCACAAGCGCGCCGCGCGCATGCGCCACGGCGGCGATCGCGGGAATGTCGGGCATTTCGAAGGTTTGCGAACCGGGCGCCTCGACCACGACCGCCCTGGTGTTCGGCCTGAACAATTGGGCGATACCGCCGCCGATCAGGGGATCGAAGAACGTGGTCTCGACGCCGTAGCGCGCGAGCAGGCCGTTGCAGAAATTGCGTGTCGGGCGATAGGCGTTGTCGCAGACCAGCAGATGATCGCCTGCCTTGAGCACCGCTAGCAGGGTGGTGGAGATCGCAGCCAGGCCCGACGGCGCGATACCGACGCCCGCGCATTGCGGGCCTTCGAGCGCCATCAGCGCCTCCTGCAGCGCCTTGGTGGTCGGGGTTCCCCTGCGGCCATACTGGAATTCGCCGCGATGGGCATGCAGATCCTCGGCGGTCGGATAGAGCACGGTCGAACCGTGGACGACGGGGGGATTGACGAATCCCTTCTGCGCTTTGGTGTCGCGGCCCGCCGTCACCAGCGTGGTTTCCGGAGAAAGCGGCTTCGATCGCTCGTCGTCTTGCGAAAATTGCATGGGTTTGCCGTCACCAAAAACCATCAGCGCAGCCACTGCGACCATTTTAGACCCGCCGGCGGCGGGAGCGGGCATGCGTTTGTTAATAACAGGACACAGAAGACAGCCGTCAACCCCTTGACCCGGCCCGCCAGTCGTTCTGTGATGGGCGGGAGCTATTCCGTCGCCGCACGTTGAGGGGCCTGCCGCGACCTTCGATCCATTGCTTGACCAGATTGCCAGCAAATTTCCTGTCGGGCTGGTAGTTTTGGCAGTGGATCAACGGGTTGGCCCCATCAACATGCGTGCGAAGCCAAGCAAACGTTCCCGGACGACCCCCCTGAAAGGCTTTGCCATGAAACGTGCATCTCTGGTTTTCACCCTTGTTCTTGCCGCCGGTCTTTCCAGTGAGGCCGCATCGGCGCAAACGCTCAAGACGGTCCAGGACCGGGGCCTGCTATCTTGCGGCGTCAGCCAGGGATTGCCGGGCTTTTCGTCGCCGGACGACAAGGGTAACTGGACCGGGCTCGACGTCGACGTCTGCCGGGCGATTGCGGCTGCGATCTTCAACGATCCGACCAAGGTCAAGTTCGTGCCGTTGTCGGCCAAGGATCGCTTCACGGCGCTACAATCAGGTGAAATCGACGTGCTGTCGCGCAACACGACCTGGACGCTTTCGCGCGACACCTCGCTCGGCGCCAACTTTACCGGGGTGACCTATTATGACGGCCAGGGTTTTCTGGTGAAGAAATCGCTGAAGGTGAATTCGGCGCTGGAACTGAACAGCGCGTCGGTTTGTGTGCAAACCGGCACCACCACGGAGCAGAATCTCGCCGATTACTTCAAAAGCAACAACATGAAGTATGAGGTGATTGCATTCGGCACCGCCGACGAGACCGTCAAGGCCTATGAATCCGGGCGTTGCGATGTCTTCACCTCCGACGTGTCGCAACTCTATGCCGAGCGTCTGAAGCTTGCCAATCCGGCTGATCACGTCGTCCTTCCGGAAGTCATCTCCAAGGAACCGCTCGGCCCGATGGTGCGCCATGGCGACGACCAATGGTTCGATCTCGTGAAATGGACGCTGTTTGCGATGCTGGACGCCGAAGAGCTCGGCATCACCCAAAAGAACGTTGACGACATGGCGAAATCGGACAAGCCCGAGCTCAAGCGCGTGTTCGGCACCGACGGCAATCTCGGCGAGACGCTCGGCGTCACCAAGGATTGGGTATCGCGGATCATCAAGGCGGTCGGCAATTACGGTGAAGCATTCGATCGTAACGTCGGCGCTGGCTCGAAGCTCCAGATCGCGCGCGGGCTCAATCAGCTCTGGAACAAGGGCGGAATTCAATACGCGCCGCCGATCCGCTGATTTCGAACAAGCCAGCGGCTGCGGCGATGAGCATCGAGCCCCGGTCACCCCCGCCGCAGTTTGCGTTCCGGTTGAAGCGCGCGCTTGGGGGCCGGGCGGGGTGGGGTGGTTTTGCCCTGCAGATACTGTTCGTCGCAGTATTGGTCTGGATTGGCTATGAGATCGTGGAGAACGCAAAAGCCAATTTGCAGGCGCAGCGAATCACGTCGGGCTTCGGCTTTCTGAACAACACGGCGGGTTTTGACGTCAGCCAGAACCTGATTCCCTATACCGGATCCGACACCTATGCCCGCGTGTTCTTCGTCGGCCTGCTCAACACACTCCTGGTCTCGATCATCGGCATTTTCTTTGCGACCGTGATCGGGTTCCTGGTGGCGCTGGGCCGGCTGTCGCCGAACTGGCTGTTGTCGCGCATTTCCGGCGGCTATGTCGAACTAATCCGGAATCTGCCGCTGTTGTTCCAGCTGTTGTTCTGGTATCTGGCGGTGCTGGCGGCGCTTCCGAATCCGAGGCAGGGCATCTCGCTGCTCGGCGCCGTCTTTCTCAGCAATCGCGGTCTGGTGATTCCAAGGCCGAATGGCGAACCCGGTTTCGAGCCCTTTGTGGTTGCGCTCCTGATCGCGATCGTTGCCGCCGTCGTGCTGTGGCGCTATTCGCGCCGGCAATTGTTCCAAAGCGGCAAGGTGATCAAGGTCTGGCCCTATGCGCTAGGCTTTTTGATCGGCCTGCCGCTTTTGAGCACGCTGATCTTTGGCAAGCCATTGACATTTGAAATCCCCGAGCTGAAGGGTTTCAATTTCTCCGGCGGCTCGCGCGTCATACCGGAATTCGTTGCGCTGACGATTGCGCTGTCGACCTACACCGCGGCCTTTATCGCCGAAATCGTGCGCGCCGGCATTCTCTCGGTGCACAGGGGTCAGATGGAAGCCGGCTCCTCGCTCGGGCTGCAGCGCGGTTCGGTGCTGCGGCTGATCGTGATACCGCAGGCGATGCGGGTGATTCTGCCGCCGCTGACCAATCAATATCTCAACCTGACCAAGAACTCCTCGCTCGCGGTGGCGATCGGCTATCCCGACCTGGTGTCGGTTTTTGCCGGGACCACGCTGAGCCAGACCGGGCAGGCGATCGAGATCATCGGCATCACCATGGGCGTCTATCTGCTGATCTCGCTGGTGACGAGCGCGATCATGAGTTTTTACGGTTGGCGGATCGGCCGGAGCATGGGCGGATGAGCGACATTACGGCATCGGCTTTCGTTCGCCAGGACCTCGTTGCCGAACGTCCCGCGCCGGTCAAGACCACGGGCTTCATCGGTTTCCTGCGCACCCGGCTTTTCAATTCGCCGACCAACATCCTGCTCACCATCGTAAGCGCGCTGGTGCTGTGGTTCGTCGTCATACCCGCGCTACGGTTCCTGCTGGTCGATGCGGTCTGGAGCGGCGCCGACCGCAACGCCTGCCTTGCCGAGACGGTCGGACATGCGGTCGGCGCCTGCTGGCCGTTCGTGCGGGCGAAGTTCAGCCAGCTGATGTTCGGATTTTATCCGGAGCCGGAGCGCTGGCGCGTCGACCTGACCTACATCCTCGCCGCGATCCTGCTGTTGCCGCTGTTGATTCCACGGCTGCCGGCCAAGGGGCTCAACGCCGGGCTGTTTTTCCTGGCCTTTCCGGTGGTCGCGTTCTTCCTGTTGCATGGCGGTGGCCTGCAGGGTTTCGGTATCAGCTGGACCGCTGGACTTCTTTCCGGTCTGGCGAACAGAATCCGGGATGCAGGGGCCGCCGGCGTCAACGCGTCCAACCCGATTTTTGGACCGCTTTTGGCTCTGCTGGGAACGCTTGGTGTCTTCCTCGGCACAGCCCTTTCGTATCTGATTTCGCCGCTGACCTGGCTTCGCGATCAGATTCAGATGTCCGGCCGCCCGCTGTGGTTCGATTTCGCGGCGACCGCTGTGATCGTCTCGGTGCTGCTGTTCTGGCTGAGCGGCGGCGTCCGCACCGGATGGAGTTCGCTCAGGGTCAGCCTCGGCATTTTCGCCGGCATGGCGATCGTGATCGCGGTGATGGGATTGGACCATGGCGGGTTGCCGATCGTCGATACCAGGCTGTGGGGCGGGCTGTTGGTGACGCTGGTGCTGTCGGTCACCGGCATCGTCGCATCGATGCCGGTCGGCATTGCGCTCGCGCTCGGGCGCCGCTCGACCATCCCGCTGATCCGGGTTTTCTCGATTACCTTCATCGAGTTCTGGCGCGGCGTTCCGCTGATCACCGTGTTGTTCTTTGCGACTTACATGTTGCCGCTGTTCGTACCGGCGGGCTTCACCGTCGACGGACTGGTGCGTGCGCTGATCGGCATCGCGCTATTCGCGGGCGCCTACCAGGCCGAAGTCATCCGCGGCGGCCTGCAGGCAATCCCGCGCGGACAGGGCGAGGCCGCGAGCGCGCTTGGCCTGTCCTGGGCGAAGACCACGGCGCTTATCGTGATGCCGCAGGCGCTGCGGCACGTCATTCCCGGCCTCGTCAACAGCTTCATCGCGCTGTTCAAGGACACCTCGCTGGTATTGATCGTCGCCTTGTTCGACCTGCTCGGACAGCTGCGGGCATCGTTCAGCGATCCGGTCTGGGCGACGCCGACCACCCTGTTCACCGGCTTTGCCTTCACCGGAATGATCTACTTCGTCTTCTGTTTTGGAATGTCGCGCTATTCCCTGTTCGTGGAGCACCGTCTCAACGCGCACCAGCGTAACTGAGTGAAATGACCATGACCGATAATTCGATTGTCAGTATCGTCGGCCTCAACAAATGGTACGGCGATTTTCATGTGCTGCGCGACATCAACCTCGAAATCGGAAAGGGCGAGCGCATCGTGATCTGCGGTCCTTCCGGCTCGGGCAAGTCGACGCTGATCCGCTGCATCAATGCGCTGGAGGAATTTCAGGAAGGCCGCATTATCGTCGACGGCATCGAGCTCGGCCCCAACTTGCGGCGCGTCGACGAAGTCCGCCGCGAAGTCGGCATGGTGTTCCAGAGCTTCAATCTGTTTCCGCATTTGACGGTGCTGGAGAACTGCACGCTGGCGCCGATCTGGGTACGCAACGTTCCGAAGAAGGACGCTGAAGCCAGCGCGATGAAATATCTCGAGCGGGTGAAAATCCCCCATCAGGCGGCCAAATATCCGGGCCAGATGTCCGGCGGCCAGCAGCAGCGCGTCGCGATCGCCCGCGCGCTGACCATGAACCCGAAGGTGATGCTGTTCGACGAGCCGACCTCGGCGCTCGATCCCGAAATGGTCAAGGAAGTGCTCGACACCATGGTCGATCTCGCCAAGGAGGGCATGACCATGCTGGTGGTCACCCATGAAATGGGATTCGCCAGGGAAGTGGCCGACCGCGTCGTGTTCATGGATGCCGGGCAAATCATCGAGTCGAACACGCCGGCGAATTTCTTCGCCAACCCGCAGCACGCCCGGAGCAAGCTGTTCCTCAGCCAGATTCTGCGGTGATGACCAGACTTGTGCCGCCCATCCGGCTGCGATCCGGCGTTACGGCCGGTCTTTAACGCGCAACCATTGTCGGGGCGCTGGTCAATTTCGCCCTGTTGCTCGCGCTGACGTTCTGGCCGAGCGGCGACTACGACGATTCGAGCGCGACGCCCCGAATCCCGGATCGGCCGTCGGCCAGGCCCAAAACCGCATCGGTCGCCGAAGCCCGCATCGCGCGTGCGTCGGGCGCGCAATTCGGCCGCCGGGCATTTTGAGATTCCAGTTAGCGTAATGCTGCGCGATCACACCTTCTCGTACGGCACGCTGATCGCGCTGCGCTGCTCGAGCCATTCCGGCACGGGGAGATTTTTCGAGCGCATGAATTCCGGATTGAACAGCTTTGACTGGTAGCGCGTGCCGTAGTCGCACAGTATGGTCACGATGGTGTGGCCCGGACCGAGCTCCTTTGCCAGGCGAATGGCGCCGGCGATATTGATGCCGCTGGAGCCGCCGAGACAAAGTCCCTCATGTTCGAGCAGGCCGAATACAAGCCGCACCGCTTCCTCGTCGCTGATCTGGTAGGCGTCGTCGATGGTGGCGCCTTCGAGATTGGCGGTGATGCGGCCCTGGCCGATGCCCTCGGTGATCGAGGAGCCCTCCGATTTGAGGACGCCGTGCTTATAATAATTGTAGAGCGCCGAACCCATGGGATCGGCGAGCACGATGCGGATGTTCGGGTTCATCTTCTTCAGCCCGATCGAGACCCCGGCAAGCGTTCCTCCCGAGCCGACGGAGGCGACGAAACCATCGACCTTGCCGTTGGTCTGCTGCCAGATTTCCGGCGCGGTGGTTTCGATGTGCGCCTCGCGGTTGGCGACATTGTCGAACTGGTTGGCCCAGATCGCGCCATTGGAATCGGTCTTCGCAAGTTGCTCCGCCAGCCGCCCCGACAGCTTCACATAATTGTTCGGGTTGGAGTAGGGCACCGCGGGTACTTCGATGAGCTGGGCGCCGCACAGCCGCAGCATGTCCTTCTTTTCCTGGCTCTGCGTGTTCGGGATCACGATCACGGTACGGAAGCCGAGCGCATTGGCGACCAGCGCGAGCCCGATGCCGGTATTGCCCGCGGTGCCTTCGACCACGGCGCCGCCCGGCCACAGCTTCTTTCGCTTGATCGCATCGCGGATGATGAACAAAGCCGCGCGGTCCTTCACCGACTGGCCGGGATTCATGAACTCGGCCTTGCCGAGAATGTTGCAACCGGTTTCCTCCGACGCCCGCTTTAATTTGATGAGGGGCGTGTTGCCGATCGCTTCGACGACGTCGTTGTTGATGTTCATGTCTGGGGATTCTTGCCGGTCTGATTACCAATCCGGCAGCGACCCTAGAGCGCGACCGGCCAAAGTGGAAGCCGGTTTCTCACGCCATTTGCTGCAGTGCAGGCCGCGCGGAAATTGCTTCGCCAGATCGCCAGCGTCTTGGCAAAATCTTGCCCGAAAATGCGTTAGGCGATGGTTGTGGAAGCAGGCGACGAAATTCTCGACCGGGAAGTCGAGCATCTCGTTGGCCGGCGCGGACCGGATCGCAGCGCCCATCGGCACGAGATGATCGCTCAGAAGCCGTAGCGCAGCCGCAAATAAGGCGGCGACAGCAGGTTTCGCGGTTGCGCGAACATCCCTCGCGCGTTTTCGCGCCAATTGTTGCCGCCGCCCCTCCATTCGAAGCGACCGATTCGTCGCTGTTGAAGTTTCAGGGGAGCTTGGGGGCGCGGCAAAACAGCCCACATCAACTCCGAGCCCCCCGAGCAACGTTCAGCAATATGAAATCTTGTTAACTGCCGAACCCGGGAATCCGCCGATCGCACAAAAAGCTCGATAAATAAGGGAAAACTTCGCCTTTCCGTCGGCGGTCGATGCTGGCATTTCGGCAACAGCATGGCGACAGAAGGTGGGACAGGACTGTCCGCGCCGGGGTCCCCCGGCTAGTATGCCGATCAGGTTACCTCAAGAAAGCATCACACCGGTGAACGTCTCGCAGTCCATCCCCGCCATCCGCGAAAAGGTCTCGCGGTTACAGCCGCGTCACTTGCCGGGCATCATGCCCGGCGGAGGGCGGATGTGAGCCTGCGATCCCTCTGTGTTGCGGTGATGCCTCTGCCTGCTGCGATCCTCTACCGGGGCCGCGCGGCGCGATGGCTGATGGCGCTTTGTGTTGTCGCGAGCTCCGCGGGCTGCGTCCTGACCCAGGATATTCCCGACCCGGCGCTTGATGTCCCCGGGGTCTACCAGCCCCAAGGCTACGGCGCCGCGCGACCGACTAATCCGGATGCGCCGCCGGCGCTGGATTGGTGGCGTGGATTCCGTTCGCCGGAGCTGACGCAATTGATGGAGGAAGCCCAAAAGGTCAATCTGGACATTGCCGCGGCGGTCGCACGCCTGGTTCAGGCCGACGCGCAGGCGCGAATCACCGGCGCCGCGCTATTGCCAAGCCTCAGCGGCGGCGGCTCGGAAGCCTACTCCCGAACCTCCGGTTCGAGCGCCAGCGGATTGAGCATCGGCGGACGCGAGGTCGTCAACTATTCGGCCTCGCTCAGCGCCAGCTACCAGCTCGATTTCTGGGGCCAAAATCGCGATGCGCTGCAGGCGGCCGAAGAGATCGCGACCGCGGACCGCTTCGATCGCGACACGGTCGCGCTGACCACGCTGACCAGTGTCGCCAATGCCTATTTTCAGGTGCTGGCCTCCCAGGACCGGATTCGCACCTCCCAACAAAATATCGCCAGCGCGACCCGCATCCTCAATGCCATCAAGGATCGTTTCAAGGCTGGCACCGGGACCGACCTCGATGTCGCGCAGGAGGAAAGCGTTCTCGCCAATCTGAAGGCATCGGTGCCGCCGCTGCGCCAGATACTGTCGCAGAACATCAACGCGCTCGCCGTACTGGTGTCGCGCCCGCCGGAAAGCGTTCATGTGAACGGCGGCTCGCTCGATCACATTGCCTCGCCGCGGGTCACGCCCGGCCTGCCGTCGGAGATATTGACGCAGCGGCCGGATATCCGGCGCCAGGAAGCCCAGCTCGCGTCGGCTACCGCCAATGTCGGCAGCGCCCGCGCGCAGTTTTTTCCGAGCATCCAGCTGACCGGGCAGGGCGGCTATCAAAGCTCGGCGCTGGTCTCGCTGTTTCAACCGCACGCGGCGTTTTTCAGCTTGGTCGGCGGCCTAACGCAGCCGATTTTCGACGGCGGCAAGATCCTCGGCAATTTTGAACAGACAAAAGCCAGGCAGGATGAGTTGCTGCAGACCTATCGCAAGACCGTGGTCCAGTCGTTCTCCGATGTCGACAATGCGCTGGTGTCGATCCGCGAGACCACCGCCAGACTCAGGCTGCAGCGCGAGGTGGTGGCAGCATCGAGGCGGGCCTTTCAATTGTCCGAACAGCAGCTTCGGGCCGGCACCGCCGACATCGTAACTGTGCTAAATACACAATTGACCTTGTTTACGGCCGAAGATTTTCTTTGGCAGGCGCAGCTCGCGCGGCTACTCGCGGTTGTCAGCCTGTACCAGGCATTGGGGGGCGGTTGGGAGCCGAGAATGGGAGAAGCCGGTTGATGCTCTTTAAGCCGGATTTGAAAGAAACCGCGAAGCCCGACGGCGCTGATGTCGTCAAGGTCGCCCCGCGCGGCCGCAGCCGGGCCGCGTCGATGACGATCACGCTGGTGATCCTCGGCGGCCTCGGTTACATCGCGTGGACCTCGCTGCAGCAGAAGGCCGCGACCCGCGCCGGGCCGCCCGACCTTCCGGTGCCGGTGCTGGCGGCGACGCCGCGCATCCAGGATGTGCCGGTCTATCTCGATGGGGTCGGCGCCGTCCGCGCGCTGAACACCGTGTTGGTGCGTCCGCAGGTTGACGGCAAACTGATCATCGTCAATTTCACCGATGGTCAGGACGTCAAAAAGAGTGACGTGCTCGCCGAGATCGATCCCGTGATCTATCAGGCGCAATACGATCAGGCGGTCGCCAAGAAGGCGCAGGACCAGGCCCAGCTCGCAAACCAGCGCCTCGACCTGATCCGCTATCAGCAGCTTGCCGCCTCCAACGCCGGCTCCAAACAGCAGTACGATACCCAGCGCGCCGTGGTCGCCCAGCAGGAGGCGCTGGTGAACGCCGATCAGGCGGCGATCGACAACGCGCAGGCAACCCTTGGCTACACCAAGATCATCGCGCCCTTGTCGGGCCGGGCCGGCCTGCGCCAGGTCGATCAGGGCAACATCATCCATGCCGCCGACGCCACCGGTCTTGTCTACATCACCCAGTTGCAGCCGATCGCGGTGACGTTCAGCCTGCCGCAGCAGCAGATCGTGCGGGTCAATGCCGCATCCGCCAAGGGCACGCTGTCGGTCGACGTGTTCGGCAATGACGGGATCACGGTGGTCGACACCGGCAAGCTTACCGGCATCGACAACCAGGTCGATCCGACCACCGGAACGCTCAGGCTCAAGGCGGAATTTCCCAACGACCATTTTCAATTGTGGCCAGGGCAATTCGTCAATGTGCGGCTCAAGGTCGATACGCTTTCGCAGGCGATGGTGGTGCCGACCTCCTCGGTGCAGCGCGGCCCGGCCGGAACCTTCAGCTACGTCATCGGCGACGGCGATATCGTGACGGCAAAAGCGGTGGTGGTGACGCAGCAGAATGAAACCGATGCCGTGGTTGCGAGCGGGCTGACGCCGTCGGATCGCGTGGTGACGACGGGCTTTGCCAATCTGTCCGACGGCGCCAAGGTGCTTATCGGCACGAACGATCAGACGCCGACCGCCGATCTGGCGCCGCGCAAGAAGAAAAGCAGCCGCGACGTGCAGGGCGGTCCGGCCAAGGACGGGCAAGGTAAGGGCGGCAAGAAGGCAGCTCGTGGCGAGGGCGATCAAAAGGGTCAAACCGGACCCGCGCAGGTGGAGCAATCGGGCAGCGCGGCAAAGGCGCAGCCATGACCCCGACATCGTGAGCCCGCCGCCATGAGCGTCTCTGAACCGTTCATCCGCCGGCCGATTGCGACCTCGCTGCTGGGGATCGCGCTGCTGATCGGCGGCGGCCTCGGCTATTGGGCGCTGCCGGTGTCGGCGCTGCCGCAGGTCGACTTCCCGACGGTGCAGGTGACGACGCAATTGCCGGGCGCGAGCCCCGATGTGATCGCCTCGCTGATCACCGCGCCGCTTGAGCGTCAGCTTGGGCAGATCCCCTCGCTGTCGCTGATCCAATCGACCAGTTCGTTCGGCGTCAGCCAGGTTTCGCTGCAGTTCGATCTCAACCGCGATATCGACGGCGCCACCCAGGACGTGCAGGCCGCCATCAATGCCGCCGCGGGTGTGCTGCCCAAAACCCTGCCGTATCCGCCGACCTACGCCAAAGTGAACCCGGCCGACGCCCCGGTTCTGACCTTGGCGCTGACCTCGGAGACGGTTTCGCTGCGCGCCATGAGCGATCTCGCCGATACGCTGTTGGCGCAGCGCCTGAGTCAGATTTCCGGGGTCGGGCGCGTCTCGGTGCTCGGCGGGCTGAAGCCGGCGGTGCGGGTCCAGGCCGATCTGGCGCGGCTCGCGGCCTACGGCATCGCGATGGAGGATCTGCGCAACGCCATTGCCGGCGCCAACGTCTCCGGACCGAAGGGATCGCTCGACGGCGCCCAGCAAGCCTACACCATTGCCGCCAACGACCAGATCGCCGCGGCTGACGCCTATAAGCCGATCATCATCGCCTACCGCAACGGCAACCCGGTCACGATCGGCGACGTCGCCAACATCGTCGATGGATTGGAGAACGATCGCACCGGCGGCTGGTACCAGGGCACACCGGCCGTCATCCTCGATATCCAGCGCCAACCCGGCGCCAATGTTATCGACGTCGTCGGCCAGATCCGCGCCGAAATCCCCAAATTGCAGCGCTCGATTCCGGCCGGCGTCAATCTGACGGTGGTCTCCGACCGCACCGTCACCATTCGTGCCTCCGTCCATGACGTGCAGTTCACGCTGGTGCTGAGCGTGGTGCTGGTCACGCTGGTGGTGCTGTTGTTCCTGCGTTCGTTGCGGGCAACGCTGATCGCGGGCGTTGCCCTGCCGCTGTCGCTGATCACCTCGTTCGGCATCATGTATTTTGCGAACTTCAGCCTCGACAATCTGTCGCTGATGGCGCTGACCATCGGCACCGGGTTTGTGGTCGACGACGCCATCGTCATGATCGAGAACATCGTCCGCCACATGGAGAACGGTGAAAGCGCGATGGACGCGGCGCTGCGGGGCGCCAGCGAAATCGGCTTTACCGTGATTTCGCTGACGGTGTCGTTGATCGCCGTCTTCATCCCGCTGTTGTTCATGTCGGGACTGGTCGGGCGCATGTTCCGCGAATTCGCGCTGACCTTGACCATCGCGGTGGTGACCTCGGCGATCGTCTCGCTGACGCTGACGCCGATGATGTGCTCGCGGCTGTTGAAACATACCGGCGAGGAAATCGCGGTGCCGGGGCTCGCCGCCGTCAGCCGTTTCATCGACCGCATGATCGAATTCTATCACCGCACGCTGTTGTGGGTGCTGAGGCACCAGCGCGCGACGCTATTGGTCACGCTCGGAACCATCGTCGCGACGCTGGTCATGTATGTGGCGGCGCCAAAGGGCTTCCTGCCGTTGCAGGACACCGCCTCCATCACCGCGGTGACCCAGGCCGGCGCCGACGTTTCCTTTGCCGAGATGCAGAACCGGCAGACCCAGGCCGCGGATGCGATCAAGGCCGATCCGGACGTGACCGGCGTCGTCTCGGTGATCGGCGCGGGTTCGGTCAACCCGACCACCAATGTCGGGCGCCTGGTAATGACGCTGAAGCAGCGCGGCGAGCGGCGCGACGACGTTTCCGCCGTGATCACGCGGCTGAAGCAGCGGGTGGCGTCGATCCCGGGCATGACGATCTATTTTCAGCCGGTGCAGGACGTGCAGATCTCGACCCAGTCCAGCCGTTCGCAATATCAATATACGCTGACCGGCACCGACTCGGCGCTGGTGTCGGTGTGGGCGAACAAGCTCGTGGCCGAGATGCGCCGCGATCCGCTGTTCCGCGATGTCTCCTCGGAAGCCCAGGATGGCGGCCTGCGCGCCGCGCTCGACATCAACCGCCAGCGCGCCGGCCAGCTCGGCGTCAATCTTCAGGCGGTGACCGACACGCTCAATGACGCCTTCGCGCAGCGTCAGATTTCGACGATTTACGGGCAGGCCAACCAATACCGGGTGGTGCTGGAAGCGCTGCCGATGTATCAGCGCGATCCCTCGATCCTCTCAAAACTCTATCTGCCTGGCACGCTCGACGCCCAGGTGCCGCTGTCGGCGGTCGCGACGTTGACGCGCACCACGGCGCCGCTGGCGATTTCGCATCAGGCGCAATTTCCGGCGGTCTCGCTCAGCTTCAACCTCGCGCCGGGAGCCGCCCTTGGCGATGCCGTCGTGAAGGTGAAGGCGATCGAGGCGGGGATCGGCATGCCCGGCAGCGTCGTCGGCGTCTTTGCCGGCGATGCAGCCGAATTCGCCAAATCGCTGGCCGGGCAACCGTGGCTGATCCTGGCCGCGCTCGTCACCATCTACATCGTGCTCGGCGTGCTCTATGAAAGCTACATTCACCCCATCACCATTCTCTCGACGCTGCCGTCGGCCGGCGTCGGCGCCATTCTGGCCTTGATGCTGTTCGGGCAGGATCTGTCGGTGATCGGCCTGATCGGCATCATTCTGTTGATGGGCATCGTCAAGAAGAACGCCATCATGATGATCGACTTCGCGCTGGAAGCGGAGCGGCATCAGGGCATGTCGGCGCAGGATGCGATCGTGCAGGCCTGTCTGCTGCGGTTTCGTCCGATCATGATGACGACGCTGGCCGCTCTGTTCGGCGCGCTGCCGCTGGCGGTGGAGAGCGGCACCGGCGCCGAGTTGCGCTTTCCGCTGGGCATTTCGATCATCGGCGGGCTGCTGCTGAGCCAGCTATTGACGCTCTACACGACGCCGGTGATCTATCTCGCGCTCGACCGGATCAACCGCAGTATCGAGAAGGCGGTACCGCCGGTCGGGCCTGAACTACCGTCACCGCCGGTCGCGGGGGCTACCGAGGGGATGGGATAATGGCCTCGATCTCGGAGCCGTTCATCCGCCGGCCGGTCGGCACCACGCTACTCGCGATCGGGCTGTTCCTGATCGGCGTGGTCGCCTACGAGTTTTTGCCGGTCGCCTCGGTTCCCAATGTCGATTTCCCCTCGATCCGGGTCAACGCGTCGCGCCCGGGCGCCGACCCGTCGGTGATGGCATCCACCGTCGCAGCCCCCCTGGAACGCCGCCTCGGCGAAATCGCTGGGATCACCCAGATCACCTCGACCAGCGGGCTCGGCACCACCAGCATCCAGCTGCAATTCGCGATCGGTCGCGACATCGATCGCGCCGCGCGCGACGTGCAGGCCGCGATCAACGCTTCGCTGGCCGACCTGCCGACCGATTTGCCGACCTTGCCCAATTTCCGCAAAGCCAATACCGCTGCAGCGCCGGTCTTCGTGCTGGCGCTGACCTCGAAGACGATCCCCTCGAGCGCGCTGTATGACGTGGCCGACACCGTGATCGCGCAGCGTATCTCGCAGGTGCCGGGCGTCGGCGAAGTCACCGTCAGCGGCGCCGACCAGCCGGCGGTCCGCATCGCGCTCAATCCGGTGGCGCTGTCGAATGCGGGGATCGCGACCGACGACGTCAGGCTGGCGATCATCAATGCCAATCCGCTCGGTCCGGTCGGAATCTTCAATGGCGGCCGCCAGAGCGAGACCTTGTCGTTCAACAAGCAGATGCGCACCGCCGCCGAATTCCGCGATATCGTGATCAAGAGCTCGAACGGAAATTACGTGCGGCTTTCGGATGTCGCGGAGGTCGAGGATTCCGTCCGCAACTCCCGCTCGATTGCCTGGTTCAACAAGCAACCGGCGGTGATCATTCAAATCACCAAACAGGGCGACGCCAACGTCATCGATACCGTCGATCGCGTCCGGGCGATGCTCCCGGAACTGAGGAAATGGATTCCGGGCGGCGTGGAGATTTCAACCCTGGTCGATCGCACCACGACCATCCGCGCCAGCGTCCGGGACATGCAATGGACGCTGCTCGCAACCGCGATCCTGGTGATGGTGGTGGTGTTCGTGTTCCTGCGCCGCCTGACGCCGACGATCGCGGCCGGCATCTCGGTGCCGCTGGCGCTGGCCGGCACCTGCGCCGGCATGTGGGCGGCGGGCTTTTCGATCGACAATCTGTCGCTGATGGCGCTGGCGATTTCGGTCGGCTTCGTGGTCGACGACGCCATCGTCATGATCGAGAACATGTATCGCAACCTCGAGCATGGCATGCGGCCTTATCAGGCGGCGCTGGAAGGCGCCAAGCAGATCGGTTTCACGGTGCTGTCGATCAGCCTGTCGCTGATCGCCGCCTTCACACCCCTGATCTTCATGGACGGGATCGTCGGCCGGCTGTTGCGGGAATTCTCGCTGACGCTGACCTTTGCCATCGTGGTCTCGACCGTGGTGTCGCTGACGATCACGCCGATGATCTGCGCCCATTACATCAAGGAGGCGACCTCCGGCACCGCGACCTGGTTTGACCGCGTCGTCGAGGGCTCGCTGTCGCGCATGGTGGCGTTTTATACGTCGACGTTACGCGTGGCGTTGCAGTTCCCGCTTATGGTGCTGCTGATATTTGTCGCCACCATTGCGCTCACCGTGACGCTCTATATCAAGACCCCGAAGGGGTATTTTCCGGTCGACGATTCCGGATTTGTGATCGGGTCGACGCGGGCATCGGCCGATGTTTCGTTCCAGTCGATGCTGGGCCTGCAGCAGCAACTCGCCGACATCGTGATGGCCGATCCGGCGGTCGCGGGTATCGCTTCGATCCTGGGCGGCGGCCCGGGCACCGCCAATCGCGGGTTGATGTTCATCAGCCTCAAACCGCCGGAAGAGCGGGTCGGGTTGTCGACCGCCCAGGTCATCGACCGGCTTCGCAAGAACCTGTACCGGGTGGCGGGCATCCGCCTGTTCATGTTCGCGGCGCAGGACGTGCGGGCCGGCGGGCGGCAAACCGATGCCGGGGACTATCAGTACACGCTGTCGAGCGTCGATCTCGATATGTTGCAGAAATGGGCCCCGATCGTCAGCAAGCGCATGGAAACCGTCGACGGCATTACCGACGTTTCCAGCGACCGCGATCCCGGCGGTTTGCAATTGACGCTGGCGATCGACCGGCAAAAGGCGTCGACGCTCGGGATCCGCGTCCAGGACATCGACAACGCGCTCAACAACGCGTTCTCGCAGCGGCAGATCTCCTACATCTATACCCAGCGCAACCAGTACGTGGTGGTGCTCGAGGTCGATCCGAAATTCCAGAACGATCCATCCAATCTCGAGCATATTTTCGTCGCCGGCGCCAACGACGTCCAGGTGCCGCTGTCCACCGTCGTTCGTTACCAGCGCGGATTATCGCCGCTTGCCGTGTTTCATTCGCAGTCGTTTCCTTCGAGCACCGTGTCGTTCAATCTGCTTCCCAATGTGCCGCTGTCGGCCGCCGCGGCCAATATCCAGCGCGCGGTGGACGAATTGCACATGCCCGAGAACATTCGCGGCAGCTTTGACGGCAACGCCGGCGATTTCAGCAAGTCCAGCGGGCGGCAGCCGCTGTTGATCCTCGGCGCGCTGGTGGCGATGTATATCGTGCTGGGCGTGCTCTACGAGAGCCTCGCCCATCCCCTGACCATCATTTCGACCTTGCCGTCGGCAGGCCTCGGCGCGCTGCTGGCGCTGCAGGTGACCAACACGCCGCTGACCGTCATTGCCTTCGTCGGGATCATTTTGCTGATCGGCATCGTCAAGAAGAACGGAATCATGATGGTGGACTTTGCCCTCGACGCCGAGCGTAGCCGCGGGCTGTCGTCGGCGGACGCGATCTTCGAGGCCTGCAGCGCACGGTTCCGGCCGATCCTGATGACGACGATGGCGGCGTTGTTCGCAGGGATTCCGCTGGTGATCGCGACCGGCCCCGGCACCGAATTGCGCCGGCCGCTCGGCATCACCATTATCGGCGGCTTGTTGGTGTCGCAGATCCTGACCCTGTACACGACGCCGGTGATTTACCTCCTGATCGACCGGCTGCGCGGGCGCTCCGAGCCGGCGCCGGTCGCGGCTCCTGCTGAATAGCTTTGAATAGCGCTGCGGCGGAGCGTATAGCGGGCGGATGTCGAAACCATCCGAATCCCAGACCGGCGCTGCCGAGGTGGCGGCGATCGCGGACTGTCCGCATTGCCAGAAGCCGATGCCGCTGTGCATTTGCGACAGCATTACGCCAATCGAAAACCGCGTTTCGCTCTTGATCCTGCAGCATCCGCAGGAGCAAGACAGGGCGCTCGGCACCGCGCGGCTGACCGCGCTGCATTTCAAGGATGCCGTGCTGAAGATCGGCCTGTCATGGCCGAGCCTGTCAAAAGCGCTGGGTCGGCCGGTCGCCGATCCCTCGCGCTGGGCGGTGCTCTATCTCGGTTCGGCGAAGGTGGCCGATCTCGAAACCGATCGCGATATCGTCGCCATCAACCGCAAGGGCGAAATCGAGGACAACCAGCGCGCCATCCTGAAGGATATCGAAGGCATCGTGCTGCTCGACGGCACCTGGAGCCAGGCCAAGGCGCTGTGGTGGCGCAATGCCTGGATGCTGAAATGCCAGCGCGTCATTCTCGGCCCGGCGCAACCCTCGCGTTACGGCAAGCTGCGCCGCGAACCGCGCCGCGACGGCCTGTCCACCATCGAGGCGGCGGCAATGGTGCTTGCCGCGCTCGAAAAGCGGCCCGACATCGCCGACACGCTGCACGCAAGTTTCGAGCGGATGCTCTCGAAATATCGCGAAGCGCAAATTGTGCTGCCGGAACTCGCGCCCAAACCACGGCCGAAGCGGGATTACCGCCGCCGCAAGCGCGCCTGATCATCGCGTGGATGTTAACGTAAATGGCGATCGTGCCGGATCGTCGCTTCGAGACCAGCGACCACTGGTGTACATTCAATTCTCAATCATGGGCGCGGCGTCGGATCGGCGCCGGTCCACTTGCAGGGATGGAACTGATGGCGCGAAAATTTCTGAAACTGGGGCGGCTGGCTGGCGCCCTGGGCTTGCTGGCGAGCCTGTCTTCACCTGGCTTCGCGGCCACGCCGGAACCTTCGGCCCCCGCAAAATATGAAGTGACCGGTTTTCGCGACGTCCGTTTCGGCATGAGCGAAACAGAGGTTCGTGCGGCCGTGACCAGGGCGTTCGCGCTAAAACCTGCCGACCTCGCCAGCACGACCAATCCCGTCGAGGGAACGTCCGTGCTGACCGCGAAGGTCGCTTCGCTCGATCCGGCCCCGGGTCCGGCGCGCGTCGCCTACATCTTCGGCTATACCTCGAAGAAGCTGATTCAAGTCAACGTAATCTGGGGCGAGGAACCGGCGACGCCGGCGCCCGACCCGACCGCGATGATCGCCGCCGGCACCCGGCTGGAGCGTTATTTTGCCGGCTTCAGCTGGAAGAAGGATACCACGCGGGCCGGCATTCCCGTCGGCGACAACACCGTCGTGCTGTTCTCCGGCGAAGACGAGAAAAAGGGCGCGGTGCGGCTGATCGCCGATGGCGTGAAGTTCCAGGTTCAGCGCGAAGGCAACCAGACCACGTCGCCCGAGCCGAAGGGACCGCCAAAACTGATCATCAATTACATCGCCGATCGCGAAAATCCCGACGTTGCCAAGATCGAACCAGGCAAGTTCTGACGCACGTTCTGATCTTAAGCGGGCGGGGCAATCGAAATCTCCGCCCGCGCGGCGGGCGGGGGCGGGTTGCCTAAGCAATTGATGCTCTGTATTGATCCGCTTTAAGGGGCCACGTGGCGGAGTGGTTACGCAACGGTCTGCAAAACCGTGTACACCAGTTCAATTCTGGTCGTGGCCTCCAACAGCATAATCAATGCCTTGCACGGATTATTTGCGAGACTGCGAGAAGTTCCGCGGCGCGGCTCAGCAGGCCGCGTACCAGCCTTCGGGAAACGGAATGATCGGCCAGGCGCCGTGGTTGTCGTTGGCCGCTTTCGGCGGCTCGATCGGCATCGACGACTGGACCAAAAATTCCTCCTGGGGAGCGGGTTCGATCGCCATCTTTACGGCCTCCAGCAATCGGTCGAATTCAGCTTCGCTCATCGCGCTCTCCGGGGTTCGAGAGCCGATGGTCTCAAAAGTGCTTTGTTTCCAAATTGAAGCGATCGCTCAAATTGTAATGATCCGGCGATCGCGGGAGTCTTGGTTACTAATGTGTTGATTCCCCGAGGCCAAACTTAGACCGCGCCGGCCGTGGCCAAGTGTGAGAAAAATCACATTTGACCAACAATCTTTCGCGTATTTGCCGACATGACCACGGCCCCGCACGGGCCCCGGCAAATCAAGGCGGAGGATGCTGTCATGAAGGCAAGATTCAAAGGCCGCTGGGCGGCGGCGAGCCGCGCCAATCTTGCGCTGGCGCTCACCCTGTTCACGACCGGCTCGGCACTCGCCGACATCGCAACGCCGGCACAGAAGAAGGCCTGCACGCCCGACGTCTATCGTCTCTGCCCCGGGGAAATCCCGAACGTCCGCGCCATCACCGCCTGCCTGCGAAGGCAGAAGGCGAGCCTGAGCGAGGCGTGCCGGGCGGTGTTCGAGCAGAGAGGGGATTGACGGCGCAAGGTCGCGAAATCGCAGATCAGGCACTGCGCGGGTCAGCGCCGCGTTCTGTGGTCGGCGCGCCACACGAACGCACAATCCACAGCAACGAGAGGCCTCAACAAAGACACAGAGGTTGCTCCAGAGTTAAGCTCGCGCTGGAGGCAGGCTCGGAGTTCAGGCTATCAAGGGAACAACAACATGCGAGAGGCGCTACTTCTCAATCCATTCAACGCGAGCGCTGAGCCGGCACAAACGGTCAACCGGCGAGCGACACGGTCGACACCGGTCTGCTCCAACTGCCGGTCCGACGATATCGTCTCTCACGCGCTAGCCCAGTGGAGCAACGAAGCGCAGGAATGGCAACTCGCCGATACCTACGGCCAGCCCGCTCACTGCAATGGCTGTAACGGCCCGTGCCGCATCGTGTGGCTACCGCTGAACTGAGTGTATGGCTGCCACTGAATTGACCGCGGTGGCTTGAAATCGGAACTGGCTCCCCGGGCTGGATTCGAACCAGCGACCATTCGATTAACAGTCGAATGCTCTACCGCTGAGCTACCGAGGAATAGGCGAAACCTGTTCGCGCCGGGGAGCGTATAACAAAGCCTCCACGGCTTGCAAAGGATGAAATGGGCGGTTTCCGCGCGGCATCGACCGGGAGCAGAAACAATCTTCGCCGCAACGGTTTGCGGCATTTTCCTGGGATCCGGCAATAGCGAGGGTGGGCCTCGCCAAGTGGCCCGTTCGCCGGTCCGCGCCCTGAAGCAGGCCCTAAAAAGGCGCATTCCCTGACGAGGCTTGGGGCTGCCGGGTTCCGCCACCAGAGGTGATTCGATGAAAGATCACCAGACCGTCCTTAGGCCGGTGCCGTCGATCGTTCCGAGCGACATTCCTGCGCTCAGCGACGACGAATGCCTGATGCGGCTTGCGCACGCCGTCGAGGTTCATGATCAAGAGCAATTGGACGAGGTCGCCAGGCTGATCGGGCGACTTGCGGTGACGATCGAATAGACCGCCTCACGCACGCCGGCGATGGCAGGCAGGCGGCTGCGGCTGTCGCAATCGGCGTGTTGCGTTTTGGCGAGGCTTGTACCAAAGATGACGCGGTTTTCAGCTTCCGCGGCGACGCCCCGCGTGATGACTCCCACGGGTTCAATAAGGGTTTGATCCATGTCCGGTTTTTCGTCCGCGCGCCAGAAAATGGTTGATAGCCAGGTGCGCCCGAGCGACGTCACCGATCTCAGGATCGCCAATGCGATGCTCGCGGTGCCGCGCGAGCTTTTTGTTCCGGAACGTCAGCGCGCGCTGGCCTATCTGGACCGCGATCTCGATGTCAGCGAGGGCGGCTCGGCGCGGCGTTTTTTGATCAAGCCGGTGGTGACAGCGAAGATGTTGCAGGCCGCCGATATCGGCGATGCCGACCGCGTTTTGGTGGCCGGCTGCGCCACCGGATATACCGCGGCCCTGGTGGCCAGTCTGACGACAGGACCGGTGACGGCAACCGAGGCCGACCCGACACTGGTTGCGAAGGCCAACGATGTGCTGGCCCAACTTGGGCTTCAAAGGGTGACGGTCCGGGCCGCCGACGCAGCCCAAGGGGACGCGGCGAACGCGCCTTATGACGTGATTGTGCTCGACGGCGCGACCGAAATTACGCCGGAGCGGCTTTTTGGGCAACTCAAGGACGGCGGCCGGCTGGTCGGCGTATTCGCGATGACAAAGCCGCCGCGGGCGGTGATCGTGACGCGCTCCCATGGCGATTTCGGGCATCGGGCGCTTTTCGACGCGGTGGTGCCGACTTTGCCCGGTCTCGAACGGCTTCCCGCGTTCGTTTTCTAGTCCGGCGCCTGGCGGGTTCCGATCCGATCGCAATAGGGCCGGCCGCCCTGCGTTTTGTTGGGTGTTCTCGACGCGTGACGGTATCCGCGTCGCCTAAAGAGCCGCTGTGGCTGATAAAATCCCGTTCTGAATCAGAAGTGTGGCCCGGATGCCGCACGTGAAGAGTTTCGACCGCTTTGGTGCGGCGCGGGGTTCCGACCGGCCTGCGCGCGGCATAAGGTATGGCGGGACGTTGACTCGAAATGAGGCAGACCCGGTTCGAGCGCGCTTGAACCGGCGAACGGTATGAATGGATTACCTGGGATGCGTGGGGTGAAGGTCGTTACCGGAGCTGCGGCTGCGGTCCTCCTGATGGCATATATGGGCCCGACGGCAGCCCTGGCCGACACGATCGAGGCTGCGCTGGTGCGCTCCTATCAGAACAATCCACAGCTCAACGCGCAGCGCGCCCTGGTGCGCTCCACCGATGAAAACGTGCCGCAGGCGCTGTCGGGCTATCGTCCGAAAGTGTCGCTCACGGCCAGCGCCGGCTACCAATACACCGATTCCTTGACCACCCAGGGCGGCACGCCGACCCAGATCGTGCGGACCGATATTCACGGCGCCAACCCGCCGCGCAGCGCGGGCTTGACGATTTCCCAGACGCTGTTCAACGGCCAGCAAACCGCCAACAGGACCCGCTCGGCGGAGAGCCAGGTCTCCGGCGCGCGCGAGGCGCTTCGCTTTCTCGAACAGACCGTGCTGCTCTCGGCCGCCACGATCTATATGGACGAACTGCGCGATTCCGCCATTGTCGAGGTTCAGAAAAGCAACGTCCGCGTTCTCGAACAGACGTTGAAGCAGACCCAGGACCGCTTCAATGTCGGCGAAGTGACGCGCACCGACGTCGCGCAGTCGGAGGCGCAACTCGCCGCCGGCAAGACGCAACTCTTGACCGCCGACGCCAATCTGGTGACGACAAAAGCAAACTTCCGCCGCATTATCGGCAACGAACCGGTGGCTCTCGCGCCGGGCTCCCCGGTCGATCGCTTTTTGCCGGGAACGCTGCCCGGCGCGGTCGACCTCAGCCTGATCGAAAACCCGAGCGTGACCTCCGCGATGTTCGGCGTCGACGTCAATTTTCTGCTGGTCAAGGTGGCCGAAGGCGCGCTGTTGCCGACGGTCAGTTTGCAGGCCTCGGTGCAGCAAGCCTACGAGCAGAGCCTGATCCAGCCCAAGGCGTTCAACGCCTTGGCGACGGCGCAGCTTTCGATCCCGATCTATCAGGGCGGCGCCGAGTATTCACTGATCCGCCAGTCCAAGGAAAACCTGGCCCAGCAGCGCCTGACTCTTGAACAGACCCGCGACCAGACCCGCGCCAATACGGTTACCGCCTGGGGGCAATTGGTGGCGGGCAAGGCGCAGGTCGCCTCCGCGCAGGCGCAGGTGTCGGCGTCCGAGATCGCGCTCAACGGCGTGCGCGAGGAAGCCAAGGCCGGCCAACGCACCACGCTCGACGTGCTCAACGCCCAGCAGGCGCTGGTCAACGCCCGCGTCGCGCTCGTCACCGCGCAGCACGATCGCGTGGTCGCGTCCTATGCCGTGTTGAACTCGGTGGGACGGCTGTCGCCGCAGGTGCTCAATCTGCCGACCTCCACCTATGATCCGAGCGTGCATTATCAGCAGGTGCGCGATAGCTGGTTCGGCGTTCGCACGCCCGACGGCCGCTGATATCGCAGCCTGGGCGCTTGCGCCCTTTCCAAGCCGTCACGCCTCTTTGGCTAGGCGCTGCCTGAGGGCGTGCCGCAGCGAATCGCGGGGCTCGCGCGTTGCTTGCACAATTACCGCCATGCCATACCTTTGCCAGAGGCAGCAGAGCGATTCGCGCCGCATCCGGGAGCATCGGCCGCGCTTTAAGTGCCTGGAGCAGGGGCGGGATCCCGCGCGACGTGTCGAGCGGCGCTTGAACTGGGGACAAGTCAGGCTTGTGCGATGAAAATCCCGGCCTGCATATCCGGAACCGGCAAATCCTCTCGTGCTTGGTATAAAACTTGAGACGCGAGGGCGTTGATGATGTGGAGTCCGAGATGACGCAGCCTGCGAAGCTCCAAGAACCCTCGATGGAGGAGATTTTGGCGTCGATCCGGCGCATCATCGCCGACGATGAGGCAAAGCCGCCGGCCGCCGAGAAGCCTGCTGCCCCGGCGGCAGCGGCGCCAGCCAAGCCGGACAAGCCAGCAGCGGCTGCGCCGGCACCCGCGCCACCGGCACCGGCCACAGCAAAGCCCGTTGCTCCACCCCCGCCGGCAAAACCGGCGCCGCCTCCTGCCGCCCCAAAACCCGCACCGGCGGTCTCCAACAGCCAGGACGACATCGACGCGTTGCTGAACGGCCTCGATCAGGCGACCTCAGCGGACGAGATACGTCCGGCACTGCCCGAAGCGGAGGTGTTCGAGCTCACCGACGAGATGGCGGTGCCGACACCGCCGCCGCAGCAGCCCGCGTTCCAGAAGGTCGAACCGGAGAACGATCTCGAATTCACCGAGACCGCCGCCACCAAGGCGATGCAACGGCCGCCGCTGTTCGAACCGCCGCCGCTTGAAACTCCGGCGGCGCCGATCCTGTCGCGCTCGACGGTGTCCGCCGTCGAAAGCGCCTTCAATACGCTGGCCCATACCGTGCTCAGCAACAATGCCCGCACGTTGGAAGATCTGGTCAAGGAGATGCTGCGGCCGATGCTGAAATCCTGGCTCGACGACAATCTGCCGGGCCTGGTGGAGCGCATCGTCAAGGCCGAAATCGAGCGGGTTTCGCGCGGGCGATAGGCTCGTTCGCCGATTGCCGACCCCGATTCAGCCATTACATCCGGCTTAATCCAGGTTTTTGACGTGCCCGTCAGGTTGACTTGGCGCGCGCGTGCGGCTTTCTAGAGCGTTTTCAAGCGAAGTGGAAACCGGTTCGCGTTAAGAAAACGCGTCAAATCAAGAATCTAGAGCCCCGTTTCGATTCAATCGAAACGGAAAGGGGCTCTAGCCCCCTTCATAGCTCCAAGATTGCATCCTTGATGATCGAGAAAAACTACCAGCCTGCCGATATCGAAGGCCGCATGTCCCGCCTCTGGGAGGAAGCCGGCGCGTTCAAGGCTGGCCGCGCGGAGCGGCTTGACGCAAAACCGTTCACGATCGTGATCCCGCCGCCGAACGTGACCGGCTCGCTGCATATGGGGCACGCCCTCAACAACACATTGCAGGACATTCTCTGCCGCTTCGAGCGGATGCGCGGCCGCGACGTGTTGTGGCAGCCCGGCACCGATCACGCCGGCATTGCCACCCAGATGGTGGTCGAGCGGCAATTGACGGAACGGCAGGAGCCGGGCCGTCGCGAAATGGGGCGGGCAAAGTTTCTCGAGCGCGTCTGGCAATGGAAGGCCGAAAGCGGCGGCGTCATCGTCAATCAGCTGAAGCGGCTGGGCGCCTCCTGCGACTGGTCGCGCGAACGTTTTACGATGGACGAGGGGCTGTCACGCGCGGTGGCAAAGGTGTTCGTCGAGCTGCATCGCGACGGGCTTATCTACAAGGACAAGCGGCTGGTGAACTGGGATCCCCAGCTTCTGACCGCGATTTCCGATCTCGAGGTGCAGCAGACCGAGGTCAAGGGCAATCTTTGGTATTTGCGCTATCCGCTGGAAGGCAGGACCTTCAGTCCCGACGATCCCGCAAGCTTCATCGTGGTCGCCACCACGCGACCCGAGACCATGCTCGGCGATACCGCGGTCGCGGTGCATCCGGACGATGCGCGCTACGCACATCTGGTCGGCACGAACGTGATCCTGCCGCTGGTCGGGCGCAAAATTCCGATTCTAGCCGACGAGTATTCCGATCCGGAAAAAGGCTCGGGCGCGGTGAAGGTGACGCCGGCGCATGACTTCAACGATTTCGAGATCGGCAAGCGGCACAATCTGCCGCAGATCAGCGTGCTCAATCAGGAGGGCGCGCTCAACCTCGTCGGCAACGAGGACTATTTGCGCGGATTGCCGGAAGCCTCCCGCGAGTTCGCGGAGGAATTCCACGGCCTCGATCGCTTCGTCGCGCGCAAGCGCATCCTGACGCGGCTGGAGGATTTCGGATTCCTGGAGAAAGCCGAGCCGAACACGCACATGGTGCCGCATGGCGACCGCTCCGGCGTCGTCCTCGAGCCGTATCTCACCGACCAATGGTATGTCGACGCCGAAACCATGGCGCGGCCGGCGATCGCGGCGGTGCGCTCGGGCGCGACCAGTTTCGTGCCGAAGAACTGGGAAAAAACCTATTTCGAGTGGATGGAGAATATCCAGCCCTGGTGCATCTCGCGCCAACTCTGGTGGGGCCATCAGATTCCGGCGTGGTACGGGCCGGACGGCAAGGTGTTCGTCGCCGAAACCGAGGAGGAAGCCGTTGGCAACGCGCTCGGCTATTACGCCGAGCAGGAAGTGATCACGCCGGAGCAGGGGCGGGAGATGGCGCTCGATCCCTTGAAGCGCGAAGGTTTTATCACGCGCGACGAGGACGTGCTCGACACCTGGTTCTCTTCCGCGCTGTGGCCGTTCTCGACCTTGGGCTGGCCCGACGACGCGCCGGAGGTGAAGCGCTATTACCCGACTGACGTGCTCGTTACGGGTTTCGACATCATCTTCTTCTGGGTCGCCCGCATGATGATGATGGGCCTGCACTTCATGAAGGAGGCGCCGTTCCCGACCGTCTACATCCACGCGCTCGTCCGCGACGAGAAGGGCGCCAAGATGTCGAAGTCGAAAGGCAACGTCATCGATCCCCTGCATCTGATCGACGATTACGGCGCCGACGCGCTGCGCTTCACGCTGGCCGCGATGGCCGCCCAGGGCCGCGACATAAAACTCGCCGAGAGCCGCGTCGAGGGTTACCGCAATTTCGCGACCAAGCTGTGGAATGCATGCCGCTTTGCGGAAATGAATGCGTGCGTACTGCCGGCGGCCTTTGATCCGACGCAAGCCAGGGAGACGCTGAACCGCTGGATCGCGCATGAGACGGCGCGGACGACGCGCGAGGTCACCGAAGCGATCGAAGCCTATCGCTTCAACGACGCTGCAAGCGCGATCTATCGTTTCGTCTGGAACGTTTATTGCGATTGGTATCTCGAGCTCGCAAAGCCGGTTTTGCTCGGCGAGGACGGCGCCGCCAAGGGGGAGACGCGCGCTATGGTGGCGTGGGCGCGCGACGAAATCCTGAAACTGCTGCACCCGTTCATGCCCTTCATCACCGAGGAGCTGTGGGCGGTCACCGCACAACGCGACAGCCTGCTGGCGCTCGCACCGTGGTCGCGCAAGGCGAAAGGGCTTACGCCGGAACAACTGGCCGCGTTATCGACTGCGAGCCCGAGCGATGCATTGATTCCGCCTGATATCCTGGCGCTCGATGCCGACGAGTTCAGCGATGCCGCCGCCGAAGCCGAGATCGGCTGGGTCGTCGATCTCGTCACCGCGATTCGCTCGGTTCGCGCCGAAATGAACATTGCTCCGTCGACCCTGACGCCGCTGGTGCTGGCGGGTGCCTCCGCCGAGACCAAGGATCGCGCGCCGCGATGGACCGATATCATCAAGCGGATGGCGCGGGTATCGGAGATTTCCTTCGCCGATCGCCCGCCGGAAGGCGCCGTGCAGCTTCTGGTGCGCGGCGAGGTCGCGGCACTGCCGATCAAAGGTTTGATCGATTTTTCCGCCGAGAAGGCGCGGCTCGACAAGGAGCTGGCAAAAGCCGAGGCCGATATCAAGCGCGTCGACACAAAACTTTCCAACGAGAAATTCGTTGCGAACGCGCCGGAAGAGATCGTCGAGGAGGAAAAAGAAAAGCGCGAGGCGGCGGTGGCGCGGAAAGCCAAAATCCTCGAGGCGCTGGAGCGGCTCAAGCACGCCGGATAGCCCCATCATGGCAGCGTAGGAGGGAGGCGACATTGCGCGCAGGAGAGCCCAGTCAGACCGCGCGCGGCGCGGCCGCCTATCGCGCGATCCACCAGACGCTTGATGGCGGAACTATTTTCCGCGACCCCTTCGCGTCGCGCATTCTCGATGACGCAACCCGCGCCACGCTTGACGAAGTGGCGGCCGACCCGTCGCTGCGGCCGCTGCGGCTGTTCATCGCCGCGCGCAGCCGGTTTTCCGAGGATACGCTGGCGGCCGGCGTTGCCCGCGGCGTGCGCCAGATCGTTGTGCTTGGCGCCGGCCTCGATACGTTTTCGTTGCGCGATCCGCATGCCGGGGAGGACGTCCGCGTCTACGAGGTCGATTACCCGGCAACACAGCAGTGGAAGCGCGAGCGCTTGAAGGAGGCCGGTCTCGCCATCCCCGCCTCGCTCACCTTCGCTCCCGTGGACTTCGAGCGGCAAAGCCTCGCTGATGGATTGGCCGCCGCGGGTTTTCGGGCCGACCGCCCCGCGTTCTTCCAGTGGCTCGGCGTCGTGCCCTATCTGACGCGCGAGGCAATCTCGGCGACGCTGGATTTCATTGCCGGCGTGCCGGAGTCGGAAGTTGTGTTCGACTACGCCGAGCCGCTTGAAAATTATCCGCCCGAGCGCCGGGAATACATCATGGCCACCGCCGAAAGGGCCGCGTCGAGAGGCGAGCCGTGGCTCAGTCTGTTCGATCCGGCCGAACTGTCCGACATGCTTCGCAACAAGGGATTTGCGATCGTCGAAGATCTCGGTCTTGCCGAACTCACCGAGCGCTTCTACGGCGACCTGAAGCGGGATATCAGGGTCGGTCCTGGCGGGCACGTCGTTCGCGCTGCAAAGAGTCGTTAGGCGATGAGAGCCGGCGTCGAAATCGCAGACGGTTTGCGGCTACGTGACTGATTTGCCTGACTAGGCAAATCAGCAGTCCCATTTTGACCTCAATTGCGGCTCTCAAAGCAATGACGATTGAGGAGAAATTCTCGTTTGGGATCAAGCTGATTTGCCCTGTCCAGTCCTTCCTGCAAAAATATTCCGCTTCGCATCTACCCCAAATCACCTCTACGAATCGCGCCGTCTCGTCCCACTCGAGGGGCGCTTCGCGGTCGTCACGGACGCGGGACGGGATGCGGTGGACGTGGTGGCGCTCTTGACGAACAGCGCTAAAGCGGACGGCGAAGTCGTGTGGTCCTGACACCCCGACGCTGGTGTCAAGTTGGCGGAAGATAATTCCGCTGGCGACGGTGGCAAAAGAGCCCGGTCGCCGGGGAGAGCGCGAAATAAGCCGTAAACCACCGTGCAGGGAAGGCCGGACTGCCTCCGCTGAACCTGTATGCTCGTGTGCGTTTTCTAAATGCATTTTGCACGCGAGACCGCGGGTGCAGCGCGCACCCGGCTTTCCCTGCGCCCTCTACTTTCCAGGAGGGTGAAAGATGACGCAAACCTCGGGCGCATTGTGCCGCGAGATCGCGGGTGTATGTTTTTTGTCGTCCCGGCCTTGAGCGGGGACCCATACGCCGCGGCGGTTGTTTTGAGAGATGCTGGTCGACGGCTTTCGCGCAACAATGCAGGCTTGTGGTTATGGGTCCCGGCTCGAGGCCGGGACGACAGCGTATTTGTGGTTGCGTCTTCGCTTCGCTCGCAATGACGGCCTCATGCGCCGTTCGTCAAAACGGCTTGCTGAGAAACCTCGAACCCTTCAGCCCATATCGCCACGGCAGCTCGACCGCTTTTGTAATCCCGATCCGCAACCCCACCACGACGTCAGGCTTGCCGATCCGCGCATGCAGCGCCATCGGCGCGGCATCGAGCGGCAGTCCATTATGCTTGTCGGTGATCCCAAGCGCCTCCGTCAGCTTGCCCGGGCCCGAGCACAGCGAGCGCTCGTCGTGCAGTCCGCGCCGGCGCCGCATCGAAGCAAGGCCGTGGGTCGGTTGCAACGCGCGGATCAAAACCGCGCTGGCCGAGCCTTCTTTCTCGCAGACGAAATTGACGCACCAATGGATGCCGTAGGAGCGGTAGACATAGGTAAAACCGGGCGGGCCGAACATCACCAGATTGCGCGGCGTCGGCCCGCGGTAGGAATGCGCGGCCGGCTCGGTGTGATGATAGGCCTCGAGCTCGACAATGATGCCGCCGACCCCGTTGACCAGCAGCGTCGCGCCGATCAGGTCGGGGGCGACCTCGTGCACGCTGCGGCCGAAGAACGCGCGCTTCAGCGGCTTGCCCAAAACGGGCGCGACGGTTGCGGGGGTGGGGCTTTGAGCCATTCAAAATCGGGGCGGGCAAATCGGGGCGGGGAGGGAAATATGGCAGAGCATGCCATAGGCGAAAGACCGTGGGCTCACAAGGCGAACGGTTGCGATTTGCCCGCAAGCGGATTAGCTAAGATACCTGCCAGATCGGACATTCTATGGTCGTCGTCGTCGATACGGTTTCAGCCACGCCGCTGCGCCCGCGCCACCCGGAAAAGGTGAACCGGCCGGATGCGGTCTCGCCGCCGAAGCCGGACTGGATTCGCGTCCGCGCGCCCACTAGCCGCGGCTATGCCGATACCCGCAACATCGTCAAGGAAAACGGCCTGGTCACGGTGTGCGAGGAGGCGGGCTGCCCGAATATCGGGGAGTGCTGGGACAAGAAGCACGCCACCTTCATGATCATGGGCGACACCTGCACCCGCGCCTGCGCTTTCTGCAACGTGAAAACGGGATTGCCCGGTGCGCTCGACGCGCAGGAGCCGGAACATGTCGCAGAAGCGACCTTCAAGCTCGGGCTTGCCCATATTGTCATCACGTCGGTTGATCGCGACGACCTCGCCGATGGCGGCGCCGAGCATTTTGCCAAAACCATCCGCGCCATTCGCGCGCGCTGCCCGGCAACCACCATCGAGATCCTGACGCCGGATTTTTTGCGCAAGGACGGCGCGCTCGAAATCGTGGCGGCGGCAAAGCCCGACGTGTTCAACCACAATCTGGAAACGGTGCCGTCGCGTTACCTCAGCGTCCGCCCCGGTGCGCGCTATTTCCATTCGATCCGGCTGTTGCAGCGGGTCAAGGAAATCGACCCCACGATCTTCACCAAATCCGGCATCATGGTGGGGCTCGGCGAGGAGCGCCACGAGGTGCTGCAGGTGATGGACGATCTGCGTTCGGCGGAGGTCGATTTCCTCACCATCGGGCAGTATTTGCAGCCGACCCGCAAGCACCACGCCGTGATGCGCTATGTGCCGCCGGATGAATTCTCTGCTTACGAGAAAGTCGCCTACACCAAGGGATTCCTGATGGTGTCGGCGAGCCCGCTGACGCGCTCGTCGCATCATGCCGGCGACGATTTCGCAAGGCTCAGGGCGGCGCGCGCGGCGCGACGCTGATTTCCGGATTTTAGTCATGGAACGCGTTCTCGTGATGGGATCGTCCGGGTCCGGCAAGTCGACGTTCGCGCGACGGCTCTCCGAGATCACGGGCATTCCGGTGGTGTCGCTGGATGCGCTGTACTGGAGACCCGGCTGGATGCCGTCGGATGCAAAAGAATTCGGAAGGCGCGTGACTGACGCTGATTGCCAGCCGCGCTGGATCATGGACGGCAATTATACCTCACACGGCGGCGGTGAGATGCGCCGCCGCGTGGCCGATTGCGTCATCTGGTTCGATCTGCCACGGAGGACCTGCATGGTTGGGATCATCACCCGGATCGCCGCGAGCTATGGACAAGTGCGGCCGGAAATGGCGCCTGGCTGTCCGGAAAAGATCGACGCCGAGTTCTTCCGCTATGTCTGGACCTATCGTGCGCGGCAGCGGCCGAAGTTACTCAAATATTTTGAAGGGTTGCGGCCCGATCAAGCGCTGGTCTGTTTCACGCGCCGGGCCCAGGCGGAGCGCTATCTGACGGATGTTGCCTCGATGGCGATGCAGGCGAGCGTTCACTGATGCCGCAGTTTTCCAGCAAGCGCCGGGTTCAGCATAGCGCGTCGCAAATGTTCGATCTGGTGGCCGATGTCGAGCGCTACCCCGAATTCGTGCCGCTGTGCAGCGCGCTGAAAATACGAAGCCGCACACCGAACCCCGATGGTACCGAGATCGTGGTCTGCGACATGACGGTATCGTTCAAATTGATACGGGAAGGCTTCACCAGCAAAGTGACGCTCGACCGTCCCAACCGGAAAATCCTGGTCGAATATCTGCGCGGGCCGTTCTCCAATCTGGAGAACCGCTGGTCGTTCGAGCCGAAGTCGGAGACCGCCTGCGATGTCGGATTTTACCTCGCCTATGAATTCAAGAGCCGGATGCTGGCGATACTGATGGGCACAATGTTCGACACCGCGTTCCAGCGTTTTGCGGCGGCGTTCGAAAAGCGCGCGGACGCGGTTTACGGCAAGGCGGGCGCTATTGGGAGGGGATAGATATTTTTACGTTCGCGGCGGACGGCGCCGCTTCACCCCGTTGCGCCGCGGCGAGCGCGCCACGCGGGGACGCAGCCGTCCGGCGGCCTCAAGGCGTGGTTTTGCCGCCGCCTGCGGTCCGCGCGCGAGCTCCATCAGCATTTTGAGCGCCTCGACGACGGAACGCTGGCGCACCGTGCTGCGACCGATCGCGCCGAAACGGCATTCGCGGTGAATGATCCGGCCATCGCGGGCGGCCACGGCAAAATGCACGAGCCCGACCGGCTTGCCCGGCGTCGCGCCGCCCGGACCGGCAATGCCGGTGATGGAGACGGCGAGATCGACATCGGCGCGTTCCAGCGCGCCGACCGCCATCGCGGTCGCGGTCTCCTTGCTGACCGCGCCGAAGGTGGCAAGCGTCGTCGGCTTGACGCCGAGCATCGCGCGCTTGGCCTCGTTGGAATAGGTGACAAAACCGCGGTCGATGACGTCGGAAGAGCCGGGGATATCGGTGAGCGCGCCGGCGACGAGGCCGCCGGTGCAGGATTCGGCGGTCGCAATGGTCAACTTGCGCATCCGGCACAGGTCGAGCAGCGAGCGGGAGAGGGCGCGGGCGTCGCTGCCGCTCATCTTAGTCGACCCAACCTTTATCGGCCCAAGGGAGGCGGATAGTGGCGCTTGCCGTCGCAGCGATGCCTTCCTCACGGCCGGTAAAACCGAGCCGTTCGCTGGTGGTGGCTTTCACCGCGACCCGCGAGATGCTGACCCCGCTGATCTCACTGATGCGCGCACGCATGATGTCGCGCAATGGTCCGATTTTAGGGCGCTCGCATATCAGCGTCACCTCGAGATTGGCGATGCGGCCGCCGCGCGCGGTGACGCGCTCGACGGCGTATTTGAGGAAACGGTCGGAGGCAGCCCCCTTCCATTGCGGATCGCTCGGCGGAAAATGCGACCCGATATCGCCGTCGGCAAGCGCGCCGAGGATGGCATCGACCAGCGCGTGCAAGCCGACGTCGCCGTCGGAATGGGCGAGAAAGCCTTTCGTGTGCGGCACGCGGACGCCGCAAATCATCAGATGGTCGCCGTCGCCGAAGGCGTGCACGTCATATCCGGTCCCGGTCCTGATATCGCCGAGCAGGGCTGCGAGGCGGGCTTCTTCGCGGACAAAGTCTTCCGGTGTCGTCAGCTTCATGTTCGCAGGATCGCCTTCAAATGTCCTCACCGTCAATCCCGCCCACTCGGCAATGGCGGCGTCGTCGGTGAAATCGCTGCGGCCGTCGCGCGCGGCGCGGCGATGCGCATCGAGGATGACGTCGAAACGAAATGCCTGCGGGGTCTGCGCGATTCTCAATCGCGCGCGCTCGGGCGTTGCTTCGACGTCGCCGGTTTCGCCGACCTGCTTGATGGTATCGCTGACCGGTATTGTGGGGACGGCAGCTCCAGTGCGGGCCGTGGCCTCGATCGCGCGCGAAATCACCGCCGCCGAGACGAATGGCCGCGCCGCGTCGTGGATCAGAACCACATCCGGCTTTTGGGGTGCGAGTGCTTCCAGCCCGGCATGCACCGAGGCCTGGCGCGTCGCCCCGCCATTAGCGGGCGGCTCGTGGCGCAACGCGCTGACGGCCTCAATGAAGACCGCGCTGTCGTCGGGATTCACCACCGGCTGTACCGCAAAAACCTGTGGATGACGGCAAAACGGCTCCATCGCCCGGAAGATCACGGTCTGCCCGCCGATCATACGATATTGCTTAGGCCCGCCCGCGCCGGCGCGAAGCCCGCGTCCCGCTGCGACAAGAATGGCTGCAGTCCGTGGGGTTTTCGGCATTGGACTTAATTACGGGCGAATCGAGGTTGATGGAGGGAGCATTGGTTGGCCGGCCGCACAGCCCTTATCATGCTGGCGCTGCAAAACGGAATGATTCCCAATTGCTGCGGGAATGGCTTTTTTTGCTGCAGTGCACTTGCAAGATTCCCAGAGTTGTCTAAAGTGTAGGCATGAAGCTTGACTGCTCAAGATTTGTGCTCAAAATGGGTCCCGGCAGTCGCGATGAGGCGCCTGTCAGAACAACGAGAAATCCGTGACCGGCTCGGTATTATCACGCTCTAAGCCGTTGAAAATAGGCGATATTGCGCTCGCCAATAGAGTCCTTCTGGCGCCCATGTCTGGCGTCACCGATGCCCCGTTCCGGCGCCTTGCGGCAGTCCTCGGCGCGGGACTCGTGGTGTCCGAAATGACCGCGAGCGGCGATCTCGTCCAGGGCAGGGCGATGACGCGGCTGCGCTGCGAGGCCACCGGGATCGGTCCGCATGTGGTTCAGCTCGCCGGCTGCGAGACCGCCTGGATGGCGGAGGGTGCACGGATCGCCGAAGCCGCCGGCGCCGACATCATCGATATCAACATGGGTTGTCCGGCGCGGCACGTGACCGGCGGGCAGTCCGGCTCGGCCTTGATGCGCGATCTCGACCACGCCTTAAGACTGATCGAGGCAACGATATCGGCCGTGAAGGTGCCGGTGACGCTGAAGATGCGGCTCGGCTGGGACGATCGCTCGCTCAACGCGCCGGAATTGGCGCGGCGCGCGGAGCAGGCCGGCGTGCGGATGATCTCGGTGCATGGCCGCACCCGCTGCCAGTTCTACAAGGGCGAGGCCGATTGGCGCGCCGTGCGCGCGGTCAGGGATGCGATCGATATTCCGCTCGTCGTCAACGGCGACATCACCTCGTTTGCGAAGGCCGTGTCCGCGCTCGAAATGTCCTGCGCCGATGCGGTCATGATCGGCCGCGGTGCGCAGGGCCAGCCCTGGCTGCCCGGCCAGATCGGACGCCGCTTGGAGACGGGCATCACGGAGGCGCCGCCATCGCTGGCGCAGCAGCTCCATTACGTCCGCGCGCTCTATGATGACGTCTGCGAGCTCTATGGATTGCGCATCGGCCTTCGTCACGCGCGCAAGCATCTCGGCTGGGCGCTGGAAATCGCGGCCCGTTATAGCCGCGCCCCGGCGCAGTCGCTGAAGACCTGGCGCGAGCGGATCCTGACATCGGATGATCCGCACCGCGTGCACCGATCCCTTCAGGATGCGTTCGACGACTTCGCATGGAGCGCCGCTGCATGAACTTGGCCGCAGAAAATCGCCGACCGGTGCCGTCAGACGGTGACGCCATCCTCAACGCGCTGCCGAACCCGGTGCTGCTGGTTGCGCCCGACGGCAGGATTGTCGATGCCAACATGGCCGCGGAATCCTTCTTCGAGATTTCCACGCAATTTCTGCAACGGCAGTCGCTTAAAGAGCTGGTGCCGTTCGGCAGCCCCTTGCTGGCGCTGATCGAACAGGTGCGCAGTAGCGGCTCGCCGGTCAACGAATACAAGGTTGATCTCGGCACGCCGCGGATCGGCGGCGATCGCCAGGTCGACCTGCACGTCGCGCCGCTGACCGAACGGCCCGGTCATATCGTGGTGATGCTGCAGGAACGCACCATCGCCGACAAGATGGACCGGCAACTGACCCATCGAAGTGCCGCGCGCTCGGTGATCGCGCTGGCCGCGATGCTGGCGCATGAGATCAAGAACCCGCTGTCCGGCATCCGCGGCGCGGCCCAGCTATTGGAGCAGGCGGCCTCTTCGGAAGACCGCATGCTGACGCGGCTGATCTGCGATGAGGCCGACCGCATCGTCACGCTGGTCGACCGCATGGAAGTGTTCGGCGACGACCGGCCGGTGGCGCGCGGCCCGGTCAACATCCATTCGGTGCTCGATCACGTCAAGCGTTTGGCGCAGTCGGGCTTCGCCCGCAATATCCGCTTCGTCGAGGAATACGATCCCTCGCTGCCGCCGGTCCTCGCCAACCAGGACCAGCTGATCCAGGTGTTTCTCAATCTGGTGAAGAACGCCGCCGAGGCCGTGGTCGATCTCGGCGGCGACGCGGAAATACAGCTCACCACCGCGTTTCGTCCCGGCGTCCGCCTCTCGGTGCCGGGCAAGAAATCGCGGGTGTCGTTGCCGCTGGAATTCTGCGTCAAGGACAACGGGCCGGGCGTGCCCGAAGACCTGTTGCCCAATCTGTTCGATCCCTTTGTCACGACCAAACCGACCGGCAGCGGTTTGGGTCTGGCGCTGGTGGCCAAGATCGTCGGCGATCATGGCGGCATCATCGAATGCGAATCGCAGCCGCGAAAAACCATCTTCCGGGTGCTGCTGCCGATGTTCAATTCCGCCAAACATTTTGATCAAAGCAATCGCGATGACGTTTCGGGGACGCCGTTGCATGCCTCACAGGACACAAGATGAGGAATAATGACGATGCCCGCAGGTAGCATACTCGTCGCTGACGACGACACGGCCATCCGCACGGTTTTGAACCAGGCTCTCTCGCGCGCCGGATATGAGGTGCGACTGACGGGCAACGCGGCGACGTTGTGGCGCTGGGTGAGCCAGGGCGAGGGCGATCTGGTCATCACCGACGTCGTGATGCCCGACGAGAACGCGTTCGATCTGTTGCCGCGGATCAAGAAGATGCGGCCGAATCTTCCCGTGATCGTGATGAGCGCCCAGAATACGTTCATGACGGCGATCCGCGCGTCCGAACGCGGCGCCTACGAATATCTGCCCAAACCGTTCGATCTGAAGGAATTGATCGCGATTGTCGGACGCGCGCTGGCGGAGCCCAAGGAGCGGGTGGCCAACCAGGTCGACGAGTCCGAGTTCGACTCGATCCCGCTGGTCGGGCGTTCGCCGGCGATGCAGGAAATCTACCGGGTGCTGGCGCGGCTGATGCAGACCGACCTCACCGTGATGATCTCTGGTGAATCCGGCACCGGCAAGGAATTGGTGGCGCGCGCGCTGCACGACTACGGCAAGCGGCGCAACGGCCCGTTCGTCGCTGTCAACATGGCGGCGATCCCGCGCGACCTTATCGAATCCGAACTGTTCGGCCATGAGCGCGGCGCCTTCACCGGTGCCAATACCCGCGCCTCGGGTCGGTTCGAACAGGCCGAAGGCGGCACGCTATTTCTCGACGAGATCGGCGACATGCCGATGGAGGCGCAGACCCGCTTGCTGCGGGTGCTGCAGCAGGGCGAATATACCACCGTCGGCGGCCGCACCCCGATCAAGACCGACGTGCGCATTGTCGCCGCCAGCAACAAGGATCTGCGCATCCTGATTCAGCAGGGCCTGTTCCGCGAGGACCTGTTCTTCCGCCTCAACGTGGTGCCGCTGCGGCTGCCACCGTTGCGCGAGCGGATCGAGGATCTGCCCGATCTGATCCGGCATTTCTTTGCGCTCGCCGAAAAGGACGGTTTGCCGCCAAAGAAGCTCGACGCGCTGGCGCTGGAACGACTGAAGCAGCATCGCTGGCCGGGCAACGTGCGCGAACTCGAGAACCTGGCCCGCCGGCTCGCCGCCTTGTATCCGCAGGACGTCATCACGGCTTCGGTGATCGACGGCGAATTGGCGCCGCCGGCCGTAACCTCGGGCGGCAACGCGCACCATGGCGTGGACAATCTCGGCGGCGCGGTCGAGGCCTATCTGTCGTCGCACTTTTCGGGCTTTCCGAACGGGGTTCCGCCGCCCGGGCTCTATCACCGCATCCTCAAGGAAATCGAGGTACCGCTGCTGACGGCAGCCTTGGCGGCGACGCGGGGCAATCAAATCCGCGCCGCCGACCTGCTCGGGCTCAACCGCAATACACTGCGCAAGAAGATCCGCGACCTGGACATTCAGGTCTACCGGAGCGGCAACTAACGACTTTTGAAGCCGGAACGCATTCACACCCGCCGGACGGACAGAATGCCGCTGGGGACCGCATTGCGACGCCAGACGCGCCGTGGAATTGTCGCAATTTGGCAACAATGTGATATGAATGCATCAGTCCGTTGCCGGCATTTGATCCCGGCGGGCGGAAGGCCTTCATCTCACCTTTTGCCGGAATGACCAGCGCAGACATCCCAGCCGCATCGTTCGATCCGTCGATCGCTGAATCCAAGGGGTCGCCCCTTTGGAGGTGGCTGGCGCCGTTCGCGGTCGGCCTGGCGCTGCTATCGGCCCTTCTGACCTTTGTCGTGCTCACGGGCCTGACGCCGGTCGCGCCGACCCGCGAAGTCGTCCTGTCCTTCATGCTGATCAACGGTGCGACCATCCTGGTTCTGGTCGGCATCATCCTCCGCGAAGTCTGGCAGGTGATGCAGGCGAGGCGGCGGGGCCGGGCGGCGGCACGGCTGCATATCCAGATCGTCAGCCTGTTTTCCGTGATCGCGGTGCTGCCGGCCGTCCTGGTGGCGATCGTCGCCAATGTGACGCTGGATCGCGGCCTCGATCGGCTGTTTTCAGGTCCAACGCGCGCGGTGATCCAGAACTCGGTGAGCATTGCCCGCGCCTACACCAACGAACACGCGCAGCTCATCAGCGGCGACATTTTGGGAATAGCCAACGATATCGCCCATGCCCGGCCATTATACGACCAGGATCGTCAAACGTTTCGCGAGCTACTGACCGCGAGCGCGGCCTCGCGCAACCTGCCGAGCGCCATGCTGATCGACAAGGACGGAAATCCCCTGGAATCGGCGCAAACCGGCGTTCAACTGACCTTCGCGCCGCCGCCGTCGGAGATCCTGAGCAAGGTTACGGAAACCCAGCCCGAAATCTCGGTCATCCCCGAAGAAAACTACGTCGCGGCCGTGATCCGGCTGCGGGCGTTCAACGATACCTTCATCTATGTGGCGCGTCCGCTCGACCCCGGCGTGGTCGCGCAACTCAGTCAAACCGAGGCGAGCGCGGCTGAATATGCCGAGCTGGAATCGCGCCGGCTCGGCATTCAGGTGAATTTCGCGCTGATGTTCGCGGTGATCGCGCTGACCATCCTGATGGCCTCGATCCTGATCGGATTGAATTTCGCCAACTGGCTGGTCTCTCCGATCCGGCGGCTGATGAGCGCGGCCAAAATCGTCTCGACCGGCGACCTGCATGTGCAGGTGCCGGTGCACGGCTCCAAGGGCGATCTTGACCAGCTCGGCGAGACCTTCAACAAGATGACGCAGGAGCTGCGCACCCAGCGCGATGAGCTCGTCAACGCCAGCGAACTGATCGACAGCCGCCGCCGCTTCATCGAGGCGGTATTGTCCTCGGCGAGCGCCGGCATCATCGGCGTCGACGCTTCCGGCAGCGTCGGTATCCTCAACCGCTCCGCCGAAAAGCTGATCGGGCACGCGGAATCGGAGACGCTGGGGCATCCGTTGTCGGACGTGCTTCCCGAACTCGACGACACGATGAAAACGGCGCGGGAGGGCACCCAGCGCCTGGTGCAGGGCCAGATCACCATCACCCGCGACGGCCGCGAGCGAAATCTGTCGGTTCGCGTCAGCGCCGAGCAGACCAGCCAGTCGCGTGACAGCTACATCATCACGCTCGACGACATCACTGAGCTCGTCTCGGCCCAGCGCACCTCGGCATGGGCAGACGTCGCCCGCCGCATCGCCCACGAAATCAAAAACCCGTTGACGCCGATCCAGCTCTCGGCCGAGCGCATCCGCCGCAAGTTCGGCAAGGTGATCACCGAGGACAAGGCGGTGTTCGAGCAATGCACGGATACCATCGTGCGGCAGGTCGACGACATCAGGCGGATGGTCGACGAATTCTCGCGCTTCGCGCGGATGCCCAAGCCGGTGATCGAGGGCGAGGACGTCGCCGATACCGTGCGCCAGGTGGTGTTCCTGATGCGGGTCGGCCACCCCGATATCGACATCGAGGCCGAGATCAAGGAAGAGCCGATGCGGGCGCAGTTCGACCGCCGGCTGATTTCGCAGGCGCTGACCAACATCATCAAGAACGCCACCGAAGCCATTGAATCTGTTCCAGCGGATGAGCTGGGCAAGGGTCGTATTGATGTCATCGCCGCGCGCGAGAACGATGACATTGTGATCGACGTCATCGATAACGGCATCGGCCTGCCGAAGGTTGCCCGGGCACGCCTGCTCGAACCCTATGTGACGACACGGGAAAAGGGCACCGGCCTGGGGCTTGCGATCGTCGGCCGGGTGCTCGAGGACCATGGCGGACGGATCGAGCTCAACGATGCCGCGGACATCCGTCCCGGCGCGCGGGGGGCCTGGATGCGGCTGCGGTTCGCGATCTCCGGTCATGCACCCAAGACCGACGTCAAGGAGCCAGCCCCCGAAACAAAACCGCCGGAATCCGGAACCGCAGAGCCCGCTGATACGACTAACAATGAATCAAAAATCGAAGCCGCAACAGGCAGCTGACAAGACAGGCGCAACCCATGGCAAGTGATATTTTAATTGTCGATGACGAAGCAGATATTCGTGATCTGGTTGCGGGCATTCTCGAGGACGAGGGTTTTACCACCCGTACGGCGCGTGACAGCGATTCGGCGTTGGCCGAAATCGCCAATCGCCGGCCGCATCTGGTGTTTCTCGACATCTGGCTGCAGGGCTCGAAGCTCGACGGGCTGCAATTGCTGGAACACGTCAAGCGCGACCACGCCGATCTGCCGGTGGTGATGATCTCGGGCCACGGCAACATCGAAACCGCTGTCGCCGCCATCAAACGCGGCGCCTACGACTTCATCGAAAAGCCCTTCAAGTCCGACCGGCTGATCCTGGTGGCGACGCGGGCGCTGGAAACCTCGCGGCTGAAACGCGAAGTGAAGGAGCTCAAGCAGCTCGCGCCCGCTGCGAGCATTTTGACCGGCCGCTCCGCCTGCATGAACCAGCTGCGCCAGACCATCGAGCGGGCGGCCAAGGCCAATAGCCGCATCCTGATCGTCGGGCCCTCCGGCTCGGGCAAGGAACTCGCGGCACGCACGCTGCACAACGCCTCGAGCCGCACCGAGGGACCGTTTGTCGTCATCAACGCCGCGGCGATCACGCCGGAGCGGATGGAGATCGAACTATTCGGCGTCGAACAGTCCAATGGCGAGCATCAGCGCAAACCGGGTGCGCTGGAAGAAGCCCATGGCGGCACGCTTTTCATCGATGAAATCGGCGACATGCCGCGCGAGACCCAGAACAAGATCCTCCGCGTGCTGGTCGATCAGACCTTCCAGCGCTCCGGCGGCACGACCAAGGTCAATGTCGACGTCCGCATCATTTCCTCGACCGCCCGCAACCTGGAAGAGGAGATCGCCGAAGGGCGATTCCGCGAAGACCTCTATCATCGGCTGTCGGTGGTTCCGATCCGCGTGCCGCCGCTGTCGGAGCGGCGCGAGGACATCCCCGAATTGATCGACTATTTCATGGATCAGATCTCGGCGGCGACGGGTCTGCCGAAGCGCCAGATCGGCCAGGATGCGATGGCGGTCTTGCAGTCGCATGTCTGGCCCGGAAACGTCCGCCAGCTTCGCAACAATGTCGAGCGCGTCATGATTCTCGCGAGCGGCGGACCGGAAGTCATCATCACCGCCGACATGCTGCCGCAGGATGTGGGCTCGATGGTGCCGGCGATGCCCACCAGCAACAATGGCGAGCACATCATGGGGTTACCGCTGCGCGAGGCGCGGGAGGTATTCGAGCGCGACTATTTGATCGCCCAGATCAGCCGCTTCTCCGGCAATATCTCGCGCACCGCGGAATTCGTCGGGATGGAGCGGTCGGCGCTGCATCGGAAGCTCAAGGCGCTCGGCGTCGGCTGAATGGCGCAGCGGGCGAGTTCGTTCCATGCATTTGCTTGAGAAATTTTATCTCTTTCCGGGCTTTTACGGGGAATTGCGCTCTCGTTTGATCCAGGTGCCGCGCGAACTGGCTTGCCTAAAAAGCGCGCCTGCCCTCTAATCGTTCCGCGGCGCAGCCCAGAGGGGGATCTCAGGGGCTGCGGGCAACCGGGTGACGCTCCGAAAGAGGGCAGCAAACGGTTCAATAAAAAGAAACAAGAGCGGGACAAAAACAATGGCGGCAGACCGCGCACAAAATCTACAGGACACCTTCCTTAATCACGTTCGCAAAACCAAAACGCCACTGACGATCTTTCTGGTCAATGGGGTGAAGCTGCAGGGGATTGTCACCTGGTTCGACAATTTCTGCCTGCTGCTCCGGCGCGACGGTCATTCGCAGCTTGTATACAAGCACGCGATCTCGACCATCATGCCGGGCGCTCCGATCCAGTTGTTCGAGGGCGGCGAGGATGCGCCGGCTTGAAAGTGATCTGATTGGAACCCCGACATCCGGAAAGGGATGCCGACCGTCCGCGGCCGGCAGGGGCCAGAGTATCCGGGCGGGTGATTGTCATCGGCCCTTATTTGCGAATGCGCCGCGGGGACCCCGAGGCGCAAACGGAGAGCCGCGCCATCCGCGATTCGGAAGCCCGGCTCGAGGAGGCCGTGGGTCTCGCGCGCGCCATCGAGCTTGAGATTGCGGAGGCGCTGATCGCTCCGGTCAATCAGATCCGGCCGGCGACCTATCTCGGCAAGGGCAAGGTCGAGGAGATCGTCGGTCTCATCACCGGACACGATATCGAACTGGTGGTGATGGATTGCGCGCTGTCGCCGATCCAGCAGCGCAACCTCGAAAAGGCCTGGAACACCAAAGTCCTCGACCGCACCGGCCTGATCCTCGAAATCTTCGGCCGCCGCGCCAAGACCAAAGAGGGCGCGCTGCAGGTCGAACTTGCGCATTTGAATTACCAGCGTTCGCGCCTGGTGCGGTCATGGACCCATCTGGAACGCCAGCGCGGTGGTTTTGGCTTCATGGGCGGCCCCGGCGAGACCCAGATCGAGGCCGACCGCCGCCTGATCGGGGACCGCATCAGCCGGCTTGAGAATGAACTGAAAAAAGTCCAGGCGACGCGGCGGCTGCATCGGGCGGGGCGGCAGAGGGTGCCGTATCGCGCGGTGGCGCTGGTCGGCTACACCAACGCCGGCAAGTCGACGCTGTTCAATCGGCTGACCCGCGCCGACGTGCAGGCCGCCGACATGCTGTTCGCAACGCTCGATCCGACCTTGCGCGCGCTCAAGCTTCCGCACGGCGGCAAGGCGATGCTGTCGGATACCGTCGGCTTCATCTCCAACCTGCCGACGCAACTCGTTGCAGCGTTCCGGGCGACGCTGGAAGAGGTGCTGGAAGCCGAAATCATCCTCCACGTCCGCGACATCTCGCATGAGGACGCCGAGGCCCAGCAGCGCGACGCCGATACCGTGCTGCGCCAGCTCGGTATCGATCCGGACGCCGGGCAGCGCATCCTCGAAGTCTGGAACAAGATCGATCGCTTCTCGCCCGACGAGCGCGAAAACCTGCAAAATATCGCCGCCCGCCGCCCGCCGGAGCGCCGGTGCTTCATGGTCTCGGCTGAAACCGGGGAGGGGGTCGCGGCTTTGCTCGGGGCCATCGAGGCGCGGCTTGCGGCCACCCGGATGACGCTGGATCTGACGATCGACGCTGCCGACGGCGCCGGCATCAGCTGGCTGCATCGCAATTCCGAAGTGCTCAACAAGGAGCTTCACGACGGCCGCTTTGACATGACGGTGCGCGTCGACGAGACCAAGCGCGACATCGTGGTCAACCGCTTCGATGCGATACCGCACGTCATCGGGGCTGACACAAGTGCCACGTTAGCGACCAAACGGTGAAATCATGCCTGCATTCATCTGCTCGGCCTGTGGTACGCAGTATACGCCGTCCGAGGCCCCGCCCGGTGCGTGTCCGCTCTGCACCGACGAGCGGCAGTTCGTCCCAGCCTCGGGCCAGTCCTGGACCACGCTGGAGCGGCTACGGAACGCGCACAGCAACAAGTTTCGTCGCCTCGCAACCGGGCTTATGACCATCGAGACCACCCCAGCGTTCGGCATCAAGCAGCGCGCGATCCTTGCGCGCACGCCGGCCGGCAACGTGCTGTGGGAATGCCTCGCCCTGATCGACGACGCCACGGTCGACGTGCTGAAGGGCCTGGGCGGGGTCGCGGCGATCGCGATCTCCCACCCGCACTACTACACCACGATGGTGGAGTGGAGCCGCGCACTCGGGGGAGTGCCGATCTACCTGCACGCGGCTGATCGTCAGTGGGTGATGCGGGCGGACCCCGTGGTGCAGTTCTGGGACGGGGACACCAAGCCAATCGGGCCGGGCCTCACGCTGGTTCGACTGGGAGGGCACTTCGACGGCGGCACCGTCCTGCACTGGGCGGATTGGAGCGAAGGTCTGGGCGTACTGCTCTCGGGTGACATCCTCCAGGTGGTCCCGAGCGGGCACGTCAGCTTTATGTGGTCCTACCCGAACCTGATCCCGCTCTCCGCCGCCAAGGTTCAGCGCATGGCGGATATTCTGGAGCCATTCGCATTCGACGCGGTCTACGGCTCGTTTTCGGGCCGGGGACAGATCGACGCCAACGGCAAGCAGGTGGTTGCGGCGTCGGTCGCGCGCTACATCGCGCGGATCAGTGAGACGTAAAAAGGGTTCCGAAGCGACCAAGCGGACTGAGATTTATTCCTGCTCCTTCGCCGCGTTCCAGAGCGCGTCCATTTCCTCAAGCGATGCGGAATCGAGTGCGCGTCCCTGCGCTTGAAGCGCGCGCTCGATATAGCCAAAACGGCGTTCGAATTTCACATTGGTGCCGCGCAAAGCCATTTCGGGATCGGCACCGACATGCCGCGCCAAATTGACCAGCGCGAACAGGAGGTCGCCGGTTTCCTCGCGCAGTTCCTGGCTGTCGCCGCGATCGAGCGCTTGCTCGATCTCGTCGGCCTCCTCGCGGATTTTGTTCAGCACGGCGCGGGGATCATTCCAGTCGAAGCCGACGGTGGAGGCCTTGCGCTGCAATTCCATCGCCTGCGCCAGCGCCGGCTGCCCGGCCTTCACGCTTGACAGCAGCGATTTGTGCGACGCCGCCTCAGGCGGCCGCCCGGCCGCGCGTTCGGCCTTCTCCTCGGCCTTGATGCGCTCCCAGGCGCCCTTGACGTCCGAGGGCGTCAAGCGTCCATCCTTGTCGGCGAAGACGTGCGGATGCCTGCGGATCATCTTTTTCGTGATCGCCTCGACGACGTCGCCGAACGAAAACGCGTTCTGTTCCTCCGCCATGCGGGCATGAAACACCACCTGGAGCAGGAGATCGCCGAGTTCGTCCCTGAGATCGCTTAGATCGCCGCGGGCGATGGCGTCAGCGACCTCATGGGCCTCCTCGATGGTGTAGGGCGCAATGGTTGTAAAATTCTGTTCGAGGTCCCACGGGCAGCCGCTGCCGGGCGTTCGCAGCATTGCCATGATTTCGATCAGGCGTGAGATATCACGGGAAGGGGTCATGGAACTCCGAAAGCCCTGAAAGGATCAGACCTGTATGCCGCAAGATCCGCGCTCAGCCCAGCAAAACGAGCGCAACGGGCGGCACTTTCCACCGATTGGCGTTGCCGATCCGGAGTGCTAGAGCATGATTCGGAAAAGTGGCTACCGGTTTTCCCTCGCGACAAACGCGGAACGCGTTTGCGCGGAGATCATGCTCAAACAAAAAGACAGAGCGGGATGACGATTCGAAGAAAAGTCATCCCGCTCTAACGGCAGGCGATGAGCGAGCAATCGGACGATCAATTCAAGTCCTTAACCGCGCTGGTGCTGTTCTCCGGCGGGCAGGATTCCGCGACCTGTCTTGCCTGGGCGCTAAAACGCTTCGCGCGCGTCGAGATGCTCGGTTTTGACTATGGCCAGCGTCATGTCATCGAACTTGAATGCCGCGACCGGCTGCTCGACGGAATAAAATCGTTGCGGGCAGATTGGGCGGCAAAACTCGGCGACAGCCACACGCTCGATATTCCGACCTTGTCAGATATCTCAGACACCGCGCTGACACGCGATGTCGCGATCGCGATGGGCGCGGATGGCCTGCCCAACACGTTCGTGCCCGGCCGCAATCTGGTGTTTTTGACGTTCGCGGCCGCGTTGGCCTATCGGCGCGGCATTCGTCACATTATCGGAGGCATGTGCGAGACCGATTATTCCGGCTATCCGGATTGCCGCGATGCGACCATCCGGGCGCTGCAGGCCGCGCTCAACCTCGGCATGGACGCGCGGTTTGAATTGCACACGCCGCTGATGTGGCTGGATAAAGCCGCCACGTGGCGGCTCGCGGCCGAACTCGGCGGGGCCGGGCTGGTCGACCTGATCCGCGAACATTCCCACACCTGTTATCTCGGCGAACGCGGCGCGCGGCATGATTGGGGTTTTGGCTGCGGCGAATGCCCGGCCTGCTTACTGCGCGCCCGAGGTTGGCGGCAGTTTGCCGACGGCACGTCCTAACCGCGCGCGAGCGCGCTGGCGAGTGGCAAACAACGCTAGTGTTTCGAGCGATGATGCAGCTTCGGGCAGGTTCCCTCGGAGGGGATGCATTTTGTCGCTGTTGTGACAGTGTTGTCAGCCGTCACCCGCACGTTCTGCTGGTTCTTTAGCGCGGCGCTGGTTGGGCCCATCGCTGAGGCAAGTTGTGGAACTGCGATTGCCATTGCGCAAATTCCGATCAGTCGCAGAGCATGGTGACGGACGATGTTCATGATGTCATTCCTGCAAAGAGGACTGCGTACCAGGTTAGGAGTGTAATTTCCCGCCGATGCAAGTCAAAGAGCGTGTCGGTGAACCCCGGTCAACTTATCACGATTACCTGTTATATCGCCGTCTCGCGCCTGCAAATGCCCGGGCAAGTTTTGTGGGGAGCGCGATCGAACCCGACGCCGTCAGCCTGCGACAGATTGGGCGTTGCTCGACAAAAAGCGGTTGGACCCTGGATGCCCCTCAGCCCCGAAGCGCTGGCCGCCAATGCGGAAGTCCTGGAACGATTGAGCTGGACGTTCGAACTGCGCTTTGTAGCCGATGACGAGGAACCGGTGTGGTTCTCAATCGACGGCGCCGAGGTGATCAGGCGAATAGCGCGGAACGGGGCTGGTGGTGTATTCGCGCTGGTTTCGGGCTCGCCACGTGTGGTCTACATCTCCTCCGAGGGCGCGGCCGGCGTCGTCGCCAAAAATCTCGACGAGTTCATTGCGCTCGTCATGGCCTGTCCGTACTGGCACGACCTGCTCAAATTTTCCGGCAGCGGCGACCTCGACGAAATGCGACGTGCCGCGACCGTGCTCGAACTGGGGACGGTCGACGACGACGAGCTGGAGGGGGCACGCGCCGTGTTGAAATCCGAACTCGAACTGGCGGAACTGGCCGATCCGGTCGGCTCGCTGCATCGCGCAGTGGCGACGTCGGATCTCATCATCAGGGATCAATACGGCAGCCCGTTTGTATCGCTGTTCAATTCCTTCATCATCGACGAACAGCGCATGCGGAAGCTACTCGGGGCCTAGAGCGTTTTCGAGCGAAGTGGATACCGGTTCGCGCTGGGAAAACGCGTCAAGACAAAGGGCTCTAGCCGAAATCCTCCGACCTCAATTCGATCGGCGAGCCGTGCGGGGTGCGGTCGGCGGCGTGGTCCCAGGCATCGCGATAGCGGTGCAGGGTGTCTGTGGTCGCCACGCCTTTCGCGGCGACCAGTCTTTCCAATGTCGCCAGCCAGTGCCGGTAATAGGTCTCGCCGGTGTCGGGATCGCCGCTCGCCTGTGCGCGCGCGATTTCGTAGGCGAGGGCTGCTGCCCATTCGCTCCACGTGAATAAGCCGCGCTCATGCAGCACGAGCGCCATGGCAAAGGCCTGCGCTTCCCAGGGTTCGCGAAACACCGGCCCATCCTCGTCGCGGGGAATGCCGGGTATGGCGCGCTCTGCAACCGACGCGGCGGCGTCCATCACGCCGGCTCCAGATAGGGCTCGAACGCGTCGATCGATATCTTCACCGTCGGATCGGCGTCCGGCCCCCACAATTCGGCCCCGTCGAACACGACGGTGTACAGCCATTGCGGGTTCTCGCCGGCGTCCATCGCCGCTGTGTCCGGAAATACCTGGCAGCCGTGATCGCGTTCGACCACGCCGACATGACCGCGCACGTAGCGCGGCAGCCGGGTGTGGGTTGCGGGATGCATGTTCTTGGCGCGCACCCGGTCGCCCGGTTTGAATTTGGCGGGCGAGGGGGCCTTGCGACCGAATTTGCCGCGCACCATGATGCGCTCGACGTCGTCGAGACTGAACTTGCCGTGTTTCAGTCGTTTTGCGGGTTCGGTCGCGTGACCGGCGGCGATTTCATCGACGCCAACAAAACCCCTGGCGACCAGCAAGTCTTCGAGGCCCAAAAACCATTTCTTGTAATAGGAACTGCCGAGATAAACATGCGCCGGCAACGTTTCCCGATAGAAGCGCGAGGCATCGATGTTGAAGGCGCCGGCGGCGCCCATCGCCCGCACCATCGCCAACACGCGCCCTTCCCATACCGAGTGGAACATCGGCTCGTTCGGCTCGGGCTCGACCTTTCCAAAGCCGTCCATGCCGCCCATGTCGTGGACGCCGTTCACGAGGGCGCGCCTGGCTTTTTCGGAAATCCGGTGCCGATCATGGAGTCCCGCGTCACGAGGTCGGCGAGCTGCTGCTCGCTCCAGCCCTCGGTGCCCTCGGGCCGCATCGGCAGCACCAGGAAACGCGTCTCGGCGGTCGAGTCCCAGACGCGGATCTCGGTGTCCTTGGGCAAGGTCACGCCGAAATCGGCGAGTACGCCGCGCGGGTCTTTGACGGCGCGGGAACGATAGGGGGCGGCCTTGTACCAGACCGGCGGCAGCCCGAGCATTTCCCAGGGGTAGCAGGAGCACAGCGTGCACACGACCATGTTGTGGCGCCCCGGCGTGTTCTCGACCGCCACCAGATGATCGCCGACCCGGCCGACATGGCCGAGCGTGCTCACGGCTTTACTGGCATCCGCCAACAGCGCTTGTTTGAACGCGGGATCGGACCAGGCCTTTGCAACGACCTGCGCGCCATTGTGCGGGCCGATTTTTGTCTCGTAGGCCTGGATGATGGCGTCGAGCGCCGCCGGCTCGACATAGCCCTTCTCGGTCAAAATCGTCTCGAGCGCGCGGACGCGCAGTTCGGTTTCGGACAGGTCCGAATGGTCGTGATCGTGGTCGCTCATGCCGGGGAGGATAGGCGAAAGATTGCGGCCATGTCGAGGTGCTGGCACTTCCGGCCTGTCGCTCCGGTAATTGTGAGCTATGCTTCAAGAAAATGACGGGCATGGAGGAACAAATTGGCGGATTTTGTCACCATCGAACGGGGCCTCGGGCCGGAGGGCCGCATTGCGGTGGTGCGGTTCGATCGCGGCGACGGCATCAATGCGCTGTCGCCCGAGGCGCTGCGTCAACTCACCAATGCCGCGCGCAGCTTTGAGGATGACGGCGAAACCTCGGTCGTGGTGCTCACCGGCGCGCCCAAGGCCTTCAGCGCCGGCTTTGACCTCAAGGATACCGAAGGCCGCGCGCGCCGAACCATGGATATCGGCTCGCTGCGCCGGCACCTGAAACTGGGACCGCGGCTGACCCGCGCATGGCAGGAGATGGAACAGATCACCATCGGCGCCATCGAAGGCTTTTGCATCGGCGGCGGCGTCGCGCTGGCGGTGGCGCTGGATTTTCGCGTGATCGCCAGCGACGCCCACCTGCGCGTGCCCGAAATCGGCCTCGGCATGAACATGAGCTGGCAAAGTATCCCGCGGATGCTGCATCTGATCGGACCGGCCCGTACCAAGCAGGCGGTGATCCTCGCCGACCAGCGCATCTCGGCCACCGAGGCTCATGACTGGGGCCTGGTGGAGGAGATGGCCGATCCCGGCAAGGCGTTTGACGCGGCCATGGCGCTTGCGGCAAAATTCGCAGTCCAGCCGCCGCTCTCGGCCGCGATGACAAAATTGACCGTCAACCGCCTGGCGTATGCGCTCGACGATCTCGCTGGCCATATGGACGTCGACCAGTTCGCGCTGGCGAGTTTTACCGAGGATCACAAGGAGGGAGTTTCGGCGTTCCTGGAGCGGCGCAAGCCACGGTTCAGGGGACGATAGTGCGATAGGGAACTTCCGCTTCTTCAGATTGAAGCAAGACCGACGCAATTACAGCAAAGCCGCCAAAGTTATTGCGAGGCGGCCTCCTACATTTCTGTCCACACCCCGGGTTCTCGCGAACGCAGGTCCATCAGCGGGCGACGTTGCGAAGCAGCGACACCGCCGCGGACGGCCGCGTTGCGGGGATCTCGATCACTCGTGCACAGGAATGACTCGATGGCCAAAAGCCCCACCCTCACCACCGACAGCGGCATGCCGGTCGCCGACAACCAGAACAGCATCACCGCGGGCCCGATGGGGCCGGTCCTGATGCAGGACTTTTACCTGCTGGAGAAGTTGGCGCACCAGAACCGCGAGCGCATTCCCGAACGCGGCCAGCACGCCAAGGGCTCCGCCGCCTATGGCACGCTGACCATCACTCACGACATCACCAAGTACACCAAGGCCAAGGTGTTGGAGAAGGGCAAAAAGACCGAAGCGTTCCTGCGCTTTTCGACGGTGGCGGGTGAGCGCGGCGCCGCCGACGCCGAGCGCGACGTGCGCGGCTTCGCGCTGCGCTTCTACACCGAAGAAGGCAACTGGGACATGGTCGGCAACAATACGCCGATATTCTTCGTGCGCGATGCGCTAAAATTCCCTGACTTCATCCACACGCAGAAGCGGCACCCGAGAACCAACATGCGGTCGCCGACCGCGATGTGGGACTTTTGGTCGTTGTCGCCGGAGAGCCTGCACCAGGTCACCATCCTGATGTCCGACCGCGGCCTGCCGCAGAGCTATCGCAATATCGACGGTTTCGGCTCGCATACCTACTCGTTTATCAACGCCAAGAACGAGCGACACTGGGTAAAATTCCACTTCAAGACCATGCAGGGCATCAAGAACTGGACCAATGCGGAAGCCGCCCAGAAGGTCGCGCAGGACCGCGAGACCCATCAGCGCGATCTCTTCGAGTCGATTGAGAATCGCGATTTCCCGAAATGGAAATTCTCCGTGCAGATCATGCCGGAGAGCGATGTCGGCAAGCACTGGTACAACCCCTTCGACTTGACCAAGGTCTGGCCGCACAAGGACTACCCGCTGATTGAAGTCGGCGTTCTCGAATTAAACCGCAATCCGGAGAATTATTTCGCTGAGGTCGAGCAGGCTGCGCTTTCGCCGGCCAATGTAGTGCCCGGCATCGGCCATTCGCCGGACAAGATGCTGCAGGCGCGCATCTTCTCCTACGCCGATGCACACCGCTACCGCGTCGGCGTCAATGCGGATCAGCTTCCCGTCAACAAGCCGCGTTGCCCCGTGCACACTTACAACGCCGATGGTCCGATGCGGCTCGCAAGCAACCCGAATCCTGATGCCTATTACGAGCCGAACTCGTTCAACGGCCCCGCGCAGGACGAGCGCTTCCGCGAGCCGCCGCTGAAAATCTCGGGCAATGCCGACCGTTACAATCACCGCGACGGCAATGACGACTATCGTCAGCCCGGCGACCTGTTCCGGCTAATGCGGCCTGACCAGAAGGAGCAGCTGTTCAATAACTACAAGGCCGCGATGGAAGGCGTGCCGGTCGAGATCGTCAAGCGCCAGATCGCTCACTGCTACAAGGCCGATCCCGCCTACGGCACTGGCGTTGCCAAGGCGCTGGGCATCGATTTCAAACCGCAAATGGTCGCCGCGGAGTAGGGCACTCGCTTCGTCGGTCGGCGGCGTTCCCCGTGCCGTTGGCCATTCCCAAAACCCGTACATTGTTCCCCCGGCGCACACCTGATCGCGCCGGGCGGGCAATCTCATCTCTGGAGTCAACAATGTCTAACCGGATTGCACCGAAACTCCTTGCCGAGTTCATCGGCACTTTCGCCTTCGTATTCATCGGCGCCGGCGCCGCCGCCGTAGTCGGCAGCGGTGTCGGCTTGCCGGGTATCGCAGCGATAGCCTTCGCCCACGGTCTCGCCATCATGGTCTTCGCCTTCGCCTATGGACCGGTGTCAGGTGGGCACATGAACCCCGCCGTTACCGTCGGCGTGCTCGCCGCCGGCGCGATGGGCGTCGGCGAAGCGGTCGGCTACATCATCAGCCAGCTCATCGGTGGCATCGCCGGCGCGTTGCTATTGCGAACCGTCCTGGGCGGGGCCGCCACGGGCCTCGGCCTGCCTGCACTTGCGCACGGCCTCGCTCTGGGTGCCACGACCGTCACGATCACGCCGGAGGCCGGCTTCGTGATTGAGGCCTTGCTCGGCTTTTTCCTGGTCACCGTCGTCCTCAGCACGGCGGTTGCCGGCCGCGCCGGCAACCTCGCGCCGCTGGCGATAGGAATGACGCTGACCCTCAACATCATCATGGGTGGAGCCCTCACGGGTGCCGCCTTCAACCCGGCGCGCGCGCTCGGCCCGATGGTCGCAACCGGCAATTTCGGCGAAGCGTGGCTGTACATGACGGCCCCAATCGTCGGCGCCATCGTCGCCGCGCTCGTGCATACGGGCCTTGCCCGGCTCGCCGATAAGAGGATGGCGGCGCAGGGCAGGGCAGCCCAAACGCCTGCCGAATGAGTCCCATTCGACGTTCGTCCATCATGGCCTGAGAAAAATAGCGGGCCTGGCTAGGTCAGCCAGGCCCGCTGTCTTGGTGAACTCAAAGGCGCGAGGACCACCTCACGCAAACAACCGCAACGGCGATGGTCTTACGCCGCCTTGGCGAGTTGGCCGTGGGGGTCGATAACGAATTTGCTTGCGACGCCGGCGTCGAATGATTTGTAGCCTTCGGGCGCCTGCTCGAGGCTGATCACCTTGACATTGACGATCTTGGCGATCGGCAGTCGGTCCCAAAGTATCGCCTGCATGAGCTGCCGGTTATATTTCAGCACCGGCGTCTGGCCCGTGTGGAGCGTGTGGGACTTCGCCCAGCCAAGGCCGAGCCGCAGGCTGAGATTGCCATGTTTGGCTGCCCGCTCTTTGGCGCCCGGATCATCAGTGACGTACAGGCCGGGAATGCCGATCGCGCCGGCTGCCCGCGTGATCTCCATCAGACCATTTAACACGACGGCGGGGGCTTCGACGGCTTTGCCGTCTGTTCCTTGCGCCTTTGCTTCGAAGCCGACGCAATCGATCGCGCAATCGACTTCCGGGACCCCAAGGACGTCGGCGACGAGTTCGCCCAAGCGATCGTGCTTGGTGAGGTCGACCGGCTCAAAGCCGACGCTCCTGGCGTGGGCGAGCCGCTCCTGGTTCATGTCCCCGATCAGCACGGCTGCTGCGCCAAGGATCCGCGCGGATGCTGCGGCAGCGAGGCCGACCGGTCCTGCGCCGGCGACATAGACCGTCGATCCGACGCCGACCTTGGCTGTGACGGCACCATGGAATCCTGTCGGGAGAATATCGGAGAGGCAGGTCAGGTCGGTGATTTTTTCCATTGCCTGCGCCTTGTCCGGAAACTTGAGCAGATTGAAATCGGCGTACGGCACCATGACGTAATCTGCCTGCCCGCCGATCCATCCGCCCATATCGACATAGCCGTAGGCGCCGCCAGCGCGGTCGGAGTTGACGTGGAGACACACACCGGTGTCGCCTTCTCGGCAGGTCCGGCAGCGGCCGCATGCGACGTTGAAGGGGACCGAGACGAGGTCGCCGACCTCGAGATACTCGACGTCACGGCCTTTCTCGATCACTTCGCCCGTGATCTCGTGTCCTAGCACCATGCCCGCAGGCGCCGTCGTGCGGCCCCGTACCATGTGCTGGTCGGAGCCGCAGATATTCGTCGTTACGACCTTGAGAATGACGCCGTGGTCGATCGTCTTTCCTGCCGGATTGCGGAAGGTCGGAAAGTCGATCTTCTGGACTTCGACGGTGCCGGGTTTGAGGTAAACCACGCCACGATTTGAATTGGAGGACATCTGTAATCTCCTTTGGTCTCACTCGGTTCATTTCGATGTGATGGGTTTCTGTGGACCGCCGGGAGCAGGGCGCTATCGGCGCGCGCTCAGATAGTCCCAACGATTTCGGAAATATGAACGGATCTTGAAAATGACTTTGGTTATCTTGCTGCGACCGGCGCCGTCTTGCGCCAATTTTCACGGATATAAGGCTCGAGATGGGTAACCGACCGCGGCGTGATCGCCTGCGAGCTCAGACTCAACTCATCGTGACGCTCCAGCTTCAACTCGACGTGAGCGCGGCAAGCTCCGCGCCTTGATCGGCTGTCGCTACCGCCTTATGTCGCTGCCGAGGCGATGGTCTGACGGGCAAGCGTCCCTCAGCAGCAGGCGGAACCGAACAATGACCAGTTCTGCGCAAGCGAACTTTAATCAATTCGCGTCCTGTGTGCCGCGTGGCGCGCCTCCGATCACCGACTGTCGCCAACCGGCACGGCTGCACCCGAATCTTGAAGCTCGCACGGTTGTCGATTTTTCGCCGTCCGAGATCGTCAGGCGACATTCCGTGGCCTGGGCGGGTTTACTTGTGGAAACGGTCCAGGTCATGCGGCACAAGCCGTTTGAATATGGATTTCGGGCTCCCTGCCACCTGCTCATTGCCGCAGAGCTCGGCGAGCGCTACGATGGCGAGACCCTTGTGGAAGGCCTGCCGCGGTCGACGTTGCGCGATTTCGCCCACAAGCTGACATTCGTGCCTGCGGGACACGTCTTTCGCGGATCGCAGAGACCGCGCGTGCTGACCCGCACAACCTATTTCTATATCGATCCGCGCGGGCCTCTCGCTGATCCCGACCTGCGGTTCGGCGAAATCGAATTCAAGCCGCGCCTTTTCTTTTATGATCGTGATCTCTGGGAGACGGCCCTCAAGCTCAAGGCGCAGGTCGAGAACCCGGGCCCGATGCACCGGCAATACGCCGAGGCACTCAGCATCGTGTTGGCGCACGAGCTTGTTCGAATCAACGGTGGCGCTGGATTTCGGACCACGGTCAGTCGTGGCGGCCTTGCATGTTGGCAGCAAAAGCGGTTGGCCGATTATATCGAAGAGCATGTCGCCGACGACATCCCGCTCGCAGCCTTAGCAGAGCTGGCGCGGCTCAGCCCCTACCACTTCTCCCGGTCGTTCAAGCAGTCGTTCGGCATGCCGCCGCAGCGATATCACGCGCATCGTCGTATCGAGCGGGCCAAGCAGCTATTGGCGAATCGTGAGCTGTCCGTCACCGCGATTGCGCTCGATGTCGGTTTCGGCGACACTACCACGTTTTCCGCCGCGTTTCGTCGGCTGACCGGCCAAACACCGAGCCGTTATCGTCGTGGTCTCGATTGAAGGTGCCGAAGACGCAGGTTTAGCGATTTCCGGCCATCGATGACGACCGTCAGGGTTCCCATAGGAGAGATCGATCTAGCAGTTCGGATGGCAATCTTCGTGGCCCGCTTGACCGACGCAATACCGCCAACTCCGGCTGCTACAGGTCTGTCGCAGCTGTCGTCCGCAGGAGATGCCCGATATGTTTATCGCCATGAACCGTTTTCGCGTTGCCAAGGGCTCTGAAGCCGCCTTCGAGCAGGTCTGGACGTCTCGCGACACTTATCTGGATAAGGTGCCGGGCTTTGTCGAATTTCATCTGCTCAAAGGACCCGAAGCCGAGGACCATACGCTTTATGCCTCTCACACGATCTGGGAAAACCGCGCCATGTTCGAGGCGTGGACCAAATCGGAGGCGTTCCGGGCGGCGCATCACAAGGCCGGCGACAACAGGCCGCTTTACCTGGGGCACCCTGAGTTCGAGGGTTTTGAGGTGCGTCAGACGGTCGGGCACGGCAAGGCTGAGGTAGCCTGAGGTTCCGGCCACACGAGGCGAGGGGACTGACATGCGCATCCAACCGGCCTTCCTGTTCGATCTCGACGGCACGCTCGTCGACAGCGTCTACCAGCACGTCCTGGCCTGGAAGCACGCGCTCGACGCCGAGGGCATCGAATTGTCGGTGTGGCGCATCCATCGCAAGATCGGCATGAGCGGCGGCCTTTTCACCAACCAGTTGCTGCGCGAGACCGGGCTGGAAATCAGCACGGAGCGCGTCGAGCGGCTTCGCCAGGCCCATGCCGCCGAATACCGGCGGCAGGCCACCCAAATCCGGCCTTTGCCCGGCGCGCGCGAATTGCTGAACTGGCTGACGGAAGCCGGCATTCCCTGGGCGATCGCGACCAGCGGCCGGATGGAAACCGCCGCCGTCAATCTGGCCTCGCTCGGCGTCGATCCCGACCGGATTCCCGTGGTGACGCGCGACCAGGTGAAATACGCCAAACCAGACCCCGACCTGTTCCTGGCGGCTGCCGAACGGCTGAGCGCGCCGATCGAAACCTCCGTCGTCGTCGGCGACAGCATCTGGGACATGCTGGCGGCGGTGCGATGCCGCGCGCTGGGTGTTGGTCTTCTCAGCGGCGGTTATGGGCCGGAGGAGTTGCGGCAGTCCGGCGCATTCCGTGTCTACGAGGACCCGGCCGATCTCTTGCAGCGTATCGACGAGGTCTGCGGGCGGCGGTGATACTTGGCGTACCGCTGGCGAGCCCGCAATGATCAGATTCGCATAAGGTATATTATGGAATATTTTTATCTATAATTGGATCAAAGGCTTATCGAAATATCATGACAATCCGTACGAATGTGGCCCGGTTTGCGAGAAAACGATCCCGGCGAATGCAGGTCCGCGACGGCCACTCGTGAGGATCAGCGACCACCGGATATTGCCGCAACGCCGATACGCTGCAATAAGCCATCGCGAGATGCGTGACCGGGCCGCCGCTTCATGGGATACGGTCTCACAAGAACAACAAACTCTCAGGGAGAACGAGATGAGCTTTTCACGACGCACGCTGCTCAAGGCATCGGCCGCTTCGGCCGTATTGGGCGGCATTGGCGCGCCGCATGTCGTGCGCGCGCAAGCGGCCGAGTTCAGCTACAAATATGCCAACAATGCACCGGACACGCATCCGATGAATGTTCGCGCCAGGGAGATGGCGGAGGCGATCAAGACCGAAACCAACGGCCGCTTCGACCTGCAGGTTTTCCCGAACAACCAGCTTGGCTCCGACACCGACATGCTGAGCCAGATCCGCTCCGGCGGCATCGAGTTTTTCACGCTGTCAGGGCTGATCCTGGCGACCCTGGTGCCGGCCGCATCGATCAATGGCATCGGTTTTGCGTTTCCGGACTACGACACGGTATGGAAGGCCATGGACGGCGATCTCGGCGCTTATGTGCGGGGCGAGATTGCAAAGGCCAATCTCGTGGCCATGGACAAGATCTGGGACAACGGCTTTCGTCAGACCACGTCCTCGACCAAGCCGATCAACAGCCCCGATGACTACAAGGGCTTCAAGATCCGCGTGCCGGTCTCTCCATTGTGGACCTCGATGTTCAAGGCGTTTGACGCATCCCCCGCCTCGATCAACTTCGCCGAGGTTTATTCCGCGCTGCAGACCAAGATCGTCGAAGGCCAGGAAAATCCGCTGGCGTTGATCTCAACGGCGAAACTGTACGAAGTGCAGAAATATTGTTCGCTGACCAACCACATGTGGGATGGATTCTGGTTCCTCGCCAATCGCCGGGCCTGGGAAAAGGTGCCGGATGATTTGCGCGCCATCGTCGCCAAAAATATCAATGCCGCCGCGATCAAGGAGCGCGTCGATACCGCGAAGTTGAACGGCAACTTGCGTGGCGAGCTCGAAGGCAAGGGGCTCGTGTTCAACCAACCTGATACCGCGCCGTTCCGCGAGAAGCTGCGCGCCGCCGGGTTCTATTCCGAATGGAAGGGAAAATACGGCGACCAGGCGTGGGCGCTGTTGGAAAAATCCGTCGGCAAACTGTCGTAAGGCCATCGCCGAGATAGTGGGTACAGGTACCGTCATGGCTCACGCCGAAGGCGCAACAGCGGCGGCCGGTGAGGCGGTGTCCCCTCGCCGCCGATCGCTTGCGGCATCCCTCGAAGCCTGGCTTGGCATGCTGGTCGAGATCCCGGCGGCCATTCTGGTGGTCGCCGAGATCGTGATCCTGTTCGCGGGCGTGGTCGCCCGCTACGGCCTGCGCAGCCCGCTGATCTGGTCGGACGAACTGGCCTCGATTCTGTTCCTGTGGCTGGCGATGCTGGGCGCCGCGGTGGCGTTCCGCCGTTCCGAGCATATGCGAATGACCGCGGTGCTCGCGAGCACGAGCCCGCCGACGCGGGCCTGGCTCGACGTGGTGGCAACCTGCGCGGCGCTGGCTTTTCTCGTGCTGATCGTGAAGCCTTCCTGGGAATACGCCTACGAAGAGAGTTTTATCACCACGCCGGCGCTGCAGATCGCCAATATCTGGCGCGCCGCGGCGCTTCCGGTCGGCACCGGCCTGATGGTGCTGTTTGCCTTGCTGCGGCTGTCGCGATCGGGCGATTTCAAGACGGTGCTGAGCGCCGTGCTGTCCGTTGGCCTGGTGATAGCGGTGTTCTGGCTGGCGGCGCCGTGGCTGCGTCCGCTCGGCAATATCAATCTCCTGATCTTCTTTGTCGGCGTGGCCGGTTTCTGCGTGTTCGCGGGCGTCCCGATTGCGTTTGGTTTTGGGCTGGCGGTCTTCGGCTATCTCGCGCTGACGACGCACACGCCCTTGATGGTGCTGGTCGGCCGCATGGACGAGGGCATGAGCCATCTGATCCTGCTGTCGGTGCCGCTGTTCGTGTTCCTGGGCCTTCTGATCGAGATGACCGGCATGGCGCGGGCGATGGTGGCGTTTCTGGCGAGCCTGCTCGGCCATGTCGGGGGTGGCCTGCATTACGTTCTGGTCGGCGCGATGTATCTGGTTTCCGGCATTTCCGGCTCCAAGGCCGCCGACATGGCAGCCGTTGCGCCCGTTCTATTCCCGGAAATGAAGGCGCGCGGCGCCCGGCCCGGCGATCTCGTTGCCCTGCTGGCGGCGACCGGCGCGCAGACGGAAACCATTCCGCCCAGCCTGGTGCTGATCACCATCGGTTCGGTGACCGGGGTTTCGATTTCGGCCTTGTTCACCGGCGGGCTACTGCCGGGCGTGGTGCTGGCGATCACGCTGTCGACGCTGGTGTGGTGGCGCTATCGCGGTGAGGACCTCAGCCACGTCAAACGCGCCGGCGGCCGCGAAATCGTGCGGTCCTTTGTCGTCGCCCTGCCCGCGCTGGCGCTGCCTTTCGTGATCCGCGCCGCCGTGGTCAAAGGAGTCGCGACCGCAACCGAAGTGTCCACCATCGGCATCGTCTATGGCCTCGTCATCGGCCTTCTGGTTTATCGCCAGTTCGACTGGCGGCGGCTCGCCCCGATGCTGGTCGAGACCGCCTGCCTGTCGGGGGCGATCCTGCTGATCATCGGCACCGCGACCGGCATGGCCTGGGGACTGACCCAGTCCGGCTTTTCGCGCGCGCTGGCCGCCGCCATGACCGGCCTGCCCGGCGGCTCGGCTTCCTTCATCGCGGTATCGATCGTGGCGTTCACGGTGTTGGGCAGCGTGCTCGAGGGCATTCCGGCGATCGTGCTGTTCGGGCCGCTGTTGTTTCCGATCGCGCGCGCGGTCGGCGTCCACGAGGTGCATTATGCAATGATCATCATCCTCGCCATGGGCATCGGACTGTTCGCGCCGCCGTTCGGAGTAGGCTATTATGCGGCCTGCGCCATCGGCCGTGTCGACCCCGCCGAAGGGATCAGGCCGATCTGGGGCTATATGCTGGCGCTGTTGCTGGGCCTGATCGTGGTGGCGATCTTTCCGTGGATCTCGATCGGTTTCCTGTGAGCGCCTGAGGGAGTGGGAGGTGGCCGATGAGTGGGAAGCAAAGTCAATACGATCTCGGTCTGGACAAGTCGCCCGCGAATTTCGTGCCGCTGACGCCGCTGAGTTTTTTGGCGCGCACCGCCGCGGTCTATCCGGACCATGTCAGCACTGTGCACGAAGGCCGCGTCTTCACCTGGGCTGAGACCTTTGCGCGGTGTCGGCGCTTTGCCTCGTTCCTCGCCAGCCGAGGCATCGGCTGCGGCGATACGGTCGCCGCGATGCTGCCGAATATCCCTGCCATGAACGAGGTGCATTTTGCAGTTCCGATGGCGAGCGCGGTCCTGAACGCGCTCAACATCCGCCTCGACGCCCCCTCGATCGCCTTCCAGCTCGATCATGGCGGGGCAAAAATCATTCTGGTCGATCCGGAGTTTGCCGGCGTCATCGGCGAGGCCTTGAACCTGATGACGGGCCCGAAGCCGCTGGTGATCGACGTCGACGATCCGGCTTTCGCCGGTGGAAAGCGTACTGGCGCGATCGAATACGAGGCTGCACTGTCAGAAGGCGACGAGAACTTCGTCGCAAAACTGCCGGATGACGAATGGGACGCCATCGCGCTCAGCTATACTTCGGGCACGACGGGTAATCCCAAGGGCGTGGTGACGCATCATCGCGGCGCCTATCTGAACGCCGTCAGCAATATCCTTGCAGGCCAACTCGGCCAACATCCGGTCTATCTCTGGACGCTGCCGATGTTCCACTGCAACGGCTGGTGCTTTCCCTGGACCGTCGCGGCGGCGGCGGGCGTCAATGTGTGCCTGCGCAAGGTCGATCCCGCAAAGATCTTCGAGTTGATCAAGACGCACGGCGTCACCCATATGTGCGGCGCGCCGATCGTCTACAACACGCTGATCAATGCGCCCGACGCGCCGAAAGGCAATGCCGCAAGGCCGGTGGTCGGATTGATCGCGGGCGCGGCACCGCCGGTCGCGGTGCTGGAGGGCGCCGAAAGCATCGGCATCAAGCTGACGCATGTCTATGGCTTGACCGAAGTCTATGGCCCCGCTTCGGTGTGCGCCGAGCAGCCGGGCTGGGACGATCTGCCCGCCGATCAGCGCGCGCAAATGAAGCGGCGGCAGGGCGTGCCCTACCCGCTGCAGGAAGACGTTACCGTGATCGACCCCGAGACCATGCGTGAAGTGCCGCGCGATGGCGAGACCATCGGCGAGGTCATGTTCCGGGGCAACATCGTGATGAAAGGCTATCTCAAGAACGAGAAAGCGACCAAGGAGGCCTTTGCCGGCGGCTGGTTCCACACCGGCGACCTCGGCGTGCTCGACGAGCACGGCTATGTCATCATCAAGGACCGATCCAAGGACATCATCATTTCCGGCGGCGAAAACATCTCCTCCGTCGAGGTCGAGGACGTACTCTACAAGCATCCCGCAGTATTGTTCGCAGCCGTGGTCGCAAAACCCGATTCCAAGTGGGGCGAAGTGCCCTGCGCCTTCGTCGAATTGAAGGAGAATGCGCGCGCGACCGAGGCTGAGATCATCGCGTTCTGCCGCGGCCACATGTCGGGCTTCAAGACGCCGAAGGCCGTGGTGTTCGGGCCTATCCCAAAGACCTCGACCGGCAAAATCCAGAAATTCATGCTGCGCAATCAGGTGAATTCGGCGAAGGCGATTTCGGCGTAAGGGCGTGCGGCGTGAACAGTCGGAGCTCCATGAATCAGTGTTGGATGATATTGTTCTGCGCGCTTGCCGTGCCAACGGCCGCAGCCGCCGAAGATAATCTGATTGAGCCGGGGCAGTGGAAAATCACCACCAATACCCTGATGAACGGCGCGGCTTCGCCACCGCAGGTCAAGGCGCGTTGTCTCACGCCCGAGCAAACAAACGACATCGGCAAGACGTTCGGCCCGGCGGGGACCACCGTGAATTCGACCTGCGAGCGCACCGAATATGATGCGAGCGGACGAAAGCTGAAATGGCGCCTGCAATGCAAGGGTCAGTTCGATATGGATGTAATGGGCGATTTCAACTTCGACAGTTCCGTTCACTACACCGCCACCATCACGACCAAGGGTTGGATGGCAGGTTCGCTGGTGAGCGATGTGAAAACCGAATTGGAAGCCGAGCGCGTCAGCGAATGCCCGCAGTGACGGGCGTCTAACCCGCCTGTTCCAATGCCAGCTTCATGCCGTCATAGCCCGGGACCACGTCCGGCGGCAGGGCTTCGCGCAGCGCCTCGTAATCCAGATCGGAATGCATGTTGGTGATGACGGCGCGCTTCGGCTTGAAGCGGCCGATCCAGGACAGCGCGTCGCCGACACTGAAGTGGCTGGGATGCGGCGCATAACGCAATCCGTCGATGATCCAGAGATCGAGCCCTTCCAGGAGCGGCCAGCTCGCCGCCGGGATGTCGCTGACATCGGGCGTATAGGCAGCATTGCCGATGCGATAGCCGAGCGCCGGAATATTGCCGTGCTGCATGATGAAGGCGGAAAGCGTGACCGGGCCGCCCTTCCCTTCGATGGTTCGGCTTTCGCCGGTCTCGATCGAATGATTGTCCAGGATCGGCGGATAGTCGCTGCCCGGCGGCGATACGAAGCAGTAGGAAAACCGCAGCAGCACGTGATCCGCGGTCGATTGATTCAGATAGACCCGAATCCGCCGGCGCTGATGCAGCACGACCGACCGCAAATCGTCGATGCCGTGGGTCTGGTCGGCATGCTCATGGGTCAGAAACACCGCGTCGATGTGGTCGACCTCGGCATCGATCAGCTGCTCGCGCAGGTCGGGCGAGGTATCGATCACGATCCGCGTCAGCCCGTTGCCGGAAGTTCGTTCGACCAAGAGCGAACAGCGGCGGCGGCGGTTTTTTGGATTGTTGGGATCGCATTTGCCCCAGCCGAGCGCGGGACGCGGCACGCCGGCCGAGGATCCACAGCCTAAAATGGTCAGCGTCAGCGTCATGCGGCCGGCACTTTTGAAAACAGCCGGAAGAAATTTTCCGTGGTTTGTCGCGAAATCTCTTCGAGCGAGACGCCGCGCGTCTCCGCCAGCACTTTTGCGATCTCGACCACGTAAGACGGCTCGTTGCGCTTGCCGCGGAATTTGCCGGGCGCCAGATACGGCGCGTCGGTCTCGACCATGATGCGGTCGGCGGGAAGCTCGGCCGCGAGATCGCGCAAGGCCTGCGATTTCTTGAACGTCAGAATGCCCGTGAACGAGATCGAGAGCCCCAGATCGATCGCCTTCATCGCCAGCTCTCGCCCGCCGGTGTAACAATGCAGCACGGCGCGAAACGGTCCCTTTTGCATCTCATCGTCGAGGATGCGGCCGCAGCCTTCGTCGGCCTCGCGGGTATGAATGACCAGCGGCAGGCCGGTCGCGCGGGCAGCGGCGATATGGGCCCTAAAACCCCGCTCTTGCGCCTCGGGCGAGCCGTTGTCGTAGAAATTATCGAGCCCCGCCTCGCCCAGCGCGACGACCTTGGGATGCCGCGTCAGCTCGATCAGTTCGTCACTGGGGATGCCGTCTTCCTCGTCGGCATGATGCGGATGGGTGCCGACCGAGCAATAGACGTTCGGATATCGCCCGGCGATGTCCAACAACCCGCCGAGCCGCTTTACCCGCGTCGAGATGGTGACGATGCGCCCGATGCCGGCGGCCTCCGCCCGCGCCACGATGCCGTCGAGGTCATCGGCGAAATCGGGAAAATCGAGGTGGCAGTGGCTGTCGACGAGCATCTGGCCTGGTCCGTTCAAGCCGTCGTCGGTTCGACATAGCGCGGAAACACCGCCACCGGCGCCGGCAGCACCGTGCCGGGCCTGATGCGCGTCGCGCCGCCGAGTGCCGCAAAATCGCGCTCACCTTGCGGGACGCCGAGGCTGTCCAGTAATTTCCCGGAGGCTTCCGGCATCGCCGGCTGCGCCAGGATGGCGATCTGGCGCACGACTTCGGCGGTCACATAAAGCACTGTTGCTTGACGCGCCGGATCGGTTTTTGCCAGCGCCCAGGGCGCCTCGCCTGCGAAATAGCGGTTGGCTTCGGCAACCACCGCCCACACGGCATTGAGCGCCTGATGAATTTGCTGGGTCGCCATCGCGGTCCGCGCGAGCACGACCATGCCATCGGCCTGCGCCAGGATCGCCTTGTCGTTGTCGCTGAAGGCGCCGGGCTCGGGCAGCACGCTTTGATACTGCTTTGCAAGCATCGACAGCGAGCGTTGCGCCAGATTGCCGAGATCGTTGGCAAGATCGGCATTGATGCGGGCCACGATCGCCTCGTGATTATAGTTGCCGTCCTGGCCGAACGGCACCTCGCGCAGGAAGAAGTAGCGCACCTGATCGACGCCATACTGGTCGGCCAGGTTGAAGGGGTCGACGACGTTGCCGACCGACTTCGACATTTTTTCGCCGCGGCTGAACAGAAAGCCGTGCGCATAGACGCGCTTCGGCACGGCAATGCCCGCCGACATCAGGAAGGCCGGCCAGTACACCGCGTGAAAGCGGATGATGTCCTTGCCGATGATGTGAACGTCGGCCGGCCAATGCCGCCAGTTGGTATCGCTCTCGTCGGGAAAGCCGACGCCGGTGATGTAATTGGTCAAGGCGTCGACCCACACATACATCACATGCTCGGGATCGTTCGGCACCTTGACGCCCCAGTCGAAGGTGGTGCGCGAGATCGACAAATCCCGCAATCCGCCCTTCACAAAGCTGATGACCTCGTTACGGCGCGAATCCGGTCCGATGAAATCCGGCTTACTCTCGTAAAGCGCCAGCAGCTTGTCCTGATAGGCGGACAATTTGAAAAAGTAGCTCTTCTCCTCGACCCATTCGACCGGGGTACCTTGCGGCCCGCGGCGCACTTTGTCATCGCCGAGGGTCGTTTCCTCTTCGGAGTAATAGGCTTCATCGCGCACCGAATACCAGCCGGCGTAGGTGTCGATGTAGATGTCGCCGGCCTGCTGCATGCGATTCCACACCACCTGAACCGAGCGATGATGGGCCGGTTCCGTGGTGCGGATGAAACGGTCGAACGAGATGTTCAACCGCTCGTCCATGTCCTTGAATCGCTGTGCATTGCGGGTCGCAACCTCCATGGTCGGAAGCTTTTCGGCCTCCGCGGTCTGGACCATCTTCAACCCGTGCTCGTCGGTCCCGGTGAGAAAAAACACATCCTTGCCGTCGAGCCGCGCAAATCGCGCCAGCGCGTCGGTCGCGATCGCCTCATAGGCGTGACCGATATGCGGCACGCCATTGGGGTACGCGATCGCGGTCGTGATGTAGAAAGTCTCACGGGGCAAATTGGTCGCATTCGCCATAGTTGCGAAGGCCTTTCATCGCTCTTTAAACGACGTGTGGTGATACGGCGTGGCTAAACCGGCCCATCAGCCGGTCGCCTCCGCAAGCAGCCCGAACACCGAGAAAACCAGCGGCTTTCGCTCGAGATTATAGTCTGCGGTGTCGCGCGCGGCGCGGTTGATCTTTTCCCACACCTCCGCCAGCCGTGCAAGGCGGGGCAGGTTCGCATTGGGGTCGCTCGCGCGCAGGCGCTCGGCGACCCAGCGATCGACGCTGTCGATGAACGCCGCCAGCGCCACCCGGTCGCTGCCGCCGAGCGCGTCGCCCAGCGCATGGAGCTCGCGCGGATCGACCCGCGGCAAGCTCGCCAGCAGCGCCGCGGTCCGTTGCTGAAGTTTGAGGGCATCGCCGCCCATCAGCGTCAACGCACGGGCGACGCTGCCTTCTGCTGCTTCCGCAGCCTCGGTCAGCGCGGGATCGTCGGACTCAAGGCGGGCCGCCTCGGCTGCAGCGCGCAGGACGTCGGAGGCGGCCAGCGGCCGCAACAAGAGTTTCCGGCAGCGTGACAGGATGGTCGGCAGCACCCGCGCTGGCTGATGGCTGACGAGCAGGAACAGCGACTGCCGCGGCGGCTCCTCGAGAATTTTCAATAGCGCATTGGCGGCGTTGGGGTTGAGCTCATCGACGGTATCGACGATGCACACCCGCCAGCCGTCGACCGCCGCGGTCGAGCCGAAAAACGAAATCGTCTGCCGCGTCTCGTCGACCGTGATCACGGTTCGCAGCACGCCCTTGTCGTTGAGCGATCGCTCCAGCGTCAGCAGCCCGCCATGGGCGTTGGCGGCAACATGGCGCGCGACGGAATCGGACGGATCGACTGAAAGCGTCTCCGCGCGCTGCACCTCGGGCGCCAACGGATCGCGATGCGCGAGGACGAACCGCGCCATGCGATAGGCCAGCGTCGCCTTGCCGATGCCGGCCGCGCCGCCGATCAACCAGGCGTGCGGAATGCGCCCGCTGCGGTAGGCGTTCAACAACGCCGTCTCGGCGTCGCCGTGCCCGAATAGCGCGGTGGTTTGGCGCGGATGGGTGGCTGAAATCTGCGGCTCGACCTGACGGGCGCTCATGCCGAACTCGCCACATTACCGGCGCTGGTTGCGAACAAGCGGTCGCGCAAGGCGGTCCAGACGCGGGCGGCGACCGTAGCCGCGTCGGTGTTGGCATCGATCAATACGCATCGCTCGGGCTCGCGAGCGGCGATCTGCCGATAGGTCTCGCGCAAATCCTGATGAAATTTGAGATCTTCCGCCTCGAATCTGTCGGGGGCGCCGGCGCCGCGCCGCGCGGCCGCGCGCTTGATGCCGATTTCGACCGGCACATCGAGAATGATGGTCAAATCCGGCTTGAGATCGCCAATGGTAACCCGCTCCATGGCGTTTAGAACCTCAGGCGCGACCTTCCCCATGCTGCCTTGATAGGCCCGCGTCGAATCCGAAAAACGGTCGCATAACACCCAGATTCCCTGGCTTAGCGCCGGCTGGATCACGGTGCGGACATGGTCGTCGCGCGCGGCCGCAAACAACAGCGTCTCCGCATCGGGACCGAGAAGCTTGCCCATGCCGGACAGCACCAGATGCCGGATCACTTCCGCCCCCGGTGATCCGCCTGGCTCGCGGGTGACGATGACGCGCAGTTTGGCGGCGTTCAGGCGCTCCGCCAGCGTCTTGATCTGGGTCGATTTGCCGGAACCCTCGCCACCCTCAAAGGTGATAAATCGTCCGCGTCCGGGGGGTCTTGTGACCGCTGCTTCGGCCATCGTCAGAGTTTCTCGGCGCCGGCGCGAAACATTCCGATCACGAGTTCGCTCGCGCCGTCGATCGCCCGCCGCATCGTCGATCCCCTGCCCACCGCTTCCGCCGCATAGACCGGCGTCTCGACGGCGATGTTGGCACCCCGCCACACCCTGACGATGCCGACCGGCTGGCCGGCCTCGATTGGCGCCCGGACCGGTCCATTATAGACCAGGCGCGCGATCAGCTTGTCATTGCCGTTCTTCGAGACCATCACCTTGATCGGCTCGGGACTTGCGAGCGTCACCGAGCCGCTGTCGCCGCCAAACACCTTGGCATAGCCGACCGGCTGCTCGGCTGCGAACAAGGTCCGCACCTCGAAATTGCGGAATCCCCATTCCAGCATTTTCTTGGCCTCGCTGGCGCGGTCCTCGGGATCCTCGAGCCCGTTGACGACGACGATCAGCCGGATGCCATTTTGCACGGCGGAGCCGACCATGCCGTAGCCGCCTTCCTTGGTGTATCCGGTCTTCAGCCCGTCGGCACCCTCCAGCGAATTCAACAGCGGATTGCGGTTCTGCTGCCGGATCTTGTTCCAGGTGAATTCCTTCTCGCCGAACAATTTGTAAAATTCCGGATAGGTCAGGATGATGTGGCGCGCGAGTTTTGCGAGTTCTCGCACCGTCATCTTGTTGCGGGGGTCGGGCAGGCCGTTGGAATTGCCGAACGTCGATTGGGTCATGCCGAGTTCGCGCGCCCGCTTCGTCAGCATCTCGGCAAAGGCGAGTTCGTTGCCGGCGATCCCCTCCGCCAGCACCATGCAGGCATCGTTGCCGCTGGGAATGATGGCGCCGTGCAGGAGATCGTCGACGGCGATCTTGCTGTGGATGGCGGCAAACATCGTCGAGGTGCCCGACGGCGCCCCGCCTTTGCGCCATGCGTTTTCGCTGACGTGATATTCGTCGGTCGGCTTGATCTCGCCCTGCTTGATAGCGTGGAACACCACCTCCGCCGTCATCAGTTTCATCATGCTCGATGGCGCCCGCAGTTCATCGGCGTTCTTCTCGAACAGCACGCTGCCGCTGGTGGCCTCGATCAGGATCGCGGTCGGCGCATCGCCGTCGAACCCGCCCTCCTCCTTCTTGGCGCCCTGTACGCTCTGGTTGGCGGCGTAGACGAAGCCGCCCCAGCCTACGGCCGCGGCGAGCACGACCGCCATCAGGCCGCGCCAGCGGCGTCCCGTCGCCGGGCAATCTGTGCGGTGCGGTGATCCTGCGGCTGCCATCATTACTGCCTTGAAGCCCGCGTTCTAACAGTTGGAAGTATCGCAAACAACACAGGTTTTGCCTGGCATCGCGGGGTCCGTTTGCGAGGCTGACAAAACAACCTTAGAGTGTCGCGCCAGGGATCCTTTGGAACAGAATCATTCAAACGGGGCGGAAACGCGATGCCAACCTCACGCACCATTTCCGCCAACGATATCGAGATCTTTATGCTTGAACAGGGCGAAGGCCCGCTGGTTGTGCTGTGCCACGGCTGGCCGGAACTGTCCTATTCCTGGCGGCATCAAATCCCGGCGATTGCGGCGGCCGGTTTTCGCGTGGTCGCGCCGGACATGCGGGGCTTTGGACGAACCAGCGCACCGGCCGATATCCTGGCGTACAGCCTGTTCGATACCGTCGGCGACATGGTCGCGCTGGTTGCAGCACTTGGGGAAAAGCGCGCGGTCATTGTCGGCCATGACTGGGGCGCGCCGGTTGCCTGGCACGCGGCGCTGTTCCGCCCCGACGTTTTCTCGGGCGTGGCGGGCTTAAGCGTTCCCCCGCCGTCGCGCGGACGCGGCCGGCCGCTGCAAACCCTGCGCGCCGGCGGGATCACCAATTTCTACTGGCAATATTTTCAGGCGCCCGGCATCGCCGAGGCCGAATTCGAACACGATGTCGGCTTGACGATGCGAACCCTGCTCGGGCGCGGCTTCTCCGATCCGGCTGCTTCGCTGTTCGTCGAGGACGGCAAGGGATTTCTCGGCACCCCGCGCGCCGACCGACCGCTGCCGCATTGGCTTGGCGAAGCAGACCTCGCCTACTTCACCGAAAGCTACAAAGAGTCGGGGTTCCGGGGCGGGCTCAACTGGTACCGCAATCTCGACCGCAACTGGGAACTGACCGCGCCGTGGCAAGGCGCGCAAATCCATCAGCCGTCGCTGTTCATTGCGGGATCAAAGGATTCCGTCATAATCGGCCTGATCGGCGGCAAGCGCATTGCCGACATGGAGCGGATTCTGCCGAACCTGAAACAGAAGCTCATCATCGAGGGCGCCGGCCACTGGGTTCAGCAGGAGCGCGCCGCCGAGGTCAATGCGGCGTTGATCTCGTTCCTCAGAGCAGCTCAATAGAGCCCGCGTCCGGCCAGCAATTCGCTGGGGCCGCGCGGATCGACCGGCGCATAGGCGCGAACGGACCCGGCATCGGCATCGGGGGCATACCGGTCGTCATTTTCATAGGACACGGCGCGCTGATTCTCGAGCATGCGGCCGCTTGAGCGTCCACGCGCCGAGGCTGACATTTCCGATGTCGCATTGATCGAGGCCATGTCCGCCGAACTGTTGCCGAGGCTGTAGGGCCGCCCCTCAGGCATCGGGACCTCACCGCGGATCGGGCGGCCGTGCGACGGAAGTTCCGGAACGAACGGACGGGCCGATGCCACCCGCACCATGGATGGTGACGGTGCCGGCACCCCGGTGCGCAAGGTTGCCATCAACTGAGTGTCGTCGGAGCCTTCGAGTGGCGCGCGGCCGACATATTCGACCCGCACGCGAGCCACGCCATTTCCTTTGAATTCAAGGAGTTCAGCGGCTTTGTTCGAGACGTCGATGAGCCGATTGCCGTGATAGGGCCCGCGGTCATTGACACGGACGACAAGCGATTTGCCGTTGCTGAGGTTGGTGACCCGCGCATAGCACGGCATCGGCAATGTCGGATGCGCAGCGGTCAGCGACGCCATGTCGAACACTTCGCCATTGGCGGTGAGCCGGCCGTGGAAATCATCGCCGTACCAGGAGGCGAGCCCCTCCTCGCGATAGTTGACGTCTTCCTCCGGCACATAGACCCGGCCCCCAACGGTATAGGGCTTGCCGACGCGGTAGACGCCGCCGCCCTTGGGTACCGGGTCGCCGAAAGCAACCACGCGCGGACTGGAGGAAACCCCGTATCTGGGATCGACGCGGCTGGCGAATTTGCCCGACGAGGCGCAGTTGGCGAGCGCCAGACATGCCGCCACGGCAGCCGCGCTTCGCGCCATCAGCACAATCTGATTTGGCCGTCGAATCCCCATACGCCCCAATTACCATTCCACCGGCCGTACGCCTACTTCGAGGTGTTCGGCCGCGATACGTCCCCAATGCGCCCACTTCCGCATCAACGTATTAACATACCGCGGCGCGAACACGGCGGAAATGGGGAGAACTTCCGAGGTGGTGAATCAACGGTTGCGGTGGCCCGTCCACCGACTTTGCGGGAGCCGCTGCCCCAAACTGGGCCAACCTGTTGCAGGAAATCATCAGTTGGATTCGATTTTAGCTTTTTGCGGCGGAATCCTTTTGACTGTGCAGCGCGGCAGTCGTTTTGTTCGCGCGGGGCGCAAAGGAAATTTGCGATGATTGAGACGGTTACAGCGATTTTGGGCCTGATGAGCGCCGGCATCTTCCTTGCCCACGCGTTTGACGGCTTTCGTTCACGGGCCTGAGTTCCGCGAAGCCACGGAGCTACCTCTTCTAAAAGGGCGATTCCGAGAACTTTAATCAATTCGGAACAGCATCGAGAGTGGCAGGTGTATGATGCGACCCCATGATCTAGTGCCCCACGATTTCGTGTCGGACGGCTTCCTCGCGCTAACCGCGGCCGGTTTCGTCGTGCTTTGCTCGAGCTTGCTCGCGATCGCGTTCAGCTAATTCCCACTCCGGCGGGCGCTCAGATCGATGCCGTCGAATGATCGACTTGAGCGCGCTCCTGCTCGCTCGGCAAGGTGAGCGTCGCTCCAGACAAACTTCGCTCCAGACAGACATTGCCACCCCGTTCTTGATCTTCCAGCCGCCAGATGATTGATGTGCCAAAGACGGAAGGGTGGCCGAGTGGTTTAAGGCACCGGTCTTGAAAACCGGCGTGCCTGCAAGGGCACCGTGGGTTCGAATCCCACCCCTTCCGCCAGTTCCATGTCTGTTCTCGTCTCACCACGTCTCAGTTTCTCTCCTTTAGAGCTGCAAGTGCAGTGACTTACCTTCTTAGATCATCTAAAGGTGTCCTCCGAAATCTTCGTGCATCTATGTTTTAGACGTGGGGTACGACGTGGAATTTGGAGGACACTTTCCGATGGCCCTTACGGCTACCCAGGTCAAGAACGCGAAACCCGGCGACAAGCTCAGCGACGGGGATGGTCTCAGGCTTGATGCGGACGTCCGGGGTGGTTGTTCGTGGGTCTTCCGCTTCAAGAGCCCTGTGACTGGCAAAGAGCGCTACATGGGCCTAGGACCGGCGTCGGATGTCAGCCTGACAGATGCCCGCAAAGCCGCCCGAGCCGCGCGCAATTTGATCCGAGAAGGCAGCGACCCCATCGAGCATAGAAACGGCCAGCGGGCCGCCGTGAGGGCTGAGACCGCCCGCGCTGTCACGTTCCAGATATACGCCGAAGGCTACATCGCCCGGTTCGAAAAGAGCTGGAAAAACCCCAAGCATCGTCAGCAATGGACGAACTCGCTGAAGAGCTATGCCTATCCGCTGATCGGCTCAACGCCTGTCCGCGATGTCGACACGCTCAACGTCATGAGTGTTCTGACCCCAATCTGGAACAGCAAGCCTGAGACGGCTTCACGGGTGCGCGGTCGTATCGAGATGATACTGACAGCCGCCAAGGCTGAAGGTCTCCGCACTGGCGACAACCCGGCCGCATGGCGCGAGCGCATTAAGCCGTTGCTTCCGAGCAAGCGGAAGGTGCGAGCGGTCGTGCATCACCCCGCGCTGCCCTACCCGTTGCTCCCAAAGTTCATGGTGTCGCTGCGGGTGGACCAATCTGACTCAGCGATGCTCTTGCAATTCATCATCGGGACCGCAGCCCGCTACAATGAAGGCGCGTTCGCGGATTGGAATGAGGTCGACAGAGACGAGAAGCTATGGAGCATTCCGGGCGCGCGTATGAAGGGCGACCGCGCTGACAAGCCGCATGTCGTTCCTTTGACCGACGCCGCGCTGACTGTGCTGAACGTCGCCCGCGAGCGCCACGGAAGCAAAGGCTTGATCTTCCCAGGCATGAACCGCAATAGGCCCATCAGCGACGTGACGCTCGCCAATGCGATTGCACGCCATACCGACGTGAAGGCCACGACGCACGGCTTCCGGTCGACATTCCGCGATTGGGCTGGCGACATGACGAACTTCCCGCGCGAGCTGTGCGAGCAAGCGTTGGCGCACGTTATCGCCGACGAGACGGAGGCAGCCTATCGGCGGTCGGATGCTTTGACGAAGCGGCGATTGTTGATGGACGAATGGGCCGCCTACTGTATGTCTGAGCGGCGCTAGAACGCCGGAATCAGGTAGGATAGCGAAGGGCGCCAAAGGGGGTACTTTGAATGAACTGGTGGGATTTGGGAGAGTGGTCCGGCTCGCTAGGTGATAAGCTCGCGACGCATCAGATCGCTTGCGCGTTTTGCGGCGTGGAGGGACACTTCGAGACAGTGCACCACCTCGAACGAAAGAAACCAGGAGGCGGGACGAAGGTCCTCAACTACGACACGCTGAAATGCGGGGAATGCGGAAACCTCATGTTCGCGTTCTGGTCGGCCGCCGCTGGCATGGGCGGCAGGGGTGTTCATGCCTATCGGGTCCTGCCGTGGCGCCAAGAGACCACTTCTTATCCCAAGCACTGGCCGGAGGACGTAGGGAGGTATTGGGTCGAGGCGAAGAGATGTATTGAGGCTAAGACTTGGACCGCCGCCGCGCTCATGGCCCGGTCCGCCGTTCAACTGGTCGCGCGTAAGAACGGTGCCAAAGGGAATAATCTAAAGCAGGAAATCAACGATCTGGCCGCAAAGGGTCTCATCCTTCCAACCATGAAGGAGTGGGCTCACGAAGTGCGTGAGCTGGCGAACGAAGGCACGCACCCTCAACCGGATTCCAAGGGGACCGACAAGAAGGATGCGAACGACGTTGTGGAGTTTCTCGGATTCCTGATGACCGTAATGTACAATCTGCCAAAGCAAATCGAGGAATACCGCGAGAGGAAAGGCTGAGGGCCACCCGCTCCGACACGAGGCTCGAAGGTGGTGCGCCCACCCTCGCCCGTCATTCGCTCAGCCAAGCCGTTCGCCGCGTCGTCACCGACAATGAGCTTGCGGAGTTTACGCCCCATGACCTTCGCAGGACGGGGGCAACACTCGCGCAGGCGGCCCGTCTGCCGGTCGACTTCGTCAAGGGCCTTCTAAATCACAACGACAAGGGCGTGACCGGCATCTATGCGCGGTGGCACATGTTCGAAGAGAAGCGCGAAGCGGTCATGACGATTGAGGCGGCGGTGCCGCAGCTCGCCTAGCCGCGCGGCCTCATCGCTTGCTACCCTTGCTGGACTGCTCGTCTTCCCGTCGTGTAAAGACAAATTCAAGATCAAGAATGTACAGGAATTTGGAAGCTGCTCGATCCCAGACGGCTTCCTCATAACTCAACGCGACAGGCCCGACTTCGACGTTCACCCGGCATTGATCGTAGTTCGACGAGCCAACGCGGTGCCACGCATCGTCATAGATATCATTTGGCAGTGAGCATCCGCCAGATAAGAAGGCGTGATCGCTGTATTGGTCTTCTGGGTGATACGCCAAAAACCCGATTGCTCCCGCTGGTCCCTCGGGAATTTTCCAATCGTAGTCGCCGCGCGTGAAACCCACCTCTGTAAACAGACTCACGATGCTGGGAACGTCTTTAATCTTGAAT
>Ga0185299_10000278_pt1 | contig 155164 bp, 148 predicted proteins | sample PaiPotPPA55metaG_FD_128002 | JGI IMG/M metagenome (GOLD analysis project Ga0185299, IMG submission 128002) | Iron sulfur acid spring bacterial and archeal communities from Banff, Canada, to study Microbial Dark Matter (Phase II) - Paint Pots PPA... ...
GCCCATTCGCCCATTCGCCCATTCGCCGCCTCCCCTTCCCTTTCACGTTTGTAATGTTCAGGCAAGCAACATGAAAACTAGCCTGAGGAGAATGAGAGACGACATTAGAAACACATGAAATCGAAAAACCGAATAGGGTGGATAACGGCGGTAGCGGGAGTTGGTCTTCTCGCCAGCGGTACCGCCGTTTTTAGTGCCGTAACCGGCAACGACACCAACAACCAAAAGCCACCGCTCAACCTGAAATTCGATAGTGCGCCAATCAATCGAGACGTGGTGCAGGGTCATTCGTTTGCCCCGATCGTGCAGAAGGTAACCCCAAGCGTGGTCCAGGTCTATGTGACGACTAAAGGAGAGACCGGCAATTTCGCCGGGCAGGGCCAGGGCCAGCAGGATCTTCAGGATCAATTGCGCCGGTTCTTCGGACGGCAATTCCCTCAGATGCCCGAGCAACAACAGAATCCGAGTGAAAAAGCTCTCGGGTCCGGGGTAGTTATCTCGGCTGACGGCTATATTTTGACCAATAACCACGTGGTCCAAAATGCCCGCACTATTCAGGTGAAACTCACCGATGGGCGGACGTTCAGCGGAAAAGTGATCGGAACCGATCCGGCCACCGACGTGGGCTTGGTAAAAATCGAGGCGACCGATCTTCAGCCGATCACTTTCGCCGATAGCAACGAAGCCCAAGTGGGAGATGTAGTGCTGGCGGTTGGTGATCCGTTCGGTATCGGTCAAACCGTTACCCAAGGCATTATCAGCGCAAAAAACCGTCAAGGCGTGTCGGACGATGGTAATTCGGATGAAGACTTCATTCAGACCGATGCAGCCATCAATCCAGGCAATTCCGGTGGGCCGCTAGTCGATTCCGGTGGGCGCCTGGTGGGCATGAATACCGCCATCCTGTCGCGGTCCGGCGGTAACCAAGGGATTGGTTTTGCCGTTCCTTCGAATCTCTGCCGTTGGGTAGCGGATAGCCTGATCAAAAACGGTAAAGTCGAGCGCAGCATGTTAGGTGTTGTGATTCAACCGCTAACGCCCGATCTCGCCAAAGCGTTCAAGTCCAATCGTACCAATGGCGCTCTGGTTTCTGAGGTGACGCCAAACAGCCCAGCTGAGCAAGCTGGCATTAAGAGCGGCGACGTGGTCGTTCAGTTCGATAGTAAACCGATTGAAGATTACAACCAGTTGAAGCTGATGGTAGCAGAATCGGCCCCGGGCAAAGCGGTACCGATTCAAGTCGATCGCAGCGGACAGACCCTGAACTTGACGGTGACCTTGAAAGAGCTTTCCCAAGGCGGAACTCTGGCCAAGAACGAGCCGAACTCGAATGGGAATGAACCGACGAACGACGCCCTGCATGGAGTCGGAGTAGCGGACTTGGATCGAGAAACTCGACAGGAGAACAATATCCCAGCGAATGTGCGCGGGGCTGTCGTCACGGAGGTGCCTCCCTCTTCCCCGGCTTATGAAGCCGGTATTCGAACAGGTGATGTGATCGAAGAAATCAATCATCAACCGGTCCGATCCGCGGAAGATGCCGATCATCTAACCGAAGGTAAAGGCGGCGCCGGCGAGACGCTGGTGAAGATATGGAATAGCCAGACCGGCAGTCATTACGTGGCAGTACAGGAAGGAAACGGTTAAGCGGAGCAAAGTGGCATGGTAACAGGGGCGCCCGTTCGGTTGCAAACCCGGCGGGCGCCTTTTTTGCGAAACGGCGACGGGGCGAAAGGGCGAGGTAGCCGCTCCATGCGTCTACGCTGGATGACAGAAAGAACACTTAAGTCCCATGAGTCCCATAGGTCCCATCCGTTGCTCACCCCTGAATTCAGAGCCACCCCGGGAGTGCTTCGCCGTTTCGCCTATTCGCCCTTTCGCCCAATCGCAGACTACGCTCGCGCAACCGCATGACCTCAGGCAAGTTACTCCCATGCGCGTCCTGGTCGTCGAAGATGACGAGAAGATCGCCTCGTTTGTTATCAAAGGCCTAAAACAGAATGGTTACGCCGTAGACCACGGCGTCGATGGAGAGCAAGGCTTGGACTTCGCGACCGCCATCGATTACGACCTGGTGATCCTGGATCTGATGTTGCCCAAGCTGGACGGGCTTTCTGTGTTGAGACGGTTACGCCAGGAAAAGATTCGCACCCCCGTCCTCATCCTCAGTGCCCGCGCGAACGTGGATGATCGCGTTCGCGGATTACAAGCCGGTAGCGATGATTATCTCACGAAGCCTTTCGCTTTCTCCGAGTTACTCGCCAGGGTGCAAGCCCTGATCCGTCGAGCCAGCCAGACCGTAGATGAGACTCAATTAGGCGTGGCCGATCTTTCCATGAACTTGATCACGCGCGAAGTCGCTCGGAGCGGCCAACGGATCGAATTGCATCCGCGGGAATACTCGCTCCTTGAGTTTTTGTTACGCCACGCCGGACGTCCCGTAACCAAAACGATGATTTTGGAACACATCTGGGATTTTCATTTCGATCCCCAGACCAACGTGGTCGATGTTTTGATTCACCGGTTACGCGCCAAGATCGACAAGAATTTTCCGGTTAAGCTTATTCAAACCATTCGAGGTGTCGGTTATGTGGTTAAGGCGAGTTGAATCCGGCTTTCCCGCGGCCGCGGGACTTCTGCGCGACGGGTCCGCTCCCGCGACACCAGGGCGCAACCGGCGACTTTGGCACAGCTTCACGTTTCGGCTGAGTTTCTATTATGCCAGTGCATTCGTAATCAGCGCCGCATTGCTATTCGCGCTTCTCTACTTCCTGCAGGCAACGTTTTTCGATTGGCGGGAGCGAGATCCGATCGACAAATTTTTGAAGCGGTGTGTGGCGGCCTACGACGAGCATGGGTCGATCGGCCTGCGCAACGCGGTTAGGACTCAGGGAGCGGACCCTAGTGAGGGACCGTTTTTTGTCAGCATCACTTTCCAAAAAGGGGTGGTCATTTTCCTCAGGGAACCTTCGGACTGGTTCAAGCTCCCCAATCTCAGCTCGATGCTTGAGCGAACGGAACAGAATGGCGGTTGGAGTCGGGTGCCAGCAGACGAACGGAGCCAGTATGTTTTGGAAAGCGCCCGGCTGTCGGACGGCTTAGTTCTGCAAGTGGGCCGCAAGATCAACCGGAGTGAAACGCTGACCGGCCCTTTCGTTACGGCCGCGCTAATCCTATTAGTGCCGACTCTCTTGATCGCCATCGGTGCCGGAGCCGTGTTTGCTCACCGGGCCACCGCTCCGGTAAGGCAAATGTTGCAGACCGCTCGTTCCGTTATCAACACGGGGAATCTGGCGGAACGGGTGCCGGAAAGCCAAGAACAAGACGAGTTAGCCGAACTGGCCCGCCAGTTTAACCGAGTCTTGGAACAGAACCAGCGGCTCATTCGCGGTATGCGGGAGGCGCTCGATAACGTGGCCCATGATCTGCGTTCACCACTGACGCGCTTGCGTGCTTCGGCGGAATTAGCTCTGGAAGCGGATACGCCTGAGTCCGCTCGCGATGCCTTGGCGGACTCGGTCGAAGAAACCGATCGGGTGCTGACCATGCTGAATACGCTGATGGACGTGACGGAGGCAGAGAACGGGATGATGCGATTGAATCTGGAACGTTGTTCTATCAGTTCGTTGTTGGCCGAGGTCGCCGATCTTTATCAACTGATCGCTGAAGAAAAATCGATCGACATCAAATGTCATTTCCTTAGCCCAGGCTACGCCGAAGTGGATGCAAACCGGATGCGCCAAGCTTTCGCGAACTTGATGGATAACGCTGTGAAATACACGCCGACCGGCGGCTCGGTGGAGGTTGCGTGCGAGACTAAAGGGGAAAATGTGTTGGTTACCATTCGCGATAACGGGATGGGTATTCCGCTTGGCGAACAGAACCGGATCTGGGAACGGCTTTACCGCGGTGATACCAGCCGATCTCAGCGTGGTCTCGGTCTTGGCCTAAGCCTGGTAAAAGCCGTGGTAGAGGCCCACGCCGGTACTATCTCGCTCAAGAGCGAACCCGGCCAAGGCTCAGAGTTCATCGTGACGCTGGCCGCAGTGAAAGGTGAAGTGGCAGCACTCGCGGCGTTGGCGACGACCGCGGCGGAGAAGTAATCAGTATCAGTATCAGTATCAGTTCAGGAGCTAGGAGCTAGGAGCTAGGAGCTAGGAGCTAGGAGGGGCGGGCAGCTTTGGTAGGGCGAGGCTCCCGAAATGCCCCAGATTTAAGCAGGGATGATCGGCTGCTACTAAGAGAGAATGTGTAACGCAGACAACCCGCCGAGCCTTGTTCACGCGCGCAACCACGGCTCGGCGCGTGTTTCGGTGTAAGAACGCAATTCGGCAGGTGAATATCGGTCGCTTCGCGAAGACGTTGCGGTTGAAAGGGAGCCTCGCCCTACCAAGCTGCCCGCTCCCTCCTAGCTCCTAGATTCTAGCTCCTAGCTCCTCAAGTGATTACTGATTACTTCGCGCCACGTCCTGCCGATCTCTCTCGCTAGCCTTTATCTCATGAAACAGTTGCGACGCAGAATCGCCGTCGATCAGGAGGCCGTTCACGAAGCCGGTGTTGAGGATGCCTTGAGCGGGTCTTAGTTTGCTGCGGCCACCGCAGAGCAAAATGACTTCGTGCTTTTTGAGCGTTCCCAGGTCGATCGCCAAAGTTCGGTCATTGAGCTCAGAAGAGACTACCTCGCCTTTGGCGTTGAAAAATTTCCCCATGGTATCGCCTACCGCACCGGCTTTGCGGAGCTCATTTAGTTCTTGGGCTGACAGGTAACGGTTTTCAAATAGAAACGCGCGTTCGTCGCATTCCCCGACGCTGATCAGGTAGAAATTCGCTTTCTCTGCCAGGGCCAGCGTTTCTTGCACGATTCTTTGGGACATCAGAATTTGGCGATCGGCAACCGTATTAGCGATGAAAGGCACCGGGAGGAAATGACCTTCGCCACCGGTCTTGGCGGCCAGATGATGGACGACTTCGAAGAGGTTAGCCGCCAGATTTCGAGTGAGTGAGCCCATCACAGAGACGAATTTAGCCTGGGGCCGCCGCATGGCCGGAAGGGTTCTGGCAATTTCGGCCGTAGTGCGTCCCCAGCCAACGCCAATGATACATTCTTCATCTACTTGCATCCGCTCACGGAGCAGATCCACGGCCAGCATGGCCACGGCTCGGCGCGCTACCGGACCTTCATCAGCCAGTTTCGCCGGCGGAAGCATTTTCGCCGGGTGTTCTACCGAGTCCGATAAAAGAGGGGGGGTAGCCCGGCAAAAGTCCAGACCATAGTGCTGGCGGATCACTTCTTCGACCTCCGCCATCGGTCCGAACCGATGTTCAATCGAGATTTTTACGATACCGGCTTCGCGAGCTTCAGCCAAAAGCCGGGCGACTTTTACTCTGGAGACACCGAGAATCTCAGCGGTTTGTTCCTGAGTATTGCCGCCGATATAATAGAGCCAAGCAGCCCTGACCAGTTGATCGGATTCGGTGGTGATAGGTTCGGTGGAATGCATGTTCAAGGAGGGAGATCGACCGGAGAAAAATCGATTGACGCATTTGTTCGTCAAGTGTGAATATGTACATGAACAACGCCGTGAACGCCGCGATCGCCGAGAACGCCGTCAACGAATCATCAGCGGCACCCGCCAGCTGTCACCCCTTCAAAAGCTGCCCTAGCTGTTTTCTTACTTTTCACGTTTCACTTTTCACCTTTCACTGAGATCTGAACCCCCCCGGAACTCATGGCTTACGTAATCGGTATTGATGGCGGCACGGAGAGTGTGCGCGCCTTCGTTTTTGATTTGGCAGGGCGTCCGAAAGGGATCGGCGTCGTCCCGTATCCGACGGCTTTCCCGGAGCCGGCCCAAGCGGAACAGAACCCTGAAGATTGGTGGCAGGCGTTGGGTGAGGCCAGCCAGCGAGCTCTACAGGTTGCTTCCGTTACGCCGGACGAAATTGACGCCATTTGCGTCGACACGACCTCCTGCAGCGTGGCGACATTCGATCGGGAAATGAAGCCGCTGCGCCCGACCTTAATCTGGATGGATGTCAGGGCCGCGGATGAAGCCGCCGCTGTCGCCGGCACGGGCGATCCTGCCCTCCGCTTGAACTCGGCCGGCAAAGGGCCGGTCTCCGCCGAATGGATGATTCCTAAGGCTCTTTGGATCAAGCGGCACCAGGCGAAAATCTACGGCAAGGCGCATGCGATCTGCGAGTACCAAGACTACATAAACTATCGTCTAACCGGGCGGTATGTTGGCTGCCTGAACAACGTTAGTATCCGCTGGCATTGGATCAACCGCGAGAAGCCGGTCTCTCTACTCTCGCGCTTGGGGTTAGAGGATCTCGCCGAGAAATGGCCGGACGAAATCGTGGCGCCCGGCGATCCGATAGCCGAGCTAACCCGACAAGCTGCTACCCATCTGGGTTTGAAACCAGGGACACCGGTCATCCAAGGCGGCGCCGACGGATTCATCGCGATCATCGGGCTCGGGGTAACCGAGCCGGGACAATTAGGGCTGATTACCGGTTCATCCCATCTGCAATTAGCGGTCACGGACCGCGTATTTCATCGCCCCGGTCTGTGGGGCGCTTATGCAGACTGCGTTTATCAAGGTTCCGCCGTGCTGGAAGGCGGGCAAACTTCGACCGGCTCAGTGATCAAATGGTTCACTAGTAATTTTGTCGCGGGGACAGATTATAACGAGCTCAATCGGGCGGCGGCAGAAATTCCGCCGGGCGCAGACGGCCTGCTGGTCTTAGATCATTTCCAAGGGAACCGAACCCCGTATATCGATCCCAAATCACGAGGCGCTTTGGTCGGACTAAGCCTGGCTCACCGGCCACCACATGTTTTTCGTGCGATCATTGAGGGTATCTGCTTCGGTACGGAAGCGGTCTTACGAACTTTTCAGAGCGAAGATTTTCGGATCAAAGAAGCGGTAGTTTGCGGGGGAGCGGTACGGTCACCGCTATGGTTACAGATCCATGCGGATGTGTCCGGCATTCCTTTGACGATCACCGAACTACCCGATGCCTCGGTGCTCGGCTCCGGGATCCTGGCCGCTTATGGCGCGGGTCATTTCAAATCCATTGCCGAGGCTTGCCACGCCATGGTCCATCGTTCTGCGGTCGTCGAGCCGAATCAGAAAAATCACGCAATTTATGAGGAGTTATTTGCCGGTTACGAAAAGCTGTACAGCGCAACGGTGGACGTACGAGCAGCAATGGCGGGAGGGAAGGAGAGATGAAGCAGCTCAATCGTACTCGTCCTCGTCGTCGTCCTCGTCCTCGACAGCGTGTGTTTCTCCCAACGTTATGAAAACCGCAGATCGAGTTCTTGGGGCAGGTATCTAACCATGGGGCAAGTGATGCCAAATTTTCGAGGACGACGACGAGCACGACGACGAGAACGATAAAAGAGGTCGCACGAACATGACGCTGACCAAGGAACAGAGTCTCGATATATACCGGAGGATGAGAAGGATCCGAACGTTTGAAGAACGAGTTGGGGAACTTTTCGTTCGACAGCAAACCGCGGGCAGCATGCTCCATCTCTCCATCGCCGAGGAAGCTGCAGCGGTCGGCGTTACCTATCCGATGCGGGACGGCGACAGCTTTACTACTCACCATCGCGGTCACGGTATCTTTCTCGCTCGCGGAGCCGATCCGAAACGGATGATGGCCGAAATCGCGGGTAAAGCGGAGGGGTATTGTCGCGGCAAGGGTGGTTCCATGCACATTGCGGATCGCGCCCTGGGTCATCTCGGAGCCAACGCGATCGTGGGCGGAGGTATTCCGGCGATAGTAGGGGCGGGGCTTTCCTACAAAGTGTCGGGTAAACCGAACGTATCGATTGCGTTCTTTGGTGACGGCGCCATGCAACAGGGCATCCTCTACGAAAGCATGAACCTGGCTGCCTTGTGGCGGCTACCGGTTCTGTTTGTCTGCGTGAACAATCAATGGGGCATGGGAACTCGGATCGATCGAGCCTCTGCCAATACCAACTTTGATGAGCGAGCGCGTGCGTTCGGACTGGTGGGCGAAGTGGCAGATGGATCCGACGTATTCTCTGTTACCGAGGCTGCGGAAAGCTTGGTCCAAGGAGCCAGAGAAGGTCAGCCGGCCTATCTTTCAGTCGAATGTTACCGGTACTACGGCCACGCGCGCATGGATAAGAGTCCTTACCGAACTTCCGAAGAGGAAGCCGAAGGCCGTAAACGAGACCCGGTTGAGCGAGCGATCACTCATTTACGTGAGAAGGAGGGAGTTACCCTTGGCGAGATCGGAGCAATTGACCGGACCATCGGTCACGAGATGGACGAAGCCATGGAGTTTGCCATTAACGCCGAGCCACCCCCGCTTTCTGACCTTTTTCGTGACGTTTACCATGACCACGAATCGGGCCCTGAACCAATAAGAGAACGCCTGAAGCGAATCTTAGCCAACTGACTAACCGCGAATGGACACGAATAAACACGAATAAAATTGGGATTCACCTCAAAGACACAAAGGCCCGGAAGAAAGATTAAAAGATCTTCTGTGTTTCTCGGTGAACTCAGAATTCCTTTGGTGAATTCCTCTTCTATTCGTGTCAATTCGCGTCCATACGTGGTTGAGATTTTTCTTTTACTACTGTGATTGAAACGACCTATCGAGACGCACTCGGGTTAGCTCTGCGGCACGCCATGCAGGAGGATCCGACGGTTGTTATTATCGGAGAAGAAGTGGGAGCATATGGCGGCGCGTACGGAGTTACTAAAGGCTTATTACAGGAATTCGGAAAAGAGAGAGTAATCGATGCGCCGATTTCGGAAGCCGGCTTCGTGGGGGCTGCGGTGGGCGCAGCTATGACCGGTCTACGACCGGTCGTGGAGCTGATGTACGTCGATTTCGCGGGAATCGCTATGGATCAGATCGCCAATCAGGCTGCTAAGATTCGCTATATGTTTGGCGGTCAAATGGGCGTCCCTATGGTGCTCCGAACCCAAGGCGGAACGGGGAGATCCGCTGCCGCGCAACATTCGCAGAGTTTGGAAGGGTGGTTTCTGCAAGTGCCCGGCTTGCGGCTGGCGTTGCCCGCGACCGTCTCGGACGCTTATCATTTATTGAGGGCGTCGCTGCGGCAACCTGACCCGGTAATATTCATCGAGCACAAGGCGCTCTATGTTCAGAAGGGCAAACTTGATCCCACTCAAGCCGATGCCGAATGGGGGCAGGCAGTAGTTAGACGTCCAGGTAAGGACGTAACCGTGGTGACCTATTCGCGAATGTTAAATACCGTCCTAACGGCGGCAGAGGACGCCGCTGAGCGGGGAGTCGATACGGAAGTCATTGACTTAAGAACCCTCAATCCGCTTGATTTCGAAACTGTGGTTAACAGTGTGACCAAAACGGGAAAAGCCGTGGTGGTGACCGAGGCTTGTCTTACGGGAGGACCGTCAGCCGAAATCAGCGCCCGCATCCAAGAAGAGTGTTTCGATTTTCTGGAAGAGCCGATTGTCCGGGTCGCTGGTGAAGACGTGCCGATTCCGGTCGCACCGGCACTCGAAGCGAACTCGATCCCGACCGTCGATCTCATCACTGAAGTTATCCGGAGGTTAGTTCGTTGAATAAGACCGAAATTCACCACAAAGACACAAAGGACACGAAGAACGGAAAATTTAACAGGAAGGCCGCAAAGCCCGCAAAGACGGGATTTAAAACAGGCTGTAACGAAGATCAGATATTCAAAAAGGTGACCCACGTCGCGCCTATCGCGAAGCCTGACTTGCGAATCACAAATCACCAATCACTTTTAATCAATCCGTTCGTTCCTTTGCGGCCTTCGCGATCTTCCTGTGTAATTTTCTGATTTTCTATTCTGCGTGGCCTTTGTGTCTTTGTGGTGAATTTTCTTAGGTTCTCATCTAATGCCTGAAAAAGAACTCAGATTGCCGCGCATGGGCGAGACCATGGATGAGGGGACCATTGGTGCTTGGCTGAAACAGCCTGGAGAAAAATTCCGACGAGGCGAGACCTTGGTCGAAGTCGAAAGCGACAAGACTTATGTCGAGATCCCGGCACTCGAAGATGGGGAAATGATAAGACATTTGGTTTCACCGGGAGAAACGGTGGCGGTCGACCGGCCAATCGCTGTGATCTTGACGCCGAATACGGCATCTACTCAGCCATCCCAGAAACCGTTGATCCAGGAGACAATTTCTACGGAGCATAAGACAACGGCTCCGCTCAGATCGTCCGAAGCCGCCGCGGTTCCAAAAACTCGAGCCTCGCCCGCTGCTCGCCGGACAGCAAAAAAGCTAGGGATCGATATCACCGAGGTCAGCGGCACCGGACCAAGAGGACGGGTTTCCGGATCGGATGTTATTGAACAGGCAGGTCACAACGTTTTGCTGAACCTGTCGCACCATGGTCCCGCGCCCGCGAGAGCGGCGGAGCCTGCTATCAACGAGGGATCGAATCGGCGAGTGTGGCGTTGGGGGACTCCACAACTCGGTGTCTGCGTCTTGCTGCATGGGTTTGCCGGTGACCCAACTACCTGGCGACGAACCGGTGAATTTTTGGCCGATCAAGGTTTTGAGGTTGTCGCCAACGAACTCCCGGGTCACGGAAACCAACCATTTAGGGCCTCCGACCTCAATGAGATGGCTGCGGACCTCATCACCACTTTGCCGAATCCTGCGGACGGCAAATTTCATTTAGTCGGACATTCGCTTGGCGGAGCGCTCAGTATTATCGTTGCCGCTTCCGTCCCGGACCGGATCGCTTCCTTAACGTTATTGGCGCCATTCGGGATCGGGACCTATATCAACCAATCGTTTTTAGACGGAATCGTTGCCGCTGAAACCATCGACGCGTTAGAACGCGAACTGCGAAAAACCACCGCACGTCCGCTGTCGTACTCGAAGTCTGCGCTTGCCGCGATGCTGGAGGTCAAACGAACCGATACTCTGCAGGCGCTGCACCGAATTATGGCCCGTGATGGTGTCCAGCAGTTGTTCCTGGTGCCGAAACTCGAAAAAATGAATATGCCGGTTAGGATTTTCTTCGGCCGTCAGGACCAGATTCTACGTTGGCAGGAATGTCTCTCATTACCCGGGAAAATCGGGCTGCATCTTTTCGATACCGGCCATATGCCTCATTGGGAGGATCCCTCGGCAGTCTTGCCAGTGCTAAGCAGATTTCCGACTAATGGATAAGTCCTGAAATCGTGCTCGTGCTCGTGCTCGAAAGTTGCTCACTACGATCCGTATCGTCCCAGAGGCTGGAGGTCCGGCTTTGGGTACGCGCTGGTATGGCTTACTCATGGGCCACAAACTTTCGAGCACGAGCACGAAAAATACAGGGGCTGTCCGTGGCCTCGCGCTGCAGGCTCTGTGGCGGATTCATCAGCGTTTTGCTTTCCCCGTGCTCTCGCGGACGACGAGTTCTGGGCGCAGGACCTGCCGTGTGCTGTCGACTGATTCCCGATTGATGATCTGCAGCAGCAGGTTCACGCAGGATGCGCCTTCCGCCACAAAGTCGTGATGCACCGTCGTGAGCGGAGGTTCGAAAAAACGAGACTCAGGCAAATCATCGTAACCGGCAATCGAGATTTCGTCAGGAACGCGGATCTTCCCGGCATGCAAAGCGCGAAGCGCGCCCAGGGCCATGTGATCGTTGCAGGCGACGATAGCCGTGAACGCGCGGGAAGGGGAACGGACTAAACGTTTCGCTGCTTGATATCCACTCTCGGTACTCCAATCCCCTTGAACTTGCGGCCCAGGCTCTAGGCCGGCGTTCTGGATGGTTTTCACCCACGCTCGATACCGCTCCTTGGCTGCCGGCCAATCAGGGGGCCCGGTTATACATGCGATGCGTTCGTGACCCAGCTCGAGCAAATGCCGCGTAGCCAGTTCTATCCCGTAGGATTGATCAATAACCACGGCGGGTATCTCGCGCAGGATGCGGTTCCCGACCGATACGAAAGGTACGTCGCGGCAATGCTCGCGAACGGCAGAAACCCAACGCTCGAAGCGCACCCCGATTACGAGCCCGTCGACTTGGTGTTCGCAAACATCGTCAATGGCAGCCAGTAACTCGGACTCACGCGAGTTCTCTACCCCAGCGAAGATCAGATTATAGCCCTGGCGTTTAGCCGTTTCTTCGATGCTGACCATGACCTGAGCCGGGCCATAGTAGGTCATATGACTGCCGATCATACCGATCAGACTTGATCGTCGGGTGGCCAATCGGCGAGCGGCCAGGTTGGGGCGGTAGTTCAATTCGGCAATCGCTTTCAGAACCCGGGCGCGGGTGTTCTCGGCTACCAGCGGGCTACCGTTGACCACCCGGGAAACGGTTTGATAGGACACATCACAGCGGGCAGCCACATCATCTAGGGTGGCGGGTTGTTTAACGCCGTGAACGCCGAGATCGCCGGCAACGTGAGGATGAACTCGGGTACGCGGTTTCATCGGTTTCTTAGTCTTCGTGAGCTTGGTGTCTTTGTGGTGAATTTAGATTTTTTTGGCTTCAAGTCAGCGAAAATGTGGGCGTTCACAAAAACGCTTGCGTCTTAGCTCCTTTTGCATTGGATTGAGGGCGCACAACCCCCGTGCTTTCTCCATATGAGTAACCCCATTACTTGGCGTTCATTCCTGCTTTCCCCCGTCCGCCGAACCGGTTTCTTTTTGCTGGTTTGGGCGATGGCGGGGTACTTCTGCTGCCAGTTAATCCCTTCCGCTGGCGCTCAATCCAGCTATCAAGAGCCGGATTATAGCAAATTAAAACCCGAGAGCGGCCCGCTTACACTCGAAGTTTGGACCTGGGTCGCCGGGCTAGACAAAGCCGCTAGACTTTTCGAGCAGGCGTACCCGGACATCAAAGTGCATGTTAACAACGTGGGCGCGGGCTCCGTCGAATATCAGAAAGTTCAAACTGCGATCAAAGCCGGTTCCGGCGGGCCCGATGTTGCCCAGATCGAATACGACTTTTTACCCTCCTTCATTGTGACCGACGGCCTAACGGATTTGTCGAAATACGGGGTTAACGACACCAAGTCTTTCTTTGTGCCCTGGACGTGGGGTCAAATATCTCCGGATGGAAAAACGGTTTACGGAATCCCCCAAGACAGCGGGCCAATGGCTCTCCTTTATAATAAGAAGATTTTCGATCAATACGGAATTACCGTGCCCACAACCTGGGACGAGTTCGCGCAGCAAGCAGAGAAGCTCTTCCAGGCTACCGGCGGCAAAGTGAAACTGGTGGACTTTGTTCCGACCCAGGCTCCCTGGTTTATAGGTTTGGCCTGGGCCAACGGCGCAGAGCTATTTAAAGCCCAAGGGGATAGCTGGACGCAATCGCTGAACAGTCCCGAGTGCCAAAAAGTGCTCGATTTCTGGGTTGACCTGATTAAGAAAAAATATGTGGCCACGATTCCGGATTTTACCCCGGAATTCTATAACGCCGTGGGCTCGGGCCAGATCGCGGCCTCCATTGAAGCGGCCTGGGGACCGGGCGTGTTAGCCGCGTCTCTGAATGACAAGACCTCCGGAGAATGGCAAGTCGCACCGTTGCCGCAATGGAGTAAAGGACAACCGTTTCGCTCCGGCAACTGGGGCGGCAGCTGCGACGTTGTCCTCAAGCAATCGAAGTTTCCAAAGGCGGCGACCCTGTTTTGTTTGTGGTTGAACGCAGCCAAGGGGCCAGTGCTCAGCAATTGGGTGAGCTACGGTATCTTCCCTGCCGCGCTGTCCGGCCTCGCTTCGCCGGATCTCAATCAAGCCGATAAGAACCCAGGCAAGTTTTGCGGCGGCCAGAATGTAGCTCAGGTGTATGTAGATGCCTCTAAGGCCGTGAATGTGGATTTTGCTTGGTCGCCTTGGTTCGCGTTTGTGAACGACGACTTCAACAAACAAATAGCGGCGTTAATCAGCGGTTCGATGACGGCGAAGCAAGCGCTAGACGCCTGGCAAGAAGATAGTCTCAAGAACGCCACCGGCGACGGTTACGACGTCAAAGGAAAGTAATGCGCCGGTATCGCAAAACCGCGTACCTGTTCCTAACGCCGTTTCTGACGGTATTTATCGCCTTTTACTTGGCGCCGGTGTGCTATGCGCTTTATCTAAGCCTGTTCATCCGAAAACGAATCGGCGTGGGCCCACCAAAAGAAGTTTTTGGTGGGCTAGCTAACTACATTCGAGCCGTCCAAGACACCGACTTCCTCAACGGCTTGAAGAACATGTTTGTCTTTGGCGTGGTGCAGGTGCCGATAATGTTGGGCTTAGCCATCTTATTGGCATTGCTATTACATCAATCCCGAGGCTTTTTCATGAAGATATGCCGCACGGCTTTCTTCATGCCGTACGGAATCCCGACAGCGATCGGCGCATTAGTCTGGGGTTATCTGTACTCAGCGAATCTGTCGCCTTTTAACCAGATCCTCCAAGCGCTTCATCAAGGTAAAATCGAATTCATGGCGCCAGCCGTAGTGCTCTTCTCGATTGCGAACATCGTGACCTGGACCTGGACCGGTTACAACATGATCACGCTGTTTGCGGCTCTGCAGAATATCCCCGGAGATCTGTACGAAGCGGCTCGGGTTGATGGAGCCAAGACCTGGGACATCGTGCGGCGTATCCAAGTCCCGCTGCTGTGGCCCACGCTGAAGGTGCTCTTCATTTTCTCGGTAATTGGGACATCGCAATTATTCACGGAAGCTTTCGTCCTGCGGCCGCTGGGCTATCTGGCGGATAACATCACGCCGAATCTGTATCTGTATTTAACCGCAGCTCGCGACGCTAACTATTCGTACGCGGGCGCGTTGGCCATCCTGCTGGCAATACTAGTTTTCGCTATCAGCGGGCCATTTATCCGGCGAATCGCTTCCCGTTAACCCGCCTAGCTGCCTATGTCCTCCGAATCTGCTTCCGCAACGAATTCATCCACGAGCGCGGGAAAGCCGTTGCGGAGTTCCAGCCAAGAGATTTCACCGGTCGCTTCCGCACCTAAACGAAGGGTTTCGCCGGCGGCGGTGGGACGACAAATCGTTCTGGCCATCTTTTTGATTTATTGCTTGTTACCGGCAGCCTGGATCATCACTGCAATGACCAAGGATAACGGCCAAATCTTTTCTACCTTCGGGTGGTGGTTTGCTTACCCGTTTCATTTTCTGGAGAACTTATCGGGATTGATTACCTACCAAGACGGGATTTTCGTACGATGGTTTGGCAACTCGTTGCTTTACGCCGCCTCCATATCGCTTGGCAGCACCATGATCTGTGCTTTTGGAGGGTACGCCTTTTCCAAGTACGACTTTCCGGGCAAGCAGTTCCTTTTTAATTTTATCCTGGCGACCATCATGGTTCCTTCGACAGCGTTAGTGCTGCCGTTGTTCCTGATGCTGAACAAGATCGGGTTGGTGAACAACATGCTGGGAGTGATCCTGCCTAGCTTGGTTAATCCGTTTGGTCTTTACCTGATGAAGGTGTTTTGGGATTCGTCACTTCCCAACGAACTAATCGAAGCCTCGCGCTTAGAGGGAGCGAGTGAACTCAAAATTTTCTGGCGGATCGGTATGCCGCTTATGCAAACCGGTCTGGTAACGGTGGCTCTGTTAGCGTTCGTCGGCGCCTGGAACAATTTCTTTCTTCCGTTGATCGTGTTAAGCGAACAAAAGCTCTATCCGCTGACCCTCGGGCTCAACGTCTGGAATAGTGTGAGCTACAGCGCCGGCGGTAAACCGGTTTTCAACTTAATTGCCATCGGTTCGTTAGTTAGTGTCTTACCACTGCTAGTCGCGTTTGTGGCGTTAGGCAAATACTGGCGCGGCGGTTTAACCGCAGGAGCTACGAAAGGGTAGGGACGGAAACGGAGTGTCGGAGTAATGGAGTAATGGAGTAATGGAATTCGCGGAACGAATGCGGAGATGGTGGTGCTCGCGAGGGCCTTCCACGAAGGGGTTTATCGCCGTAACAACCCATCATTTCAGTACTCCAATACTCCATCACTCCCGTACTCCACCGCTCCCCCTCCGATGTACGACCTCTGTGACGGCATCTTTACTGGAACTTGAACTATGACTAAAAGCTACTCTTACAACTCCTTTCTCTACGGTGTCGTTTACTATCCGGAACAATGGCCGGAAGAACGCTGGGAATCCGATCTGTCACGCATCGGGGAGACGGGCATGAATGTGGTTCGGATGGGCGAAGGTGCGTGGAGTGTCTGGGAGCCGGAGGAAGGTCGCCACGACTTTGCGATGTTCGATCGGGCGCTCGCGCTTTGCCAGAAACATGGTCTCAAGGCGATCATGGGGACCCCGACGTATACGCCGCCGGCTTGGTTAACCGAGCGTTACCCGGAAGTGTTGCGATGTGGCTTTGATGGGACTCGTTTGACCCACGGTTCTCGGCGGCACTACAACTATACATCGCCGGTGTATCGAGCCAAGTCAGAGGCGATCACGGAAGCATTAGCCCGGCATTACCGTTATCATCCGGCGGTAATCGGCTGGCAGATCGATAACGAGCTGAATTGTCACCTGGACACCAGTTTTGCAGAGAGCGATCACGAGGCTTTCCGGACCTGGTGCCGCGAACGCTACCAGACCCTTGATGCGTTAAATCAGGCTTGGGGGACAGCGTTCTGGTCCCAAACTTACACTGACTGGGGCCAGGTTTGGCTGCCGCGGCCAACGGTGACCTATCAAAACCCAAATCTACTTTTGGATTTTTACCGGTTCACGTCTGACATCACGATTCGTTTCGGGGCTAAGCAGTATCAGATCATCAAATCCATCGCCCCGCATCAGTTCGTTACCCACAACGCTTTCCAGACCATGACCAACGTCGACCTGCCGGCGTTCGTTCGGGATGCGGTCGATTTTGTTTCTTATGATTCTTATCCGGAGTTCAAAGTGTGCGACCTCAATTTGCCTGCCGATTTTCGGGATCGAGCCGAGTCGAGGCTGTTGTCGCGAATGCGCGGGGTTTCTACGAAATTCATGGTGCTAGAACAACAGTCGGGTCCCAGCGGTCAGATTGGCGGGATTTTGAACGGAAATCCTGATTATCTGCATCCTACGCCTAAACCTGGACAGATGCGTCTTTGGTGTTGGAACTCCATTGCAAACGGTGCCGACGGACTGCTCTTTTTCCGTTGGCGTTCATTGCCGTACGGGTCAGAAGCGCATTGGAACGGACTCCTCTATCACGATGAGCGAAATACCTGGCGGTTAGAGGAAGCCAGGCGTCTAGGGGAAGAGATCAGACGAGTGGCCGCTACGCTGACGAATAGCCGATGTGTTTCCCATGCCGCTATTCTTTACGATTACGACAACGAATCGCACGCCCGCATCGAACGAGCGACCGGGAAATATCGGGATAGCAACGAATTGGCGGTTTATCAGGCGCTCACCGAGCGACATTTCTCGGTAGATGTGCGTGGGGTATCAACCATTCAGACCGGAGCGGATCTTGCCGGCTACAAAGTCGTTTTTTTCCCTCATGCTCATATCCTGACCGCGGCAGAAGTGAAACCTCTTCTGGAGTATGCGGAAGCGGGCGGAACCTTGGTATTTGGCTGTTGGAGCGCTTACCGGGATCGTAAGCATTGGTGTTACAGTGCGGATGACAGAGCTTTTTATGAAAACTTAGTTGGAGTGCGGGTCGCCGATTTTACCACGGTCACCCCGGGAGAGACTTCGACTCTGCGCTTTGAGCATGGCGGTGCTTTGGTTCCTGCGCCTGTCTTTAACGAGGTGCTTACCGCCAGCGATGTTGATGTGAGTGTACTGGCCGCCTACACGTCCGACTATTATGCCGGTCAACCTGGAGTGACCGTGCATCGCAAAGGCCAGGGCAGGATAGTCCATTTCGGGACCTTTTTTAACCCTGAGAATGCGGTTGCTCTATTGGACGCATTGGAAATCCAGGATCCGTTAGCCGCTAAGGCTGACATCCCATCCGCAATTCAGGCTACGCTACGGTCCAACGACCAAGAGGAATTCTGTTTTCTACTGAATTTCACGAAAACGAACCAACCAGTCATGTTCAAACAACCAGTTTTTGATTTGCTGGAAGAGCAAAAGGTGAACGGACGGATCGAAATTCCGCCGTATGGAGTGCGTTTTGTGAGATGGTAGCAGGCGCCGCCCGGTGGGGCGAAAATCTCGGCGCGCCGTGGATGTGCCACCTGACTGCGCGTCTGAATCTCTGATAACGACGACACGGCGGGCGATGCAGACCGCACGCACGGCTCAAATCCGGCGCGGTGACAACGTGAAGGTGGCAGCCGTAATTCGCGCTGAGATTTTCGCCCCACCGAGCTCAATTTGCAATCCTCGGTGCGTGGTCGTTTCTTTACTCAACTTTTCAAATTTTATCTATGAGCATCGACAGTTCTTGGAGTCTTAACGGCAAATTCGCGGTGGTTACCGGAGGTTCGAAAGGGATTGGTCTGGCGACGGTCTCAGAGCTTTTGCAACGTGGCGCCTCAGTGCTTTCTGTAGCTCGCGAGAACGAAACCTTGGTGGCTTCAGTTCGAGATTGGCAGAAACAAGGGTTACCAGTTAGCACGGTTGCGGCCGATGTAAGCACAGAGGAAGGCCGCTCCAAGGTGCTGGCGGCGGCGAACGATCAGTATCGCCAAGTTGACATTCTGGTTTCCAACGTAGGTACCAACATTCGAAAAGGTATCGAGGGGTACTCTACAGACGAAATTGTACATATTTTCAATACGAACGTAATTGCCTCGATCGAGCTGGTTCGGAGTGCCCTGCCGCTACTCAAAGCAGGTAGCGATAGCTCAGTGATTTTTGTCGGATCCATAGCTGGGCTTAACACGGTCCGCACCGGGATCCCCTACGGTGCTTCCAAAGCAGCGCTCACCCAGGTTACCCGCGGCCTGGCTGTGGAGTGGGCCAAAGAAAATATCCGGGTAAACCTGGTTGCGCCCGGGTTTATTCAAACCCCCTTAACGGAGAACCTTTTGCGGAACGAAGAGTTTATGTCGTATGCGAAAAGCCGGATCCCGATGCAGCGCGTAGGCCGGGCCGAAGAAGTTGCCAATATGATCGCTTTTCTGGCCTTGCCGGCCGCCAGCTACGTGACCGGCCAAGTGTTCATAGTCGATGGCGGCGTCTCCTCGAATTTGATTTAGCGGTCATTTGTCATTGATGATTCCGCTTCCACCCGAATGGTCGGACTCACTTCAATCGGGAAATTCACGGAGTTAGCGATGAAGCACAGAGCATGAGCGCGTTCATGTAACTCATGAGCCAGCTTTAATCCGGCCTCGGAAGTAATCACTATCTCCGGATGCAACACTACTTTAGTAAATCTGCCGCCCCCCTCAGAGGAAGTTTCCATCTCGCCTTCAGCGGCATCGGAGTAGTGGGTGCAGACGATCTTCTTATCCGCACAAAGGTGAAGATACCAGAGCATGTGGCAGGCTGACAAAGAAGCTAACAGAAGATCTTCCGGGTTATGACGCGTGGGGTCTCCGCGATATTTTGGATCGGACGACCCTAGTAGTACCGGCTTTTCGGGAATTCGTACCTCGTAAGAACGGTCGTAGTCGCGATAACTTGCCGTTCCTTTGCCGGTGTTACCGGTCCAGACCGTGGTCGATAAATAATGATGGGAGGGCATGGGGGAATTACAATGACAAATGACAGATCACAAATGACAAATTGGAATGGCAGGGTTCGGCTGCCATTGCCCAAACTGGTGGGGCGAAAACCCGACTTCGTCCCGCGGACGCGGGATCGCGGCCAACCCCAAAGGCGTAATACGGCACAGAACAGGGCCGCGCCAAAGCGGAGCGGCGGCGGGTCTCGGCGCGCCAAAGACGATTTCTGCCGAAGATTCACCGCGCCGAGATTTTCGCCCTACCGACCTACCAGAAAAGGATTACTATAATGGGTTTAACCAGCCAATCTGGAACTGCTCGGCTGGTAACCAGCAGTCCGACCTATGTCTCACTCGGTGGAATCACATCTACGGCTCGATATTGTGGAGTACGATGAATTGATCCGTCGATTCATTCCCGGTTATGACGAAATGCTGAATGAACTGGCCGACTATTTGGCCTTCCATCTGGTGGAACGAGAGCGGCCTCTAGTACTGGATCTTGGGACGGGAACCGGGTCCTTAGCGGCGCTAGTCCTGAAACGGATCCCTAAAGCCAGCGTCATCGGGATCGATACCGATCCGGCGATGATCGTGGAAGCCCGGAAGCGACTCGCTGATTTGCTACCCAGGGTTACGCATCTGCTGGGCGATTTTTTCGGTCCGTTACCTCACGGCTCTGACGCCTGCATGGCCTCCTTGGCGTTGCATCACGTCAGGGAGCCAATCGAAAAACGGCGCCTGTACCGCAAAATCCTCGGCGCCCTGGGACCCCACGGCATTTTCGTGAACGCAGACGCGATGTTTGCCGAAAACAGTCCGCTGGAATCGTGGATGCGGTCGGCCTGGTCGAGACATCTGGTGGCATGCGGCTTTTCCGAGGCCGAGGTGGAATCGCATTTTCAGCAATGGTCAACTGAAGATCGCTACTTCGACGTGCGCTCCGAGTTGCATCTTTTGCACGAGGCGGGTTTTTCGAACCTGGAAGTGATCTGGCGTCGAGGCCCCATGGCGGTCGTCGCCGGGCATAAGGCGTGAGAGGGGGCGACGGGGCGATACGGCGACGCGGCGATACGGCGAGACGGCGATACGGCGAGACGGCCATACGGCGAGACGGCGACGCAGCGATACGGCGAGACGGCGAGACGGCGAATGCCACGAAGTGGCATAACAGAATAGCCCAGGGCTTTAGCCCTGGGTTAATGCCCGAAGAAAGACCGCCCTGAAAGGGCGACCGAATAGGATTCGATCTGCCGTTGCGTTCGAATCGAATCCAGGATCGGCGGTCGCGACATAAAACCAGGGAACGAATAACGGTTCGGTCGCCCTTTCAGGGCGATCTTCTTCTTACGCCAACCCAGGGCTTCATAGAAGCCCTGGGCTATTCTGTTATGCCACTTCGTGGCATTCGCCGAGTCGCCGAGTCGCCGAGTCGCCGAGTCGCCGACACGCCGACACGCCGACACGCCGACACGCCGACACGCCGACACGCCGACACGCCGACACGCCGACACGCCCTCCCGTAAATCATTTGTCAAGGGTCAAGTCGGTTATGGACGTGATTCTTCCTTGCCCTCATCAACTTGGATTTGTTAGAACCGAGACTCTCGTAATGATAAAGGTTCTGGAACCCCGACTTCTCGGAGCAGAAGCGGAATTGATAGAGGAAGGGATCTCGCAGCGAAGAGACCGTGGCTTGGCGTCGCTCCGGTTTCGACAGGTCGCCCCTCCGACTGACGAAACATTCATTAGCCGCTTAGCCCTCCGGCGGCTGCAAACGCATCTATTATCTGACCACTTCCTCGGGACAGTAATGGACGCCGCCAGAAGTCCTAACGGCGATAAATGGGCGGCCTCCACCCGGCAACGGATCTTTCGGCAAAGTGTCGACGGTCTCCGGCGAGATCTCCAAGAACTCGTGGTTGAGACGGTAACCGACGAAAGACATGATCTTTCGATCTTCCAGGTCGAAGGATCCAGATTGTGGGCCGGGAAAGAGCGCTATCCTTCATTACGCGCCTATGCCACCGATCGGTTGGCACAGAAAACATTCGCTCAAGCTAGCTCCGGTCGGGATATTCCAGACCTTTTCGAGCGCGCAATGCTTGGCGCTGCCGAGGAGCTATTCGACGAAAGCCGTTTGCCAAAGGTAACTCGGCGAAGCTGGGACGAAACGTATTGGTGGTCAGACTCCATCCACTGGCCGGCACTCGGTTCGCTTCTTCGGCTTTGTCTTTATCGAAACATCGACCTGCATTTTCGGGCGCAGTTGGTGATTGTGGATCTGAACGCGGCTGCTCTGACCAGGCTATCGAACAATTGGAAAGCGATCCTTTGCACGAAGGCAGTGTGGGGCGCAATTGACCACGTTGCTCGCACCCTGGCGATGCCGTATTTTCACATGGCCATCTCGGTGGAGCCCAGCGGTGAGATGCGCAGTTTTGCCGCGGATATCGTGGAGTTGCGTGACCAGAATTCCAGCGTCCAAGATTATCTAGTTTGCCTCCCCACTGGTCACCCACAAGCCGAATCTCTCGCCGCAGCGGTCTTGCTTCGTTCCGACGCCGTCGATGTGGTATCCAGTTTACCTCAATTAATCGAACGCTTACCCAGCGAATTGTCGATGGTCGGAGATTAATGGTGATTGAGGGCGGCGTAGCCGCAACCAAATCGTCCTCGTCCTTCGTCGTCGTCCTCCCGACTTCGCCCCGTCGTTCGAAACTTCCGACGCCGCCCCGTCGTTCGAAACTCCGGGAGGCTATGTCGGACAAGCCGGGAGGCTACGTCGGGCAGGACTTCGGCGAGCTCAGTCGAGCCGCTGTCCTCGAAGGTGAGTTGTTTCCAGCGTTCGCGAACTTCCAGAAATCCGATCGGCACAGCGAGTAGCAGCCAATCCTGGGCGCGCCAAGTCGAGGACGACGACGAGAACGACAAAGACGGTGCGACTATACCCGGAGGAACGCTACACCTTGCCCGAGTTTGATGTCGGGCGCGGCTCCGAGGCATTTCGTCCACTCTTGGTCCACTGCCGTCCACTTCGTCCACTCAAAACGCCTTAACGCCGAGAACCTAACGGAAGCTGCCAAACAGCTGCTCCCCTGGTTGTATCGCGTAGCAATATTTCCCTGTTGATTTTTGTTACCCGCGGCATAGCCTCGCGATGGTTCCCCGCATCGTTGACGCTTTCGCCCAGTGGATTTGAGGGCTAGTGCTGATTCGGGCAGGAGCATTTGCGCCCATCGGACCGAAACTTTGAAGTTACCCCACCATGGATCTACAACTGAGAGATAAAGTGGCCGTCATCACCGGCGGCAGTGTTGGTATTGGTTTAGCAGTCGCTGAAGGGTTAGCAGCAGAAGGAGTTAATCTCGTGTTAGTGGCGCGGCAGGCCGACCGAGTTAAAGCCGAAGCAGCCCGGGTCGCAGATAAATTCAAGGTGCGTGCAGTTGGAGTTGCCGCGGATGTCGCCACCGTTGCCGGCGTCGAATCAGTGGTCAAGACGGCGGAAACAGATTTCGGCGGCGCTGATATTTTAATCAATAACGCCGGCACCGGCAGTAACGAAACCATCATGGAGGCTTCGGACGAAAAGTGGGAGCAGTATTGGAACCTACACGTGATGGCGGCAGTCCGACTGGCCCGTGGTTTAGTCCCTTTTATGCGGAAACGCGGCGGTGGCGTGATTTTGCACAATGGGTCTGTCTGCACCGTCCAACCACTTTCGTACGAGCCGATCTACAATACCACCAAGGCTGCGTTATTGATGTTTTCAAAGAATCTGGCGAACGAGCTCATCAAGGACAATATCCGCGTCAACACGATCAACCCCGGTTTGGTTCTGACCCCGGATTGGATTAAAACTGCGAAGCAGCTTACCGCGGACAAAGGAGGCGATTGGCAGGCGCACCTGGATTCAGTTGCTCGCGAATGGGCTCCGATTGATCGCTTTGCTACCCCGGAAGAAGTGGCTAATTTCTTCGTCTTCATGTGTTCACCGCGGGCGAGTTATTCGGTAGGCTCCGCCTATTTTGTGGATGGCGGAATGCTCAAGGTGGTAGCTTGAGTGGGAGGAACTGAACGCAGTGAGGTGGCGCCGGTAGGGCGAAAATCCATCCCGAAGGGATGACAGGACTCAGCCTGGGGTTTTAACCCCAGGATAGTTCAAATTCCGAAGCCGCCCTCACAAGGCGCTTAGCGTTCGTGCTCGTGCTCGAACGTTGTTGCTTGCTGAAAAGGCGTGTCAACCCAATTAGAAGCGCCAAGTCCGAATTGCACCCCGCGTCCGCGGGGTTGGAGGTGCTGAAGGGGGGCGTCGGACAATTCGTTCCGGTGTTTTCGTTGGCCTTTAGGTAGCACCGCATCTGCTCTGCCGCCCTGACAGGGCGGCCCGTATCTTTTATCGACACCCGGGGTTAAAACCCCGGGCTCAGTCCTGTTATCCCTTCGGGATAGATTTTCGCCCTACCGTTCAGCTTCGCCTCACTACAGCTTTCCGCGGAGTAACCAGTGCAGGAGCTAGGAGGTCGGCCACATTTGGTGGGGCGAGGCTCCCGAATGGCCAGATTGGTGTAGCGAAGTGTTTACTGATCCTCCTTCACTTGCGCAATTAGTCCATTAACCGCGGCGAGCCGTGTCTATCGTGGGCCACGGCTCGGCGCGTCGATTGGCCTTGCTCATCAGATCGTTGGTGTTTTTGCGGTTTGCCGTTGGTTGAATCGTTTGGCTATTCGGGAGCCTCGCCCCACCAAATATGGGCCCACGCCCCTCCTAGCTCCTATACTGATTGCTGACCTATTGCTTACTGATCACTTTTGCCAGCTTCTCCGCCGAAAAGACAGGCGGAGAACAGGTGCGGTCGGTACAGACGAAGGCGGCAGCATTTTCCAGGACCGGATATTCAACGTCGCTGTTTGGTAGGGCGCCTTCTTGGCTGTCCCACCACTCCACTCGCTTATACGGGGAGGGCTGTTTCAGAGCGGCGTGAAATAGAGAAGAAGCCATGGCGTCAGATTTCGGGCCGACGACGGTGATATGAATAGGAGACGTCGTTAGTTCACGATTGGCTAAAAGAACGCCGGCCACGAGAAATCCGCGCTCGTCGATGACGGTTTGAATGCTGAGAAATTGCATCGCGTGTTCAGCCATTTTCTCATAGGCGGCTTTCCCGCTGTATTTCTGCAGCAAGTTAGCGAATCGGGCCAGGTCGGCGTTTTCATCCACTTGAGGCTTAGATTTTAAGGCGCCGATAGACGGAGAAGTTAAATAGCCGACTTCGCCCTTAAACCGGTTATCGATATAGTCCGCGGCGGTTTCCGCCCGCTCAAGCCACGCTCGGTTCGAGGTTACCAGATAAAGATTGAGAAAGGCGCGACCCATATACAATGTGTCCGCCAGGTAGGGTCCGCCTTTGTCAATCTCGTCATGCCGGTAACCGCCATCCGGCATTCCTCGGTGAGCGATGATCCATTCTGCCGCCCGGATAGCATCGGCCAGTAGGTGCTGATCGTCGGAAACCGCGCTAAGCACTGCCAGTGCATTGATGGCCCAACCGTTTTCGCGGGCGTAAACGTGTTGATCGATCCGAGGAATGCCCAACTTTCTGCGTTCGGAATCGCCAAGCTCAAAGTAGCCGGCAGAATGCTGGCCCGGAACTAGATCGGCGTCTTGACTGGCATAAAAGGCGCCCTCAGGTGACAGGAGAAAGCTTTTAAGGTAACCGGTAATCTTCTTCGCCGTGCTGAGGTAGATCGGATCATGCCACCAGGCATAGGCCTCGGAGTAGGCCCGAATGTTCTCGGCTTGTGTCTGCATGATCTTTTCAAAATGTGGATGTCGCCAATCACCGTCGGTAGAATATTGGCAGACACCTCCCCAAACGGGATCGACCAGATTGAGCTGAGCGGTTAGGGTCTCGCGGCCCATTCGGTCAAGAGCGCTGTCGCCGGCCATGCTGGCGACCAAGCAATATTCAATAATGTCCCAGTTAAGGAACTTCTGCGCCGTGCCCCAGCCTTTGTTCTTCGCATCATAGGTCTCAACCAGACGCTGCCGAAGCAGTTCGACGGTCTTCTCGCTAAGGAAAGCTTGATCGGTTGGAGACAGTGGTATTTCAGGCAGTATCGAAGGACCCGGCGACGGATCGTCGATGATTGCCTGTAATATCGACGCCATCGGTTTTGGAGGAATGTAGCCTCGGCGTTTAACAATTTCGCTTCCGTCCGAGTTAAACACAATCGTCGCTGGCCAGCCATAATCCTCATAGCGGTTAGCCAAATCCGGCCGAGAATCTGCGTCGACTCTGACCGGTAAGTAACGCGAATGAATCAGCTTGATTACATTAGGGTCTGCGTAGGTGACCTCATCCATTACGTGGCACCAATGGCACCAGCCGGTTCCAAGATCGAGCAACACAAAGCGTCCTTGTTGGGCGGCCTGGCTAAAGACTGAATCGGACCACGGTTGCCATTGAATCTGTTCGGCGCCCATTGGGTTCAGACATAAGAAAGGCGCCAGGGATAGGAGAAACAACTTCATATAGCCACGTTATTTATGGGACAGGACACCAGGTTCCCGCTAGATAATTGGAACAATCTGAGGTTAGATGCTTTTCGCCGCCTCTTTATTTCGAAATCTAGGGCCTGCCTCTATGGTTTGTATTGAAGCGATATTTGTGGGTGAACCTCAGAGTATCACGGACGAAAAAGGGACCTGGTTCTCTGCAATCTATCGTACGCCGGTAAATGGACCCATCGAGCTGCGGGAAGGGGGTTTGTTGGGCGATCGAGTGGCGGATACAAAAAATCATGGCCGTCCCGGTCAGGCCGTCTGCGTCCATCCGATTAAGCACTACGACTTTTGGAACGAGAGCTATGATTTGAAAGGGGCCCAGCGCCTGCTCCCTGGCAGCGTCGGTGAGAACTGGACCATTAGCGGAGGGGACGAAGAAACCATCTTCTGTGGTGACGTTTATCGGGTGGGAACCGCCATCGTTCAGGTCTCTGGTCCGCGTGGACCTTGTTCAAAGCAGGAGCGCAAGCTCCGTTTGGACGGCTTCCTGAAGCGGACGATCGGTTCTTTGCGTACCGGCCTTTACCTCAGGGTTTTGCACCCCGGAATAGTCAGTGCCGGTCAGCGCTGGGAGTTGGAGGACCGGCCGAAAGATGCGGTCTCGGTGTTTCTGGTGAACCAGGCAGCGTACCGCGAAGTAAATCGCGAGCTGATAAGAAGCATTGTTGCCGCTGAAGGGGTGGTGGAGGCCTGGAAGGATATGCTAGTCGCTCGGCTCAACGGGAAATAAGGGCGGGATGTCAGAGTAAACCACGGCGCACTTGGTTTTCTCCGCTGGAAAGAACTCGGTGAGCGTTGCCCGATAGATGTACTAACCCAGCGTAAGCCAAGCGTATCATTCAATCGAATCATTCAGTTGATTTAATCATTTGATTAATTATCCTGTTCCCGTGAGCAAGTCTCTCTCCAGCCCACCCGATCTCGGAGCTCGCGCCCGCCTCTTAGATGCCGCCGCCGAGATCTTCGGCACCTATAACCTCGAAGGTGCTACCACCCGGCAACTGGCCGAACGTGCCGGTGTTAACCAAGCTGCTATCCCGTACTATTTCGGCGGCAAGGAAGGACTCTATCACGCCACGGTCGAACACTTCTTCTCTGTGCACGCACCGACCATCCAAAGCGTGGTGATGGAAATAGAAGCGCGCTTGGCCGCGGGTTCCATCGACCGGACGGAGGCACTGAATCTCCTGAAAAAGTTATTGGAACAGATGCTCGAAATCCTGCTGCGGCAACAAACGAACCGATCGTTTGGCCGGATCATTATCCGTGAACAAATGCAGCCGACGAAGGCGTTCGACCTGATTTACGATCGAGTTATCCGCCATGTTCACGAAGCGATCTCGGCCTTGCTAGCCATCTTGTTAGATCGGAAGCCGGATGACCGCACGGTGATCCTGCGTGCTCAAATGATCGTTGGGCAAATCCTGGTTTTTCTTTCCGGCCGGGAAACGATTCGGCGCAGGCTCAACTTGGTCGGTTACAGCGAACAGGAATACGCAGAAATCAAAGCGGCCCTGCACGAACAACTCGATCTGCTGCAACCAAAACGGGGAGGTAAAAAATGAGGAAACGACTAGTGATCATTCTAGGAGTCGTTGCGATACTGGCCATCGCTTCCTGGTTTGTCTACCGACAGTTTGCCGCTGCTCCGGGACCCATTCTGACTCTGCAGGGAAATATCGATATTCGGCAGGCGAATGTCGGGTTCCGGGTAACGGGGCGAGTTAAGGAGATGAAACTCGAGGAAGGGGATGTGGTGCATGCGGGCGACCTGATCGCTCAGCTTGATGATGTGCCTTATCAGGATCAGGCGAACTTAGCTCAAGCTCAGGTTGCGCAAGCGCAGGCCGCCTATTCCAAAATGGTGAATGGATATCGGCCGGAAGAAATCGAGCAGGCCCGCGCCCAGTTGGCCCAGGCAAAGGCTAACTACGAGAATGCGCTGAGGAATTTCGGGCGGCAAGATGCATTGCAACAGGGCCATGTCATTTCGAAGTCTGACTACGATAGTGCCCTGGCCTCCCGCGATTCATTAAAGGGTCAGGTCGACCTGGCGCAAGCCAATCTGGATCTAGAATTAGCCGGCAACCGGGTAGAAGATATCGACAATGCGAAGGCGCAGCTAGATAACGCCAAGGCCAATCTGGCCATGGCGCAGCAGAACTTAACCGATTGTCAGCTTTTGGCGCCGGTCGATGGTGTCATCATAACTCGCGCGGTAGAGCCGGGTACGATCGTCGCCACGAGTTCGGTTATCTATTCCATTTGCCAGAACGAGCCGGTCTGGGTTCGTACCTATGTCGATGAACGTGATCTGGGCCGGATCTATCCCGGAATGAAAGCGCTGGTATACAACGATACCAATCCCAATCGCCCGTATGTTGGCCAAATCGGTTTTATTTCACCGGTGGCGGAATTTACCCCGAAGAACGTCGAGACTCGGGAACTGCGAACCGATCTCGTCTATCGTCTTCGCGTAGTCATTTCGAAACCGGAACGTTATCTTCGGCAAGGAATGCCCGTAACTCTGCGGATGGTTGATGAACACCATGAGTCAGAGCAGCAGGACTAACGCTGGGAGCGCCGGGAGCGCCGGCTTGTCCGATGTAGCTTCTGGAGTTTCAGACGACAGAGCGAAGTCGGAGAACGGTGGGAGAAACGGCCCGTTAGTCGAAATTAGCGAGCTGGTTAAATCTTTCCGGGACGATGCGCCGCCGGCTTTAGATCACTTGGATACCCGAGTCCCGGCAGGTGCGATCACCGGTTTAGCCGGACCGGATGGCGCGGGAAAGACCACGCTGATGAGATTGTTAGCCGGTCTATTGTTACCGACCTCTGGAACTATCCGAGTCTTCGGTTTTGATCCTACCACCGAGCCGGAAGAAATCAGAGCTCGGATTGGCTATATGCCGCAACGGTTCGGTCTTTATGAAGATCTGAGTGTTATCGAGAACCTTCGTCTTTATGCGGAGCTGCGGGGAGTGGTAGGCGAAGAACGAGAAGCGAGTTTTGAGCGGCTGCTTACTTTCACGGATCTCAACCGTTTTCAACGCCGGAAAGCGGGCGCTTTGTCAGGAGGGATGAAACAGAAGCTGGGTCTAGCCTGTGCGTTGGTGAGCAAACCGGACCTCCTATTGCTGGATGAACCGAGTGTGGGAGTGGACCCGATTTCTCGGCATGATCTATGGAAAATGGTGCAAGGTTTAGTAGCGGATGGTATCGGCGTAGTGTGGAGCACGGCCTACCTGGATGAAGTCGAGCTCTGCGATGCAGTCATCCTTCTTCATGAAGGGAAGAAAATCTTTGACGGACCACCGAGTGAACTGACCGACCGGGTACGCTCCCGAACCTTCCAGCTCCGAGTATCGCAAAATCGACGGAAGGTCTTAGCCGAAGCTTTGCAGTTGTCGGAAGTGGTAGATGGCGTGGTTCAGGGCGAAAACATCCGGCTCGTCTTAAAGGAAGGGAGTTCACAGAACGCGATCGCACGTTTTGCCGATGATAGACAGTTACGATCGGTAACTCCGCGTTTTGAAGATGCGTTTGTCGATACTCTCGGTGGTTTACCGAAAGAAGAATCGTTAGTGGCCGGCACGATGCCACACCGTCAACATGATGGAGGCTCGGTTATTGACGCGAATGGTTTAACCAAGCGTTTCGGCAACTTTGTTGCTACCGACCAGGTTACTTTTTCGGTAAAGCGTAGCGAAATCTTTGGTCTGCTCGGACCGAACGGCGCCGGGAAATCCACGACGTTCAAAATGTTATGTGGGCTCCTCAAGCCGTCTGCCGGAACCGCCCGGGTGGCAGGAATTGATCTCCGGAAATCCGGTAGCGCCGCGCGGAACCGAATCGGTTATATGGCCCAGAAGTTCTCTTTGTATGGTGATCTGAGCGTGCAACAGAACCTCGATTTCTTCTCTGGGGTCTACGGATTACAAGGCGAACGCCGGAATTCTGCGAGGGAGCGTATGATCCACGCATTTGGTCTAGAGCCCTATTTGACTAGCGCCTCAGGACAGTTGCCACTCGGTTTCAAACAGCGCCTGGCGATGGCTTGCGCCTTGATGCATGAACCGGATGTACTTTTCCTGGATGAACCGACCTCCGGCGTAGATCCGATTACCCGCCGGCAGTTTTGGCTGCATATCAACGGCTTGGTAGAAAAAGGGGTGACTGTCATGGTGACGACCCATTTCATGGATGAAGCCGAGTATTGCGACCGGATCGGCTTAGTCTACCGCGGGAAACTGATCGCCCTCGATACACCGGAGGCTCTGAAACGCAGCCTACAGTCCGCAGACCTTCCCGATCCGACTATGGAAGAGACTTTCATTCAGACGATCAAACGTTTCGATACGGCCAATGGGCACGAAGGTAAGACAGACAACCGCAGATAGACGCAGATAAAAGACTAACCGCGAATGGACACGAATAGACGCGAATGGAAGCCAAAATCTCGCCACGGAGACACAAACGCCACGGAGCAGGAACGCTTGGCCAAGGTTCGCGTGGTCTCTGTATCCCTGTGGCAGATTGGATTGTCTGTAATTCGTGTCTATTCGTGTCCATTCGCGGTTAGTCTTTCATCTTTCTGCGTTCATCTGCGGTTGTTTTTGTGTTGTTCGGCGAGAGTTGAGTACTCTGGAGGTGTCCCGTGAAGCGAAATCGGCGGATCAGTTTGCGTCGGCTGGGAGCTTTGGTGCGGAAGGAACTCATTCAGATAGTGAACGATCCGAGCAGCATTTTGATCGCTTTTATTCTACCGGTGATGTTGCTGTTTCTTTTCGGGTATGCGGTTTCGTTGGATTCGACGCGGGTGCGCGTGGGGGTAGCGCTGGAAGAACGGACCGCGGAGTCGGAGAATTTGCTGACCAGCTTACGCAATTCGAAGTATCTGGAGGTTACTGCTAGTTTCGATCGCGGCTTCCTGGAAAAAGAAATGGTAGCCGGAAGATTGCGCGCTCTCTTAGTGGTCCCGATCGATTTCTCCCGACGGATGCATTCCCCCGAGAACACAGCGCCTTTGCAGATCATCGGGGACGGGAGCGAGCCTAACACCGCGGCTTTTGCCGAGGCTTACCTGGAAACGGTTGTTTCCTTGTGGCTGCAACAACGAGGTCTCGAGACCGGAGCGCAAATGAATACCATGATCGACGTAGAGACCCGGAACTGGTTTAACCCGTCGCTAGAAAGCAAGAACTATCTGGTCCCAGGGTCGATCGCGATCATTATGACAATGATCGGCACCCTGTTAACTGCGTTGGTAGTGGCTCGGGAATGGGAACGCGGGACCATGGAAGCCATGATGGCAACGCCGGTGGCGATTCAAGAATTAGTCTTGGGCAAGCTGATTCCCTACTTCTTGCTTGGGTTGGGATCGATGCTTTTCTGCACGGTAGTAGCGGTATTTGTTTTTCACACTCCGTTGCGCGGATCGGTCGTCTCGCTGTTCTTGGTCACCTCCTTGTTCCTAGCCTGCGGCTTGGGTCTGGGTCTTTGGATATCGACGCTTTCCAAAAGCCAGTTTGTAGCCGGCCAATTCGCGATCATCCTCGGATTTTTGCCCGGTTTTCAGCTCTCCGGCTTCCTATTCGAAATTTCGAGTATGCCAAAGATCATCCAATTTCTTACTATGCTGTTTCCCGCCCGTTATTTCGTGCAGGCGCTGCAGACGATCTTTCTCGCTGGCGACGTCTGGAGAATTGTTTTGTTTAACTCCCTGGTCTTAGCCGCCTTCGCCACCCTGTTTTTCATACTGACGGCGCGAGTTACCCATAAACGCCTGGCGTGACTAAACTGCCCAACCGCAGATGAACGCAGATTAGAGACAAAACCGCGAATGAACGCGAATGGACACGAATGAAAGCCAGGTTTCAACCACAGAGACCCAGGGGCCACGGAGTAGGACTTTCAAGGAAGGTTAGCGAAGTCTCGGCGTACTCTATGTCTCTTGTTATGAATTGGATCGTAATTCGTGTCCATTCGTGTCTATTCGCGGTTTGTCTTTATCTGCGTTCATCTGCGGTTGAATTTTTTGTAGCGTTTGGCAGGGGGTAGATATGTGGCTGAGAATTGTTACCCTGATTAGAAAGGAAGTATTGGCGGTTTTGCGTGATCCGCGGAATCGGATGGCGCTGGTTTTGCCGCCGATCTTGCAGCTCTTTTTGTTTTCATTCACCGGCACGCTGGAGGTCAAGCATGTGGCGCTTGGTATTTGGAACCAGGACTATGGGCAAGTGTCCCATGAATTGATTCAACGGCTTTGCGCTTCTCCCAATTTTGGGCACGTAGAATTTGCGCATTCGCGCCAGGAACTGCAGCAAATGATCGATGATCAGCGGGTGATGTTAACGATTACCTTTTTGCCGGATTTTTCTCGCAGAGTTTCCGATGGGCAGGTGGCGCCATTGCAGATGATTGCGGATGGCCGGAAGTCGAATTCGGCCCAGATTGCGCAAGGGTATGTTAGCCAGGTTGTAAACCAGTTTGTCAGCGAACAAGTGACGACCAGCAACGCCCCCGTTGTACAGGTGGTGGAACGCACCTGGTTCAATCCGAACCTGGATTATATTTGGTTTACCCTGCCTTCGCTGGCGGTAATGATCACTCTGCAAATTTGTCTTAACGTGACGGCGATGTCGGTGGCGCGGGAGAGAGAGATGGGGACATTCGAACAGTTGTTGGTGTCGCCGATGCAACCGCTGGAGATCATCGCTGGCAAAAGTATTCCAGCCCTGATCCTGGCGTTGATGGAAGTAACGGTTTTTATTCTGATCACGGTATTTGTTTTTCGGATTCCGTTTCATGGATCGGTCCTGTTCCTTTATCTGAGCCTGACCGTGTTCATTATCGCCATGATAGGGATCGGCTTAAGTATTTCTTCTATCGCCGTGACCCAACAACAAGCGATGCTGGGAATAATGACAACGCTGCTGCCGGCGACGCTGCTTTCGGGATACGCTGCCCCGATCGAAAATATGCCCTACTGGCTGCAACCGCTCACTTATGCGAATCCACTGCGGTATATCATGGTAGTGATCAAAGGCGTGTTTCTAAAAGACATGCCTCCTTTGGAGATTCTAAATAACACCTGGCCGATGGCGATCATCGCGGTATTCACGTTGAGCTTAGCCACGTATTTGTTCAGGCGGCGTTTATCGTGAAGAGACCGTCTTTGCGTGAGATTCTATTCTTCTATTCCCGCAGCGGCCTGAGATCGGGGTCGCTCAGCGCCATCGTTTTAAAGCTTTCATCGATGGCGATTGCCTTTTGCAGATATAACCGGGCTTTATCCAAGGCGTTTAGCTGGGTATAGTAACAGGCGAGATTAAAATGGATCGTAGCGTTTCCAGGGAATTTCTGGAGTGCAGCGCCTAAGATCACCTCAGCTGCGGCCAGGTTCTGGGCGCGCCGGATCGCAAAAGCGAGTGCAATATACCAATCGGCCGCATCTGGGTCTTTCTGGATCAATCGCTCGGCTACTGCCGCTGCCTCAGACCACTTCCCCCACGATTGATAGACCTGTAACCAGGTCGCCAAAACCGGCATATCATCTCTGGTGGACTCCGGGAGCTCCTCAAGCTCTTCCACCGCCTCCTGATAAAGGCCCAATTCGGCAAACCCGCTGGCAGCCGTCACTTTTTGCCGAATCTGAAAAGCCTGCATTGTCTGCAAATGCGCCTGCATTTGCAGACAATGCAGGCTATGGCGATAGAATACTCCGTATAGGCCGGAGTATTCTACCGCTTTTTTGAGCCATTTGACGCGGAGAGGAGCCAGGAGCCAGAATTCAGGAGCCAGGAGATTCTTGGGCCTTAGTTAGCAAGGGATTAGGGGTGGCTACCGGTGCAGTTGGCTGCACTCTTAATTATGTGAACAAAGCTAACGTTGCCTACAGAGCGGGGACAGCAACTTGGTATACCTCGTGGTTCTACTCCGCTAACCACGGCCTCGCAGCGAGGCACGCTCCACGGCTGGCGCCTCCTAGCTCCTGGATTCTGGCTCCTGGCTCCTTTCCTCAGATCCAGGTGCCGGTGGGGATAACCGAGTTCTTTGGGATCACAACGACACCGTCACGGATGTAATAGTTTGGGCCGTCCTCGGTAGCGGCTTTACCATCCGGAGTGATCACCACGCCATCGCCGATTCGGGCGTTCTTATCAATAATGGCCCGGTCGATTACGGTGTTTTTGCCGATACCGAGCGGCGGTGCGTCCGGGGTCGGTTTAGGATGATCGCCTTCGTAGAAGTCTGCTCCCATGATCACTGAGTTGCGAATGGTGGCGCCGTTCTCGATCACGCTGCGCAGGCCGATTACGGCGCGTTCGATATGCGCGTCCGAGATGATACAACCTTCGGCGATGATAGCGTGTCTCAAACTCGCGGCATTGATCTTACTCGCGGGTAAGAAACGCGGATGAGTGTAAAGAGGAGCCGATCTATCAAAAAAATTGTACGGTGGAATCGTGTCCGTCAGGGCCAGATTCGCCTCGAAAAACGCGCCGATCGTTCCGATATCTTCCCAGTAGCCTTGGAAGATGTAGGCCATCACCTTCCGATTTTGTAGAGCTTCAGGTAAGATGTGTTTACCAAAATCATCCATGTCGTTATCCAGCGCGTGGATCAAGTTCTCCCGGTTAAACACATAGATGCCCATCGAACCCTCATAAAGCTCAGCATCCGGAGGCAATCCCAGGTCCTTTAACAGTGGCGACGGGATTATCAATTCATCCAGCAGCTTAGGGTCTTTCGGCTTTTCTTCGAACCGGTAGATTCGCCGGTTGGCATCGCTGTGCATGATACCAAATGCAGATGCGGCCTTTCGATCGACCGGAGTAATCCCTAATGTGATGTCAGCGCCAGTGTCGATGTGTTGGTTCAACAGATCGATGAAGTCCATCGTATAAAGTTGGTCGCCGCTCAGGATCAGGAAGTACTCAAATTCGCCTTCCAGGAAATAGCGTAGATTCTGTCGGACAGCGTCGGCTGTTCCTTGATACCAGCGGGAGCCTTCCGGCGTTTGCTGGGCGGCGAGGATCTCCACGAAGTTGTTCGAGAAATTATCGAACTTATAGCTGGCGTGGATGTGCCGGTGCAACGAAGTGCTGTTGAACTGGGTCAACACATAGATGTGCCGAAGCCCGCAGTTTAGGCAGTTGCTGATCGGGATATCCACCAAACGGTATTTGCCCCCTAAAGGGACCGCCGGTTTAGCTCGATCTTTGGTTAAGGGAAAGAGGCGGGACCCCGCACCGCCGCCCATGACGATAGCTAAAGTTTTGTTCTGAAGGGAGGATAGATCCATGGCTCCCCGTACCCTCGCCTGAAGCTCGGGTATGACAAATAACAAATAACAGGAAAGGAGTACAAGGAGTTCGGGGAGTTCGGGGAGTTCGGGGAGTTCGGGGAGTTCGGGGAGTTCGGCTAAGGGGCGATAACAAATTACAAGCTAAAACAGGCGCAAAGATGTGGCTTTATCCGCGGGTCTCGAGTTGCAGCCTCCTTGAACTCCTTGCAACTCCTCGGACTCCTTGTACTCCTGCCCGAGCTTCAGGCGAGGGCTAGGGGGGCTTGCAAGCACCCGAAATCTTTGCCAGGATGCGCTTTCTTTTATTTTATGTGCGGAATCATCGGGTACATCGGACAGGTCGAAGCCACGCCGATTCTAATGGATGGGCTAAGACGCCTTGAGTACCGAGGGTACGATTCGGCTGGGATTGCTTTGGTAGCGAACGGAGCGATGCAGATCCGCAAGTGCGCGGGCAGGATTGGCAGCCTGGCACAATTGATTCAAAAGGAACCCCCGCGAGGGTCGGTAGGACTTGGGCATACCCGGTGGGCGACCCATGGCGCGGTGACTGATGAAAACGCGCACCCCCATGTGGATCGCTCCGGAAAGCTTGCGTTGATCCACAATGGAGTGATCGAAAATTTCCAATTACTCCGAGACCAACTTGTTGGACAGAAGCACCAGTTTCGCACCGAAACCGATACCGAAGTCCTGGCACATCTGATCGGACATATTTTCGACGAGTTGCCGGGGCCGCGATCGAAAGAAGCGCTGTTGGAAGCCCTTCGCCAAGCGCTTAAACAGGTCAATGGCACCTATGGGTTGGCCCTAATCCATCTGGATGTACCGGACGTCATACTGGCGGCTCGGCGCGGAAGTCCGCTGATCCTGGGGATTGGGAAAGGCCAAAACTTTGTGGTCAGCGATGTGAGTGCGATTGTGGGCCACACTCGGGATGTTGTTTACCTCGATGACTATGACCTGGTAACGGTTGAACGGGATCACTTCGATATCGCCTCGCTGGCTGGCACGGATGCCAAGTTCCAAGTCAGCAAAGTGGAGTTTACTAGCGAGGATGCTGATCTTGGCACCTACCCGCACTATATGCTCAAGGAGATCTTTGAGCAGCCAAATGCGATTCGAGACGCCATGCGGGGACGCCTTTCCTCCGAGGATTGCACGGCCAAGCTGGGTGGTTTAAATATGTCATCCCGAGAGCTGCGCGAAGTGGAACGGATCGTGTTGACCGCGTGCGGTTCAGCATTCCACACCGCCTTGGTGGGTGAGTATTTGTTAGAAAACCTCGCGCATTTACCAACCGAGTGTGAGTTCGCCAGCGAGTTTCGCTACCGGAACATGCCGATGAACAAAGACACTTTAGTCTTTGCCATCAGCCAGAGCGGCGAGACGATCGATACCTTAGCTGCGCTGCGAGAGAGCAAACGGAAGGGCCATCGCACGCTTGGGATCTGTAATAACGTGGGCAGCACTATCGCCCGAGAAAGCGACGGCGGCGTGTATATGCACGCCGGCCCGGAGATTGGCGTTGCTGCGACCAAGTCGTTTACTTCCCAGATCACCTGTTTGACTCTTTTGGCGCTTTTGTTAGGCCGAATCCGGCATTTATCGAGCGCCCAAGGCATCGAAGCGATTCAGGCGCTGGAAAGTTTGCCGGACAAAGTCCGGCAAGTGCTAGCTGAGGCCGACAGCATTCGGGACTTGGCGATCAAGTACGCTGATTCCGCCGGATTTCTCTTCTTCGGCCGGCAATACAATTACCCAATTGCGCTCGAGGCCGCTCTGAAGCTAAAGGAAGTCAGTTACCGATTTGCCGAGGGACACCCGAGCGCAGAGTTAAAACATGGGGTAATCGCGCTGGTACGGCCTGAAGTTCCGTCAATTATCATTGCTCCGGATGACCCGGTTCTGGGAAAAAACATTAACGCCCTTGAGCAGATCAAAGCTCGCAAAGGGAAAGTGATCGCCGTGGCCACGGAAGGCCGAAAAGACCTGGCTCGACTCGCGGACGACGTGATCTACATCCCGAAGTGCCCCGATTTCGTTTCGCCAATTCTGACGGTTGTCCCGCTCCAATTATTTGCCTATTACCTAGCCGTCCATCTCGGATGCGACGTGGATAAGCCTCGTAACCTGGCAAAAAGCGTGACGGTGGAATGAGGGTGAGGTTAACAATGACCGATGGCGTACCACGCCTAGACCGGGAGGGGCGTTGCTTTTGTGAGCACCTTCAACCCCGCGGATGTGGAGTGCAGTTCCGGGAAGGCGCTTCTAATTGGGTTGACACGCCTTTTCTGCAAGCAACAACGTTCGAGCACGAGCACGAGCACGAGCACGAACGCCGAACGCCAAACGCCGAGCGCCGAGCGCCGAACGCCGAACGCCGAACGCCGAACGCCGAACGCCGAACGCCGAACGCGAAGCGCCTTTGTGAGCGTTTCGCCGATTATCCCCGACTCCCATCCCTCTTGATTTCCCAACAAAGCGGAAGCAGGGTTTAAAGGGCCTTATGTTTGGAAAGAAATTGTCGGCGACGGGTGCAGTTGGTTTGGGCGGGCGCAGCCGGCGCCGCCCGAAGGATGAACCTTCACCGGTGCAAGGATAGAACCGTCGAACCATTGAGATTGGAACATTATTAATAATGGCTGCGCAACCTTCTGACGAACCGGCTCCTGGCCCTGCCGATGGGCTGGAAGACCTGCTGAAGCGGCTGTCACCAACCAGTCGTCGCACGTTTTTGCGCAGACTGGCCTCGGCCGGCGTTACCGCGGCTTTGCCGGCGGCGGTTCTCGGCGAGACGAACCCCGAATCCCCCAAACCGACGCCTTCAGCTTCTGCGACGCCGGCTATCGTGGTCCCCGCAAGCTTGCAGGTAAATGGGCAGTCTTACCCGATCGAAGTTGAAGCTCGCACTACGCTTCTGGATTTTTTGCGTGAGTCTTTGGGCCTCATCGGCAGTAAAAAAGGTTGTGACCACGGTCAATGCGGGGCCTGCACCGTCCTGGTTAATGGGCGCAGGATCAATTCCTGTCTCACTCTAGCGGTGATGCACGAAGGAGACAAAATCATCACCGTCGAAGGACTTGCCCAGGATGGTCAACTCAGCCCTTTGCAAGACGCGTTTATCAGGCACGACGCTTTCCAATGCGGCTTTTGCACCGCTGGACAACTTTGCTCCGCGGCGGCTTGCCTGACGGAAGGACATGCGAATAGCGAAAGCGAGATCCGAGAATGGATGAGCGGAAACCTGTGCCGCTGCGGCGCTTATCCGAATATTGTGGCAGCGATTCAGGAGCTTCACCAACAGGCGCCTGTAGCCGGCGGAAGCTAGTGCCCCATCCCATGAATAACATGGTTTTCGTTGCGATCAAAATAGGCCGCCGGCAAGGCGCGATGAGGGCGCATATATGAATCGATACGTAACCGACGAGCAACGCAACCGCCGGCCTATTTTCATCGCAACCCTCCGGGCCATGGCCAGTTGGCTGTTTTTCTGCGTTGCTCACTCCTCACGTATCAATTCAGATATGCTCGTCGTTCGCGCCTTGAAAAACAGCCAACTGACCGACGGCGAAAGCCATGTTATTCATGAGATAGGGCACTAAGGGATATGAACAACTTTGCCTATGTCCGGCCGAACGATGTGGATTCCGCATTGGCCTTGATCCGGAGCCGGCCAAAAGCCCGTTTTTTGGCCGGCGGCACCAATCTTCTTGATCTGTGGAAAATGGGAGTGGAACAGCCGCAAACGGTAATCGACATCAGCCGGCTGGGCCTGACGGATATCATGGCGCGACCGGACGGAACTGGTCTTAGGATCGGAGCGTTGGCTCGAAACTCAGACGTAGCCGAGCATCCGCTCGTGTTAAGCCAGTATCCGGTTCTGAGCCGGGCATTATTGTCCGGCGCTAGCCCGCAGTTACGGAACGCCGCCACTGTGGGGGGGAATTTGATGCAGCGAACGCGCTGCCCGTATTTCTATGACCCGGCTTTTCCATCCTGCAATAAACGCAACCCGGGCTCGGGATGCGGCGCACTCAATGGTTACAACCGGAACCACGCCATTCTCGGGCAGAGCGATCAATGTATTGCCACGAATCCGAGCGACATGAGTGTCGCGTTAGCGGTTCTGGAGGCTCAAATACGGGTGATAGGCCCTGATGGTGAACGGGTGATTCCAATCGGTGAATTTCATCGTCTACCAGAAGATCATCCAGAGCTGGACACGACTCTTCAGCCGAATGAATTGATTACGGGGGTGGAACTGCCTCCGATGGCGGACACTAAACATACGGTTTACCTCAAGGTGCGAGACCGATCTTTGTATGCATTCGCTTTGGTCAGTGTCGCGGCGACTTTAGCGATCGAGAATGGAGCGATCACTTCCGCCCGAATCGCTTTAGGCGGAGTAGCCCCCAAACCTTGGCGGGTACCGGAAGCTGAGGTCTTAATGCAAGGGATTAGCCCGGATCGCTTGATTTTTGAGCGGGTAGCGGACCGGGTCTTACAAGGGGCGCATGCGTATCGGTACAATCAATTCAAGCTGGCTCTTTCTCGGAAAAGCATCGTAAGGGCACTGACATTGGCGGCTGCTTCTTCCTGATTTATGGCACCGAGTAACCCAGTTTTAGGAACTCCGCACCAACGCGTTGATGGGAGGGTGAAAGTTACGGGTACGGCGTTGTATGCCGCCGATTTCAAAGTCGACGGAATGGCTCATGCCTGCTTGATCCAAAGCACGGTTGCCAGCGGTACCGTTGTTGGGATCGACCAGAGTGAGGCCGAGCGATCACCGGGAGTAGTCGCAGTTTTGACCCGGCGCAATGCGCCGAAGTTACAACCGTTCCCGGAAGAGCTGACAGCCAACGGCGTCCCAGGTGAAAGCCGGCTCCCGTTTCAGGATGACCAGGTCTATTTTCAGGGGCAACACCTCGGTGCGGTGATTGCGGAGACCTTTGAACAAGCGCGCCAGGCGGCCGCACTGGTACGGGTCCGGTATCAACCCGGCGAATTGCGCTGCGACCTTCAGGGATTAGCTGACCAAGCCATTGAGCCCCGCATGTTCGGAGGCAGGATCAAGTTGCAAGATAAACGCGGCGATGTGGACTGGGTGTGGGCTAACATGCCGCAGGCCCGCCTGGTTGATGCTACTTATACTACCCCAATTGAAAACCATAATCCCATCGAGCCGGGGGCGGTGTTAGCGGTTTGGGAGGGCTCCGACCGTTTGACGCTCCACGTCTCGACGCGAGGCGTGGACCTTACCCAGAAGGTTGTTGCCAGTGTGTTCGGGCTGGACATCGAGAAAGTGAGGATCATTTGCCCGTTTCTGGGCGGACACTTTGGCTCGAAAGGCTTCAACTGGAGCTATTTTCTGGTGGCAACGGCCGCCGCCCGGTTGGCCAACCGGCCGGTTCGACTAGTGCTAAGTCGTTCCCAAATGTTCGATTCAATGGGACAGCGGGCGCGTACGATTCAAACCCTGGGGTTAGCTGCTGATGAAAACGGGAAACTAGCTGCTCTGAAACATTCGACGCTGACCCATTCCTCCATGATTTACCAGTACACAGAGCCTTGCGGGAGCTTGACTCGGCTAGTGTACGCTTGCCCCAACGTTCAGATCAATCATCGCTTGGTTCAGCTAAATTTCCCGACTCCCTGTCCGATGCGGGCGCCGGGAGAAGCGCCCGGAATGTTTGCGCTCGAATCGGCGATGGATGAACTCGCAGTAAAAATGAATCTCGACCCGGTTGAGCTCCGGGTGCGGAACTATGCGGAGAAGGATGACTTCGACCAGCGCCCCTGGTCGAGCAAACATCTTCATGAATGTTACGATCGGGGAGCTATCAAATTCGGCTGGTCGTCTCGTAATCCCAAACCTGCTTCAACGCGAGATTCAGACGGCAGGTTAGTGGGCTGGGGTATGGCGACGGCGATATACCCTGCGAGCCAGCTGCCGGCAGCCGCCAAAGCTATTCTGGCGAACGACGGCTCCGTTATCGTGCGGAGCGCCACTGACGAAGCCGGTACCGGGACTTACACAACCATGACGCAAGTCGTTGCGGACACGCTCGGTGTGCCGATGGAACGAGTCCGCTTCGAGTTGGGCGACACGCAATTCCCCCCGGCGCCGATTAACGGAGGCTCCTGGTTAACGGCCAGTGTAGCGCCGGCGGTAATAGCGGCTTGTAATGCGCTTCGAGACAAGCTGATTTCTTTGGCGGTTGATGGACCGTCTGCACCGCTGACTGGGGTGGCTCGTGCCGATATCGTTGTTGCTGATGGACGGGTGAGCAGCTCGAAAGACAATACGCAATCGCTCTCCTTTGCTGATCTGTTGGCTAAGACCGGCAACCAAAGTTTGGAAGCTGAAGGTAATGCTAAACCAGGTGATGCGTATCAGAAACTCGCTTTCCTTTCGTTCGGCGCCGTTTTTGCAGAAGTGAGAGTTGACCCAGATCTCGGCGAGGTCCGGGTCACGCGAGTGGTCGGTATCTATGACGTAGGCAAAGTCTTGAATCCGATGTTAGCCCGGAGCCAGATCCTGGGCGGAATCACCTTCGGCATTGGGATGGCCTTAATGGAGGCGACCATACCAGATATGCCAACCGGGCGGATGGTGAATGCGAATCTGGCAGAATACCATGTTCCGGTGAGTACCGATGTTCCTGCCGATTTCGTGGTCGAATTCCTCGACGTACCCGATCCGAACATGGCCGCGGATGGCGCCCGTGGAGTAGGCGAAATCGGCATAGTAGGTACGCCGGCCGCCATTGCCAACGCTGTGTTTCACGCTACGGGTAAACGGATCCGTGATCTACCGATTACACCGGATAAGCTGGTGTGAAGGGGTTCAAGGAGTTCAAGGAGTACGAGGAGTATGAGGAGTTCAAGGAGAGGAGCCAGGAGCTAGAATTCTCTCCTCGAACTCCTTGAAGTCCTTGAAGTCCTTGAACTCCTTGAACTCCTTGAACTCCTTGAACTCCTTGAACTCCTTGAACTCCTTGAACTCCTTGAACTCCTTGAACTCCTTGAACTCCTTGAACTCCTTTTGCGCCCGTAGCACGAAAACAAGCTTGCCTCTATTTGCTCCACTCAGGAGAATGGCCGCTGATTATGAGGAGGCTGTTCTGTTTGGCTGCATTAGCCATGGCTGGCTGTTCGTCTGACCCGTTAGGTGCACGTGATCCGTTAAATGGCCATGATCCATTGAACGGGCGCCTAGTCGAAAATGGGAGTGCGACTGCGGGAGAGCAGTCGAATTATCCCTCGCAAACATTAAAGGAACAGACTTTTGTCCTTTCCAATCCGATTTCCTATGAATCAAAGCGAGGTGCTACTTCCGACGATGTTCACACCGCGACCAAGTTAGCTGCCAAAATTGCGCGATCGACTGGCAGCAGCGGTTTAGTTGCTGTTCCGGTCACTTCCGCTCAAGGAGCCACGACATTTGCCGATGTAATGGTGTACGACGCTTCTCGGCACTCACTTGTTAATGAGACCGTCTATCGGTTTAGTTACACCCCGCCAACCGGTCAAACCCTGCAGCTTGACGGCGTTACGGCCGTTTTTCGGGCTTCAGCGGAGTAATCAGAAAGGAGCTAGGAGGTCTTGCAGCTTTGGTAGGGCGAGGCTCCCGAAGAGCCCGGCGATTCACCAACGCTACACCGCACGAACGCCCGAGAGATGAGGAGCAAGGCCGGTAGACGCGCCGAGCCGTGGCCCACGATAGACCACGGCTCCGACTTCGCTGGCCTCAGGGCTTGTTAACCTAAGAACACAAGCTACGTCGGAGAAGTCGACGCGATTTAAGGCGTAACGAAACAAAGTAGGCTGGGCATTACCAACCGCTTCGCTCAAACGGTGGATCATCCGGGAGTGTCGCCCTACCAAAGCTGCGGCCCCTCCTAGCTCCTAGATTCTAGCTCCTCACTGATTACTGACCCACTGATTACTGAATACTTTCCCCTCGCGCTCACACTGCTTCCGCCACGGCAGCGTCAGCTTGGGTTCCGGTGTCGGCGGAAACGAGTTCGTATGCCACCCCGCGTTTATCGAACCCGTCGACGAAAGGCTTCGGTAGATTTGAGTCGGTAATGATCAGCGAAACCTCTTCCAGTCGGGCATACGTGGCCAAGCAGGCATGTCCGAACTTGGACGAGTCAGTGAGGACATAGGTTTCATCTGCTGAGCGGATCATCGCTCGCTTCACCTCGGCATCGAGCGGATTCGGGGTGCTATGGCCGTGAGTTAACGTTGTACCGGAAGTTCCCAGGAAAGCGCGGTCCGCATGAAAGTTCTCCAGGGTCCGGACCGCCACGGGACCGATCAAAGTCAAACTGTGATTCCGTACCTGGCCGCCCACCAGGAGCAGCTCATATCCAGCGCGGGCTAGTTCCAGTGAAGCCGGAACTGAGTTCGTAATTACGAATAAGGATCGAAAACGCCCCACTAATGCAGCGGCCAACGAAAGCGTGGTAGTGCCGCCATCCAGGATAATCGTGTCGCCTTCATGGATCCGTTCTATGGCCGCGCGGGCGATACCTTCTTTTTGTCCGGACTTCAGTTGGACCCGTTCGATAAAGGAAATATTGAATCGGCTCCGATGCGAGAATACCGCCCCGCCATATGTGCGTTGTAAAAGACCTTGTTCTTCCAGTTCCGCCAGATCTTTTCGAATCGTGACCTGGCTGACCGCAAAACGTTCTGCAAGATTCTCGACCTTCACGTTGCCTTCGTGCTCGAGCAAACGAAGGATCTGATGCCGTCTATCTTCGGCAGTCGCAAACAGGGTTGGATCGGGTTCCGGTTTCAGAGTGCTTTCGATTTGATCCTAGATTGAAACAAACGGAGCCCTCATTTTCAAACGGAATTTTCGGAACTCCTGTGAAACGCCGGGAACGCGAAGTTACCGCTTCTGGCGCTCCCGGCGTTCCCGGCGTTTCACAGGAGTTCCCTGCGTTGCTTTCCTCCTGCGCCGGTGCAACTTTGATGCCCCCCATGAGACAATTTTTTCTCCCGATCGGGCTGGCGTGTTCGACTTTTTTTTTCACCGGACCTGGTCAAGCCAGCGTTCCTTATTTAGAAGCAGCGCCGGCTACAAGTAAACAACCGGTAACAGACGATTTTGGCGGTGTCTCCGTGCGAGACGACTATCGCTGGTTAGAGCAACTCACCGACCCAAAAGTTAAGGCCTGGGCGGAAAAGCAGAATGAGCGATCGCAAAAGTTCCTGGCGGCGCTTCCGGGTCGCTCACAATTAGCTGCTCAGATAAAGAAACTAATTACTTCTACACCGCCGAACCTTGGGTTTGTCCGGGTTGTGGGGGATAAGATTTTTGCTTTCAAATTTGATCCCGCCAAACAACAACCATTCGTGGTGGTTTTAAGTTTGCCGGCCGAACCCGGCAGCGAGAAAGCCGTTTGCGATCCGAACACCCTCGATCCTTCTGCGGCGACCGCTATCGATTGGTTTGTTCCATCGCCGGATGGCAAAACCGTTGCGGTCTCCCTTTCCAAACATGGCACCGAGGACGGCGATCTATGCTTTTTCGACGTCGAGACTGGCAAACAACTGGCGGACGTAATTAAACATGTGCAGTTCCCCACCGGTGGCGGCAGCGCGGCCTGGACCAAAGACAGCCAATCGATTCTTTACACCCGCTATCCCAGAGAAGGTGAGCGGCCGGCTGACGACCTGCATTTTTATCAGCAGGTTTATCTTCACAAACTCGGTTCAGCTGAATCAGAGGATACGTACTCGATCGGGAAAGAGTTCCCGAAGATCGCCGAGGTAGCTCTTGAGTCGAACGGCGACTCTGACTACATCGTCGCAACCGTAGAGAATGGCGACGGCGGTGACTATGCTCATTTTGTCTATGGACCAGATCAGACCTGGCACCAGATTTCCAAGTTCGAGGACCAGGTAAAGACGGGTGTCCTGGGCTTTGGTCCGGCCTTCTATGCCATTTCGCTGCAGGATGCACCCCGCGGTAAGGTCGTAAAGTTTGCGCTGGATACTCCAGATGCTAAACCGGAGGGGGTAGTTCCAGCGGGCGACGGCGTTATTCAAAACATCGTGGTGACGACAGACAGAATGGTGGTGCAGACCTTGGTAGGTGGACCTTCCGCGTTGGATTCCTACAACCTAGATGGTTCGGATCACAAAAGTGTACCGATCCCGCCCATCTCAAACGTTGCGGGTCTAGGCGCAGGGAAAGACCTGGTTCTGGTTGAAATCGGCAGCTATACCGACCTGGCGAAGTGGTTCAAGTACGACCCGCAAAGCAATGAACTGGCAGCTACCAAACTTAGTTCGCAGGCCTCGGTAAGCTTTGCTGATCTGGAAGTTACCCGGGATTTTGCGGTGTCGAAAGATGGAACCAAGATTCCGTTGAACATCATTCATAAGAAGGGAATTGCGCTGGATGGCAGTCATCCGACGATCCTTTATGGGTACGGCGGGTTTGGCGTCAGCGAAGTTCCCCGGGCGCGACTGGCTTACCGTGCCTGGTACGATCTGGGCGGGATTTTCGTCGATACTAACATCCGAGGCGGCGGGGAATACGGCGAAGAGTGGCATAAGGGGGGTAACCTCATCAACAAACAGAACTGTTTCGACGATTTCGCGGCCTGCGCCCAATATCTCATCGATCACAAGTACACTTCGACCCCGAAGCTCGGCATGCTCGGCGCTAGCAACGGCGGACTTTTGATGGGAGCGATGATTTCGCAGCACCCGAGTTTAATGCGAGCCGTGGTATCCGAGGTCGGTGTTTACGATTGTCTCCGGACCGAATTCTGGCCAAACGGTGTCTTCAATACTACTGAGTATGGCAGCGTCAAGGATCCAGCGCAGCTGAAAGCGTTGTTAGGTTATTCGCCTTATCAGCACGTAGTCGATGGAACCAAGTATCCGGCCATTCTGATGACGGCTGGGCTGAACGATGGACGGGTAGCTCCTTACAATTCATTTAAATTCACGGCCCGGCTGCAAGTGGCTGCGGCTCCCGGAAATCCGATTCTGCTCCGAGTTAACTCGTTCGGGCATGGTATCGGGAGTTCTTTGGAGCAACAAGTCGCCGACGTAACCGATCTTTTCTCGTTCTTTGCTTACGAACTCGGCGCCGAATCCGGAGGCCAGAAGGTCGCGGAGAAGAGGAAGTGAGAGGTGAGAGGTGAAAGGTGAAAGGTGATTGGCGGTGAGCGGCTAGCCATGAAATGGCTTAACAGAACAGCCCAGGGCTTTAGCCCCGGGTCTACCGTCCAATAGAATCCGCCCTGAAGGGGCGGCCGAACATTTCTGGAGAGGAGCCGCTTTATAGGTCGGCAGATCTGTAAGTTGCTAGCCGCCGAAAGCCTTCGGGGCGGACAGGCGGCTCCCGGAAACAAGCCAGAGTCAGCATCTGCCCCTTTGGGGCAGAAACCAAAACACTACCTCTGCCCCTGACTACTGATTACTGCCTCACGCCGCGGTCGTTCTCCGCTCCCTGGCTTCACTCGCCGCGTCCAGCAAAGCGCCAATCTGCATCGCGAATGCCGCGATGCCGCAGATTAAAAGCGGCAACGCATAGCGATCGTTGAAATAATCGCAGACGCAGTTAGCAAAATAGAGGATGGCGCTGGTCAATAACAATGCCTGGGCGATCCAGGCGATGTTGTGCAGGTTTCGCTTAACCAGGACCACAGTGAGGCCTAAATTAACCAGTATTAGAAAAACCGTCGGGATCGGCCCCCAGAGCATCAGATACGGATCAGTGCTCGCGCGATCTACCAACGCCGATGCCGTCTCTCGACTGTCGATCGAATGCAACTGGTCCAATGATTGCCAGGATTGAGGATCTTCCTCGCGCATTCGTGCCGCGGTGCGATTCGCCAAGAAACGGTTAAGGCTTAGCTTACCATTATCCTCCCGAACATAACCGTGCAGGAAATCAGAAAGAACCAAATCGATCAGTTTGGGATGGAAAGTTCTCAGGTAAGCCAGGGCGGCATGGAATACCGCCACATCACTGCGCGTCTGGATTGTTGCTTGAGGAGCTCCTTCCTGGCGGAGGGCCTCTTGAATCGTGTCAGCCAATTGTTCGTGAGACGTTCCCGGGTGGGCCTCCGTCTTTATCGCGATCTGCAGAATTGGGTCTGGCTCTGCGGCAACCAGTTTTTTGACGAGGGCCGCGCGTTCTGATTCCGACAGTTTGTTGATAAAAGCGCCGACTCTATCGATGAGCACGAAACCCAAGTCGGTCCGATATGGTTCCCCTGCCTGTGCGATCATCACTCGGACGATCAACGCGTCGGTTAAGAGAGCAAACGCGCCGCAAGCCACGGCGATCCCGATTTTTACCAAACCTGGCCTTAATCGCCGCTGTCCCCGAGACCGCTGCCACCAGAGACAACCGGCCATTGCCAACGGTAACCAGACAACCAACGCGTAATTGATGTGCCTGGTTCCGAAAGCAATCAATAGCGCGAGGGTGTATGCGATCCAACCGGCTAGGGCCGAGCTCTTACTCGTTCGAAGCGTTGCGGAGAGAGCGAAGCGTGGAGCGGCCGAATCTGTGGGGGACTTGACGAGCGCAATGCCGGCGGTTGGCTTTGGCGCCGCCTCGCTCGACGAGCGTGCGGGTGTCACGGGGCTGAGATTTGGGCCGGGGACGAGCCCAGGCGCGTGGTCTTGGCTGTTAGGATGCAGGTCCCATTGGCCGATGCTTTTTCGGTAGACCCAAAGCCCAGTCACGCAGACCAAAATAACGGCGCTGACACCGCTCGCCTCGGAGCCGGCGCATTGCTGTTGAGCGTATAGGGAACTGGCAGCGATGCAGCCGAGAGCGATCACACCTCGGGCGAGCGATGTGCGTGCAGCCGTTCGAACCAGGAGTGTCAAAGCGATAATCAAACCGGCGTGCTGGGCAATGATCAGCGTCTCTATCCCGAGCCCAGTCGGATGTTGTTCGGAAAAAAGGCGCAGCGGCGGAAGGGATTGCCCGCCGAGCAGCGCGTGAATGCAATCGCCTATCCAGAACGGAATTCTCCCGGTAAAACAGTAGAGCGGCGGATAGTGCAGAATATTGGCCCAACCCGCTCGCCAGATTAGCTGACCGAGCGCATCGACATCCTTCCAAAGTGGCGGATAAGCCAGCAGGAGATAAAGCGAGGGCAACGATAGAAACAATGCCGGATGGCGGCCTACGGTCGCGACCGCCTTCGACGCGATCTCACTAACGATTCGGCGGGCCCGATCAGCCTTCCCGTTTTGCCCGCGGTTAAGCATGTGCCGGCCGTTCTAACTGCGATAGTAAACCCCTCCGGCAACCCCGGAGCAATCCGTTGCGCCTGGTTGGAACGATCAATTTCAGATCCGGCCTCATAGGAGAAAAGCAAACCGATTGCAACCGGAAAAGATGCGGATTACTTGGTGACAGACCATGAGCGCGAATCGACCGGACGAGGAAAACCGCGAAGAGCTGGATCGCCACCTGGAAGAAGAAGTAGACGAATCACTCGAAGAATCGTTTCCCGCCAGCGATCCGCCCAACTTTACGCGAGGGGAAAGGGACGAAGGCCGGTAATCAGTAAGGAGCCAGGAGCTAGAATCTAGGAGCTAGGAGGAGGGCGAGCAGCTTTGGTGGGACGAGGCTCCCGAAGAGCCCGGCGATTCACCAGGGCTACACCGCACGAACGCCCGAGAGATGACGAGCAGGGCCGGTAGTCGCGCCGAGCCGTGGCCCACGATAGAGCACGGCTCGGCGCGATTTAAGGCGTAACGATACGATTGCCTGGGCACTACCAATCGCTTCGCTCAAACGGTTGGATCATTCGGGAGCCTCGCCCCACCAAAGCTGCTCGCCTCCTTCTAGCTCCTAGATTCTAGCTCCTGGCTCCTGGCTCCTTGCTGATTACAGATTACCGCCTATGCTGCTCGCTTCTTCGAATTCTTGAGGCTCGCTTGCAAGGCCTCCATGAGATCCACCACTTTGCCGGAAGTAACTTTCTTCGAAGGGGCTTTGCGCTTCTGGCCTTTCGCCTTGTCCTCAATCAGTTTTTTTACGTCTTCCGAGTAGGTGTCGCGGTATTTCGCCGGCTCGAATTTACCGCTTAGCTCTTCGATCAAGCGCTTGGCCAGAGCGACCTCGTTCTCTGAGATCTTGTCTTTCTCCGGGATGTGCAATTCGCCCGTCGCCCGGATCTCGGCGGCGAACCGGAGGGTGTTCAACAGGAGCACATCGCCCTCCGCTTTCAGTGCACAGAGATGCTCCCGATTACGCAGTACAAATTGTGAGATTCCCACCTTCTTCGATTTTGCCAGCGCATCCCTTAATAGAAGATATGGTTTGCCCGCCGATTTCTCCGGTTCCAGGTAGTACGGCGTATCGAAGTAGTAGCTCGCGATCTCTTCTTCAGATACGAATTCGTGAATATCGATGGTGGAAGATTTCTCTGGCGCCGCCTCTTTTAACTCCTCTTCGGTAACCACCACGTAATTTCCGTCCTCGAGTTCGTACCCTTTAACGATTTCATCATAGGGTACTTCTTTGCCGGTAGACTCAGATACCCGTTTAAAGTGGATCCGAGACAGGTCCGCCTTGTGGAGCATATTAAAGGAGACCGATTCCCGTTCAGTCGCGGAATACAAACGGATCGGGATGTTAACCAACCCGAAGCTAATGGCTCCTTTCCAGATCGATTTCATGCTAATGCGACGAATGTACGCTACGGAAAGCGACACTTCGCCTGCAGTAATTAAGACGCATAAATCTTTAAGGTTGCGAACTCTTTTTTTTAAGAAGGGCGCCGGCGAGCGGGTGTGCATATCAAAGTAGGGCAACGTTGGGCTTGGTGATCGGATGGGACTCGCAGGGATCTTCGTACTCGTCCTGGTCCTCGAATCCGGCCGCGCGGAGTGATGGCCCGCCCGCATCGCTACGCGAAGCGTTGCGGGAGGGAGTATTGGAGTTTGGGAGTATTGCGCGAGGTCTGAATTGCACCCGCGTAGCGGGTTGGAGGTACTCATACGACTTATGGGTCGGCTGACATAAGTCCTGTAGGTCGCATCGGTCCCATTCAGTCGCGGAGCCGCCAATTTCGCCCAGGCCACACGCTCTATTGTATTGCTCGCCTCAGTTCACCCCAATATATTGGGTTGATCCGGCGCGATCTGGGGTGTACTGTGTCCCAGTCCTTATGGATACAAAACGGTTACCGACCAGATGGCTCTATATCATGGACTATCTGGACGAAGATACCGGGGCGGTTGCCGGCGCCATTGGCAGCGCCGAAGATCGGGACGAGTGCGAAGGCGTCGTCCGTCATGAAACCGTCTTTCATCAACGCCAGGGATTTACCGTTATCCGGGGCGAAGCTTGTGAGCTTTGCCGTAGTTGTGACGGGGACGGCTTAATCGGCGTTGAGGGCTCCGAAAGGCAATGCCCTCAATGCGGCGGCTTTACCGGTCCGTTCCGCAGGCTGCGCTTTAAAGTCTAGAGTCGCAGCATCGATCTGCCTTTAGAAAGACAGACCAGAATCTCACGTCACAGCAGCCACGCTTTCAACTCACCTCGCGTCAGTTCCGGCGAGTCGTGCTCAATTTCCGGTGGAGGAGTTGTCGAGAACCCGTGCTCCACATCAAACCTGCCGAGGGTGTCCCGATGAGTAAACACGTAGCTCGCTAACGGGTCTGCGAGTTCTCTCGCTATCGATTGATCGTCGATTTTCTTGCCATGAATCTTCGATTTGTATTCCTCGATGATCTTCCCAGGAACCAAGACCAATACCGTTTTCGCACGCCCCGAGAGGCCGCTTGCGGTCACTTGAACATAGACATCGCTCGCGGTCCGATGGCCGGCCATATTCGCTCCACTCTGTCGACTATGGTCACTCCGTCCACAATGTCCACTGTGTCATCACTGCTTTCTGCGGTTTGAGTCGCCTAGAGCTTTACCGCACTCAACATTTGCAGTGCTTTTTCGAAGTTACCGTTAGCCTCAGCGAAGCGGAGAAACTTGACGTGTTCAACGCAGATCTCGCTCGGGGTAGGTTGCGTCTTCAGGATCTCCATGGTCTGTCCGATGTAGTCCGGTAGCGACATCATCCGAGGATCATCCGCGGATCGCCCCGGGGTCAGATCGGTCGCCACCGCCGGCGGGATAATTTCGATGACCTCCACCGGTGTATCGGCCAGCTGTATCCGGAGAGAAAGCGTGTACGAATGCAAGGCTGCTTTTGTAGCACTATAAGTCGGGGCGACCGGGAGAGGCACGAACCCCAAGCCGGAGGAAACGTTGATAACGGCTGCGCGGATCTGCTTCCGGAGGTGCGGCAGCAACGCTGCGGTTAGCCGGATGGGGCCGAGCAGGTTTGTGGTGATGACCGCTTCCGAGTCGGCTAACCCTGCTGGCAGGGCCTGCAGATTCTCCGGTTTCATTATCCCGGCGTTGTTGATTAATACGTTGAGGCTGGGATGCTCCTTAGTGACGCGAGCCGCAAAGTCCTGGATCGCCTCGGGATCGCTAATGTCTAAGTTCAGGGAAACCATGCCTGGATTGGCCTTGGTAGTGTTATCCAGGACGTCTTGCCGGCGTCCGGCGATAATGACCTGGTTACCGAGGTTAAGGAGTGATTCGGCTAGACCGCGGCCGATACCGGAGCCGCCGCCGGTGACGAGAACAGTGTTACCCGTGAGTTGCATGGGGTGATGTATACACCGACAACAATGTTGTCAACGGAAACATGCTGCAAATCGGCGGCTCCCTGGTAGATTGTTCGGGTTGCACACTAATCTTCGCCCTTATCACCATGGTAATTTGCGCCAAGCCCTGCTGCAGGCGGCCGAAGCCGCGCTGGAAGCTCGCGGCGCCTCCGCTCTCTCGTTACGCGAGTTGAGCCGCGAGGTGGGCGTGAGCCATACCTCTCCTCGCCGCCATTTCGCTGGCAAACAGGCTTTGTTGGATGCGTTAGCCCAAACCGGTTTCCAACGCCTCGACGCTGCTTTAGCCCGGAAGCTGGCCGCGCGGGTGCGCAGTTTTTCCACGCGGGTCACTAACCTGGCTCAGGCTTACGTCGAGTTCGCCCTGAAGCATCCGGCGCTTTGGGCTCTAATGTTTGAGGCCAAACATCGCCCAGGCGCACCCGCTGAGTTGTTAGCCGCCGCCGACGCCGCATTCTCTCACGGGCCGGCGCTCATCAAGGCAGGCCAGGCAGCGGGTGAGATCGTACCGGGCGATCCAGCGCGTTTGTCCCTGACCCTGAATGCCGCCCTTCAAGGGTTAGTCACGATTTCGACCGAGGGAAAGTTTAAAGGGGTCCCCGTAGAGACGCTAGTACCGGCAATGGTAAAGCACATTCTGCTGGGGCTGCGCCCGCGGTAAAGCGAAGCGCCGCAGTACCAGATTCCTTCGGACGTCGGGCTGGTCATTTCTCATCGGTGATGGTTTGTCCGTTGCGCCGAACATATCGCTCAGCCACGATCGAAGGTTGCTCCAGTAAACGACCAGCAGCTAAGTCGAACGCGAGCCGGATAAACTGGGCGTGTGTCCAAGCCAGCGGAGTTGCTCCAGTCGTACTCGTGCCTGACGCAAACCCGGGTTGTCCTGAAGGCGGTTCGTTATCCCAAACTTGCTCAGACAATAAATCGCCCTCGTTGGCGGTGTTTGCCATTGCCAAAAGGTCCGTTTGCGCGGCACTCGGGTTGAGAGCGGCGATTTCGTATTCTCCGCGTTCGCCGGCGAAAATAGGCCACAGCCGGCCATGAGTCGTGTCGGCATCAGGTGGAGTTAGGCTCCAGGGAGCTCCAGAAGCTGTTTCGCCGTATCCGTCGTCGGTATAGCGGTGCCAGAATTTGCCGGCAGAAGTCGTGACCGACAGTTGGGTGTCGACCAGTTTGATGCTGTTAGTGATCACCTTGTCGCTAGCCGGCTTGATTCCAAGACGTACCAACTCGAGAAAACTGGGGTCGATCACCTTGCGCTGATCGATAGCGCCGGGGCCGCCGTTGGCGAGGTTGTAGGTGGTGCCGGAGTCGGGCCTGCCCTCCTTGGTGAGCCTTAAGTAATACGGCGACGAACTGTAAGGTCCGTTCCTGGTTACCGTCCATTTTTCGACTTGCGACCGCCAGGAGTCGGCCGTTGCCAGGTAGCGCTGTTCGGAATCCGTATCGCCGTTAGCTCGAGCGATATCGGCCGCGCAGACCAATGCGGCGATCTCGCTGGCGATGCACGCCGGAGAATAACCGCTCTGTTCTTCCCACCTTTCTTCAAGGGTGTATGGCGCCGGGGGTTCGGCTAATGGAGCGAAGTTCAGGATAAAATCAGCTGCTGGTTTTATATGCCGCGACCAGGTGCGGGCGTCCTTGCGGTCGAGTTGATAGGCTAGGAGTATCGGATCCGATACTTCGTCCAACTGCATGTTGTGGAAGATCGGGGCCCCGTCCACGAACGTGTTTTGGGGGAAACCACCGTCGACCATTTGTTGGACATTAAAAGTGTAATCTAAGGCGCGGTTCGCACCGTTCAGGTCGCCATCGGCGATGAGTGCGGTTGCGATTTCATACAGATCGCGCGACCACACCCCGTGGTAAGGCCCGGAGGGATTTATCAGGCCCGACCCGAATGCCCAGGGAATTGACGGGGAGGCGATGAACGCGCCTCGGTAAATCTTGTCTTCGCAGGCTGCCAGTACCATCGAGGAAACCGCGTATAACTGGCGTTGTCGCCGGCTGGAAAGGCTCGAGGGAGATGCGTGCAAGGACTGCAAGTACTTGTTCCAGCCGCTGGCGTAATCCCGGGAGGTTCGATCGAAACCAGTCGCGAGCGATTCGTTGGCCATATCAAGCGCTTTAGACTCAGTAGAGCCGAAACCAAGCGCGAGCGTGACATGCCGGCTCCCTTTCATTCCGGTTAAGCCCAACCTACCAGTCTGCACGACGGTGCCATTGAGTGCGGAACCGTCGTGCGTGGCTAATTGATAGTGCTGGCTTAAGTCCGTCCCGCCATCCGTGGTTCCGAGATAGCCGTTAGCCGTTTCCGTAAAGTCCGGCGCCGCCACCAGTGCGCTGGCCACCTGCATCTTTTCGTCGGAAGCGACCAATGCTTTCCCTTTGGTTTCGCCCGACTCATTGAGAGGAGCGGCGATCGTCGGATTATTAAGTTGAGGTTGGTAGACGGCGTAGAGCTGGTACGGCTGATCGTTTAACGAGGTAAATTCGACATCGATCAGCAAAGTCGGACGAGCAGGATCTGTGACGAACGTAGTCGTGAGACGCCAGCGATCCTTCCGGTCGCGATTGACAATTTGGTAGGTCAAGCTCGTGGGATTGTCCGCCCTGTCATCATCCACCTCCTTTTGGCCGGCCGGATGGCCCAGGTTCACCAAGCGGGTCAGCGATGTGGATCCGTCTTGAGCTCGTACCGCAAAACCTTTTCCATCCGTAATGATAAAGTCGAGATTACGGACGCTGGGCGTGTCGATGCGAGGATAGTAAACCTCGCTCAACCGGCCGTTCTGGAGCGTGAACCAAACGTTACTAGCGGTGGTATAACTTGTGCCGAAACCGGTCTTGTTCGCGGGCAACCAATCCGCATTCGCGCCTTTCCCGACTGAGCCGCTCGCCGCGAGTTCCGCGAACAGCCAGCTTGGGTAGACGCAAAGGGTTACGAAAAACGCAGTACGTAAAATTAACATTGGACCAGGGAAACGGGTGAATAGTGAACAGTGATTGGTGATGGGTGATTAGTAAAGCTACGCCTCGCTCGCCTTGCTCAGCAAAGATGGGGACAGACCGGCGTGTCCGCCTCTCAGCGATTTATGGGTCGTTGCGCGGTCGAGTTTTCCGCTCACGCTGTCGAAGCTGAACAGGCCGAAGCAACCTTTCGCTTCGCGTCACGTGCAGGCCCAGACACGCTTGCCGTACTGCGTAATCAGCATAGGCGTCTTTTCGTTCTCCAGTTCGGAGAGAATCTCAGTGGCCCTGCGTTTCAGCGTGGTGACGAGTTCAGTGCGCATCAAGTGATACTGAAGTGATACTCTTACACAAATCAATCTGCAGCTTTCATTCCGGCTAAAATCCGCTAAAGGATCCCTCTTCCGACCGTCAGTGCACATCGGCGCGAAGGTCGCGCACGCCGCGCCCCAATCTTTCGCGCAACAGCGTTCGCAACGTTGCTCCATCAACATAACCCACTCCTGAGGCAATGGCGTCGATGTTGCAATGTGCGAGAGCTTGTTGCCAGCGCTTTGGCGGCTGCTTGCAGTACCCTTTTGTCGGGCAAAGGCTAGACCCATCGAACCTCAACTGCGGTGGACAGCAGTCGTTGTCGGTTGGATATCCAGTTCCGATATTGAAACGCGCGGTCGAGGATGGGCCAGGTAGTGCCATTGGCGTAAATGACACTAAAACTGGCATATACGACTCTAGCAGTCTTGTGGTCCGCTGGTTAAGTTCACTTCATTGAAAAGGTAGATTCTTAACTACCAACACTGAACAACAACATTTGAACAAGGAGATTAATCATGAAAGTCCTCGCTATCGCATCCGCCCAACCGACCCTCACACCGGACAAACTGCAGAAACACATGCCGAACGAAGTCCCGGCCACACTCAAGCTCTATCTGGAGGGCAAGATCGAGCAGTTCTGGTTTCGGGAAAAGTTTGGGCCGATCTTTCTCTTCAACGTCGATTCGGTCGAGCAGGCCAAGGCGACGCTGGATACGCTGCCGCTGGTGGCTGACGGCCTCATGACCTACGAGTTGATGCCGGTTACGCCACTCATGCCGCTTGGCTTGCTGATCCAGTCCAAGTAAGCGTCGCTGGAAGGACGGCGGCTGGTTGGTCGAATTCTGGCGACCTGCCTGAGGCGTTCAATCTCTTCAAAGAGCCATTCTGTGAGATTGTGCTGACGATGGATCGCCTGTTCGACAAGGCGATGAATGCCGCTCGCACATTCGCACCCAAGATCTTACCTCGAGTTCGCCCTCGTTCTTGATCCACCCAGGTGACGATGCTCGTTCAGTCCCACCATTCCCGGCGCTCCCGGCGCTCCCGGCGTTGCTAAGCTTCCCCGGCCTCAACCGTGACCGAGAGCTTACGCACCTCAGCCGCATTGAATTTCTCGCGAAGTTCTTCCTTTGAGGCGAACGAGAGCGGTTTTACCAATCGAGCAGGGAACTCGAATGTCAGAGGTGACGTATCGAAGGGATACGGAGCCAGCCGGAAATGCCGGACCCCAATATGTTCTACGATGACTGGTTCGCGTCTATTACCGGTGACAGGTAAAGCATGCAGCAGGTTGGCGGAGCCCGGGTAATCGACGCAGGTCAATAACGAGAGATTGTCGCAGGCTTGCAAGAGACGAAAATGGTTCTCGATCCCTTCGACAGAAACATCAGTAGCCTGATAACGGGAGTCCCCATTCAGCTGAGAACGCACCTTATGCTGCAACCCCTTTTGATCCTCCAGGAACGCGTCCAAAATGAGTAGTTGATCCGCGCGAATGGTCGACCGGTCAGCTCGGTTCGCTAACAAATCGAACGTATGCATGCTCACCAACAGACCGGCGTAAGCATTGCGCCGGATAACGGCATCGACGGCTCGCCGTCGGACAGCCAGATAATCCAGCAAATCGATTTCCTCAAAGGCGGAGTACTTGCCGACCAGCTCGGTGGAAAACGCGCTCGGCTTCCCTTGTCTGGTAATTTCAGGGGCGGCATCACGAGCTGCCCAACCGTCATCATGAGTGCTGATCCCTTCGAGAACATCATTTCGGGGTTCAGGTGAGACAAAGCGTTCGTTACCCCAATGCTCGGCAAATTGACCGGCTAACCGGGCATGATCCGGATGGGTGACTAGCCACCAACCGTTTTCTAATTCCGAACGTAACATTTCAATCTTCCTCCGAGCTTAAGGCTGACTCATGCCAGTTATGCAAAAAGTACCATTCCAAAAAGCTGGCTACGAAAAAGAAGGCGAACCCGAGACCACTGGCGAAGATCACTAGAGCGAAAAGATAGTCGGTCTGCAGCTGAGCATTGGCATAAGTGATAGCGTAACCAAGACCGCCGACGCCAACCCGGCTGGACCCGGCGAACAGTTCGCCTACAATCGCTCCGATAACCGCGATGCCGCTGGAAATGCGGATGCCGACAAAGAGAGCCGGCATGGCATTAGGTAACTGCAGTTTCCAAAGTAGTTGCAGCCGATAACGCAGGGCAGCGACGAACCCGTTCCCGAACGAATTATGCATGAGAAAGAGACTCACCAGGTTTTTGTCCGTACTAATTAGACCTTGGGTAGTATTCGCGATGACCGGCGGTAGACAGATAATGAAGGCGATCACACCCACAGCGAAGGTTCCGGCGCCGACCCACATGAGAATCAAAGGAGCGATGGCCACGATCGGTACGGTCTGCAGCAACAGGGTGTAAGGATAGAACATCCGCCGAACCCAATTCGATTGGGCGAAGATGATGGCCACAAAGATACCGATAACAATGCTAGCGACCCATCCGCCAGCTGCGGCCATTGACGTTATCTCCAATGACATCAGCAAAGAGGGGAGCCGTTGAATCACGGCTTGCAACACAGCCTCTGGAGCTGGCAGTAGAAAGTGCGGGAGCTGAAAAACAAAAATACTCAGTCTCCAAAACACCAATAAGCCAACGCACACACTCGCTGCGCTAATGACGTTGATGAGATGCTTTTTCATGGCGTTAATTCGCCCCGAAGGGGCAGCAGGACTTAGCCCAGGGTTTTAACCCTGGGTAAGCCCGTTTAAAAGAACGCGCCCTGTAAGGGCGCCAGAAATAGTCTTTCATCGGCTCCATTCCATGACGCTCCTTAGCTTCTTCGATGCGTCGATCACCGCCTCTTCGAACTCGCCACGTAATCGCAGCTCGGCGTTTCGTGGAAACGAGAAATGAATCGGCAGATCGTAAGCCAAGCGACCAGGCTGAGCGGCCAGAACAATGATCCGATCTGAAAGGAAAACCGCTTCTGCAACCGAGTGTGTTACAAATAGTCCGGTCCAGCGGCTCTCCGCCCTGAGCCGCAACAATTCTTCGTTCAACCGGTCGCGGGTCATTTCGTCCAGCGCCGCGAATGGTTCATCCATTAATAAAACTTTTGGGCGGGTAGAAAGGGCTCTGGCGATGGATACCCGCATTTTCATACCCCCGGAAAGCTGTCTGGGGAATTGCTGAGCCACCTGGGCGAGCCCGACTAAACTCAACATCTCGCCGGCAATGGCAGCACGCTCAGCTCTCTTCAGCCCGTGCAATTCAGTGCTCAGCTCAACATTCCGCTGTACGGTTCGCCACGGCAAAAGCGTCGCATCCTGAAACATGAACGACATCATTTTGCGGGCTCGCACTGGCTCCAGGCCGGCTACCCGGATGCTCCCTGAGTTCAGTCGAGTGAGTCCGGCCACCAGCTTAAGCAAGGTCGACTTGCCGCAGCCCGAAGGTCCGATGATGCTCACGAACTCGGATTCCGCTATCGAGAGATTGATGTCTTCTAAAACCGGTCGCCCATTACCATAGCGCTTGGTCACTGTCCGCAATTCAACTTGACCGGCCGCGGTGGCAACCGTCTGTGGTTCTCGAATCTTTTCCAGCGGTAACGTCATTGGTTATGATTAAGGCGTATGGCAGCTGCAATGGCTGATCCGTGGATCTCTCGTGCTCGAAAGTTTGGTATAGCTGGCGATAAGCGTAGGCCTGCCCACGATGTCGGTCGGCGCCACAGATGCAGATCTGGTGCGGACCATACGTTCGAATCGAGCACGAGCACGATTTGCACAGGGCCAATCCACGCTCTGTCGTCACTGTGTTTCTGGAGTGATAACCTGACTTTCATCTGCTGACCGGCAATTCGAGCTTTGATGCCTGCTCTGGCTGGTGAAGGATCGATTGGGTGGAACGTTTCCAATTCCAGGGGGACGCTTTGTAAGGGGCGATCTTCACTCCTGGGTTTCGGTCGTACAAAGGAAAGGCTGAGCTCGCGATCTCTAAGCGAATAGAATCCCCTTGGTTGAATTGGCACGAGGTCGGTTCGAGCTCGATCCGCCATTCATGGACCTGGTCGGCCCGATAACCTTCGCCCCAGAGCGAGTCCGATCTGGCGACACCGATACAGATAAATTCGCATTTGTGATCGGGACGTACCCTGACCAATTTGCCAACGAAATCGGTCGTCTCGACGGAACTCGTCGCATAAAGGGTCAGCATCGGAGAACCGAAAACAACAACCTCTTCCTCCAGCGGGTCCGATGTATAGACCAACACGTTATTGCCCTGCTCGATGCCGGATTGGTCGAAACTGCCGGCCGAAGCGGTTGGCCCACCGGGAGCGACGACCGGGGTTTCGGGATCATGAACAAACCAATCTCGCGCCTCAATTTTATCTGGGCGGTTCGCACTGAGTTTGCCATCGCCCTTGCGAGAATTGGCAGCGCCGTCGCTTCGCAAAAAGTAAGTTCGCTGCTGACTTCCTCCCCAAACGTCAGATGCGGTCCAGCAATTTGCTCCTAACACAAAGTGGCGGACCACGGGTTCGCCGGCAAAGTCGTCCGTCCCCTTCAGCCAATGGTTAAACCAGCGAAGCAAAAGTTTGTTGGTGTCGAATCCGGCAGCCTCACCTAAACTCATATCGCCGGCCCGATCTCCCCAAGGAATATGCACCCAAGGGCCGGCTACCAGGTATTGATGCGGAACGCCAGCGGCCGAAAACGCGCGGAAGCCGGCTACACTGCCCCGCAGAAAGAGGTCATACCAGCCCGATAAATGGAGAGCTGGCAAACGCACCGAGGCGACCCGATCTCCGATGTCCAGAGCTCTCCAATAGTCATCCCGGGAACGATGCTCAATCCAGTCCCGCACATAGGAAGGCAAACCCTTGTGAGCGAGCATCGGAAGCTCGCCGTAAGGAGCAGAATTCGCTTGTTGCCTGGCCTGACCCCAAGCCGCCTCCAACTCGCCGCTGACGGAAGTGAGTTGGCGGCGTCTTGCATCTTCCCGCAGCATTTGGATACCCCATCCGATCGTGTCCGCTAGCCGGAGTAACCCCTGTTGATAGAACCAGCCCTCGTAAAGATCGTGCGCTGTCATCCAGGGAGCGATCGCCAGCAGGCCAGGCGGTTGTTCCGCCGCCGCCAACCACTGGGTCGTACCTTGATAAGAGAAGCCGTACATCCCGATCTTTCCGTTGCAGGCGGAATGGCTGACCAGCCAGCTGAGGGTATCGAACCCGTCAGGGCCTTCCTGCCGGAACGGATAAAAATCGCCTTCGGAATCGCCGCGTCCGCGCACATCTTGAATGACCACATGGTAACCGGCGCGAGCGAACCAAACGGGGTGAGCATATACTACCGTGGAAGCAATGGCGCGCCCGTACGGCTGGCGCATCAGCAGAGTGGGGGACGGACCGTCTCCCGGCGGGTAATAGTGATCCGAGACTAACTTGATGCCGTCCCGCATAACCGCGGTGACCCCGCGCTCTAATCGCACTCCGTTCCCGCAATCGATCAGGCTGGATTTCGTCGTCATTTGGATTGCCGTTCCTGGTCCGGCAGCTGTCGATTCGCGTCAGTACTGGGACCCAGGCATGCTGTCCAATAGAGGCTCGTCGAACCTATCCCGAAGGGATAATAGGACTCAGCCCGGGGTTTTAACCCCGGGGAACACGCCCACCCCACGATCCGCCCTGCCTGTCCGCCGTAGTTTGGGGATGAGGGACGAAGGAGGAAAGGGGCGTAAGATATTTTTGATCGATGGTGCGCTCGGGAAAGCTCTGCGTACAGCTGCAACCCCAGTTCTACCGCCCCTTCAGGGCGGAACATTCTTTGATCGGCACCTGGGGTTAAAACCCCAGGCTGAGTCCTATAGTCCCTTCGGGACAAAGCCAGAATAGGCAGATCGGGAACGAATAATGGTAGCGAGCTCAGCCGATTGGCTACCATCATTTGGTACCTCCGGGACCCTGGTTGGTTCCGTTGAAGTCGACCATAGCGACCAAAGCCTTAGCGACGGCTGCAGCCATCCGTTCTAACCAGCGCGCGCCTTTCTCAGCGCTGGACGGGCGCGGGTCGCCCATTACGCCGGAGGGCGCAATATCGCGCGTCAGCCAAGCAAAGTTAGCCGGTCCACCCTCCGGTGATAAGACCTGGGGATCATCAACCTTGGCGATGTAGTTAACCGAGTAAGCATCCGTATGTACCAACTCTGGGCAAGCGGCCAGCAACAACGATGTTTCCAGTTCTCCGGCATGAAATCCGTAGGTCTTTTCTTGGGGAGCCAGGTCATCAAACTTCGCTCCACCGGACCCAGATAGATAAAAGGTCCGTAATCCGAATTCGGCCCGGAGATCACGCGCCATCACGTCGACACACGAAATATTCCCGCCGTGGGTGTTATAGAGCACCAGTTTTTGGAAGCCGGCGCTGGCGATACTTGCCCCGAGATCGCGAATCGTGTCCATAAACGTTCTCGCGGAGAGCGTTAAAGTTCCTGGGTAGCCGATATGTTCATTGCTTTTTCCGTAACAGATCGGCGGCAAAGCGTAGACCGGCGCTGTTTCCGGAACCTGTTCTAGAGCATGCCCCAGCACGAAGTTGTTGATCAGCGTATCGGTGGCCAGCGGAAGATGATGTCCGTGTTGCTCGATCGCGGCCGTCGGTAGCACCAACAACGTCCGGTCGCGTGGCAGCCGGTCGACCTGCTGCCAGCTCAAATAAGCAAAATTCCGCGAATCAGGAATCCAAGTTTTCATCAGGGAAGGACCCACCTAGATAAAGACAAACCGCGAATGGACACGAATGAACGCGAATAAAAAACAAAAGATCACCACAGAGGCACAGAGAACTCCAAGAGGGTCTATTTATAGAGAGTTCTAAAATCTGTGGTTAAAAATTCGTGTCCATTCGTGTCCATCGCGGTTTGTCTTTATCTGCGCTCATCTGCGGTTGGGTTTTACTCTGTTTGTCTTGTGTCCGTTGGGTCCTCGGGTGAGAACGTGGCCATCTTGCCAGGGTTTAAAAGGCCGCACGGATCGAACTGATATTTCGCTCGCAACTGAATATTGTCTGAACGAAACCGTCCGCCGCCTTCGACCTGGTTAACGTGTGGATTAGCGACACTCACACCGATCTCGCGACAGTAATCGATCATCTCGTTTAGGTATTTCTCATCTTTAAAGCGGACAATCGGAAGACCTGCCGGGATAACCCGGGCGTTCTTAATGAATTCGATATGAAATAGAAAATCGGTCCCAAACTTTTCTCGCAGTAGCCTGAACTGTTGGCGCGCGGAATCGGGATCGAAGCCGCACTGGAGATAAGTCAAAGCGGAATCCGTTTTCAGTGCCCAAAGTGTGGTGTGATTCCAGGTATAGTCCGTTAATAACGGGCCTTTGCGCGGTTCTGAGTAAGGCTGAGAAAATGCAATCGTTCCGCCTGCCGGCTCCGCTCGCCGGACCACGTCAGGCAGCATGGAATCTTCGACCAGAAGGAACACCAGGGATTGCCGGGGCGGACAAAACCGTTGGATGGGTGTGAAATAAGAGGGGATAGGCCATTCAAAAACCGTGACTAGCCGCTTGGTAGTAGCCGCGTCGTTCCCGATCGATTCAGCGAAAGTATAAGCGCCTTCATACGAGTCGAAGGCAACGACTAGCTGGGCCCAATTGCGGCGTGGACCGAGTGCTAAACGTACTTCGGTGATAATACCGTTTGTGCCCCAGGAGTGGAGGATCTGATGAACGTCTTCGCCGGCAAAGCGGAGAAAGCGCGGTTCCTTTTCCATGGTCAGCAGCTCAATCTCGCGCACGGTTTGATTGTCGCGGAGGCCGCCGTAAGTGATCGATCCGATCCCTCCGGAGCCGCCGGCCAGAAAGCCACCAACCGATGCTTTTACATAGGTGGAAGGGTAACAGCGGAGTTCCCAGCCCACTTTGCGAGCTTCATTCTCAATCGCAATCAGGCGGGCGCCGGGTTCGCAAACGGCCACCCCGGATGGTTCGATCTCCAGAATCCGATCCAGGAAAGCCAGATCAATTACCACGCCGCCCTCTAAAGGAACCGCTTGTCCGTAGTTTCCTGTGCCTGAGCCTCGGGTCGTGATGGGGATCCCTTTATCAAAACAGTATCGAACTATGTTTTGAAGTTCTTCCCGAGAACGGGGTTGTACCACCGCTTCGGCTCGCTTGTCTTCGAGTAACGCTTTCAGGACCGGCGAATACCAATAGAAATCTTTGGACAATCGCTCGACCATCTGCGGATCCAGTATCACCGAATCCTTGCTCCCGAGAATAATGGCCAGATCAGAAAAATGGTTTGAGGTCATTTTCGGTGGTTCCGCCAATACGCAAATGTCTCGATCATGACAGGAGCAGTGAACAATTTGTAACAACGGTCCCGCGCAATCGGCCCGGTCACTTCACATTTCATATCGCTTCGCGCGACTACTTCTTTGGCTTTGATATGGATCTGATGACAGTGCCGGGAGGCGTCCTCGATGGTCGCCCCAAAGACGACGCGGTCGAGGCGGGCCCATAGAATTGCTGCCATGCACATCGGGCAGGGCTCGCAGGTGGTGAACAAGGTATAGCCTTTCAGGAGTGGGTGTTTAACTCGTTTGCCCGCGAGGCGGATCGCGCGAACCTCGGCATGACAGGTGGGATCATTTTCTTTTCGTGAGTTGTTAACCGTACGGACCAGCCGCTCTCCGGTACGGCTGTTGAGCACCATGGCGCCGAATGGCACAGGTGAATCTGTTAACAACGTGCGCTCGGTGAACCGGGCCAGCTCAGCGATATGGTTTTCGTCCGTTATAGTGGATGCGAAGTGAACGTCTTTCGCCATTTGAATACCCCGAGTTTGAGCAGTTTTTGTTCCTGAGAAATCCAACCGCAGATGAACGCAGATAAAGACAAACCGCGAATGAACACGAATTGACACGAATAGGATTCGGAAGGGTCTGACGGCGTGGAGGTCGCCTCCCGCGGCCGCGGGACGAGGTCGTGGTGAGCGGAAATAGCGATTCTCCAGGTCTGTTGTCGATCTGGGCTCTATAGCGCGGGAGAAGTACGCTGCTCGGTCGGCCCGGAGGAACGCCGTATTACAGGTCGCGGCATAGAGCGTGGATAACAACGGGTTCGCCCGACGATCTCGCCCCGCTCACCACAAACCTCGCAAGCGAAGCGCGCTCCAGGGTGTCACCCTATTCGTGTTCATTCGTGTCCATTCGCGGTTAGGTTTTTAATCCGTGTCCATTCGCGGTTGAGTTTCTAATCTGGCTGTCGGAGCATTGCCCATCGCTATGCTGAGCAATGACCTGATCCAATCACCCATTACCGCCATCCGCCAAAAGGTCATAAACGGAGATGTAACCGCTCGCGAACTGGCGGGGGTTGCGTTGACGAAAGCGAATTCAAGTCCGGCAAAGAACACTTACTTGTCCTTCGACGAAGGGGATATCGAACAACAACTTTCCGCTCCGCATTCTGGGGCAGGGGAATCATCATTGCTCAGCGGAATCCCGATTTCAGTAAAGGACTGCTTTGATGTCAGGGGCTACCGCACCAGCGTTGGTTCCCGATATTATTTTGAGACCAGCGATATCAAACCGGAAGATTCGGGGATCGTGCAACGGCTAAGAGCGGTAGGAGCAACTATCACGGGCAAAACGCATTTGCACCAGCTTGCGTACGGTCTCACCGGCGAGAACGCGGACTTCGGGAATTGTGTCCAGTTCGGCCGGCCGAATCTGCTGACCGGCGGATCCAGCAGCGGCGCGGCAGCAAGCGTCCTGGAAGGTTCCGCAATGGCCGGTATCGGAACTGATACCGGCGGCTCGATTCGTTTCCCGTCCAGCCTTTGCGCACTTTTCGGCTATCGTGCGTCAATCGGGGTTGGTTCCTGGCGTGGGGGCCATCACCTGGCGGAAACGTTCGATACCATCGGATTTCTGTTCCGCCATCTGCTAGATGCCCAATTTCTCGGTAACGCGCTTCTCGGGATCCCGGTAGAGGCGGATTCGGGAGCGAGGGTTCGAGTTGGGTTGGTTGATTCTGCGTTTTATTCCGATGCTGAGCCGGAGATCATCGCCGGGCTACACCAATGGCAGGACCGCCTGCCGAATTGCGAGTTCGAGAATTTCGCTGCAGATGTTTTTGCAGAATCGCTTGATATTTTTCGGCCAATCCAAGCCCACGAAGCGGCAGGTTATCACGCCGGTCATTTCGATGAGTTTGAGAAGCCGATTGCAGACCGGTTACGTTGGGGCAGTTCGCTCTCGGAGGACGAAATCAAAGAGCTGCGTCGGCGCCGGTTGGTTTTCAATCAGGGGATAGAAGCCCTGTTTGAACGGTTCGACTTTCTCTTATTGCCGGTGGCGCCAGTCTCAGAGGTCGTGAACGGGGCCGACCATGGTGCCCTTCGAGAAAAGGTGTTGCCTTACACCACTCCCGCGAGCGTGGCCGGCTTGCCGGTCTTAGCGCTCCCCAATAAAAAAGGCGGCTGCCAATTGATCGGACCAGCCGGCGGCGATGCCAAGCTGCTCGCTTTTTCCACGAGACTAACGCCGGGAACGCCGTGATCGCCGGGAACGGAAGCACAAAACTCGCATATCCAAGATGCAGGCAATAGGTCTGGCCATTCTCGTTTGATCCAAACGTTCAGGCGCCCGTGCGCAAACGTTCCCGGCGATCCCGGCATTCCCGGCGATCCCGGCGATCCCGGCGTTCCCGGCGATCCCGGCGATCCCGGCGTTCCCGGCGTTCCCGGCGTTCCCGGCGTTCCCGGCGTTCCCGGCGTTCCCGGCGTTCCCGGCGTTACTCCACCCTCGGGAACGTTAACTGCTGCATCCGAGGGGAACATGATCCTGCGTTCCCTTATCTTCGCCGGTGCGAGTTCTTGGCTCGTTTTCCTAGGCGGTTGCAGTAAAGCCCCCACCGAAAGCCAGCTTATCCCGGTTAGCCTGCAGACCGACTGGTATCCGCAGGCGGAACATGGCGGATTTTACAACGCACTGGTGAAAGGGTATTACAAAGCAGCTGGGCTTGATGTCACCATTTTACCAGGCGGCCCCAACGTTAGTCCGACTAAGTTGTTAGTGACCGGCGGCGCAAATTTCGCCATGGATTCGTCGGACCATGTCTTGGTTAGCGAGGCGGAAGGCTTGGGTATCGTTGCCGTTGGCGCCACGATGCAACAGGATCCGCAAGCGGTGATGTTGCACGCCGAGGATCCGGCTACTCGATTCGAAGACCTGGAGGGAAGGACCATCGCAGCGGTCCCTGGCGCTAGCTGGTTTCAATATCTGATACACAAGTTTGGCTTTAAGAATACAAAAGAGATCCCAGCGACCTTCACCGTGGCGAACTTTCTCCACGATCCCCAGTATATTCAGCAGATATTCGTGACCTCGGAACCGTTCTACGTTCAGAAAGAAGGACAAAAGGTCAGGATATTGTTGATCAAAGATACCGGGTACGCGCCCTACCGGGTCTTTTGTTGTACCGGGGCTTATTTAGAAAAGAACCGGGATATTGTCCAAAATTTCGTAACGGCATCGATACGAGGCTGGAGAGACTATATGCAGGATCCGGCTGCCGCTGACGCGGAGATTGCCAAGCGCAACCCCGAGATGAACAAGGATCAGATGGAGTACAGCTGGAAAGCCCTTAAGGACGGCGGGTTCGTCTATGGAGCAGATCCTTCCGGAGCCACCACCGGAAAATTTGAGGCACAACGTTGGACTGATCTCTGCCAGATCCTCCGCGAGCTGAATGTGATCACCAAAGACATCGACCCCAGCCAGGCCTACACGCTCGACCTCGCGAAAACCCAGTGACGAGGAAGAAAACAACCGCAGATTAGGAATCCAACCACGAATGGACGCGAATTGACGCGAATTTTGGTTAGAGATACAGAGATCCCGATAGAACTCTAGGTCCAGGTATTCACCGCACTGTTGTCCGTACTGCCCTGTATCCGTCTCTTTCTATTCGTGTAAATTCGTGTCCATTCGCGGTTGGCTTTTATCTGCGTTCATCTGCGGTTGAGTCTGTATCCGGAATGATCAGTAGGATGAGGATGATCCCGATACAGGTGAACATGCGGAAAGCAGCGTCTTGCCCATTCCAGATCTTGGATTGCCACATCAGAAACCATTCGCCGCCTATGGATATGAATGCGACAAACCATTGTAAAAGGCTAATGGTGAGCCCGGCGATAGCCAGGCTTTTGGCGCGATTAAAAAAGCCGGCGCCGGCGTTGAGTGTCCGTATCAGATTGATCGTGCCCCACCAACACAGGACAGCCGTGATGGTTTCCCAAAGAATTATCGTCCAGTAAAAGATTGTGTCGGCATCAGCTGATCGGATCGCTCGCCACATCCCGTTGTTACCCGGAAACGTGGTATCCATGCTAAGGACATGTTCGACGAAGTGATAGTTAGAAAAGTAATCAGTCAGATTGTTGAAAACGACCAAGGTCACAAAAAAAGCGACCGCCGCGACCAAAGCGACTTTGCAGATTCGAAGGATCATTTTGGTTTCCTCTACTAGCACGCCCCATACCGGGAAGCAGTAGAACAACCGCAGATGAACGCAGATGAAGACAAACCGCGAATGGATCCGCCTCCGCAAAGCCTACGGCGCGACGGGCTGCGAATAGACGCGAATTTTGGTCATAGAGATACAGAGATCCCGATAGAACTCTACGTCCAGGTATTCACCGCGCTGTCGTCTGTACTGCCGTGTATCCGTCTCTTTCTATTCGTGTAAATTCGTGTCCATTCGCGGTTGGGTTTTATCTGCGTTCATCTGCGGTTGAGTCTTAATCTGTGGTTCTGGGTTGACTCGGTGGTCGTTTTCGGCTTTTTGGAACCCGGATGGAACCGATAGAGAGTGCGCTGGAAGCTTTAGGACTGCGATTGCCGCTCATGGCTGCACCCGGCGGTAAATATGTTCCTTATGTGCGTTGGGGTGATCTGCTATTTCTGGCGGGCGTGATTTCGACGCGGGACGGACACGTGATTACTGGAACGGTTGGCGTCGACAAAACCGTAGAAGAAGGTTACGAAGCGGCTCGGTGCTGCGCCCTGCTCGAACTCGCCTCGATCAAGCAAGCGCTCGGCAGTCTCGAGAAAGTAGAACGGATCATTTCCGTAAACGGTTATGTGAACGCTGTTCCTGGGTTCAGTGATTCCCCTCAAATTATCAACGGCGCCTCTGAGTTGTTCGCAAAAATATATGGTGACCGTGGTTTACACGCACGCGCTGCGATCGGGGTGTCAGGCTTACCCAGGAACGCATTGGTAGAAATCCAGATGGTCGTCGGGGTTAAAAGTTGACAGTTCACCGTTCACGGTTCGCCGTTCACAGTTGGATTGCACTGGCAACAAATAGGTCTCATGAGTCCCATTGGTCCCATCTGCGCCACCAACCTTCCGCGTCGCATAGCTGTGAACTGTGAACCGTGAACCGTGAACCATTATGGAACATTACCTAACCACTAAATCAACCCACGACCGTTGGAACCGTGATCTGCCGCCTCAGCTTGAGGTAAACCCTGGCGACGTGGTTAAGTTTGATTGTTTCGATTCCAGCGGCGGCCAATTGGGCAAGAATTCAACGGTCGCTGATTTTCTGAAGATTGACCGGAACAAGATCCATACCTTAACCGGCCCAGTGGCAATCAAGGGCGCCAACCCTGGGGATACGCTGCGGGTCGATATCTTAAATATCCAGCTTCGAGGTTGGGGCTGGACCAGCATCACTCCCGGGCTCGGTTTTTTGTCGGACCGTTTCCCCGATCCGTTTCTTTTTATCTGGCAATTCGATGAGGAGTCGACCGACTCACTTTCACCGGCCGTTGTCCCTTTGCGGCCGCTTTGCGGCATCATGGGAGTGGCGCCGGCCGCGCCGGGCGAGATGCGGACCCGGCCGCCTGGAGAATTCGGCGGCAATATGGACGTAAAAGATCTTGTTGCCGGATCGACCTTGTATCTGCCGGTCTTTAACGAAGGCGCACTATTCTCCCTTGGCGATGTCCATGCCGCTCAAGGCGATGGTGAAATCTGTATCAACGGTATCGAATGCCCGGCGTTGGTTACGGTTCGGTTTACGCTGCTGAAGGATACGCGGTTACCGGCACCTATGGTTGAGACCACTCAACGGAATCGGACCAGTAGCGGTGAATGGACCATGGTGGAATCCAATGAAGATCCGTTAGCCGCCGCTCGGCGAGCTGTGAATCGGATGATCGATTTTCTGGTTAGGAACTGGCAATTCAGTCCGGAACATGCCTACCTGCTTTGCAGCGTGGCCATGGACCTGCGTATTCATCAGGTCGTGAACGTGCCATTGATCACTGTCGGCGCGTCGTTGTCGAAATCGCTGCTTCCATTGGTGAAGAAGCTTGTGGTTGGTGAGAGGTGAGAGGTGAGAAGTCGGGAATCAAAGGCAGGGCGAGGCTCCCGATCTTTCCGGTCCAAACACTCCCGAAAGACCGAATGATTTAAGCAGGGCGATTCGCGTATACCTTCCGAATGGTGGCCCGGCCGGTGGACGTGCCGAGCCGTTGCCCCTGACGAACCACGGATCGGCGCGCCCTTTGGCCTAGCCACCTGTTTTGACCGCGAGACACCAACCGCTTCGCGAAGCTTACCAGGCCGTTCAGGAGCCTCGCCCTACCAGCCCAGGATCCACGCAAACATGAGTGGAGCTACGATGGTGGCGTCGGACTCGATGATGTACTTGGGTGTATCAAGCGATAGTTTGCCCCAGGTAATCTTTTCATTCGGGACGGCGCCGGAGTACGAACCGTAACTGGTGGTCGAATCGCTGATTTGACAGAAATATCCCCAGCGAGGGACGCTGTCCCTTTGTAAATCCTGGTGCAGCATCGGTACGACGCAGATCGGAAAATCGCCGGCGATACCGCCACCGATCTGGAAAAACCCGATCGACGATGTTTCGGAGGTCTTAGTGTACCATTCCGCCAATTCCATCATGTACTCGATTCCGGTACGGACAGTGTGAACCTTTTTCACATCTCCGGAAATGCAGTGTCCGGCATACATATTACCGAGTGTGGAATCTTCCCAGCCCGGCACAAACATCGGCAGGTTCTTCCGCATTGCTGCGTATAACCAGCTGTCTTTCGGATCGATCTGATAATGCTTTTGGAGCCGGTCATCCCGGAGGATGGTATAGAAGAATTCGTGGGGAAATAGGGCGCGTCCTTCTTGGTCGGCTTTCATCCATTCTTCCAGAACGGCTTTTTCGATCCGGCGCATGGCTTCGCCTTCCGGGATACAAGTGTCGGTCACCCGATTTAGATGTTGATCGAGCAACGCCTGTTCTTCTGTAGGGCTCAGTTCTCGCCAATTCGGGATTCGCTTATAATGATGGTGCGCAACCAGATTGAACACGTCTTCTTCGAGATTGGCGCCGGTACAACAGATCCCATGCACCTTGTCTTGCCGGATCATCTCCGCGAGCGACAGTCCGAGCTCCGCCGTGCTCATAGCGCCCGCTAAAGTGACCAGCATTTTTCCGCCTTGTTCCAGGTGGGTCTTGTAGCCCTGAGCGGCATCCTTGAGCATCGCCGCATTGAAATGGCGATAGTGATGAGAAATAAAATCTGAGATCGTGCCCATTTGCTTGAGCCTTTCGAATGTACCGATTCTAGGGAAAGATCAATGAGGAATGGAGTGGTGGAGTGATGGAGTATTGGCTATCGGCTATTTTTCTATGCCCAGCTTAATTCGAATAACTTCTGTCTGCCTGGCTCTGGTTGCTGTTGGATCCGGACTCGCGAGCGCCAGGCGCTTGTCGGCGCCAAGCGACGATTTGCCGGCCGGCCCGGTAATGGTCGCGACGCTCTCGCCGTTTCGCCCGTTCGCCCCCGCGGCCGCGGGGCCCATTCGCAGTGGCTTCCGTTTGTTTGATCAGGCCGATCAACCGGATGGGCGAAGAATTTTTCAGGCTCGATGTTTTGTGTGTCACGGGCGGAGCGGGAAAGGGGATGGTCCCGCTGCCACTGGGTTGGCGGAGAAACCACAAGATTTAACCGACGCTAATTGGCAGCGAAACACTCTGGATGATCGAATCCGGACCGTCATCCAAGGCGGAGGGGTTGCCATCGGCAAAAGCGGCGCCATGCCGCCGAACCCTGATCTCAACCAAGAACAGATCCAAGGCTTGATCAGCTTTGTGCGGAGTCTGGGTGCTCGCTGAAAGACAAAAATCTCAACAAACAAGGCAGATTTCATAACGCATGGCCTTTTGTAAAAATCCGTCTTTCCTTTGCGCCTTTGCGTCTTTGCGTGAGATTTCAGTCTTTCTTATGTCACGGCTATTTTCTTTCGCTCTGGTCTTTCTCAGTGTGCACCTTGCCCTTGCGGATGAGCAGGGGACGGTGACGGTGCAACACCCGTGGATGCGGGCTGTGCCTGATGTCATGGATTCGACCGCGGTGTATATGGTCCTGGTAAATACAGGATCGGATCCGGCAGAACTTGTCGGCGGCAGTACCACGATCGCGGATTCGGTGGCTCCGATGATCACCACCAAGGAGGGAGAAGGCCTGAAACAGGTAGTGGGGATGCAGAGCGTTGATTCATTGAAGATTCCGGCACACGGGACGTTAGTGCTGGAGCCGAACGGGAATCATCTGATGGTGATGGGGCTCAAAGAACATCCCAAGGAAGGGACCCAGATCGATTTCACAATCAAATTGGAACCCGGCGATCATGAGATACATTTGCAGATCCCGGTTTCAAAAAGACCTGTAAAATGAATGTAGTATCGTCCAAAACGGCATCAGCTCCCAGCACGTCACCGAAACGGCCTTTCTTTGATTGGCGAGTTTGGACGGTAGCCAGCGTGCTGCTGGTTGCTGTTGGGTTATCGGTTCTCCTGGGCGTGAAACAAAAGGCGCAACAAGGGTTCTTCGGGATGAGGATGTTCCCTTTGAAAACCGCTTACGATTTCAAGCTCAACGGCTCAAATGGTACGGAGGTCCGGTTAGATCAGTTGCAAGGCAAAGTTGTGCTCTTCCTTTTCGGATTCACCCATTGCGCAAACATCTGCCCGACCTCTTTAACGAATCTTGCCGAGGTCTACCAGGCGTTAACGCCCGAGGAACGTAAACAAGTGCAAATCGTCTTTATCAGCGTTGATCCTAATCGGGACACACCGCAGACCTTAGAGCAATACGTGACTTCTTTTGATCCAGCGTTCCTTGGCTTAACCGGACCGAAGTCCTCCATCGACCAAACCGTGCTCGCGTACGGGGCCAGCTACGAGATGGTCGCGGGATCGAGCAATCAACCAAACGATTATTCCGTTAACCACTCGGCTTACACCTACCTCGTGAATCCGTCCGGTAAGTTTGAGCTTTTATACGGCAACGAGAAGTTGATCGATGTGCAGCAAATGGTTACAGATATTCGCGCGGTATTACGGGAGCCTCGGTCGTAAAGCGCGCCGGCGAGTGGGCGAAAGGGCGAGACGGCAATCCTGTTAGCCCATAAGTCGCACCCGTCCCAGCACCACGCAGCGTATCGGTTCCTGCAGGCGTCATTGTCTGCTCGCTTTGTTGCCGTTTCGCCGGTGCTTTCGCCCACTCGCCTGGTCCCCCTTTCTTTTTTCGATGGTTTGTGCCCTATTCCGGAGATGTTCGAGACCAACCGTCGTTTGTTGAGGATCCTGAATCGATTTGGCCTGGGTGTTCTGGTGAGCGGGTTGCTCGGGTCGGCTCTGGCCCAAACTCCAGTCCCTGTCTTCATGCGGTATCCAACCATTCATGGTGAATCCGTCGTATTTGAAGCCTGCGGCAACCTCTGGCTGGTCAATCGGAAAGGCGGAACCGCTCAACGTCTGACCACCGATCCGGGGTTCGATATCATGCCTCGATTTTCTCCGGATGGTAAATACATCGCCTTTACCGGACAGTATCAGCAGAACAGTGATGTCTATTTAATCCCCGCGACCGGCGGCGTCGCCAAAAGGATCACCTATCATTCGGATGTCGTTGATGAAGCGCCGCTCAGATGGGGGCCGGATAACATGGTTGTTACCTGGACCCCGGACTCGAAGAGCATCATATTCCTGTCTCGGCGGAACACCTTTAACAGTTGGTTCGGACGCCATTTTGCTGTTCCTATCACCGGTGGTCTACCGACTGAGCTACCCCTGGATCGGGGAGGAATGCTGAGTTACAGCCCGGATGGACAGAAAATTGTTTATAACCGGATCTTCAGGAATTTCCGCACCTGGAAACGTTATGATGGTGGTCTGTCCCAGGAGCTCGATCTGTACGATTTCTCCAGTAAACAGCTAACCGAGATCGCTCCGTTCCAAGGGACCAGCACCGATCCGATGTGGTATGGAAACACCATCTATTTTCTTTCGGATCGGGACGTAAGCCGCCGAGCGAACTTGTGGGCCTATGATTTGACCACCAAAGCCGTCCGCCAAGTCACCAAATTCACTGATTACGATGTAGATTGGCCAAGTATCGGTGATAACGGGATCGTGTTCCAACAAGGGGGCAGTTTGTATGTGATCGATCTCCCTTCCGAAGAGTTGCACAAGCTCGACGTAACCGTGCCGGATGACGGCGCCCGGTCAGCCGCCCGATTTGTAGATGCCTCCAAACAGATTCGTGGCTACGATATCGCCCCGAACGGTAAACGGGCGCTCTTCGAAGCTCGTGGCGATATCTTTACTGTTCCGGAGAAAGACGGCGAGACCCGTGACGTTACTCAGACCAGCGATGCGAACGAACGTTATCCGAGTTGGTCGCCTGACGGAAAGCTGATTGCTTACGTCACCGATCGCGAACATGAAGCGCAGATCGCCATCCGCCCGTCAGAAGGCGGGAAAGAGACGTTGCTTACAAAATTCGATAAAGGGTATTTCTATTCCCCGGTCTGGGCGCCCGGCTCCGATAAGCTGGCTTTCTCAGATAACGAACACCAGCTTTGGTACATCAGTCTGTCCGGTGGAGCCCCGGTAAAGGTCGCGCACGACGACCGGGACGAGATCAAGGACTACTCTTGGTCTCCCGACGGTAACTGGTTGGCTTACAGTGTGACGGGGCCCAATCGCCTCCATCAAATCTGGCTCTACCAACTCAAAGATGCGAAAGCGACTTTGGTAAGTTCAGGTAATGACGACGATCGAGGGCCGATCTTTGACCGGAGCGGCAAATATTTGTTTTTCATTTCTAAGCGGCACGCTAATCCAATCCTCTCGCAGACCGAATTCAACATCGCCACGCTGAAGATGCGGGGGATCTATGTCGTCACTTTGACGAAGGACGAGCCGTCATTGTTTGCGCCTCGTTCCGATGAGGGAAACAATGAGAATGAAAGCCGCCCGTCGCTCACGGCCACTCCGACCCCTACTGCATCCAGTTCGGGAGCGATTCCGCCGATCAAGATCGACCTTGATGGATTTATGGAGCGAGCGGTGTCGGTGCCGCTAGCGGCTGCCGATTACACCGCCTTAGCTTCCTTCCGCGATACGCTTTTTTACGCCACACTGGAAGGACCCGGCATAGGTGTGGGCCAAGAGCCGGATGAGTTGAAATCGACGCTGCATGCCTATGACCTAAAACAACGGAAAGATAGAACGATCGTTACCGATCTCTCGGTTGCGGGCGGCACGTATGCACTCTCGAACGATGGGTCGAAGCTGATCTATCATAAAGCCGAAGGCTATTTCATTGCGGATTCGAAATACGATGCCAGTAAGCCTGCCCCTGCCGGCGAAGGAGGTCCGCAACTGCTCGATTTGAAACAGATGCGAGTGCAGATCGAGCCGCGTCAGGAATGGGAAGAAATGTACGATCAGGCCTGGCGGCTCGAACGCGATTTTTTCTATAACGTGAAGATGAACGGGGTGGACTGGAGCGCGATCGGAGCCTCTTACCGGAAGCTGTTACCCCTGTGTGGTTGCCGGGAGGATCTTAACTATCTCATTGGTGAAATTCTCGGTGAGCTCGGGAATTCCCATACTTATGTCGGTGGCGGAGATGTAGGGCGGGAAGAGAGCAGCGCCAAAGTGAAGGTTGGCCTGTTAGGCGTCGACTTTGCCTTGGACTCGGCCAGCGGGTTGTATCGGTTCGCTAAGATTTATCCGGGCGACAATACCCGCGATGAGTACCGGTCTCCTTTGACCGAACCAGGGATCGATGTGCACGAGGGCGCGTATCTGCTGGCTGTCGACGGTCAGGAGCTCAAAGCGCCCACTGATCCTTATACATTGTTTTTAAATAAGACGACCGGTACGGTCCGTTTGACCGTTGCGGATTCGCCTCAAGGCACTCATCGCGATGTGGTGGTTAAGCCGATCGCGAACGAATTGAAGGTACGCCTGAAAGCCTGGATCGATCATAATCGCGATCTGGTCGATAAAGCTTCCGGAGGTAAGATCGGCTACATCTATATGTCGGATATGGAGGGATTGGGTATGGAGCAATTCATCCAACAGTTTTATCCGCAGATCCGAAAAGAAGGTCTTATCATGGACGATCGTTACAACGGTGGCGGTGAAATCGACCAGATTGTGTTGGAACGGTTGCGACGGGTTCTGGTCGGCATGTCCACCAACCGTCAAAGAGACGCCGAGACCTGGCCCGAGCAAGTGCAGCACGGCTATAAAGTCACTTTGATCAATCAGTATTCAGCCTCTGACGGAGACATTTTCCCGTACTACTTCAGGAAATACGGTCTCGGTCCGTTGATTGGGAAAAGAACTTGGGGTGGTGTCCGCGGGATCCGCGGTCTCTGGCCGTTACTCGACGGTGGTTACATCACCATCCCGGAAGACAGTCTTTACGGCCTGAATTCCCAATGGGTGATTGAGAATTACGGAGTAGCTCCCGACACGGAGGTCGAAGATCTACCGGGTGACCTCTTAGCCGGGCACGACGCGCAGTTGCAGGCTGGGATTGATTACGTACTGAGGCAGATCGAGGCAAATCCAAAGACGATTCCAGCCCCACCGCCGCTATTACCTGCTTACCCGCCGGCAGGGGAGTAAGAAAAAAACTCACGCAAAGCCGCAAAGACGCAAAGGTTAAGATGGAGGGTGTGAGAGGTGATTAGTGATTGGTGATTGGTGATGTCCCCTCACGTGCGCCGCAACGCCGAATCGGCCTGTCGCGCCGATTCGGCCCTGCGACGCACTTGGGTACATCACCAATGACCTTTAACGGCTCCGTCTTAACCTTTGCGCCTTTGCATCTTTGCGTGAGATTTTTTCTGTTCTCCTACCAAAACGTTAAGCGTCGTTGGATAAAGGTTACCGTGCTGAGTAAAACGAACGAGAGGGCGAGCAGGATGGCCGCGTAGAAGTGGGCTACGCCAAAGTTCAGCTTTTGCATCTCGTTAAATAGCGCGATGGAAGCCACCCGGGTTTCACCGGGAATATCTCCTCCGATCATCAGGACGACACCGAATTCGCCCAGGGTGTGCGCAAAGACCAGGGTCGAACCAACCAGGATCCCGCGCGCAGCAAGTGGTAACCGGATATGCCAGAAGGTTTGGATCGGATTCGCTTCTAATGCAGCCGCTTCTACTACTTGAGAAGGAATTCCTCTGAAAGCGTTTTGATACGGCTGAATCGCAAACGGCAAACTATAGAGCATTGATCCGGCGACCAGGCCGGGGAAAGAGAAAGCGAGCGGACGCCCAAACACTTGTGCCCAGAAACCGCCGAAGAAACTATCGGGAGCAAACGCGACGAGGAGATAATAGCCCAATACCGTCGGAGGTAAGACGATAGGCAGACCCACCAACGCTTCTGAGATGATCGCGGTGAACCCTGACAATCGGTTCAACCAATAAGCGAGCGGTAAACCGAAGAGCAACAGCAAGAGCGTGGTGACGCCGGCCAGCACCAGGGTTAGCCCAAGCGGCTGCCAGATACTTTCCGCGTTCATTTAAGAAAAACCTCACGCAAAGCCGCAAAGGCGCAAAGATAAGAAGAAGATACCGAATAGCCGCAAAAGAACGCAAAAAGGCGCATTAGAAAGTACTGAGCTGGGTGTGCCAACCTACTATGTGAAAGCGACGAGCAACACCTCAAGAGCTATGGTCTAAATCATCCAGGCCCTCGATACCCAGTTCGCTCGTGAGGGTGTGTCATTAGGTTTATTATCTTTTTTTTGCGTTCTTTGCGATCTTTTGCGGCTATTCAGTCTGTCTGTCTTCCCTTTGCGGCTTTGCGTGAGATTTTTCTCTTATTTACTGGGGCCGGTGGGCGCTTCGAAGCCGTAACGATCAAAAATCGTTCGCGCTTCTTGGCTACCGAGAAATTGGAGGTAATCCCGAGCGGCGCTGTTTCCGCCGCCGGCTTTGGTAAGAACCAAGGCTTGTTGCAACGGCGGATAGAGTTTGGGATCTACTGGTACGTAACGACCCACATTTCGGAGCGCCGGCGTATATAACAAAGATAAAGCGACAAAACCGACATCGACATTGCCGCTTTGCACGAATTGAGCGGTTTGAGCGATGTTTTCTCCGGTCACTAACCGGCTCTGGATTTCGTTCCAGAGACCGGCGGTCTCCAGCGCGGCTTTAGCTGCCCGTCCATACGGCGCAAATTCCGGGTTGGCGATCGCGATCCGTTTCACGGTCGGATCCCGCAAAACCTCGATCCCTTTGTCCAAGGCGACCGTAGCCGGTTTGGTGGTCCACATAGCCAGACGTCCAACCGAATAAACCGATAAGGTAGAGCCATCGGCGAACCCTTCGTCTACCAACTTTCGCGGGAATGAAATATCCGCCGACAAAAACACGTCGAACGGCGCGCCATGTTCTATCTGCGTATAAAAGTTTCCGCTTGAGCCGGTCGAAACCTTTAGCTCGGTATCAGGATGACTATGGCGATACGCTTGATTTAGCTCTTCAATGCAATACGTTAGATCCGCTGCTGCTGCGATCGCGACCGTCGCGCCAATGGCTGGTTTCAGCCAAACCGCGACGATCGCCAGTATGATGAGTGTCTTCTTCATTCGTCTCTCCCGCCTTCGCCAAGTCCAGAACTCGACTGAGCTCGCTGACAAGACAGCACGGCAAGCTCTGCCTTTGCCGGGTCCAGGTCCAAAACTCCCTGCCGTTACGCTTTCTCGACCGAGACGTTCGTGGCCTTCACTAACGCGTAGACTGAATCGCCCACTTTCAATCCCAAGTCGTTAACCGAGCGGGTCGTAATGACTGCAGCGATAGGTCCAATCGCTGTATCTAACACCACTTCTGTCAGAACTTTGTCTGACGTGATCTCCTGAATCGTACCCTGAATTCGGTTGCGGATGCTTTGACTCATGCCGGAAACCCTGTCTGTGGTGCGGACCAGGTGCAATGGGAAAATGAGGACAAGGGACATGCTGCCATAAGCATTTGGTTTCTGCCCCGAAGGGGCAATAGGACTCAGCCTGGGGTTTTAACCCCAGGTACCGGTTTAAAACCGTGCCGCCCTGAAAGGGCGGAAGATCGATTTTGCCATGGTGAACTTAGACGGTGAACGAGATGTTCGCCCAAAACATCTTCCGCCCTTTCAGGGCGGGCCATTGTTTGGACGTCTTCCTGGGGTTAAAACCCCAGGCTCAGTCCTATTGCCCCTTCGGGGCAGCGGCTCAAACCGCTACCCGCTCACACGCCACTCAACCGTTCTTCAATAACCCCAACCGCAGCAAACTTTCCGCGGTCGCGAGAATCGCTTCCTCGTTTGAGCGAGGTTTCCAAGCCAACAGTCGTTTCGCTTTTTCGTTGGTCGCGCTCTTCACCTTACCGAGCTCGGGCAGAATTAAGCGAACGGCTGGATCGCGAAAAGCCGCCAGGCGCACCACCCAATTGGGCAGCTCTCTGGTTGGCACTCGTTTGGCGGCCGGACCCAAATGACGCTTCAACACTTTCGCGACTTCAACCATCGACATGAAATCTCCGGCGATTGCCAGGAAACGTTCGCCCTTCGCGGCGGGATGGGTCATCGCGCGAAGATGTGCGTCCGCGACATCCCGCACATCCACTAGACCAAAATAGAGCCGGGGACAGCCAGGCATGGCGCCAACCATCAGGCGTTGCACTAACAGGATCGAACTCGAATAATCAGGTCCCAGCACCGGCCCAAACACAGCGACCGGATTGATAACCGAAAGTTCAAGGCTACCCCCTTCCTTCGCGAGGAAGTCCCAAGCCGCCCGTTCAGCCAGGGTCTTCGATTTATTGTAGGCGGCCACGTCGCCATTAAGATCAGACCAGTTCGTCTCGTTAAACGGCGTTTCCTGTTGTTCATGTCCATACCCGATGGCCGCGAATGAAGAAGTGAGTACCACTCTCTTAACGCCGGCGTCTCGAGCGGCGCGCAGCACTCGCAACGTCCCTTCCCGTGCCGGGATGATCAGTTCATCCTCATCTTTCGGCACGCTGGCGGGCAGCGGAGACGCCACGTGAAGAACATATTCGCACCCGGCGACCGCTTCAGACCACCCCGCATCGTTCTCAAGATCCGCCGCCACAAATGACAGACGATCGCCCGGTTCAATCCCAGCCACTTTCAACATCGCCCGAACGTCGGGTTCCTTTTTTAAGCTGCGCACCGTGGTACGCACCTGATAACCCGCGGCTAATAGCTGCAGGATACAATGACACCCGATAAAACCGGATCCACCGGTTACTAGAACTATGCTCATTAACTTCTCGCCTCCTTAACCTTCAAGCTGGCAACAAGCTCGAATACAAAGGTTCATCTCTTCCGTAAATTCAGCTCTCGAGCTGCACCCGTGTTTCCACGTGTTTCCGCATCGCAGGAGCACCTCGGTAACTTCTCTCGGCGTACAGACGTTCTTGGCTTTCTTGAACTCGGCCGAATCCGCCAAAGCGTTGGTCAACATATTTTGAAAGGCCGATTCGTATTCTTTGAGCCGATCTCCGGCCAATAGTATGCTCGCCTCAATCACATCAAACGATTCTGGAGTGAACGTGGCCAGATGACGGCCGAACCAGGCGTCCATGGCGTTCACCAGTCGATCGAGAAGTGGGCAGCCTGGTTTGGTTAGTTCCTGTTGAACTCGACTCAGGCAGTCATCCAGATATCTTTGAAGACCGGCTAGAAAGAGCTCTTCCTTGCTCGAAAAATGGAGATAAAGTCCCTGTTTTGAGATCCCGGCTGCCGCGGCCAAATCATCGACTGAAGTCTTTTTGAAGCCAAACCTGCCAAAGACACCAACTGCAGCGTCCAGGATTTGTTCTCTTCGTTGAGCGCCGGTGTCCAAGGTGCACCAAGTTGACTGATATGGTCCAAGTAGTCAAGTGCGGCGCGATTCTTCAATCGTTGCAGCGAAGGCGAGAGATTTGCGACGGCCAAAAAAAACAGGGCCGTGTAGGACACGGCCCTGTGAATCAATCGACTTAGTAGTGAAGAAACACGAACAGACGAAGGAAAATACGCTGTTGCCCGGCAGAGAAAAATTAAAAATTGGTAATGTTTGCCGGGCAACGACAGTTTAAGAAGCACCGTTTGTATACTTGTAATCGAATGTGCTGATACTTTCCCCAGCGTGGAAGCTACAATGTCGCAATTCTGGCGGAGCGTTTTGCCCACGACGAAGGCGAAGGCGACCAGTCACTGGCCCATTGGCGGGAAGCTCACTGGAATTTTTTTGGCCGCCAGAATTTTAAGCGTGGCACTTTTGCCGGGGGGATGCCACTGGTCTGTAAGAGATTTCGATTGGTGTATGCGGCGGGCGCCTGACGGCTTGATGCCGCTAGCCACTTATTCAAACTCATCCGACTAGACTTGGCCTATTGTAACTTCGATCCTGAGCGAACCGCAGCGATGTACTTAACTGAATTCGATCGAACGCGGCAATTAGTGAAAATTACTGGAGCTGGTGAAACCACTGCTGAGGAGACCAGCTCCGGCCTGGAAAACCTGCGATCACTCCTAAGAGATGTTCAACCGGGGTTCAGATTACTTGCTGATCTGAGTGCAGTGTTGTCTATGCCGACTAGCGCAGCGCCCTATCTCGGGCAGATCATGGATTTGTGTGCGGAAAAGCGTGTCGCTTTGGTGGTCAGATTGCTTCCTCCTGACCCGAGCAAAGACATCGGTCTGGCGATCATCAGCCAGTTCCATTACCCGCCCGACATTCCTATCGTTACGTGCGCGACGATTGAAGAAGCGATGACTGTTTTGGATGAGAAGGCTGAGCGTTAAGACGGCAATATCTGGACACGAGCAAGGCGGTGGTTGCCGTCCATCGAGCGCTGGTCAGCCTGGGCGCTGGGAATGAACTGGAACAGGCGCTGCAATGTGCTGATACGTACATCGATTCCGTTATCGCCGCGGCTCTGTTTCGGTTGAAGAATTTCCACTTCCGGTTCGTTGAAGGCGCTGGCCGGACTGAAGCGTTGAAGCAGATTCGTGAAGTATTCGACGAGTTGCCGGCTCTCGTTCCTCAATTTTTGGAGAAGGCCGGGATGAAAGAACTGGTGATGCGCGCCGTTAAAGTTGTTAATGGCGCGAAAGCAGAAGCCGACAAGGGCGAGGTGAACACCCACTCAATCTGCCACCGCCCGCTAAAGCGCGGGCTGAATGTTGATTACCGAAACCGAACCCGCCTTTCGAGCGGGGGGGAGGGGTTCGTTGTAACGAAGCCGTTCGTATTGACAACGTACGCAAACTTGCCGTTAGGCGCGATCGCTAGCGGATTAGCCTCTACGCCAACGACGATCGGTGTGCCGACGACTTGGTTGGTGGCGGTTTCAATGGTTAGGACGGTTGAATTCGTTCCCCTTGCGTCAGTGGCAACGATATAGAGATATTGGCCATCTGGAGTGAAGGCGATAGGGTTTGGGAGGCAATTCGGGATGAAGGCATGTGACTTAACGTGATCGTGGGGAGGGTTGATTACGGCCAACTTACATTCGCCTTGATGTGGTGTGCTCTTTGGCCTCTGCGTCACATATACGTTTTTAGTGGCCGGGTCCAATGCAATTCCGAATCCGAAAAAACGGGTTGAACCCAAGGGCGAACCAATCTTGGCGAGCGCAATATTGCCTACTACCGTCTGAGAAGCAGTATCAATTTGGACCAGGGCTCCTCTAAGTCCCAGGCCACCGTACCAGCAGCTTACGTAAGCGTATTTGCCATCCGGAGCAAAAACCGCGTTAAGAGGCATCTCCGACCCAGTTCCTATAGGGTTGTTGAGGAAGAATGAATTAACTAGAGTATTCGTTGCCGTATCGATAATGCAAAAACTGCTAAACCGGTTAGATCATAAAGCTGTTTACCATCCGGGCTGAGCGCAAGTCCCATTGACCTAAATTCACCGGCGTTCACCGTTGCGGTCACGGTATCGCTCGCAGTCGAAACGACTGCAACGCTCTGATTAGAACATCCTACGTAAAGCGTGCTGCCGTCCGGCGAAAGCGCGAGGCAAAAAGGGTTCCCAGCAACAAAAAAGGTGTTTACAACCGTATTGGTTGCCGCATTGATCACCGAAATAGTGCTTGAACTGACATTAGCAATATAGATAGTGCTACTATCCCGGCTAATGACGACACCAGTAGGAAGCTTACCCACTGGAATAGTCGCGACTACGATATTTGCTGGGAGGCCGGCCTCGGTGTGTATATCAGCCAATGCCGGTAGGTCTGAGTAAAATGCAAGCGCCAGGAGCGCCAGAGTCGTTCTGATTTTCATGTGTTTCTCGGCTTAGAATTTTGAGTCTCGCTCGGATCGATTGGTTTCTCTTATACTCTTATGTACCTGTTAGCGTTGCTTTTGAGTATGTCCGGCTCTGGCTCCTCGATGTGCTCGCCATTATTAATTTTAATAGGCAACCCGTTCCGGTGGAACCCTATTGTCATAGTTTCGTTTTCCTTCTCCAGCCGCGCGATCTCTTCGATGGTTTCGCGGTACGAGCCAACGATAATTTCTAATGGTTCCCAGCTTTTGGTATCGTAGTAGCCGAAACTAACTGCCGCGGTTCGACGATCGACTCTTCGAACCAGCTCAAAGGCCGGCAGCGCAGGGGTCACGTCTTAATTAATAACCAAATCGACAAGTGTGACTTTCGCAGAGGCCGATCGAAATAGGGGGGCAAGAGGTGTCCAGAGCAAACCAGGGTTCCAGAGTTGTTGCAGCATTAGTCCGCCGTATGCTTTTTGTCGCGTCCGAGCCGGTGGCAGAGCCAGAAAACCGATGGGAATCGTTCTTGAAAAAGCCTGTGCTGAATGGCTAGAGAATAATCCTCTTAGCGTTCCTGCGTCCGTTCCAGTTTCAGGAACCGTACACGCCTAAATCTGTCTTCATGAGCAAGACTTTTTGCCGAGCGAGATCTCCAAGCGGTGCGGCCAAGCCTGGCGATGAGCCCGCACGCTTTTCTTCGAAACACCCATTTGCCAATCCGATCTCACCGGCCTAAAGTCGTCCCTCAGTAAAAGCCTTAAAGGGCCTATAGCTCAGCGGTTAGAGCAGGGGACTCATAATCCCTTGGTCCCAGGTTCGAATCCTGGTGGGCCCATTGTTTAAGCGTGATTGGTGAAATGTGATTGGTGATTGGTCGGACTGTGGCCATCCGGGGGAGCGGCACAGTGTTGCTTAAGCGTGAAACTTGAGAGGCCTGCCCTGAGCAAGCGAAAAGCGCGTCGAAGGGGTAAGTAGTGATCCGAGGTCGCCCCATCCCCCCTTTAGCTATGTCGGACAGGCGCGGCTTAAGTATAATCGATCCATGGCCAACGACGCTCTGAACCAAACCATCGCGGCGTACTATCGCGACTTTAGCACGCTGAATGTCCAGGCGATTTTGCCGTACTTCAACGAGCCTTCGTTGCTCGTCGGCCCGCAGGGAGTGATCCCGATACCTGATCACGCCGCGCTGGTGGCGGTATTTGGGCCGGTGATGGAAGGTCTGCGAGCCAGAGGATTTGGCCGGAGCGAATTCGAACTTGGTTACGTTAAGTCGCTGAGTTCATCCGCTGCCTTGATTGCCGGAGTGGCGGTGCGATACAAGACCGATGGCCAGCAAATGGAGCGTGTCGGTATAACCTACGTGCTCCACAAAACGGCGAGCGGCTGGAAATTCGCCACGGTTATCCTTCACGATCCAAATCCGCTCGTAAGACGTGATTAGTGAAAGGTGAAAGGTAGTGCGGGCGGTTCCCCAGCAGTTCCCGGCGTTCCCGGCGTTCCCTAACCCGGAGCGTATTGATCGAACTTCGGGGTATCGGGGCTTAGGCGATCCCAGGGTTCAATGTCGGAAATGAACATGTCGACGGACTCCTGGAACCAGCTTGGGTCATCGAGACTGCCGGCTAGGACCCCAACGAACGGCGAACCTTTGTCGGACTCTCCTCCCGAGATACGGCAACCGCACTCGGGGCAGAACCCGCGTTTGTGTTTGCCCCCGGCTAGGCTTGCCGTGAAATGATAGCGAAGCTCACCTTTCGTCAGTTTGAATGCTGCGGCCGGGAATATAACTGCAGGGGCGTAAGAGGCGCCGGTGATGTGCTGGCAGTCGCGACAGTGGCACTTGATCATCATCAATGGCTGGGCGGTGCTCTGATAACGGATGTTTTCACAATAACAACCGCCGGTGATGGGTAGTGTAATGGGGGACGAACTCATCCGGCCCATATAAACTGGCTGGGGAAGAGCTTCTAGTGGTTTTCGCCTTTCGTCGAAGGATCTAATCGATTCTGTTTTCGCTCTCTACGAAATTGGGCAGGGGAAATGGATCATCTGCTTGCAACATGTTCGCGCGAACACTATTCTCGGGCACGGTGTCTGAAAGCGAGATCAGAGCATTGAAAGTTGCGTTGGAACGATCGAAAGCGGCTCGGTTGCGGGCTTGGTCAGTTCTCCAAGGGCTACGTGACGCACTCCAAGCCGCGGGCGTTATCATACCGCCGTCGACCGAGAAAAGTTTTGCCCGGGAAGGTGAGTTTTTGGAACGAGCGTTGAAGAAAGCATTGTTGGATCGGGAAGAAGCGCTGCACGATTTGGTGAGAGCCGCCCGTTGGGTCGACCGATCCGCTTTCGGGCAACAATCTGATTTCGCGCAGGCACATCAAGCGCTCTTGGTCGCGTTGGAAAAAGCTGGGCGTTTTGTGTGACGCCCATAGACGACTGCCAAACAGAAAAAATCTCACGCAAAGATGCAAAGGCGCAAAGGAAAGACGAAAACATTTCTTAAGCGGAAGGTCACAAAGGAGACAAAGACGGATTTTGAACAGAAGGTGCAAAGACAGAGTTTTTTACAGAAGGTAACGAAGTTAACGAAGGTCTGAGGCTCAAGAATCCCGCGGGCCGCGAGGAAAAGCGCAATCAAAACACGAGGAAACAAAGCTATCGAAGATTCAAACGAATTGAGTTATCCCAAGCATTGTTTCGACAGCATTCACCTTCGTTGCCTTCTGTAAAAAACTCTGTCTTCGTGGCCCATGTGATCTTCTGTTTAAATTTTGGTCTCTTGGCGGTTTAGTGGCGTGGCGCTAGTGCCTGAATCTTATGATACGCCCAAAAATGCTTTTCTTTGATGTGAATGAAACTTTGTTAGACCTCAATGCGATGAAGCCGGTGGTTGGGGAGGCGCTAGGATCTCGACCCGACCTGTTATCGCTTTGGTTCACCACTATGCTCCAGTATTCGCTGGTGGTGACGGTGCTAGATCAATATCAGCACTTCGGCGAGGTTGGAGCTGCCTCTTTAATCATGCTAGCGCGTACCCATGGTGTCACTCTTACACCGGATGAAGCTCGTACAGCGGTATCGTCTATAATGTCTTTACCGGCGCACCCGGATGTGCGGCCGGCCCTGGAGGGATTGAAAGGCGAGGGGTTTCGTATGGTGACGTTGACGAATTCTTCCCAAACGGCGGTTGATGCCCAAATGCAAAACGCGAATCTTACGGATCTGTTCGAAAAGCAGTTAAGCGTGGAAGAGGTACAACTCTTCAAGCCGCATAGCCACGTCTACAAGTGGGCTGCACGTAAAATGGGTTTGGCGCCGGAAGAATGTATGTTAGTCGCCGCTCACGGCTGGGATGTCGCCGGTGCGATATGGTCAGGGTGGCGGGCCGCCTTTATTTCCCGGCCGGGAGCTCAGCTTTTTCCGCTCGCGCCAATACCGGAAATTGTGGAATCCGATCTACGTTCAGCAGCGAAACGGCTATCAGCGATGGAGCGGTAGGCGGCGGGGAGAGAAAACAATCGAACCGCAGATGAACGCAGATTTACGCAGATGAAGAGCAACCGCGAATGGATCCGCCTTCGCCAGGACTTCGGCGCGACAGGCCGCAATTCACACGAATATAAAGAGTGAATGAGGGGCGGGCGAGGCACACTCCACCATTTGTCGCGTTCGATCACGATTTTCGTGCCCCGGGGATCAACACGATCTTGCCCACGTGTTCGCCTTTCTCCATGCGCTCGTGAGCTTGGGGAGCCTCGGCAAAAGTGAACACACGATCGATCAGGGGACGAAAATGGGTCCGGCTTGCGAGGCGAGGCCAAACTTGTTGGCGAAGGTCTTTCGCGATTACGGCTTTTTGGGCCGGTGATCTCGGACGCATGCTCGAGGCGAGAATGGTCCCACGTTTTTTGATCAGCGATGACACTGAGAAAGTGGCCTCATCGCCACCCTGGGTCGCTAGTAACGAGATCCGTCCGTCAATGGCGATACATTGGATGCTGCGTTGGACGTATTCGCCTCCAACGATGTCCAAAACGACGTCTACCCCGCGTTGGTCGGTTAGACGTAAGGTTTCAGCGACGAAATCCTTGGTCTTGTAATTAACGGCCGCCTCGGCGCCGATAGAAATACAGGCCTGGCATTTCTCGTCGCTGCCGGCGGTGGCGATCACGATGGCACCGAATTCGCGCGCTAACATGATCGCGGTGGAGCCGATGCCACTGGTTCCCCCTTGAACCAGGATGGTTTCATCTGCTTGCAGTTTGGCTCGTCGAAATGCGTTTTCCCACACCGTAAAAATGTTTTCAGGGAGGGTGGCAGCTTCTTGGGCGGACCAACCGGCTGGAATTGGCAGGACCTGGCCAACCGGCGCTACACAAAATTCCGCATAACCGCCGCCAGGCAATAAGGCGCAGACCTGATTCCCCACCTGGTATTCGGAAACCTCGGGTCCGCAGGCGGCGATGACGCCGGCAACTTCGAGTCCGGGCAGATCTGATGATCCCGGAGGTGGAGGATAATGACCGCGCCTCTGGGAAACGTCGGGCCGACTGACTCCGGCTGCCTCGACTCGAATCAGGACTTCGTTCTCCTTTGGTGTCGGAATTTCTCGTTGTGCTAGAGCGAGCACCTCCGGCGGTCCAAACCGCGTGATCTCAACCACAGTCATGAGCTTCCCGGTCGTCATGGACTAAGTCTCACGCAAAGATACGAAAAGACCAGGAGCTAGAATGTAGGAGTTAGGAGGAGTGTTCCGCGCCGTCCGTAATCGTAATCGTACTCGTCCTGGTCCTCGAAAAACGCTTTGCCCAGGCCCAACGCTTCTAGAGTAATATTAGGGTACGCTTTGGGCCATTTCGCACGCAAGGGACCGAACACGCGCCCAATATCGAGGACGAGGACGATTACGAACGCCGTGGTCTATCGTGGGCCACGGCTCGGCGCGTCTACCAGCCTTGCTCATTATCTCTCGTGCGTTCGTGCGGTGTAGCCCTGGTGAATCGCCGGGCTCTTCGGGAGCCTCGCCCTAGCTCCTGGCTTTCTGCCGAGGAATTCGTTCTGGTCCTGGACTTTCGGCCTGACCTGCCTGTATCTGTTTCGACTCGTTCTAAACCAAGGAGACTCAATGGCAATCGTGGCAATTGTTTATCACAGCGGATTTGGGCACACAAAACTCCAGGCTGAGGCGGTCCATCGCGGTGCGGCAAGTGTGAAAGGGATCGAAGCGAAGCTTTACACCACCGACGAAGCGACGAATCAGTTGGCCGAGCTTGATCAGGTCGATGCGATCATTTTTGGTTGCCCGACTTATATGGGGAATATGTCGGCAGAGATGAAGAAATTCATCGAAGTTGCGGCTCAAAAATGGTTCACGCAAAGCTGGAAAGATAAAGTAGCTGGCGCATTTACGAATTCGTCCTCGTTTTCTGGCGATAAACTTAACACCCTGATTGGGCTGGTGATCAACGCGATGCAGCACAGTATGATCTATGTCGGTACCGGTCTCTTACCAGCGGTAAGTCATCCGGAATCGCTGAACAGCGTGCAAGGTCCCGGCCCGGAAGTTCAAAATCGGCTAGGTTCGTTTGTGGGTCCGATGTCCGCGAGTTTTCAGGTGCAAGCGCCAGACGCTCCACCTCCAGGGGATATTGCGACCGCGGAGAGCTACGGCGCGCGAGTTGCGCAGATTACTCTTCGGCTGAAAGGCTAGGGGTGGCGGCATCTTGGTAAAACGCGGAGCCGGGAGGCATCGCCCCGAAGGGGCAAAAGGACTCAGCCTGGAGTTTTAACCCCAGGAACACGTCCACACGAGCACCCGCCCTGCCTGTCCGCCGTTTCGGGGATGAGGGACGAAGCAGGAAAAGGGCGGAAGATGTTTGGGATGGAGGTTTCGTTCTTCATCTGCGTTTACGTTCGCAAAACCGATCTACCGCCCCCTGCGGGGCGGGCTCGTTTTTAAATCGGGACCTGGGGTTGAAACCCCAGGCTCAGTCCTATTGCCCACTTCGGGGCAGAAATCGAATGCTCAGCGGGCCCTCTCGGGGTGCATCCGATTGGAATAGGTAACCCGGGGTCAAAACCCCGGGCTGAGTTCCTTTTGACCCTTCCTCCTTCGTCATCCCGCCGTCGCTTCGCTTTGGCGCGGCTTTGTTTGGCGGGCGCGCCGTAGCTCGTAGAGCGCAGGACCTGAACTACGATGGGCAGGTCGGGGCAGACGATAATAACATCGTTACTATATGTGTTGAACGGACGCCAGACATGCCTTATTTATTCTTCCATCCATGGCCCGCCGAGCGCCCACCGAAATGTCTTCTCAGGCCGGTAACGGCGCGATGCAGGAATTGGCCGTAGTCGATCGGATGAGCGGGAGCTCATCCCTACCGCCAAAGAAGAAACCACGGCGACAGTTAACTCGGATCGTGGCGGATCTGCCCCAAACATCGTTACAACTCATTGCCTCGGGTGCGGCAGCCATTATTCCCATCTCGACCTTTGCCATGAGCCATACCGAACTAGCGGGTCTGGAGCCAACCCGGGAAAGCATTCTGACGCATCTCCCGACCATCCTTCTCATTCTTTGTGGTCTGGCCTATTCAGCCCCGACGGTCGCAGAATGGGCGTTCCTTTGGACTTTTTCCCGCGCCAAAGCCTGGGCTTTTACGTTGCTGTTGGAAGGCGTGATGACGCTTTCTCATGTAGCCGTTTTACCGGTCGTCTGTCTATGTTGGTTGGCCGGAATCAATTTGTTAGTGGCCAACGTAAAAAGCGGGAAACGGAAGTATAAGCTGGCGAAGTGAGCTAAGGGTTCGCGGTTCACCGTTCCCGGTTCACTGTTCACCGTTAGCAGTCGGCGTGGCTGCGCGGCCCGACAATAAAGATAGGCCCATAGAACGGACGGGACCCATAAGTCCCATGTGTCCCATTAGTCCCATTAGTCCCATCCGTCTGTTCTCCCAGAGTATTCCAGGACCTAGAAGCGCCTGGCCAACCGCTAAACCAACAGATCTTCGATCCGGATCGGCAACTCCCGTACTCGGATGCCGGTGGCGTGATAAACTGCAGATGCAATTGCCGGTGCGACACCGGCCAGACCGATTTCTCCGATACCGCGTGCACCGAATGCATTGAGGTGCGTGTCCGGATAATCGAGAAAAACCACATCGATGTCGGGCGCGTCCGCATTGGTTGTGACCACGTAGTCGGCGAGATTGCTATTGATCGGCGCACCGTGATGCTCACCGTCATAGGTGGTATGCTCAAACAGAGCCATCCCTATTCCCATTACCACTGCGCCCTCGATCTGATTACGACCGGTTCGCGGATTGATGATTCGTCCGGCATCGATCACGGTCAGGACGCGGCTTACGCGCAGCCGGGCAATCTCCGGTTGCCAGGTTACCTCGATGAATTGGGCCCCGAACGAATGGCTGGAGAGCTTCGGTTTCGTCAGACCGAGCAGGTCGGTAAAATCGCCTTGCGATCGACCCGTTCCGGAAACGCTGTTAATGTTGGCCGCCTGGAGGACTTGTTGGTAAGGCACTCCGTCAGCGGGTGATTGATCTTTCCGATGAATCCGACCATTGCTTAACACCAGGTTATCGGCTGATTGGCCTGAGAATGGCCCGGTTGTGGTGGCCGCAAACTGGACTTTTTCGGAGACCTTCTTGGCCGCTTCCAGGACAGCCGGGACCAACGAGGCGGTCACCATGGAACCGCCGGAAAGAGGTCCGGTTGGTAAAGCCGAATCACCGAGTACGACCTCAATCTTATCCGAATCGACTCCAAGCGCTTCACCCACAATCTGCGCAAGCATAGTATACGTGCCGGTTCCAATATCCTGAGTACCGCAAGCGACTCGAACCGAGCCGTCCGCTTTCAGGTCGATGGTTGCTTCGCAATCCAGACGGTTCGCGATCCAGGTGGCAGCGGCCATGCCCCAACCGAGAATGAGGCCATCTTTCTTCATGGATCCGACCGCCGGGGTTCTTTGATGCCAACCGAACTTTTCGGCGCCGACGGTGAGACATTCCTTCAAATGCCGGGACGTAAACGGCAGGTTAAGCCCTTCATCTATCTGAGTGTCGTTGCGGAGACGGAGCTCGACCGGATCGATATTCAGTTTCACGGACAGTTCGTCCATCGCCGATTCCAGAGCGAAAAGGCCAGGGACAGCTCCAGGGCCTCGCATCGACGTGGGCGTCCCGACATTCAGATGAACTATCCCATTTGTTACTCGGAGATTCGGACAACGATAAAGATGTGGCGTGGCTTCACTGCAACCTTCGTCGTAATCGTCCAGGATTGAACTATGGTTCAAGGAATCGTGCTGCGTGGAAACGAGTTTGCCGTTAGCAGTCGCGCCTAAACGGATTCTCTGTTGTGTCAGTGGCCGGTGACCAACCGCTTGGAACATCATCTTACGGCTCACCACAAGTTTCACTGGCCGGTTCAGGTTGCGGGCGGCAGCCGCGGCTAGAACGCAATGCGTCCAAGGCCAGAGTTTACCCCCAAAACCCGAGCCTAAAAATCTGGAGATCACCCGCACATTTTCGGGCGGCAAACCGAGCATCGCGCTCATAGCGAGTTGCTGATTTTTGACGGCCTGCGTTGACTCGTAGAGCGTAAACGAGGTCCCGTCCCATATCGCCACGGTCGAGTGTAATTCGATCGGGTTATGGGTTTCGACCGGAGTTACATAGATCTCATCGATTTTACCCGGTGCGTTGTTGAACGCGGCGGCAGCATCTCCTCGTTGGCTGTCCACCTTTGATTCGTTTTGCGGCGTCAGGTCGGCCCGGACATCGGGCGTTTCCTCATGGTAGGTCACCTTCACGGCGTCGGCCGCGGCTTGAGCTTGTTCAAAATAGTCCGCCACGACTACAGCAACGTATTGGCCGTAGTAACGGATGGTATCGTCCTCGAACGGAGGCCGTCTTTCGTCGATGACGATCGAGAAATCCTGGTTCGGAGGTACTCGGAAGAAACGGCCAATATTCTCCCGGTGAAAGATTGCTCTTACGCCGGGCATCTTTTCGGCAGCAGAAGTATCCAAGGCGGCGATCGTCCCCTTCGCAATCGTGGACGGAATCGGCACGGCGTAGAGCATGCCGGGAAAATTGTGGTCAGACGTATAAGTCGCGGTCCCGCTAACTTTCAGGGGGCCGTCGACCCTGGGTATCGGTCGTCCGATGACAGAAAAGACCTGGTTATCCTTGGTCTCGCTCTGAGTAGTTGGCATAATCGTTCCTGGGAAAATGGTTAGGCGGTTTGAGTGGCAAGCTTCAGCGCATGAGTTAAGCACCTTTTTGCTAACTCAATTTTGAATCCGTTTTGACTCTGTGGCCGGGCGCCCAGCAGGGCAGCTTCGGCTGCCGCGCGAAAACTGTCTTCGCCTACGGTAGCGTTTGCTAACGCTTGCTCTGCTTCCTTGGATCTCCACGGTCTTGTGCCGACTCCACCGAGAGCAACGCGAATGTAAGTGAGCCGGTTATTCTCGGTCTTTACTACCACGGCGACCGATGCCAGTGCGAACTCATAAGAAGCTCGGTCGCGTAGTTTCAAATAGAGTGATTTAGCGCCCGCCACGCTAGGAGGCAGCGTGACATGGGTGATGAGATCCCCGGGTTCGAGAACGGTTTCTCGTTGGGGCGTGTCGCCCGGCAGCAAATAGAATTCGTTGATCGGCACTGAGCGAGTGCCTTGGGCATTTTGAATATGAACCGTGGCTCCCAGCGCGGTTAGCGCCACGTTCATATCCGAGGGATTGGTCGCGATACAATGTTCGCTAGTCCCAAGAATCGCCATCATGCGGTTAACTCCGTTAATCGCTCCACAACCCGAACCGGGCTCGCGTTTGTTACATGGCATCGCGGTATCCCGGAAATACATGCACCGGGTCCGCTGCAGCAGATTTCCCGAGGTCGTGGCTTTGTTTCGCAGTTGAGCTGATGCCCCGGAGAGCAGAGCCTGCGACAATACCGGATAATCGCGCAGAACAGCCGGATGATAGGCCAGATCGGAATTGCGTACCATTGCGCCGATCTTGAGACCGCCTTCCGGCAAAGTTTCTATATCGGCTAACGGTAAACGATTCAGATCGATCAGAGTATGCGGCTGTTCGACATTCAGCTTCATCAGATCGATAAGGGTGGTGCCGCCGGCGATGAAACGAATTTCTGCGCCTTGTTGTGCCGTGTTAGCAGAAGCGGCAGCCGTTGCGGCGCTAGTTACGTCCGCCGGATGCGTCAATTCGAAGACGTGCATGCGAATCCTTTCTTAGCTCGCACTGAGCTTTTTCTGGCGGACCGATTGAATTGCGGCCACGATATTTGAGTAAGCACCACAACGGCAAATATTGCCGCTCATTAATTCTTTTACGTCGGCATCGTGCGGGCCACATGGCTCGTTCAGGAGCGCAACTGCGGACATGATTTGGCCGGAAGTGCAATAGCCGCATTGATAGCCGTCGCAGGTGACAAAGGCAGCTTGCACGGGATGAAGATTACCCGGTTGGCCAAGCCCTTCGATGGTGGTGATCTCATCTCCCTCATGCATCACCGCAAACGAGAGACAAGAATTTACCCGGCGCCCATTAATATGGATGGTACAGGCGCCGCATTGCCCGTGATCGCACCCTTTTTTGGTCCCGGTTAACCCCACGTTTTCTCGGAGGCAGTCGAGCAGGGTAGTACGCGCGTCGATTTGAAGATGGTGTTCTGTGCCATTGATCTTCAGCGTGACCGGTACACCGGTCTGCGGAGTCGGTGCCGATGGAGGTGATGCCGGGTCAGCTGTCGCCGGCGGTACAGCCCTGGCTAAAGGAGCCGCGGTCGCCAGTAGACCCACTGAGCCTAGCCGGGATAGAAAAGCGCGACGGGAAGAGGAACCGAACCCTGAGGGGGCGTCCGTTCCTAGCCCTTTGTTAATATTGCTATCGTCAGACATTTTTTTAGTATCGGGTTCGTACTTCATCGGAAAGCTAGTCCTCCTGTCGGAAGATAGCCAACTACCCATTCGAGCTATTATTGAAGCCCGGTCGGCCGAATTCCATCGTTTATCGAGCCTAGGACAACGTATCTTGCCTTCCCAAGATACAGGCTAAAGCAACTGCTCCTCTCGCGATTTTGCTCATCCTGTTGGAGTCTTGCGAAAAAGGGACCGCGAAAGGACGCAAATTTGGACCGACGCCACAAGATTTGAGCCATTCCCCCCTCCACGGCCTTCTTCATCGCTGTCAGGGTGGCAGTGCTTCGACTAACCAGCTATTCCACCTTGGTTTACCCATTCACTAAAAGGTTCCGCCTTCGCAAGTGCTACCGCGCGACAGGCATTGGCGTTAATTCGCAGCCCGTCGCCCCGTAGGCTTTGCGGAGGCGGATCAATGCGCGGTTTGTCTTTATCTGCGTTCATCTGCGGTTGGATTGTTTATTCGTGTGCATTCGCGGTTCAAGTTGCAGCGTAGTGCCGGGCGCACAATAGTGGGGGAGCGCCATGAAATATCGTACGTATCAGAACACCGACCTCACCGTCAGCGAAATAGGTTTTGGGTTATGGACCGTCTCCACTGGTTGGTGGGGTAGCTTCGCCGAAAGCGAGGCGATCGCTCTGATGCAGAAAGCGCTCGATTACGGAGTGACGCTGTTTGATGCCGCTGATACGTACGGAAACGGCCTTAGCGAAGAGCTGATCGCGAAAGCTTTTCCAAATAAACGTGATCAAATCGTCATTGCGACCAAGGTCGGTTACGATTTTGTTCATCACGGTGACGAACGCCGCGGGCAACGCGAGATTCCGCAGGATTTTTCGCCGGAAGCGATCCGAAGAGCGACCGATGCTGCTCTGACTCGTCTCAACACGGATCGAATTGATCTACTGCAACTCCATAATATCCGGATGGACCAGGTGGACGAAGATCAGGTCTGGGAGACACTGGAAGAATTAAAGACGGCTGGAAAAATTCGTTACTATGGTATTGCGCTGGGGCCGGCGATCGGCTGGCTGTATGAAGGGGTCCGCGGTGTGCAGCGGCGCAACCTCACCAGCGTCCAGCATATCTACAACATTCTGGAACAGTATCCCGGTAAAGAAATCCAGGAATCCGCTAGCGAGGCCGGCAAAGACACGATGTTCCTGATCCGAGTTACCCATTCGTCCGGCATGCTGGAGGGACATTACACCGCCGATACCCAATTTCCGCCCAATGATCACCGCAATCACCGGCCCAGGAGTTGGTTGCTCAACGGCGTCAAGAAAGTCGAACAACTGCGGTTCTTGGAACCGCCGGGCCGTACGCTAGGTCAAGCTGCGTTACAGTGGTTATTACGCGACCCGCGGATTGCATCAACTTTGCCGAATATCTACGACGAAAAACAATTGATTGAGTTTGCTTCCGCCCCCGAGACCCCTGCGCTCACAGACGAGGAGATGGATCGGATCGAAGCTCTGTACGCGTCCGGATTCGGGATCGAGGAAGAGCCGAGTAAGTTCAAAGGGACGATGGCGCTCGCTAGTCAGTAATCAGTAAGGGTTCTTCCGGGTTTAGCGCGGGATCGCATAAGATGCGATTCGATGATACGGTGCCTTTGTCGATATTAGTCGCAGGTTCCTTAATCGTACCTGTTACTGACCATGAAATGGTCCAAGAGAACAGCCCAGGTCTTTAGGCCTGGGGATCGGTTATAAACGAGCCCGCCCTGCAAGGGCGACCGAACGGGGGTTTGGGCGGCGATTTTGTGTTTGTTATCAATGGATGGGGCTCCTTGCCGCCGATCATCTACTTATCTGTCCTTTGTCCGCTGGTTATCAATTTTCTTTCGTGCACTAGTCAATCACTCATCCTCGGCCGCCCCTTCGGGGCGGGGTTTGCGGTGGCGTAACCCAGGCCTAAAGACCTGGCTATTCTCTTAGACCACTACGTGGTCAATAAACATCTGCGAACCCACACTAAACCCGGAAGAACCATCAGTAAGCGGTAATCAGTGTTTCAGTAATCAGTGGTGGGTACACGAACGACCGCTGCACTCAAAAATTCGTCCGTCGCAAGGGCAGGAGAGCGAACGTCAGTGAACTTGTCGCAGGGCGATTGATTCACGTGTAGCTGCTGATTTGCCGGGGCTAATGGCTGGTAGGGCGAGGCTCCTATGCGTTCTTAAACTTGTCGCCAGGCGATTGATTCACGTGCAGCCGCTGATTTTGCCGGGACTAATGGCTGGTAGGGCGAGGCTCCCGTGCGTTCTTGAACTTGTCGAAGGGCGATTGATTCACGTGCAGCCGCTGATTTTGCCGGGACTAGTCGCTGCCGAGCTTCTTATACGCGCTACCCACGGCTCGGCGTGCACGTCGGCCTTGCGCGTGGTATCTGCTTGAAAGTTAGGTTCCTTGCGAAAGTGTTCAGGCAGTTCGGGAGCCTCGCCCTACCAGCTCAATGAATGCTGCTGAAGCCCTTCAAGAATTCCTGCGTCCGCCGCCGCCAGTACGGAACTTGAAACGGGAAGCAGCGATTCTGGCTCAGGCGGAGATGAGCCGGATTCTGATTGCTCCAGGGACTGAAAACGAGCGGGAAGACATCGCGGTTTACGGTTGGGGAGATGGTGACCGGCGGATTCTGCTGGTGCATGGTTGGGCCGGAAAGGCCGCTCAGTTCTTTGCCTTGATCGGAGCGATGCTGGAGCGCGGATTTGCTGTTAGTGCGTTTGATGCGCCGGCCCACGGAAATTCTTCCGGAGTCTTTGCCAGCGGTCCGGCATTTGCCAGAGCTGCGCGCGGCGTGGGTGAGTTGTATGGACCGTTTTACGGAGTGGTAGCGCATTCATTGGGTGCTACTGCTACCGCTATTGCTCTGGCTCAAGGACTTGAGGCGGAACGGGCGGTTTTGCTTGCGCCGGTTGCCTTTGTTGAGCCGCTTTTAGAGATGTTCATTCAACACCGTGAGCTGACAGACCCGCTGGCGGCCGAGCTTCGAGAACAGTTCGCGGCCCGCTACTCATCCAAGATCATCTCGGTACCGCTCTTGGCCAAAGACTTTCAGATTCCAGCCGTGATTTATCATGATCCCGATGATGGCGATCTTCCTTTTTCACACGGTGAAGCGATCGCTCATTCTTGGCCTGGTGCCGAGTTAGTGTCTGCGTCCGGCGCCGGCCATTGGCGGATCTTACGAGATCAAACCGTAATCGCCGGCACGTTAGCGTTCCTAACGCGGGACAAAACCTAACCGCAGATGGACGCAGATGAACGCACATACAGAAACCGCGAATAGACACGAATGTTTTGGTGATGCGGCGTATCAAGTCCCCGATTGATACGGCGATAACCTGGGCTTGCAAAAGCTACGCTACGATTCTCCTTTCTCCGCATGCGAGCCCTAATCCAACGAGTTACGGAAGCCGCCGTAGTCGTAGACAATGCGACGGTCGGCGAGATCGGTATTGGGCTACTCGTTTTCCTCGGGATTGAAGCGGCCGATTCACAGGAGGACATCCAGTGGCTGGCCGGCAAAATCATGCGACTGCGTATTTTTCCAGATGCCGTGGGCGCGATGAACCAGTCGTTGGTGGATGTTAATGGTCAGGCGTTGGCGGTCTCTCAATTCACTTTGTTCGCCAGCACCAAGAAAGGAAATCGTCCGTCCTTTATTCAAGCGGCGCCGCCGGATTTCGCGGATCGTATGTATCAAGATTTTTGCCGACAACTGGAGGTAATGCTCGGTAAACCAGTGCAACAGGGTGTATTCGGCGCGCATATGTCGGTTAGGCTCATCAATGACGGACCGGTTACCATCTGGATTGATTCCAGGCGGAAGGAGTAGGGGAGCGGTGGAGTAACGGAGCAATGGAGCGGCGGAGCGTTGGAGTGGTGGGCCTTGCCTCTGACCATGAAAATGGTCCATGAGAACGGCACCGGTCTTTCGGATTTACCGCGAAGCGGTTATACACCATAGCCCAGGGCTTCAGCCCTGGGTGACGCAAGCAAATGAGCCGCCCTGAAAGTGGCGACCGACGCGTTTGGCTATTGCCAGCGGGTTATCCAATCGAGGACAGCGATGTTCGCACGACTGACCGAATCAGCATACCAAGCCCAGGACAGACCCGTCTGACGCCACTTGCAGGGCGTGTTTGGGGTGCGACTTACCCAGGGCTGAAGCCCTGGGCTATGATCTGGAGCCGCTTCGCGGCAAGGTCCCAGAGGCTCCTCAACAATTCTCCCAGACCATTTCATGGTCAACAACCAGACCCACCACTCCAATACTCCATCACTCCGTTGCTCCTTCGTTCCGCCGTAGACCATCCGACAATCAGGTGTAGTGTCATTCCGTCTTGATGAATTTTCTTTCTTATTGCGCGCTGGTTTTGTTGTTGGTGTTGAGCCTTGGGATGTTCATCCGGTTGTTTCGGCGTGTGTATTTCGGCGGCGGCGCTACCGTCCAGGTTGGGTTCTTTTCCTGGGTCGACCTGGTTTTAGCGTTTAGCTTCGTGTTCTTGAGCGTGTCCCTGGCGATGACGGCGTCGACTTCGCAGACGGCGAACGAGAACATCGATACAGAGACGATATTGTTGAACTCTTTGATCTGGTGGGCACTGATTCTTGGGCCAATCTTGTTGTCGATCCGATTTCGCGGCTTCAAATTAGGCAGCGTCTTTGGGATTGATAGAATGCCGGTGGGTCGATCGCTCTTACTAGGAGTCTCTCTCTTAGTCTCGGCCTACCCGATGGTTCTTGCGGTCGGTTATCTTGCCTCCGTTCTTTTGAAGATCAACCCCGCTACGGACACCCAGGAAGTCATGCGGATCTTCGAGAATGCAACGGCCCCGGCGCAGCGAATCCCCATTATTTTGCTCGCTGTGGTCATCGCGCCGGTGGCCGAGGAGTTGACCTTCCGCGGCTATCTTTACGGAGTAATAAAACGTTACTTTGGCGCCGTCCCCGCTTTAGTCTTTTCCGGTATCTTGTTTGCATTGATCCATCTGAATCTGCCTAGCTTTTTTCCTCTTCTGGTGTTGGGGTGGGTGTTCGCCCTTTCCTATGAGCTAAGCGGCACTCTCTTGGTGCCGATGACCATGCACGCAGTATTCAATGCGCTTAATCTGATCCTGGCGCTGGTCGAGCAGAAATGAAACTGAATGAAATCGGCGAAGACGCTGTTGTTGAAGAGATAACCAGAACGCTTCGCTTGGATGAGCGGGTTGAGATCGGTCCAGGTGACGATTGTGCGGTAGTGCATTTCGGCCCCAATCTCCAGCTCTTAAAAACGGATTGCGTGATTGAGGGGATCCATTTTCTGCCCGATACACCGGCACGCGCCGTTGGTTGGAAAGCGCTTTGCCGGAATATCAGCGATATTGCGGCCATGGGCGGCGATCCGCTCGACGCTCTCATCACGGTAGCGGTGACTTCGGACCGAGAATTGGTCTGGCTGACAGATCTTTATGCCGGGCTGAATCAGGCGGCGGCCAAATACGGAGTTAATCTGGTTGGAGGTGAAACGTCGCGATCACCCGGACCCGCGTTTATATCGGTAGCCTTAACTGGTAAAGTCGATAAAGAACGGCTAGTGACGCGAGCGGGAGGTAAGCTGGGCGACCGGCTTTATGTCACGGGCAGACTAGGGGGCTCGTTCCCGGTGAAACATCTGAGTTTCGAGCCCAGACTGGCCGAATCTCGCTGGCTGACGGAGAACTTCAGGCTGCATGCCATGATGGATTTGAGCGATGGACTAGGGAGCGATCTTCCTCGTCTGGCTAAAGCGAGCGGGACCGGATTCGAAATCGATTTCGCCGCATTACCAAAGAATGAAAACTGTTCCGACGAACAAGCGTTAACCGACGGAGAAGATTACGAATTGTTGTTTGCGGTGAGTGAGGATCACGGTCAGAAGTTAGAAAAAGAATGGAGAGCGGTTTTCCCGGAACTGCCGCTCTCCTGTATCGGACGTTTAACAGAAGCCAAAGCGGAACCGTTTAGCAGACCCGGATACGATCATTTTAGATAAAGCCCAGATTTAATTCGTCTGACCTTCGTGCTCTCTGTGTCTTTGTGGTGATATTGGTTTTCACTGTTTGATATCGATCACATCGATCCCGTCGTTGTCCTGATCGCTCGCATACAGCATCTTACCGTTGGGTGCAATAGTGAGAAATACCGGGGAACCACCGACTTCGATCGGAGAAAGCCGCTCCGGAGTGTTCGTTTTCAAATCTACCCAGCCGATCGACTGGACGTCAGACTCTGCCACATACAAAAACTCGCCGTTTTTCGTTACAACGGCCTGCCCTAGCTCGGTACCAGTGACATTGGGTAGGAACATGTTGTACGCATTGTCCAGCGCACCCTTGGCGGAAAGCTTCAGCACGCTCTCGTACTGGTTTGCCACGAATACCGAGTCATTATTCACCGACAACGAGTAATAGGAATTTATTAGTAGGCCTAACCCAAAGAAGGGCTTATCTAAATTAAACGTGCGGGCATTTACTATCGAAATATAGCCAGTTCCGGCTTGGTTCAGCACATAGACTCTCTTACCTTTCGGAGAGAAAACCGGTTGAGTTGGGCTGCCGCCAGTCGGGATCAGGGCCACCGGAGTGTAGTTCCCATCCGATAACTCGATAACGGTGACGGTTCCATTATCAAACAATGTACCGGTCCCGGAGTTAGCCAGCCACAGATATTTCCCGTCCGGACCCACCGCTAACCAGGCCGGGTAAGGACCAATGATCGGTGAGCCGATGGTAGCTATTACGGTATTGTCTGCAATCCTAATGACCGATACAGATCCGTTGGTACCGGTTGTTCCGGTGTTGCTGACGTACAGAAACTCGCCTTTCGGATCTATGGCTAAGCCGAAGGTATTAGACTGGCCGGTTATCGGGATTGCAGCAATGATCGTATCCGTCAGCGCGTTGATCGCGAACACCTCGCCGGTATAGGGAGATACCGGAGATTGAGCGGCAACGTATACCACTTCACTGTTTGGCGTTATCGCGATGCCGTAGGGAACATAAGATGACCCTCCTGCCTCCGTGGAGATAAAACCCAAAAAAATATTTATTGGTTTCTTAGCCTGAACTGAGCTCGGGACAATCATCCCAAGCAAAACGATCGAGAGCATCGTCGCGCCTAAATCGCACGACCAGGGTGTGCCCCACGGTCTTGGTACAGTTGGTTTCATATGACTGAGACTTCTGACTAAACAGCGATTTTGGGAAGCTACCGAAGTCTAGGTTGAGCGCATGTTCTATCGAATGTTCTAGCCGTAAGCAATACCTATTTGCGGGTACGCGTTAGTGCCACTTACAAGCCCGAGACTCGAACCGTAGGTGCCCGGCCCGAAGGGTTTCGGCGAAAGAGAAGTACGCAGAAGAAGTCTGGATCTTAGACTTCGGAAGAACATAAAACAATAGAGTACCGAAGGGAAGAACTCGCGAACTTCCTTTCCCGTCAACCGAGCCGGAAATAACGCATACGGCAGGGCGTAGCCCGGCCCCCGGCTACAATGTGGATGCGTCCGAGGCTAACGTGGCTAGAATTCGGTCTTAGATGAAGCGGATTGCCGGTAATGCAGAATTGACGCGCCAAGTAGGGGCGGAATTCGTCGGTGGGCTCCAGGCGGGAAGCGTGGTGGCGTTGGTTGGCGATCTGGGGTCGGGCAAAACGGAGTTTGTGAAAGGATTAGCCGCTGGTCTCGGCTCGTCAGCATCGGTTACGAGTCCGACCTTTACTTTGATTCATGAATATCTGGGCGGCAGGGTTCCGCTTTTTCATATGGATCTTTATCGGCTTACTGCAGAGCCTGAACTCGATGAGATCGGGTTTGACGATTACTTGAATCGCCCCGGGATTTGCGCGATCGAATGGGCGAACCGTTTTCCGCAGCGCATCCCCGAGACCGCCATCTGGGTAACGTTGACGATCACCGAAACCAATGAACGACTTATTTGCTGGTGAACCGGCTAATCATAGAAAATTCCGGTCCAACCGGCAGCATCGTTCTAGCGCGAGATAAATCGATCGTGCTGGAACAATCGTTCCGGGGATCAGCCGAGCTCGCGACTCTGGTAGACTCCGCGGTGAGGGGGATTGATCAACTGAGCGAAATTGTGGTCGGGATCGGTCCCGGTTCTTATACCGGTCTGCGGGTAGCGGTTGCCACGGCGTTAGGGATCAAGCTGGCGACCGGGTGCCATGCTTTCGGGTGTCCGTCGGTCCTGGGGTATCCGGGAGAAAACTATCTGGTGGTTGGAGACGCTCGCCGCGGTGCTTGCTTTTTTGCTGAAATCCGCCACGGCGCGATGCCAGAGTTACCTCGTTTACTGCCCAAAGCGGAAGTTGCCGCTGAGGTGGCTAAGGCGGACCTACCGGAAATCTTCGCCGCAACGCCGGTTGCGGAACTACCGGATGCACCTGTGGTGTTCCCTCAGGCGCGGTATTTGTTGGGACGGGAGCAGAGCTATCAGGAGCTCCGTGAACCGATTTATTTGAAGGAGCCGCATATTACGCGGCCGGGGTGAGGTTTTGACCACAGAGAGCACGAAGACAGAACCCAAGGTCAAACCGCGAATGGACGCGAATAGACGCGAATTTAAAATCACGGTTGTGATTTGAACCAAAATACTGCTAGCGGAAACCTTATACCTTTTCGATCGACCTTCTTGGACTGTCATTTGATGCAACCGATCTCAAACGGATATCTATTCGTGTAAATTCGCGTCCATTCGTGGTTTGAAATTTGTCTCTATGTCTCTGTGGCGCATTGATTTTGTCCTCTTTACGGCTATTCATGTGCCGTCATGAGAATCGTTGTTGCCTACTCAGGGGGGCTTGATACTTCGGTCATTCTTAAGTGGATCAAGGAGACGTATTCGGCCGAGGTCATCGCGTTTTGCGCTGATATCGGGCAGGAAGAGGAACTGGATGGACTGGAAGAAAAGGCGCTCAAGACTGGCGCATCCAAATGTTATATCGACGATCTGCAGGATGAATTCGCGCGCGACTTCATTTTCCCGATGTTCCAGGCGTCGGCTTTGTACGAGAACCAGTATTATCTCGGGACTAGCATCGCCCGGCCTCTAATTGCGAAGCGGATGGTTGAGATCGCCAGGGCGGAAGGCGCTAACGCGATTGCGCACGGCGCGACTGGCAAAGGAAACGACCAGGTACGGTTCGAGCTCACCGCTGCTGCGCTGGCGCCGGATATCCAGGTCATCGCACCTTGGCGGCTCCCTGAATTCCGCGAAAAGTTTCCGGGTCGCGCAGAACTGATCCGCTACGCCGAAGAACAAGGAATCCCGGTGGCTGCTACCGCGAAAAAGTCGTACTCAATGGACCGGAACCTTCTCCATATCAGTTTCGAAAGCGGCATCCTGGAAGACCCTTGGATCGATGCCAGTGCCTCGGAGCTGATAGACATGTATAAGTTAAGCGTCGCGCCGGAGGACGCTCCGGATACGCCGGAATATGTGGAACTGGAGTTCGAGAAGGGGATCTGTTGCTCACTCGGTCATGAAAAAATCGGTGCCGTCCTGAGCGGTCTAGGGTTCAAAGGAGCCATCACCAAGACTAAGGAAAACCGGGTCCGTCTTTCGCCGCTCTGGGTCATGAAAGTCCTGAACCAGTTGGGTGGCCGGAACGGAGTCGGCCGGGTCGACATGGTGGAGAACCGTTTCGTCGGAATGAAGAGCCGCGGTGTTTATGAAACACCCGGGGGCGCGGTCTTACATTTTGCGCATCGAAATCTTGAATCCCTCACCATGGATCGGGAAGTGATGCATATCCGGGATTCACTCGCCCCGAAATACGCCGAATTGGTTTACAACGGATTCTGGTTTGCACCGGAACGCGAAGCGATCCAGGCGTTGATCACCGAGTCGCAAAAGAATGTGACTGGAGTGGTTCGGGTGAAGCTTTACAAAGGTAATACGATCATGGCCGGCCGCAAAAGCCCAGTCAGTCTCTATAGTCCGGACATTGCCACCATGGAAGCGGATCCAACCCAGGCCTATAACCAATCAGATGCGACCGGATTTATTGCACTGAATGCGCTCCGCTTGAAAGTCGCAGCGAAGGTACACGGGGATGGGGCGTGAGAGGTGATTGGTGATTGGCCTGCCCTGAGCAAGCTGAACCTTTCGACAAGCTCAAGGCGGGCGCGCGTCGAATGGGTAGGGCGAGGCTCCCGCATAACCCATGATCTTTGCGAGGGGGCTAGATTTGAGAGGGCGAGGTGCTTTGCTAGGCCGAAACGCTCGCCGAGCCGGCGTGCCTTACCCTGACTAAGCTTGCCTCCCGCTTTTTTGTGCCTTTTGCGCCTTTTCGCGGCTATTAGGGATTATGTTTCTACTTGTCGCCCGCGGGGTTTGAATTCCCGAAGCCGACACTCCGCTCGAACTTCTTAAGTTCGGCCTCGCTGTTATAATTCGTCTCCATGTAGCTGGTGGCGCCTAGTTTCTCGAATGCCGTCGGCGGAGTTTCGAGCGCATGATGGTCGCCACCAAGCAAGAACGCAGGGATCGCTAGCGGCGAATGGGTCCAAAACCGTGAGTGCCAGAATGGATGCTCAGTGATCTCGGCGTTCCGCGCCTTCTCCAGTTGCTGGGTCGCTCGGATCTCCTCGGTCAATTTGTGGACTGAGGTCGTTTGACGGTTCTCCGGATTGTATTGAAAGGCGCCTGGTTGAGAGGAGACGAGCGTACCCGAAGCGGACAAAGGAGCAAACCTCGATCGTCGCGGCTCGCTGGTTGCTGTTCACTAAGTCGGTCAGGATCGATGTGGTGGAGAAGGCAGACCGATTTAAATCTTTGGATAAGTCTGCGTTACTCGTTTGCGCATGGCTAAGGCAAGTCGCGAGAAAGATTAGCACCATAGAACAGGCAGCTGAAGCAAACAGACGTCTAACCCTGTAGCTGGCCTGCATAATGTCTCTGGAGCTATTAGATAGTGGCACTATCGCGACCAAGGGTCAACGGTGGGAAAGTAAAAAGTGATTGGTGATTAGTGAAAGGTGATTGGTGGGGCGAGGCTTCTGAACGTGGCCAAGACATAGGTAACACATTTGGTGGGGGGACTAGTGTTTATCGGACACTGGCGGGGGCAACAAAAAATGTATGACTGCCATCAGTTGTCCTTTTTCCAAGCCGAAGATGCGAAACGTCCGCGTCGAGCCTAAAAGAGCCAAGCGCATTCAACCCTTCAGGTTCCTCCTTCTGGACCAGCCTACAATGCGTGTCTGCGACGCGAACCACGCATTTTGTGTATGCCACCTATTACCTATGTCTTGGCCATGTTTGTTACCTATGTCTTGGCCTCGGACCCTTGTGAGAAGTTTTGTTGGGCCTGTACGGTGCCGAGCCGCGGGTCGAGGGTAAGAAGAGGTCTGTCGTTCCAATCCATCACTCTTCGCGCAAGGCCTGAATGGGATCAATTCTCACTGCTCGCAGAGCTGGAAACCAGCAGGCCAGCAAGGCGGCGCTAACCAAGACCAATCCTACGACGGCGAAAGAGAGCGGATCGGTCGGGGTCACGCCGTAAAGATAGCTCTGAATTAGGTTGGTCGCCCCCAAGGCGCACCCGAATCCGAGCACGGCACCGATACCAACCAAACGAAGACCTCGATAAAAGACAAACCTCATGATGTCACTAACTTGAGCCCCCATCGCCACTCTGATCCCGAGTTCGCGCTTGCGCTGCGCAACGGTGTGCGACAACACGGCGTACAGACCGACGCTGGCTAACAACAACGCCGCGCCCGAAAGAGTCGTCACGATCGACATCGATAGCCTCCGTGCAGCCAGCTTGCCGGTCAGTACGGTTTCCATAGAGGTGACATCGGTAACCGGTTGTTGTGGATCGATCTCCCGCACCGTCTTTCTAAGGGGATCTATCATCGACTCAGGTGATACATCGCATCGCAGGAGAAGGGCCGCTCCAGAAATTGGTTCCTGGGCGATCGGATAGTAGGTCTGAGGCAGCTCCGGTGTATCGCCCATACCGTCATGGTGGGCCGTGGAAACGATTCCGACGATCGTCCAATGCCGGCGTTCGCGGGTGCCTGGCGGATCACTGATTTGACGACCTAAAGGATCTTGGCCCGGGAAATATCTTTCCGCGAGGCGCTGATCAATTATCACTACCGGCTGACTGCCGCGGACGTCGCTTTGGTCGAAGAGTCTACCACGTTTGAGACTGATCCCAATCGCCTGGAAATAGCTGGGCGAAATAATTTCTTGGTGACTAATCGGTTCTTTCCCCGGCTCAGAATCAGGCTGCCCGACAATCGTGAACGGGTTTCTCGGGCCATCGCCGTAGAATGGCGGGTTCCAATTCAACGCTTCTGCTTTCACCCCCGGCAATCGGTGGATCTTTTGTAAGAGCTGATCCCAATACGATAACCTGCTGCTGCTATTCGCGTACTTGCTCTCATCGAGGATGATCTCAGCCATTAACAGGTTGCGTGGATCAAACCCGAGCTCGTTTTCTTGTAAGTTTTGAAATGTTCTTATCAATAAGCCGGCAGAAACTAGTAACGTGACGGCCGTGACAATTTGTCCGATGACGAGACTGGATTGAATCCGCTGCCTCGGGGTCGAGTGGAAACCGCGACCTTTCAAATCCGAAGGAAGTGTGTCGCTGGCAATTTTCCAAGCCGGTAGTGTTCCAAATAAAAGTGCGGTTACAACCGTACAGACGATCACGAACCAAAATGAATTCAGATCGAAATTAACTTGCTGGAATCGTTGTACATCCGTCGGGGCCAATGTCCGTACCAAGCCATTCAACCACGCTGAGAACAGAGTGCCGGCGGCTGCTCCGAGGATGGCGAGAAGCAGGCTTTCAACCAGCAATTGCCGGAAGATCCTTCGACGGCTTGCTCCGATGGCAAGACGAACCCGGATTTCTGATAGCCGGCCAGCTGATCGCGCGAATAATAAATTCGCCACGTTCGCGCAGGCGATCAGCAGCACGCAGCCTACGGCTCCACCGAGCAGCCAGAATGTCGGTTTGTATTGCGAGACCGATAGATCCAGCATCGGTTCAAGGTGAGTATCCATCCCGCCTTCTTTGCCAGGGTTAACAAGTTTCCAGGCGCGCAAGAGGCTGGAGATCTCCGTCAGTGCTTGATCGCTTGTGGCCGATGGTTTCAGGCGACCGAGACAGGTATACATGTGATTCCCTGATGCCATGGTGAGCTCTCTCGAGGGATCGGCGTAGATGGACAGATAGAAATCGGCTATCCATGGCGCAGCTTGATTCATTTGATCAGGCGCAATTCCGATCACATCGAATAGACGGCCACCCAATGAAATGGACCGGCCAAGGATGGTTGGGTCCGCCTGAAAAACTCGTCTCCAAAGTCGCTCGCTCAGAACAACGACCCGTGAGCCCGGAGAATCTTCGGCCTGGCTTTGGTAGCGTCCCAGAACTGGCCCGATTCCTAGCACGGAAAAATAATTGGCGGAAATGTAACTGCCGGTTAGTTGCTCGGTTTTGCCTTCTTCCTTCAAGACCAAATAGGAAGCCGTCAGGACCGAGAGATCACTAAAAGATTGCTGACGATCTCTCCAGTTAGTGTAGACCTCGAACGGGATCTGAATCCGATTAAACGCGAGCCCATTTTCCCACACGTAAAAGAGTCTCTCATAGTGCGGATACGGCAACGGGCGCAGCAAGACACTATCAACGAGGCTGAAGACGGCGGTGGTCGCGCCGATCCCAATCGCAAGTACCAAGATCGCCGGAACGGTCAGTGCAGGTGACTTCCAAAGGAGGCGCACCGCGTGTTTAAGATCGGAAATCATAGGCTTGAACGTCTGCGCCGGCATTTCTTATCGCCTTCATGGCAAGATTCACACCAAAGCAGATAGATTCCTTCGTCGAGTGGCGGTCTTTGGGATAGTCGCAGATATTACCTCGGCCAGTTCAGAAAGAACGAATCAATTTGAGACCTCTCTGTCTCAGATTGAGACGGAGAGGGACATTGCTAGGGTGCCTGGCATAGAGGGAGTTCCTCTGCAGGTCGCTAGCTGACGGTGGTTCCTGGAGCCGAAAGTTTTACAGGCAGGCGACGAGTCAGAATTAGCAGAGCGATTAGCAATAAAGGCAGTATCCAACCTGTCCACCCAAGAATCGTGACTTGCGCGGTATCAAAGGAACTTTTGGCGTCGGCCAACATGTAAGGTACACCGGCACAACCGTTGAGGGTACCGTGTGCTACGACGCAGGGCCAGATGCTGCCGCTGGCCAACCGGAGCCAGCCGATAAGGATGCCGATGATGACACAGAAAGCGACCATCAAAATGACTCCCAGCTCCCGGTGCTGAGGGTAATCGAAACCGAGCAGAACGACGGGTGCGTGCCAGAACCCCCACATCGCCCCCGAAAAAATCAGCGCGGGCCACTGCCCTAGTGGAAGTAGTTTCGGCAACAGAAATCCTCGCCAACCCCATTCTTCGCCGAACGCGAACGGCGCATTCACGAATGGCGCAATGGTCAAGGACAGGAATTGCAGCAGGACCAGGAAACCGATGGGAACTCGGCTCAGTAGTTCTGCGCCTTTTGGGCTGCGACCAATAAGGTCTACGAACCCGGAGAAACTCTTTAAATCGAAATGGTAGAATCCGAAGACCGCGCCGACAAAAAGAGCTGCCAGCACCAACCCGAGAACCGTTAGCCACGTCAGTAAGCAATAAAGAAATAGTCTTTTCCAATGGTGAACGACTAGACCGGTCACGCTCCCCACCGGCTTAATTGATTGTGGCCTAAAAAGTAGGACTGCTAACACGGCGATGGTCGGGCAAAACATCATGGCCGCCAAGAAGACTACGGCTAGTGGATCGGCTAGACCGCTGCGACTGAACCACAAAGGCAACGCCAACAACCACGCCAATAGGAACGCGACACAACAGAAGATGGTGACCCCGGGTGTGTCGAACTTAACGGACCCTGCAGCAGCTTCTTCGGCTTCCATTGCGCTACAAGATAGCAAAATCTTGGGGTTAACTTCGATCGCTAAGTTCTGCTTGGTTTCCGTCCGCTTTTTGTGCGCTACGAGCGACGACGTTCCGTACCACCGGGAATGCGTTTGGTTCTCGCTGTTGCAGATACGTCAAGAGTTTCTCCCTAACCTCGCAACGGAGATCGAACAGCTTCCCCGAGGTATCAGCGCTGACGAGTATTCGGACCTCAACTGAGTCAGTTTTCCAATCGGTGACCTGAACTCCAAAGGCCCGTTTATCCCACAAGCTCGAGTCTGCGACCACCTGTTTTGCTACGGCGCGTATCTCATCGATTGAAACCAGATAATCGACGTAAAGAAAGACAGTGCCAAGCAGTTCGGAGCTGGATCGAGTCCAATTCTGAAACGATTTATCAATAAAATAGGTGATCGGCAGAATGATCCGGCGTTGGTCCCAGGCCCGGACCACAACATAGGTCAACGAGATCTCTTCAATCTGACCGTATTCACCATCAACGACTACCACATCGTCGATTTTCATCGGATTGGTGAGCGCGATCTGTAACCCCGCGATGATGGTGGAAAGAGATTTTTGGGCGGCGAAACCAACGATAACACCGGCTACTCCGGCTGATGCTAACAACCCGGTCCCGATCTGGCGTACCGGATCGAAGTTCATCAGGATGGCGGCTGCGCAAATGATCACCAGGATGAAGATGGTCAGCTGCCTTAAGACGCGCAGTCGGGTTTGGAGGCTCCGATAGCGGTAAGTGTCGTAGTGCCGCATTTCGGTGCGAACCAGGGCGATATCTTCTAATGCGCGCACCATTTGGATCACCATCACGGTGTTCACCAGGACGGAGACAATACCGACGATCTTGGAAGCGACGGCAGCTGCGCCGCCGGGCAGATCCAAGAGATTGATAAAGTAGTGGAACGCACTAAGGAGGAAATCGTAGTAGATGAGCTGGCCGAGCAAAGGAAAGGTGGGCTGATACCAGCGGCGGGGTTGGCGCTTGGCCAACTGGTTTAGCCAGCCATCGACTAAACGGACGATCCAGTAAACGAAAACGATCAGGGATAGGAAATAGCCGATCTCAGCAAGTCTGCTGGTGATCTGAAATGGAGCTTGGCTATTTAACGCCAACGCCAGATGGGGTAGTAACGGGGAAACGAAAAGCAAACCGGCCGTAACCCAGCTGAAAAGATTGGTCCCTTTGCGCAGAGCTGGTAAGAGCCCGTCGATCCAATAACGTTCGGACGTGTCGGTTCGGGGTCGTTTGCTGTGTTTACGCAAAAAAAAGCGCGCCACCTGAAACAAGAGGCGGATGATCAGGGCGGAAACGAGGCCAAGCACCAACTTCGCCGGCGTGATTTGGAGAACAAGATCGCGTTGGCTCCAAGGTCCTAGGACCAGACTCAGCCTGGCGCTAAGGCTGTCGATCGCAATCGCAAAGGATCGGCAGATCCATTCAACCTGACTTACATCCACGCCCGCTCGCGCCGGATCCGTGATCGCCTCCAACTTCGAATAGGGCGAAGGACTCGGGGTAGGTCCAGTTGGGTCGATCAGGCCGAGAACGAGCGGGAACGCCGAGAACGAGCTCGAACGAGCAGGAATAAATCCCGCGGCTGCTCGGACCGTGAACAAGCAAGTACGATCCAGAATGCGGCGCGCCTTAGATGCTGCCAACCTGGCTGAAGCAAACGAAGCGACATCCTTTCGCACTCAAATGCCTTAATGCCGGATCAGCGGATCTCAAGCGGGGAAAGGATTTTTTCCGAAGGAGAGACCCGACTTTTCCAGTCTCAACTCCCCATGAACGAGAAATTTAAACCAGCAGAGCTGCCACAAATTCTGTAATTGCTCGCACTTTTTTCCCAGGGTCGCAAAAAGTTGACGCAATCGATTCAGCTCGATGTACCCTCGCAGTTATTATGAAAAAAATAATCTGCGGAATTCTTGTGGCTGGGGCTATGTCTCAGTTCGCCAACGCCATGGTGCCAATGGGTGACACTACTCATCGACATTTTTATAAGAATCAAGAGTGGATCTGGAAAAACGAACAGAAGACACAGACCGCAAACCAGAGCCGAACGGACGAGTTCAGCTTATTCGAAGTCTGGTATAAAAACTTGGCTTCAGTGCCCCCGGTTCGCCCGCCTTTGGCGTCGGTACCGCCCGTTCGGCCGCCTTTGGCGTCGGTGCCACCCGTTCGGCCACCTTTGGCGTCGGTGCCACCCGTTCGCCCGCCACGCAGCTAAGCAAAAATGCGAGAATCATGAGATCCTGCCCGGCATTGTTGCTCAGGTTAGGATCAAGGCTCGGCGACGGTGGAATGGGCCATTACGATTTTCCAGCCATCCTGAAATTTCTGGAGATCCATCGTGGTATTCCCCACCACGCGGACCTTTGAATTTGGGTAGCTCACGGTCCACCAATTAACTGCAATCGCGAAGTCCGGTTTAACCAGCTTAATCTGGACACGCGATGGCTCTATCGTGCCCATTGCAGCCGGATCCGGATAGCCTCGCTTATACGTGTCGTAGAGCGTCTCCCATCCTTGAAACTGTTCTGCTTGAACGACGACTAGTAGTTGGGGAGACTTCCAAAACACCGACATAAACCCATCGATGTCACGAGCGTTCCAGCGATTGTCCATGTTCGTAAGCGTTAGATTGATCGCCTTCAGCTCGGCTTGTTCCGAAGAGGGCGTAGCATTGGCTCGTTCAGGTGCGATCGAATCATACTCCCATCCCCGAGATGTGACGGGGCTGCATCTCGAATACGAGCTGATAATTTTCCACGTGCCGTCCAACTTCTGAACAGTCATCGAGGAAGTTCCGACGAGCTGGGCGTCTCTCGTGGGGTAGTGAACAATCCATGCGTCCTGAACAAGCGCTAGGTCAGGTCTGGTGAGCCTTATCTGAAGCCGGGTGGATCGGATCATCCCCATAGCGGTCGGATCGCGAGAACCTTTCTGGTACGCTGCGCTGAGCGCATCCCAGCCTTGATATTGCTCATTATCAAACACGACCAGCAACTGAGCGGACTTCCAGAACGCTGAGAGATATCCATCGACATCGTGAGCGTTCCAACTGTCCATCATCTTAGCCAACAAATCGTTAACCGCATTGATATCTGCAGCTGCAGGGGCGGTGTCCGACAAATGATCGGGCATAACCGCGTCATATTGCCAGCCGTTGCGGTCAGGTTGCTCGGCGAGCAAAGGAACGGTTAGAATGGTAAAGACCGCGGCTAAAACCGAAACCCTCATTAAGGAGGGGCTAAGTAACCAATTATTGGAATGGAATCCAGCGTTTTTTGTAAAAACTATAAGTTCTCGTAATGAAGGGACTCGTATAGGAAGACGCTGCCGGGTCTCGAGCTTGCGCATGTGCCTCGATGTAAGGAGGATACGCAATCGTCTCGGTGCCTTGAAGCCTCCGTTGGAGTGAGGCAGGGGTTTAGCCGGTGGGTCAACGCGAATGGGGAAATACCCAAAGACTTGGTCAACAGGCTTGCTTCGCTCGATCGAACTTCCCACTCCCGGACCCGCGCGACCTACCCTGCAGCGCCACTTCAGGGCGGATCTCGATTCACTACGAAACCCTGGGCTGAGTCCTGTTGCTCTTTCGGGCCAGAGCGTCTCTGATCGCTGCCTTTTAGGTCGACGCGAGACAGCTACTGAGATCGTCCGGTGGATTTGCGAAGGCAAAAGCTAGGCTGCACTATTTAATACTTACAGCGTATAATTCTTCGCTAACACCTGGAATTCTTCAACTTGCGCCTCGATCCAACTCTTGTCGCGGCCTAGACGGTCAGCTAACAATTGCGCTACCTTGGGCGCTGCTCGGGAAGCAGCTCGCGCATCCAATAGCAGCGCGCGGGTACGGCGGGACAAGATATCTTCTACCGTGCGGGCCACCTCATTTTCTATGGCCCAATCTGCTTCCGCTATTGAGTAAGGCAGAGCGGCATCCAACAGTTCGGCTAGTGCCGGGTTCTGCCGAGCCCGTTTCTCGATCTCTGGCCGATCCGATCCGTAGACTCCCATATGTTCGGGTGGGTTAAATAAAGAGGGATCTTGGCTGTTGCCATGCAGAGACAGCTTAGCAGTTAGGGAAGGACGATGTTCGATCCCGACGACCTCTTCGGCGTGATTGATACAGTCCTCGCCCATATGCCGGTAGGTAGTCCATTTTCCGCCGGTGATGGTAACGAGTCCAGCCGGCGAAACGATGACGGTATGACTGCGCGACAATTTTGCGGTGCTCGTGCCCGCGCCATGTTTTACCAAGGGACGAAGACCGGAATAACAGGCTAGCACATCGGACTCGCTAGGATCATCCGCGAGGTATTTGCCGCCCTCGGATAGAATAAATTCAATCTCGTGCGGCTGGATTCTGGGCTCATCAAGCGGTTCGGGCACACCGAAATCTGTCGTGCCTAAGATCAATCGATCGTGCCAGGGAATCGCAAATAAGACTCTGCCGTCGGAAGTCTTTGGCACCATCAATGCCGATGTGCTCCGTAAAAACTTAGAGGGAAGAACGAGATGTGAGCCTTGCGCGACTGCGATAATTTTTGCCAGGTGCGGATCATCAAAGAGGCGAATTGAATCGGAAAAAATGCCGGTGGCATTGATCACGACCTTCGCTTGGACGTGATGTTCCACACCGGACTCAGTATCGCGCAGCACGGCGCCGTTGATTTTTTCGCCCTGCTTGGTCAGGGACACGACCTCAACGTAATTGGCAGCATGTCCGCCCTGGTCAACCAATGTGTGCAGCAAAGTCGTCGCAAGGCGGGCGTCATCAAACTGGCCATCCAAATAAAGAATCCCGCCCTTGAGCTCTTTGGTTTCGACGTTCGGTAGCAGCTCAACGGTCCGGTCACGGCTTAGAATGCGAGATTTACCGAGCGAGAGTTTGCCGGAGAGCGCGTCGTACAGCTTCATCCCGGCGCCGTAAAACGGAAGTTGCCAATAATGGTAGGCGGGAATAACGAACTGCAGCGGGTGAGCGAGATGCGCGGCATTTCTCAACAACAAGCCTCGCTCTCGCAACGCCTCCCGTACCAAATGAATATCGCCTTGTTCAAGGTAGCGGACGCCGCCGTGCACCAGTTTGGTAGCCCGGCTTGAGGTCCCTTTGGCGAAGTCATGCTTTTCAACCAAAAGGACCTTATAGCCCCGAGAAGCCGCTTCAAGCGCCGACCCGAGGCCGGTCGCCCCGCCGCCGATGACCAGGCAATCCCAGACCATCGATCGATCCGAGATTGCCCCGATCGTTACATCCCTGTTCACGTTTACAGTTAACTGTTATCTGTTTGCGGTTTGCCGTTTCCGATCGCCGCCGCGCCATCGGTTCCGATCCCGGCGTTCGCGGCGCTCACGGCGTTACTACTGTATCCAGCCTTTCGCTCGGCCTAACGCTTTGTTCCACTCGGCTTGTAATTTCTGACGTTGATCGGCTGACATCTTCGGTTCGAAGGTGCGGTCCATAGCCCAGTGCGCAGCGACTTCTTCCAGTGACTTGTAGTAGCCGACCGCCAGAGCAGCGAGATAGGCCGATCCTAGAGCGGTCGTCTCCGTATCACTGGGGCGAACGACCGGGATGCCTAAGATATCGGCCTGGAATTGCATCAAGAGGTTGTTCTTAGAGGCGCCACCGTCGACGCGTAACTCTGCCAGCTTAACGCCGGAATCCGCCGTCATGGCGAGCAAGATATCGGCGACTTGATAGGCGATGCCCTCGAGCGCAGCTCGCGCGATGTGCGCTGCGGTTGAACCCCGAGATAGGCCAACGATAGTCCCTCGAGCGTAAGGATCCCAGTGTGGCGCACCTAATCCTACGAACCCGGGCACAAGATACACGCCGCCGTTATCCGGGACAGAAGTGGCCAGCTCCTCGACTTCGGGCGCGGTGCGGATGATCTTGAGACCATCACGTAGCCATTGCACCACTGCGCCGGTGACGAAAACGCTGCCTTCAAGCGCGTATTCAGTCTGACCGGCCCTTCGCCAAGCGATGGTGGTTAACAGCTTGTTCTTTGACGACACACCTTCCGTGCCCGTGTTCATCAGCATGAAAGAACCAGTTCCATAAGTGTTCTTGGCCATGCCGGGCTTAGTGCACATCTGGCCAAACAAAGCGGATTGCTGGTCGCCCGCGATCCCGGCGATGGGAACACCTGCCAGGATGCCGGTGCTTTCTCCGTAGACTTCGCTCGATGCCTTCACCTCGGGTAACATGGAACGTGGCACGTTCAGAGCCTTAAGCAGCTCATCATCCCAAGCCCGGGTGTAGATATTGAACAGCATCGTTCTAGAGGCGTTGCTTTCGTCCGTGACGTGAACCGCGCCGTTGGTCAGCTTCCAGATCAGCCAACTGTCAATGGTACCAAACGCAAGTTCGCCCCGGTTCGCTTTTTCCCTGGCACCTGGAACATTGTCGAGCAGCCATTGAACTTTGGTTCCCGAAAAATAGGCATCGATCACGAGACCCGACTTTTTGGTTATCATCGGCTCGAGGCCGTCCGCTTTCATCTTGTCGCAGATTCCCGCTGTTCGCCGATCTTGCCAGACGATGGCGTTATGAATGGGCTCGCTCGTCTTGCGATCCCAGACAACCGCCGTCTCCCGTTGATTGGTAATGCCGATTGCCGCCACGTCCTTGGCGGAGGCGCCGGCCTGACCCAAAGCGTCCGCCGCGACACCGATTTGAGAGGACCAAATTTCGTTGGGATCATGTTCGACCCAGCCGGGCTGAGGGAAGATCTGGGTGAACTCTTTTTGGGCAACGGCGACTACCTTCCCGGATTCATTGATCACCAGCGCACGCGAACTGGTGGTTCCTTGGTCAAGAGCTAATAAGTACTTCATAAGTGATCACTTTGTTTTAAGGTTTAGGTACTAAAGGGTGGGCGGTGGCAGAGTCCCTAGGGTGGCCTTCCAAATCACTGCCCCAAGAATGCCGCCGATGATCGGGCCAACCACTGGAATCCAGGAGTAACCCCAGTCTGAGCTTCCTTTTCCAGGAATGGGAAGGACAGCGTGAGCGATACGCGGTCCCAAGTCACGAGCCGGATTGATCGCATAACCCGTCGGACCGCCGAGAGACAAGCCGATACCCCAAACGAGCATGCCGACAATGAACGGTCCGAATGCCGCGCCTAGGCCGGTGGCCGGTTTCAGGTTAGGCCCTAGCATGGCGAGCACGCCGAAAACCAGAGTGAAGGCCCCAATAATTTCGGTGACTACATTCCAACCGGGTGTCCGGATCGCAGGCCCGGTGCAAAAGACCGCCAATTTAAGGCCTTGGTCTTCGGTAGCGGCAAAATGTCGATTGTAGGCTAGCCAGACAATCACGCCGCCGATGAAAGCACCACCGAACTGCCCTATGAGATAGATGGGTATAGTGCTGGCGTCTACACCCTTGGTGCCGATAGCCGCGAGCCCAAGAGTGACGGCGGGATTAAGATGGGCGCCGCTATAACCCCAGCCGGCGTAAACGCCGATGACAACGGCCATGGCCCATCCGGTGGCGATAACGATCCAGCCTGAGTTTTGTCCTTTGGTTTTGCTTAAGACGACATTAGCGACGACGCCGTCTCCGAAGATGATCAGCAGCATCGTGCCGAAGAATTCGGACAGGAAGATTTGCATATTGGATTTATAACGGGGGGTTCGGGGGGTTAGCTAAGGGGGGATATGTGAGCTCCCGTAGACGCGATACGGCTAGCAGATCTGGAGGCAGTGAGGCGCTCCGAACCGGCGTTCACGAGAGCGATTTCGTCGAGAATTACCCACTCTGAACACTGTGTCAACAAGAATGAACGTTCGTTCAATTGTGAACTGATTCGTTCTTGAATTGAACATTTGTTCTTGCGTGACTTTCGTTCAATATGTACGAACGGTTGTTCAGGTACCCGAGATCGAGCCCGGGCCCATGTTAATAGAAATGCTCTATGTCTCCCTCCGAGCAGCAACGGATCCTGGCCGTCCAAGTCGCCCGTCTTTACTACTATCAAGGGCTCACCACCGAGGCTGTCGCTACTGAACTCAAACTTTCCCGGCCCAAGGTTTCTCGGTTGCTCAGTTTTGCGAAACAAACCGGTCTGGTAGAAGTACGCATCCAAGATGCCCTGGCTCAGCCCCAACGGGTAGAGCAAGACATCCAACGCATTTTTGGGATTCCGTCGGTCCGGGTAGTAGCGGTACCGCCGAACTCATCGGAAGACGAATGGTTGCAACGGGTGGCTACCTTTAGCGCCAATCATCTAAACGGTTTAGTTCATTCCCATATGACCATCGGGATTGCCTGGGGGACCACCTTGGACGCTATTTCTCAACGCTTAGTGCCTAAACCCTGCAAGGACGTGGACATCGTTCAGCTTAATGGTTCGGCCAATGTGTATGCCTTTAACAATTATTATATTGGAGAAATCTTCAGCCGATTCGCCCTGAACTATGGCGCCCGGGCGCATCTATTTCCGGTACCTACATTTTTCGATTATCCGGAAACCAAAAAAGCCATGTTACGGGAGCGTTCGATTCAGCATCTTTCCAAGATGATTCAGCGGGCCGACTTATTGATTTACAGTATCGGTGCGGTCGGGGCACGTATTCCTAGCCACGTTTACGTGGGAGGCTACCTGGAGAAAAAAGATTTCCAAGAGCTGCGCCGGGTGGGGGCGGTTGGCGATATCGCTACGGTCTTTTTCCGCGCTGAGGGCAGTTACGACAATATCCCTTTGAACGCGCGCGCCAGTGGACCGGATCTCTCCCTATTTCAAAAAGCCAAGCATGCGCTTTGCGTAGTTTCGGGTCTGGGCAAGGTCGCTGGCCTGAGAGCGGCGCTAAAAGGCCGTTTAATGAATGAACTGATCGTCGACGAACCGACCGCGACGGAGTTGTTGAAGCAACCTTAGAAACGCCGTGAACGCCGGGAACGAGAGGGTTACTGGTTGGCAGCAACCAAACTCGCCACTCGTAACCGATAACACGCCGCGGCGACTTTCGTTCCCGGCGTTCCCGCGCGCTCCCGGCGTTCACGGCGTTTCTAGGTTGCCTGACGCACCGACTTGATTCAACCTCCTTAGGTATGGCGTTGGAAGACGGTCAGCGTTCGGATCAGTCGAGCGACGATAAGAGAGAAGCTGATTCTAGGATCAAGGTTATCACCCGGATTTGGCAAATGATCATCCCGGTGATGGCGCTCTCCATTCCGTTTTTCGCCTTATCACGCGTCGGTATCATCCTGCCATTTTTTGCGATTGGCGCCGCCGGAATTGCCACTGCCGTGATCTGGGGGTCCGGGACCAAGAAGATGAGCACGGATCGCAAGGACAATCAGCGATTGCAAGATCGGATAAAGGAATTGGAAGAAAGGTTAGCGAACGTCGAAACCATCTCCCGTTTTGAAATGCAGCTTGCTGCCAGAGAAAAAGCGGCCTTGGAGGATTCCCGGGCTCAATCGGCCTCTCCATCCTCCCAGGCGCAGTCGAGTCAAAAGGAAAGCGCTTAACCCGGGAAGCAGCCCGCTCTTTATGTCCAGTGGTGAATTCCTTTCCTGGTGAATTCAATCCGATCTCGAGGCTGGCTGGTTCTAACCTTTATTCTTGCCGGGGCGGCCTATGCGATCGCTGCTTTTTGCTTGGTGGTATTAACCTGGGACGGCGCCGGGTACGTTTTCAATAGCATCCAGCGAGGCCATGCGGCCATCCCAAACAGCCGGTACAGTGATTATCCTTTTCTTTGCGTGGTTTCGGTATGCAGCCAGGTTATTACTGACGCTCGTTGGTTAGCCTGCATTTATGGGCTGGTCTTGGCAGTACTGCCACTGGGGTCGCTCCGGTTAAGTTTCCATTTCTTGAGTAGTCCCCGATTGCGAGCCCTGCGAATCTGGCCGGTGTTAGGCATTCTCTTGAGTGCGTTGCCAGGCCAGATTTTCCTGGTGGCAGAGGCTGTCTCTCTAACGCAGGTTGCCTGGGCGATATGGGCGATCCTAGCCGGAGACATTTCTGCTGCCGGCCTGGTGTGGCTAGGAGTATTGACTATTTTCGTGTTCTTTCTTCATCCCACGGCGGCTTTGGTCTACGCCACAGCTGGTGGACTACTCTTGGCGAAGGCTTGGCACCGAGCGAGAACGAAGGACCCACGGCCTAACGACCTCGCCAGCGTTCCCGCTCGCTACCGCTCGCTCTCGACGTTCTCGCTCGTTGATAAGTGGCTTGGTCTGGCGTTTCTCGGTCTGGCGGCGATCCGGCTTTGGTACGCATTCGCGACCGCTAACAGCTACGAACAAGGTGAGGAAACGTTCGCCCAAAACTATCTGGCGTTTCGGGACGCGTTGCCCAGCCTCTGGATGCTTCCATTCGTTTATTTCTTAGGACTAGTCGTGTTAGGCGGTGTCACCGGATTGATACCGAGACGATTTCTAGTTTGGCTGGCTGGACTCACCTTGGGCTTGCTCGTTATTTACGGAGCCGGGTGGGCGACAGATCCTCAGGTGTGGGTGAGTGCATTTAGTTTCCGCCGTTTCGTTTTAGTTGGCACCCTGCCTTTGTTAGCGATGGGTGCGTTCCACTGGTGGTACCAAAAGGTCGCGTCGACCCATGATCCAGAGCAGCCATCAAGTGATTCAGGAATAGGGTTCATCGGATCAGGCAGCGCCGCGGTTTTTTTATTCGTCTTCGTGACTCAGTCGTTTAGTTGGCGTCAGGAATTAACCCGATTCCAAGCTGATCTCAGCCATTGTAACAAACCGGTGGCGACGACGGACGACTTGCCCTGGATCTCTCGGAGCCCGCTTCATCATTGGGCGTCAACGCAGTTGAGCTGTGTCGTCCAGGGAAAGAAGGTGAAGACGCTGTTTGCGCTCGATGCCAAAGATGTCGAAGGAAACCAGATCCTGTTGTTCCCGGGAATTTGGTTCCGGAAAAGTAATCGTTGGTTTGAGTTTGAGTAGCGGCCCGATAGGAAGCGTGCCGGCCAGTCACCTGAAGACGCTCTCGGCCAGGCGTAAATTTCCAAAAAATTGATGGTAGGCGAGGCTCCCGAACGGCCTACCAGATTTCGCGGACAGGTATCAGGGGGGTTTTGTCCCGAAGGGACTACAGGACTCAGCCCGGGGTTTTAACCCCGGGAACGCGCAAGAAGCGACCCGCCCTGAAGGGGCGGAAGACAGTTTTGATCAACTACTCGTTTGGTTAGCCTCTTACATACGTGAGGCACCGCTTCTACCGCCCCTTCAGGGCGGCGCGGTTTTTTTATAAGCACCTGGGGTTAAAACCCCAGGCTCAGTCCTACGGTCCCTTCGGGACAGTACACTCACGGCTATCCAAGAAATCGAAGGCAGATCATCAATCACTCCGCGTAGCCGAATTCGAGGGACAGCCTGTCCGACGAGGGACGACGAGTACGAAGCGCCAATGTGGACAGCTATGGATGGCTGTTCGGCTGGAGACTCATCCTAGGCGCGACGATGGCGAAACGTTTCTGTAGAAAGACCAGCAGATTAAACACCCAAAGCCGCCAACGAACTTGCAGCAAGGGTCTTTCGTTGCCGGCAAGCAACGAGTTCACCGCCGGGACGAGCTGGAGAAATTCCTGCGGATTAAGAAATACTTCAGCGAATTCTTGGGTGTACCACGATTTGACCAGCTTGAGATACAGGTCCATGACTCGGCCGAGATGGCGCTCATAACGTCTGAACTCTTGTGGGCGGCGTTCCGGACGCCGCAAGACTCTGTCGAGCATATCCGCGGTTTTTTCGCCGGAAAGCACCGCGATAAAAACGCCACTGCTCCATACCGGGTCGATAAATCCGGCTGCATCTCCCGCCAGCACCCAACGCTCGCCCGTGAAACGCTGGTTTCGGTAAGAGTAATCTCCGGTAGAGTAAACCTCTGTGATTCGCCGGGCGCCCGACAGTTGCTCCATTAGCTTCGGGTGTTCGCGCAATGTCTGCAGGAAGGCTGCTTCCGGACTCAGTTTCATGCGTTTGAAAGTCTGAGCGTCTAACACCACCCCGATGCTCGTCTTTTGAGCCGTGATCGGGATAATCCAGAACCAGCGGTCTCGAGCTCGAACCATCTGGGTAAGCGTTCCGTCGATTCCGGAGGCGCGATCGACTCCTTCAAAGTGAGCATAGAGCGAGAATTTGCGTAACTCCGGATAATTTCGGCGAAGGTTAAACTGTGAGCCCACCAAGGCGTTTCGACCGGAGCAGTCGAGCAGGTATTGGCCGCGAAATTCGCCGCTAGCAGTGCGGACGGTTACCCCTTGTTGGTCACAAGAAAAATCGGTGACTCGTTCTCCCTGCTTTACATCGCATCCGCTCTCAGCGGCATGATCTAACAGAATCCGGTCGAATTGTGAGCGCTCGACTTGGTAAGCCGTCGGATATTTGCAGCGGAAAACGTTGCTAAATAAAAACCTATTCGTTCGAGTGCCGCAGGCAGATACGATCTTGCCGCCATATTTCACGATCACGTCGGCACGATCGATTTTTTCTTTCACGCCCATCCGTTCAAACGTGCATAAGCTACCAGGTAACAACGATTCACCGATTTTGAACCGAGGAAATCGTTCCTTTTCGAAAATGGCGACTTTCCAGCCGTGCTTAGCGAGTAACGTTCCCGCGGTGCTGCCCGCTGGGCCACCACCGACAATAATAACGTCAAAAAATTGAGGCATAGTGATTTATCTGAACTACACGGGAGACGCTGGGATTACTTAAGTTGCAAAATCGCGCAGAGTGCAAGGCGGAAAGGCTATCGAATGGGCGAAACGGCGAAAGGGCGAAGGGGCGACTGAGCCAAAAGGGCGAAAGGGCGAAGAGGCGTGAAGCGCTGAGGAGATTTTAGGCTAGCAGACCATTGAAAAACCCAAGGTGGTTTCTCGGCCTTGTTTTAGCGGAGCCGATGACCAGCTCCGTAGGAGCTAAATATTTATAGCTACCGCAACGCACACGCGATCAGCTCCGTTAGGAGCGGCATCTAAGCTTCGCCCGAAGGTTTACCAATGTTCCTAAGCTGATATCGCTCTTACCGAGCCGGTTCTCATTTTTTTGCGCCGGGAGTCAATGCCAAGGGTCACAAGCGGTCAAGGCGCGATAGAAGCGTGGTTATGGAAATGGGCGACGAATCCCTTGCGTTTTTTGCAAAATCGGTCAACCATTCGTCCCTGAAAGTAAGCCGACGTGGCGGAACTGGCAGACGCGCCGGACTCAAAATCCGGTGACCGCAAGGTCGTGTGGGTTCGACCCCCTCCGTCGGCATAACTAGCTGATTGTCAGTAGGTTATGCGACTGCCTGTTCTCCCAACGAGCGAGATTCATAACAAATGTCATGATCGGCTTTGAAAAATCGATGCCGATTGGCTCTGAGAGCGGCGCGGCCGCCCAAAAGCAATTCAATCCCATTGATCCATCGCGTTTTAATGGTAAATCTTCGAAACGTGGGTGTTGAGAGTAAAATAAATCCACTTTCACGCACGGTTGTGCACGTGTCGCTGAGAGTTCTCGATGTGAGTGGAAACGCGCAAGAAATCGGAACCGCATCAGGTGTAATTCGAACCCGAATGGGATTGAACTATCTAATAACAGCACTGCACGTCTTAACGGGCGGGGAACGCGGTGGAAAACCTGGGCTGAAACATCCACCGAATCAAATCCTGATAGAGGGGTTTTACAGCAAATGGGAAAGGAACCTTTACGAGGGAGCAAACGATCCTTACAGCGATCGACCGCTGTACTGGAAAAACCCGAATTCTCCCGGTGTCGATGTCGGAATCTTGCCTCTGCGGAGTGGCCCCAAATCGAATTGCTCTCTCCATGAGACCTTTTTCAATCCAACGAATAACGAGGCTTCTAGTCTGTATGTTATGCAAGAGTGTTATATTGTTGGATTCCCATACGGGTTGGTTGATCGGACCGACCCAAATCTTCCGCTTCCAATCTGGAAAACAGGGCATATCGCCTCGGAGCCATTTACCGATTTTCAAGGTCAACCCAAGGTCCTAATCGATGGGTTGACGCGACCAGGCCAATCTGGTGCTCCCGTCTTTGTCGGCAGCATCAACTACCGAGGGAAATTCGAAGTTACCAGGTTCGTAGGAATCTACGCAGGACGCGAAAAGGCCATTTCAAGGTCGACCCCGGACGGTGAATATTGGGACCTCGGCTACGTATTTAAACCAATTGTCGTAGAAGAGATCTTTACAGCAAATTTAACAAGCTAGCGACCCTTCATCGAATCCAGAAACGCTGACAGCGCCAGCGCTTGCTCTCCAGTCATCTGAACCCGGCCAGCCAGCCAATCGTTAATTCGCTGCCTAGATACTCCGACCTGTCGCGCTACTTCCGCCTGGCTGGTCCCTTGGTCGCAGAACGTCCGCAATCGCGCAAGTAGCTTGTCGGTGTGGGGTGGCATCAAGGTTTGAGAATAGTTATCCATTTTTAAAATTCCAGATTGCTCTGGTGTACCACACAGTGTTACTCGTACTGCTATATGGTACAAAATGCGCTCATAAACGACGACAAATTTTATTGGCTAGCACGCTTGTTGACCGCTCATCTAGACGACCACCTGCAAGCCGCTGAGGCGCTAGCGCCGACCCTCAAAGAATGGGCCCGAGAGCGAGGGCTTAGCGCTGGAGGGCTCTGGGCCAAGATGAAGAAAGAGATGATTGATAAATTTGGGGAAGACCTTCCCCCAAATTGGTGGCGTAAATGACCTTCACCGAAGCCATTGAGTCGTTTCTGGTCTATCTGGCAATCGAGCGCGGCCATTCAGAGAACTATCAGCTTCTGAACCGCCGCTTGCTGGGCAAGCTCTCGAGCTGGCTTCAGGCACAAGGGGTGCCGGAGCCGGGCCGCGTGCAGCGCGACCATCTCACCGACTACCTGTATAGCTTGAAGCAGCGCGGGTTAGTGGCCGCCTCGCTCAAACAGGAAGTAGCCGTAATGAAAGGGTTCTTCCGGTTCTTGCGCAGTCGTTGCGGACTCCGACCAGATCCGGCCGAGATACTCCGAACGCCGAAGGTGCGGAACCCTTTGCCGCGCCATCTTAACCAGGAGGAAATGGGCCGGCTGTTAGCGATCGAGCTTTCGCAGCACCGGCGCTTGTTCAAAGATCGACGTTCACCTTACTGGAGCTGCCAATACCGTGCGCCGGACGGCCGCCTCGTCCGCCGATCGACTGGTCGGAAATGCAAATCCGAGGCTTGGGAAGTCAGCAGGACCTTCGTTTATTGCGAGTCCAACCATTCGGGCTCGGTGATCTCTGGACGGTTCCGGGAGCAAGATTTGCAGCGGAGATACCCGCGCCGTGATCGCGCGATCCTCGAAGTATTGTATGCGGCTGGTCTGAGAGCAACGGAGCTTTGCACACTCCAGCTCGCCAATGTGAATCTGGAAGAGCGCATCCTACGAGTAACCGGGAAGGGCAATAAAACCCGGATTGTGCTAATCGGCCGCAAGGCCTGTGAAGCAATTCGGAACTACATCGAGAACGAACGTGCTTGGTTAACAGCAGCCAGCCGCACCGGTCGACCCGCGAAAGCTCGCCCTGAGTTGTTTCTGTCCGAGAGGCGCGGCGGATCACTAACCTATCAACGGATTTGGCAGCTAGTGATAGAGCTTGCAAGACTGGCCGGCTTCGACCGAAGTATTTACCCGCATCTGTTCCGGCACTCGTTTGCAACCCACCTTCTTGAGGGTGGCGCTGACCTTCTCGTGATTCAAAAACTACTCGGCCACGCCGATCTTACGACGACCGCCATCTACACCCATGCTAGCGCTCAACATCTGCAAGCCGTTTTCAAACGGTGCCACCCGCGATCTGGCGCCCCAAAGGAAAAACCGCTCGAATCCGTCACGGCAGCCTAAAACGGGCCGGGAGCGCTACCCTTCCTGGCGAGCACTTCTCCACAAGTTATTGACCTGCTCGACCACTTCCCTGGCATGCCAGAACGCCCACCGCTCGATTTGGGCCGCCGCAAGCTCGGGGCTTGGTCTGAAGACCACCGGTAGATCATACCGGGCCTCGAATGCTCCCAGCGTCGCCATTACGGCTTGAGGCTTGATATTCGAGTGATAGCGGCCACTCAAGATTTCTTCTTCGGTCCCAACGATCAATAGCCGCTTAAATCGGAAACCGCGAAGCCGGTGTAGCTCGCGTTCGAAGCGTTGCCGGCTGTCTCCCATGCAACAGCCCACAAGGTCAGAGATGGATTTTCGCTCGACGGCAAATTGTTCTTCTAGGCCTCGGATCGAGTAATCGCCAGTCTGCAGCGTGCCGCGGATCGATTGTAGCCGGCCGAACGCTAGCGGATCCTGCTCCCGCGTGTCGATCACGATCACCGGCTCATGGTCGGCAAGCGTCCCTAAGCCGCGTAGCGCTGGAAGCTTCAGTTGAGTCATTCAGCCTAAAACGCGTGGGCCCTCTGTAATTGACCCTGGCAGCCGTTTTGAATTGCTGCCAGGCCTACGACATCAGCCGGCCACTTCAGGCTGGTCCGTGCGCGTCCCCAGTGCGAACACTGGTTACCGTGCCGCTAAGCGGGTTTGGGTTAAGCTTGGGGAAACCGTCAACCGCCTTGGTCTGCGGTCCTACGTTCTCAACCTTGATTCCACCAAGATCCTGCGACCCCTCACGAAAACCGCCCGAAGGAGTCGAACCAACAGGCCCAAGCTCAGCAACGGCCTTCTCCCAGGCTCGGGAAAAGCTCATCCCGGGATTTGCGGCTTGGATTTTCTTTGCCGCGGCTAGCAGTTTTTCACCCGAAGAATAATCAACTCGCGGCTTCTCCGGTCCATTCGAGGTTTCGTGCAACCGCTCGTTCGCGACATCCGGGTCATTAATCGGATAGCTCGTGCCGCCGGATGGAGCTGCACCGCTAACCACGCTCATTCGGCCGGTGTAAGTCGCCTCAACCGTCTGAATCGCGCCAGACTCTTCAACTCCACCAGCTCGGATCGCTTCTACCAGCTGCGGATTTTCGGCCTTCGCCTGCTTGTAGGCATCGAAGAATAGACATTTCTTTTCCTTCACGATCTGCCGGGCAATAGCCATCAATTGAACATGTTTTCTGTCCGCGGCATTTCGCTCTTCTAGCGTTCCACTCATATCGATCCTTCCTTTTCTAGTCGCTCAAATTTAGACAACACATCTGAAGCCCGTTGCTCAATGGGCAAATGGCCTACCGCGTTCGCGTCCATCGGTCGGCAATTTTCAATCGCCCTCACTCGCGGTGAATTACCAACCGCTTGCCCAATCCCAGGCGGTAAAATCTGCGTAACCGGTAACCCAAGCACTTTTAAAACCGCTTCAGCTAACACCCTTCGCTTCTCTTCCAGAACCGCTAAATATTCGCCTCGCAATTGGTTCGCTGCGGCAGTCGAAGCCGTTTCAAGCTTTGTTGCCGACACCTTCAACTGCTCATGCTTCTTCGCTATCCTCGCCTCGTGAACATGCTTTCTAGCCTGTGCACGCGCAATCAACTCAACCGCCTCTTCCTCAGGCAGAGAATGATTCGCCAGCGCTTCAGCTTCGGCAGATTCAGACGCTCGGCAAAGTGCTTCGTAACTACTAATTTCCTCGGACAATTGCCGAAAGTGATTTAAAGAGGCGATCAGTTCCTCGCGTGCAGAAGTTGCCCCTGGCTCAGGCGCATCAACTAACATTTCATTGGTCATTGAGATAACTTTCTTTCAGTTTGTTGGCAGATTGCCCAGCAAGTGAGCGAATCTTCGAGGGGATTGTGCCACAAACCAGCCTCGAATACAAGCTCGCCAGGAGGGAAAAGCACTCGGGGTAGAACGCTAAATCAGGCACCCGCCTGCAAACGCCTACCCCGAGGTCTTCAAGTACATCGCTAGATTATCTCAGCCGCCAGGTTAGCAGAATTCACCAGAAAAGGAAAGTCCGGCTAGCGCTTGTTTACTAACCGGACTCCCCACGGAACCAACAAAAAAGAAAGAATCGATGACCCTGCCAGTCTAACTCGTTCCAATCAGCTAAGCAATAACTCACTCCTCATCCTGCATGGAATCTGGTATATATAGCGAATCGTGCACACTCCTAAAGCTTCCATCGATCCGGCTACCTTCGCCATGTCCGCACTCGGACTAACTCTATACACATGGCAGTGCGAGGTGTTAGTTAGCTGCTCTAAAGGTATCCCAACCGCTTGTTTAGCGCCAAACGGCTCTGGTAAATCTTCTACAGTCCTAACGAGCTTAATCCTTTGGTTTTTATCCGAGTTCCCAAAAGGCCGGGCGGTTGTTACTTCCGGTTCATGGGCTCAGCTCAAGAGCCAGCTATTCGACAACCTGAAACGCTTTTCAAACCACAGATTGTTTGCGGGTTACGAGTTCCTCGAATCCTCGCTCAAAACACCAGCCGGCGGATTTGCTGTCGGTCTGTCGGTCGAAGACGCCTACAAAATGGAAGGCCACCATCAAAGGACTGATTCGCCTGTCCTGGTCGTGGTAGATGAGGCAAAAGCGATCGCTGATCCGGTGTTCGAGGCAATCGATAAGTGCACACCAACGTTTAAGATCATTGTCAGCTCAGCTGGCCCTGCTAGTGGTCGGCTTTACCGGATCTTTACCAGCGAAAGCAAGTATTGGTTCAGACGCAAGGTCACATATCGGGAATGTCCGCACTTGTCCGAGACTCAGCGGTTGATCGATCTTGAGCTTTACCCGGCTGGCGAACACTCAACCTTTTACAAGAACAAATGGTTATCCGAATTCGCTACCGATGCCGGCGAAAGCGTCATTTCATTGGACAGTCTAAGAGCTTGCCAGGCCAATCCGCCAGCACATCAGCCAGGTCAGATCACAGCCGGTTGTGACTTCGCGGCGGGTGGCGGTGACAGTTGCGTCTTATCAATCGCCAACGCGAACCGCTTGGAAGTGGTCGATAGCTGGAAGCATCACAATCCCAAGAATTCAGCCGGTAGGTTTATCAACCTGTTTCGCAAGCTCGGGTTGAAAGGCCATCAGATCAGCGGTGACGCTGGCGGCCTCGGTGTTGGGTTCATATACGACCTTCAAGCCAGTGGATTTTACATCAAGGCGGTGAACAATGGCTCGCCGGCTCGGAAATCGGAGCAGTATGCGAATCTCGCGGCTGAGTACTGGGACGGGTTCAACGTTCTGGTTGAAAATCGGCGGATCATTTTGCCGAACAACGAGGCTTTACTATCTCAACTTTCGAACCGTCGGAAGGAGTACGACAGCAAAGGCCGGATCAAACTGGAATCGAAAGAGGATATGAAAGCTCGGGGAGCCAGTTCGCCCGACTTGGCGGATGCTGCCATTTTAGCAATGATGGCTCCGGGCGGTTGGGGTTCGTTCCGGGCGAACGTAAACCCGGCTGGCGCCCAGCACGAAGCCGAACAATGGGATTACCTAGCCGAGCTTCAGGTCAGACACAGCAAAATCTTGCAATGGGGTTCTGAAGGTCCGGGCTCTGTTGATTTCAGCCGGCTGTGGTGAGGCTAAGCAAAAGATTAGTGAAAAACTTCCGGTTTTTGCTCGTTTCTGGCACGAAAACTCTCCGGCGTAAGGCCTTGTCTAGTCGCTTAAGTTCCTGGGGCGAACAGTACTTTCTGTTATGACTTACGTTATGATTCACTAGGTACCATCGAATTCATGGTTCGATTCTCGAGCCGGCTGGTGATCGCACTAGCCGTTCACGCACTCTATAACACTATCGGCCAGTTCTGGGGACCGCGGCCTTTCAGCTTCAACCACCCGTTCGGCTTCCAAAATCGCAAGCAGTTGTTCGCGGCTCAGCATTGTGTAACCCGCCTTTTCCGTGTTACCGCCTTCGTTCCGGACCACGGTCTTTAAAGCGTAGAAATTTGGCAATACCCGCTCCAAGTACCAAGCGTGCGCCAACCAGGATTTTTCGCCGGCCTTCAATACGCTCGCTAACGCCTCTTCGTGTCTTCGATCAAACCGGACTCGAATCGCTTCTTGGATTCTCTTTTCCAGACGTGGGCTTTCTGAACATCTGAAGCGGAACACACTGTACGAAATGCTTTCGGCTTCACATGCTTGCGTCACAGCAAAACCGCGTTCCACGAGTTGGCAAATCCGAATAAAGACCCGAAGCGTCAACCGCACAGGGCGCCCCGTTTTTTTGCGCCTCGGTTTGGTAGTTCCACTAACTACAACAAACTCTGGCGTTGTTATCTCTTCGGTAGTTTTTACAGGTTTGGCCATAACGTAATAATTATATGTTCGCTCACGGTTCGAGGTTTGATCGCCTTTTTGTAACGACGTTCATAATGGGTTGGCCGGGGTCTGTAGATCCATTTCAGGAATCACCGTATCAGAAAACTCACAAAACAGCCAGAGGGTTAGTGGTTAAGGTGGTTATGGTAGTTAATTATACCCACTACGTATGGGGCTTTTGTATTTTCCTGTATATAGCTGGTGTAACTAATCGCCTTAATTACCCTAACCCCCGTCTTGAAACGACGCCTTCAATGCATATAGCTGGTAAGGCTAATTGCCTTAACTACCATAAGTACCAAAAGATGCTTCCAAGATGGCGCAATGGCGAAGGTTGAAGGAGCTAGCCATCTACCTTTGTGAATCTGAATCTCCATTGGTGGCTATGCACGGTTGAAGTGTCGATTTCGAGTTTGATGCCGCCCAAGATTCGGTTTTGGAAACTGGACAGCGCATTTCCCACCCGCCTTGTGGAAAAGCTCTTTTCTTTGCTTTCGCCATCTAGATCACCGAACCAGCTAAGGCGGTCGTTGTTCTCGCGTTGCTCGCGAATAATGTCGTAGATATCGCCCTTTCGAAGCCACTGTTCAGGGAAGCTTTCGAAAGACGCTTTGAAGAGGGCCTTCATGGCAACATCTCTTAAGTCGCCACCTAGGAGGTCTTCACCTTCATGGGCCAAGCACGGATCACTAAGGCCGCAGGTGACCATGACGCCTCCGACCACCTCGGCCCAGCGCGGGAAAGAATTAAAGAGCGTTTTACCAACCGGGGCGCCTTCGGCTATCCAATGTTTAAAAAGAGAGTGGATTGCCGATAAAACAAGGCCGCGATTAGCCTTGATCCAGTCATGCAGAAACGGATTAGGAAAGAGGCGCTTGTTCTCGTCTTCCTCAAAAAAAGCCAGCTCGATTTTTCTCAGGCGCGGTTCAACGTCCTCACGATAGGTCAGCCCGATGTTGGCTGAAATCGAATAGTCAATCTCGTTGGGTAGCTCAAGATCGCTCTTGGCGTCATTGCTGCCAAGCGAGCGAGCGTTGATGGTCGGCGCTGTTATGGCTTGAATGAACCCGGGATCGTTCAGATGATGCTGACAGTTAGCGAAATGCATCATCCGGCGCCCCGCCCTTAAAGCCGAGACTATCCGCTTGGTGGTTTCCTCGTAATTATCGGTGATTGGCGCATCCTCAAAAGCGTTGCCGAGATAAACAATTTGGCTAACTCCATTAAGGTAATCCTTCCCGCATCTCGGCCGGTTGCCCACAAAATACCAAAGCGGCATGCGCTCCGAAAATCCCATGATGCCCCTGGCATAAGGCGTAATCATTCTCGCGATCGCATGAGTTTTGCTTTGTGGAATCTTCCAACAGAAGCCGGTTAAGGCTTGTTCGATGATTTTTACCGCCTCTTCGAGCGGCAGTGTCCTGATTTCCGGTGCGCCAGGGTTGCTATAGACGCCTAGCGCAGGGTCAAAGCCGGGCTTGGGAAAAATAATTTCTCCGTTCGCTTTACGCATCGGGATCGGCACATCAAGAATCCGATCGATCCGGGGAATATGCCCTAGGAAAAAAGGGCTGACTAAAAGCGAGCGAGCGCACGCCTCGGTCATGGTTTTAACTGCAAACTCGCGTGCACTTGATCCCTCTTTGGGTTTCACCTCTATGCCGGGTTCGATGTATTGCTCGAACGAGGTCCGCACACGAGCTGGCACCAAGGTATTGAATTTCAAACCGCCGTGCGCAAGCTTGAATCGGTCTAGTTCACCGTCGAATTCTTCCTCCTGGACTTCGACCACCCGGTCGTCACGCCGAAAAATGACTCCGAGCGGTCCGATCGCCTTGCCGACCTCCGTGTAAAACTTGCTGTCAAGCCTACCAATCCCGGGCAATAGAATTCTAACCAGTGAACGCTCATCGCCAGGCTCCTGTGGCGCCTGTTCTCTCTCGGCCTGGTCCTTTGTTGGTTTTATGCTAAGAGCGGTTTCGCTTCCCTCCGATGAGGGCAGCGGCTCAGTATTTCCGTTATGGCCAGCCTTACTCTCAGCTTCTTCAGATGTCCGGCTCATGGAAATAACTCTTCTAGTTCGTTTGCCTGATCGGGGGCCAGGTAGGCGCAATCGTTCAGGTCTTTGACCGGGTTGCCCGCCGTTGTTCTTAGCTCCTTCAAGTGGAAGCTATCGACTTCGGAACCGACCCCTCGGAGTTGCTTCGCCCAGCGGGCCGCGCTCAGATAGGATCCGCCGTCCGGGTCATCGTGCGGAACCATTCGCACCCGCCGGCCGCGGAAGTGTTCAATCGATTCGGGATGCAAGCCACGAAGCCCTTGCCCCCGCCCGAGCATAGCAACCGGCAAAACCCCGGTCCGCTTCTGTTGAAGCGCGAAATGCAGCGCGGCCAGGTAATCCGGTCCCCCTTCGACGAGCAAGAAGGCTTCGATGGATTGCCGGTACTCTTTGGCTGGTAAGATGCCAACTGGCCAATCCTTCCGACTGCCACGCAGTGTGTGCGCCTTGCGCTCACTGAGCTTGATCTTTCCGTCGATGGCTAAGGCGGGATAAGGTTTTCGATTTAACCGTCTGGCCTCAGCACACAGCCCGCTCTCATCAAACAGAATCCATGATTGATAACCGCACACCTCACCGATTCGGAGCGTTCCGAGATCTTGAGCGAGTTCGACAGCCCGAACGTCGATCCTTCGGCTGTCCGCAATTCGTTGAAGCTCGGCCCTGGTTCCCTTGGCGAAGCCAGACAGCACGGGACGCTCTGTTTTTGGCCTCGGTTTAGGTTCGGGCCAAGGGGCGGGTTGAACCGTGATCGGGTGCCCACTTGCGATTTCGACGAACTTGCGGATGGCTTCGCCGTTCTGCAGTCCGAGCGCCTCGCCGAGCATTGCCACGCCGTCGTAACTCTTCCCCTGGCTCCAATCCGTCATGCGCCTGCAGCCGTCATAGAAGGAGCAACTCGGATGTGCGTCCGGGCGTAGAGGGCTGCAGAACTTCACACCGTCCCGCGTTGGCGGCTCACCGGGCAAATTCAAGATTCGCCACAGTTCCGGCAGACGAAGACGGTCCTTTGCCGTGTCCAGATCAGAACGGGATTTGGTCAGGGTCCCCATTTTCGTCGACTCCAGGTTGAGGGTTAGGTCTGTTCCCTGACGGCCTTTCTGTTGGGACTGGTGGCCGAGAAGGCTTTGGCTGCGGCGGTGCGGGTCGCCCTCCACCGGAGGAACTGGCTTTGCTTTCGGACCGGCTGCCGAGCAATTGCAGATTTTCAGCAACTACACGCACCTTACTCCGCCGCTGGCCGGTCTGTTTGTCATCCCAGCTATCCAGTTGGAGCCGGCCTTCGATAAAGATCGGTTGTCCCTTTTGGACATACTTCTCCGCGATCTCTGCTAGTCGGCCCCAAAGAGTGACGTCAACAAAGGTGACTTCCTCTTTTTTCTCGCCGTCATCGGTTGAATAAACTCGGTTTACCGCGAGCCCAATCTCAGCGAGCGCAGTTCCCTTCGGAGTGTAGCGAATCTCAATATCTCGCGTGCAGTTCCCGATGAGCAAAACTCGATTTAAGTTAGCCACGGTCCGTCTCCTTTCCGATAGGTTGAACGCCATCAGCACACGATTGACAGAGCCATCCCCGCTTTGCGTTCCTCCCCATCGGGTCTAGCGCCGGCTGCCCACACTTTGAGCAAACGAATGGAGCTAGCAGGCCGCGGTAGTAGCGACCAAGAACCAACCGATGATAGTCGCCTCCGACTCGCCGTAAGTTGTCAACTAACAGCTGTTGATCCGCCGGCACTGAGAAAACGTGATCAGAGGTCGCGCTTGCCTTTTGGCTATCCGAGGTTAGGATCTCCGCGGCGTTAGTTTCGTTAGTTTTGGCGGCTTCGTCTGGATTGGTCCCCAGGCGGGCCGCCCTTTCTTTTCTAGGTGGTGATCCGCTCATTCGGGCTACCCCTCCATTCCATCGATGTAGGCCAGGAGACTGGATAGCCTTATAAGGCGGATTCCTCGTGCTGTTCCTGGCCGCTTGAGATGCCGCGACTCGATCGCCTTAGACGCGAGGGCGTAAAAGATTTGGGTTCGACTTAAACCAGAAATCCGGCATGCAGCCGGGATTCGCAGCCACTCGGGCCGCATTGCCTGGATGTCTTCTACAGACTGAAAAGCGGCCAGGCTAGGCCGCGGTTTTAGTAAGTTAGGATTTTGCACGCGGGACGATTAACACGCCCCGCATCGATAATGGTTGGAACAGCGTACGATTGTTATTCCAACCTTTTTCCCGTCGGTACCTATAGCCTAAGCCTATAGCCAACGCCGGGCGGTTCTGTCGGCAACCAGGCAAACCCGTTAGCTGTGCAAAGGTGCGAAACTTCGGCCGCGTTAACGCAGAGAGCCTCTCGCATATCGCTCTTGGTCGGTACACGCTGAAGGCGCTTTGCCTCGTGCTGCAGGATAGCGCGAAAGCTGTCGTGTTTATTTGTTGCCTTTGGATCAGCATACGAAAGCCGCCGTGCCGCCGTGAGATCGCTTCTTAATTCGTCCAGTTTTCTTTCAGCGGTGACGGTAGAGGGCTCCCGCATTATGTCCAAAATACGCTCGGCAACCCGTTCCTTTGCTGTTGGGTCGAACACAAGGGCCTGAAGGTCTCGAAGTCCGTCGGTTGTTTTCAGATTCTTAGTCAATGAGTCCCTTTCCGGATATATCCCTCCGCCTCGAGAAATTTTAACGTTTCCTTTCGAATCAAATATTAAGTATCCAGGCCCATCACCGTAGCGGTGACAACCATCACCTAAGTCTACGCAGGTAACAGTACTCATGCCTTTGGCAGCCGTGGAATCAGCTTGGTTGCTTCGCGGATCGGCGCTAGGTCTTGATGCAGGTAGCGCTCCAACGCGCCACCGCGGGCATGGTTGCTCACCCGCCGTGCCACTTCCCGGATGGCTTCGGAATTAAAAACCGCGCTGGCCGCCGTGTGACGAAAACTGTGAAAGGTCAGCGACCGTACCTGGCGCCCTTTACCATTGCGCTCGCGTAAGACTCGGCCCGCGACTCCTGCCCGCTCCATCAGGGCGTCAAACTGTGAGCAAAGTCCGTGTGACCCCTTTGTGGTACGCCCCGCTAACGTCTGAAAAACAAAGGCGTCTGGTTCGGTTGGCGTGGTTGAATGTTCGCCTAGCCAATCCTTGAAATCAGGGTGCAGCCCTATTACCGCCTCTTTGCCGGTCTTCTTTTCCCTGAAAACAACAACATCGTTTTCCGTGTCGATCGCGCTCCATCGAAGATTGGCGCAATCCTGCAAACGCGCACCCGAAGTGTAGGCAAATAGAACCATCCCTTCCCAGTCCGTGCCCTCGGCTGCCTCGGCCAGCCGGCGAACTTGTTCGGGGCTGAAAACGTCTTTGGTCACCGCATCGGTTTTGAGGGGATCGGTCGCCATGACTGGGTTGTATTTGATTTTTCCGAGCTTGCGGGCCTTTTCGAACGCCCCGGATACGTACTTCCGAACGATCTTATTGATGGTCGAGGCGCTGCGGCCGTCGCTCCGCAAGTGATCGACAAATTTGTTGATGTCCTCTTCGGTCACCGCATCGACCGGAAGCGCCGCCTTTCTGCCCATGAACTCCAAGAACTCTCTCGCCCCCTGGTCATAACCCTTGCGGGAGCTTTCCGAAATCGACCGCTTGCCCTTTAGCCAGTCACCGAACCATCTCCTTACGCTGTAGGATTCAATTTCTTGGAGTCCTACGCGCCGCAAGGTGTCGTTGAAAATCTCTTCGATCTTGGCCTTGGTGATAGTACCAGCGTCCGCGAGCCCTTCGGCCTGCTCCCACGAGCGGACTATAGCGAGCGCCTTCTCGCGGCTGTCTTGTTGTTCTTTCTTGGTTTTACCGATCTCGATTTTAGTCGAAACCATGCGCCGTTGACCGGTCGCCGTGGTGTAAGCGCCGTACCAGAACCTGGAACGGCCGCGAGCGTCTTGATGGACTGAACCCATAGAAGTGTCATGATATTATCATAACGTTTCAGATAGTTCCAGATACTATCTGGGATTTCTTTTACCTCGTAGAGAGTCACTTACATAGGGAGCCAAAGCGGAGTGTGGGTTCGACCCCCTCCGTCGGCACTGCTGAAAGCAAAATCGTAATCGTGGTCGTCGTCGTCCTCGAAAGACGCGAAGCCATTTCCCAATGGCCTTCTTAGTGGGTCCAACCCGATACGCGGGTGCAATTCGGACTTGGCGCAATACTCCCGCACTCCAATATTCCCGCCCGCAACGCTTCGCGTTGCGATGCGGGCGGGCCATCACTCCGCGCGGCCGGATTCGAGAACGAGAACGAAGCGCCTTGTGGCTGTGCGAGCCTCCTTGGAAATTCCGGATGCCTAGTGTCTCGCTAGCATTAATTCGAGCACGATTATGGGGCGCGACCCTGAATCTCTTCAATCGCCCAATTGGCATGTTCGGCGATGAGGGGATCGGGATCGTCAGCCAGACGTTGCAGAACCGGCAAATCACTATCTGTGCCCACATTCCCCAACGCGACGCAGACATTGCGGACGAAACGGTTACGCTTAATGCGGCGGATCGGGGAATGGCGAAAGAGCGAGCGAAACTCGTCCTCCGAGATAGCGGCTAGCGAGCGCAAGTCCATGGACTGAAGCTCCGGCGGCATTAGAAAACGGTTCTCGCGAGTGGCTACAGCAAACCGGTTCCAAGGACAAGCCTCAAGACAATCATCGCATCCGTAGATCCGGTCTCCGATTGCGGTCCGGTACTTCAACGGGATAGAACCCTTATTTTCGATTGTCAGATAGGAGATACAACGGCGAGCATCGAGCTGATAAGGGCCAGTAATAGCTTGGGTCGGGCAGGCATCGATGCAGCGGGTACAAGAACCACAGCGATTTCGGGCCGGCGAATCCGCCTCGATTGATAAAGTGGTTAAGATTGTCCCCAAGAAGAACCAGGTGCCTAACCCTTGGCTCAGGCACATAGTACTTTTGCCTTGCCAGGCAATCCCACTCTCAGCAGCGAAATCGCGTTCCAGGATGGGGCCGGTGTCAACATAAGCCTTTTGTGTCCCGCCACGCTGTGTCAAAAACTCGCAGATCGGTTCCAGGGCGGTGAGCATTAACTCGTGATAATCCTCTCCGTAGGCGTACCGAGCGATCCGGCCGTATCGCCGAGGATTAGATCCACCCTGGAAATAATTCTTTGCCAATACGATTACCGTTTGGCAGCCGGCCAGAACGTTCCGGGGATCGGTTCTTCGCTCCGGACCTCGGGCCAGCCAATGCATGTCGCCATGTGAGCCCGCCTCGAGCCAACGCAGGAAAGGTTGGCCGTGCGGAGCAGCTTGCGCCGAGGCAAAGCCACAAGCGTCAAAGCCGGCCCCGCGGGCCAATTCATGCAGTTCTACTTTCATTGGAAGCGCGAGATTTATCGAGTCCCAAAACAATTCGATCCGCTACTTCGCGATGCGTCAGTCCACTAGTCTCGATTCGAAGGTCAGCAGCCTGACGATAAAGTGGGGCGCGTTCTGCGAGAAGTCTAGTGACCGATTCTTCCGGGTCTGCTTGGTTCAGCATGGGGCGATGCGTACTCTGGCCAACCCGATCAATAATGGTGGTTTGATCGGCCGAAAGCCAAACCACCGGACCGAGGGTTCGCAACAGCGGTAAATTCCGTGGTTGAGTCACAATTCCTCCACCCGTTGCGATCACAGTTGAATTGATCCCTTGGAGCCGGACCAGCGCTTGATATTCAGCTTCCCGAAAAAAAGCTTCGCCGTGTTTGGCAAAGATGTCAGGGATTGACAGGTCGTACTTATGACGAATCTGCGCGTCCGTGTCGATAAAACGATAGCCCCACCGTCTGGCCAATTCACGGCCCACCGACGATTTGCCTGACCCCATGAATCCGATCAAAACCAAGTTTCGACCGGTTGACGCAGAAGACATGGAATCATGATAGCGCGCCTCGCCAAAAATTGCGTGTGCATTTGTCGGTCGCGCCCGCGCTGGCGGCAGAAGACTCCGGATTACACGGTAGATTCAGCCGCCGGCGGGGGGTGAGGACCTCGAAAAAGCTGACTAGAAAACTTCTATTCAAAAGCTATTAAAAGAAGCCTTTTACTAGAGAAGCCTTTGCGAGACGCAGAAGCCGCAGCCAAAGATCATCTACCTCGCAACGCGGGTTGCTTGATCCACTGTGGATATCTGCGGAGCTGTGGGGGAGAGCCTAAGCAGTCACTCGAATAACGTTTTTTGCTTTTGCGCCTTTTTCGTCCTGATAGAGCTCATACTCGACCGTTTCACCTTCGTTCAACGTCTTGAATCCGTCAGCTTGAATCACCGAAAAATGAACGAAGACATCACTTCCAAGTTCTGGGTCCACGATGAACCCGAACCCCTTCTTCTCATTAAACCACTTCACTGTGCCTTTAGCCATAGACTAGACAAATATGTCAACACCAACCGCCCGATTCCCTGCGGACAAATAGGTATTGGTAGGAAGGGTCACGAGCATAACGAGCCGACGAAAGAAACGTCAAGTAGTAATGCAAGACATTTGTCTGCAAAGGGATACAATTGATCAAAAATGACTAAAATTGTTGACAGATGACTAGTGAAAGCCCGCAAAACGTGGCTTTGGTTATGGGCAGTAAGTCTGACTGGCAGACCATGAAGCATGCAGCCGAATTGCTGCAAGAGTTCGGGGTTTCCGTGTTCAAAAAGGTAGTTTCTGCTCACAGAACGCCGGACTTCTTAGCCGAGTTTGCCAAAACGGCCGAAGAGAATGGCATTCGTGTCATCATCGCCGGGGCTGGGGGAGCCGCGCACCTTCCTGGTATGCTGGCTGCCCACACGCACCTACCGGTGTTGGGCGTTCCGGTGGAGAGCCGGGTTTTGCGCGGAATCGACTCTTTGTTGTCGATTGTCCAAATGCCGGCGGGCGTGCCCGTGCTGACATTGGCCATTGGTGAGGCCGGCGCCAAGAATGCCGCTCTTGGCGCGATTTCAATTCTGGCACTGAACAATTCTCAGCTGAGAGAACGTTTAAGGGAATTTCGGCGCCGGCAGACGGAGGAGGTCTTGCGAGCAGATTTGGACCAGGGAGATTAACTAGAAAAAGCAAGGCTCCCGAAAGCCGAGGGCTCACCCGGAAAGCTGAGTACGAAACAACCCACCGTTTTGTTGGGCTGAGCTATGGTAGGGCGAGGCTCCCGAATAACCAAAGGCTCATTCGGAGAGTTGAGTTTGAAACAACCCGGCATTTTGTTGGACTGAGAATCGCGCCGAGCCGTTGGCCCCTGATAGAGTCTTGGAGTAATGAAGTGTTGCTGCTTCTAGGTTGTCGTTTCCATCTTGGGCTGCGCTTGGCGCCGTCCCCTAATTGAACATTGAGTTGAACACTGAGACTATTTCTGCGCTTGAAGCCACGGCGGTCGAACAGGCTGTCAAATTGTTGTCTCGGGGTGAACTCGTGGCGGTTCCTACGGAGACCGTTTACGGACTAGCTGCGGACAGCCGGAATGACCGGGCGGTTGCCGCCATATTTCAAGTTAAAGAACGTCCTTACTTTAACCCGCTGATCTTGCATTTACCGGATCGAACCTGGGTGGAACGGTTGGCGAAGGTGAACGCGGAACAGGGCAGGTTGGTGGCCGCGCTGATTGAACGTTTTTGGCCTGGGCCACTGACTTTGTTGCTGCCGAAGCGTGAGGAAGTCTCCGATTTGGTAACGGCTTCTCTCCCTACCGTCGCCGTCCGTATGCCGGCCAATCCTATCTTGCGGACGATACTACAGCGGGGAGGCTTTCCGGTAGCAGCCCCCAGTGCGAACCGGTTCGGGCGAGTCAGCCCGACGACCGCTCAACATGTCATGGAAGAGCTTGCCGGGCGGATCCCTTTAATCGTGGACGATGGTCCTACCAAACTGGGTCTTGAATCAACGATTGTGGAGCCCAGAGACGGAAAGCTACTCTTGCATCGGCCCGGCCCAATTACGGAGTTTGCCTTAGCGGAATTTGGGGTTGTGGAATTGGTTGATCTGAAAGGCGCCATTCATGCTCCCGGCCAAACACCCAGTCACTACGCGCCGAATAAGCCCGTGCGCTTGGTTAAGAAAGGGGAAGTGCCGGCCGATTCTGCCGGAGCCGGCCTGTTGGCTTGGGGATCTAGCCTGCAAAGATCGCGGTTTCGAGTGACTTTCTCATTAAGCGAATCCGGCGATCTGTTGGAAGCAGCCAGCCAGCTATTTTCATTGCTTCGGGCGATGGACCGTGAGCCGGTCACGGCGATCTATGTCGAGAAAGTTCCGGAAATCGGCATCGGTAAAGCAATCATGAACCGGCTTTACCGAGCCGCCAGAGCAACGAACCAGAACGCCGGCTTGTCCGACGTAGCTTCTGGAGTTTCAGACGACAGAGCGAAGTCTGAGAGCGAGCGTGAAGGAGCGTGAACGAAAGGGAAGCGCCCGGCAGTGCACGGATGGGACCTATGGGGCTTAGAGAACCATGGAGGATCGAACTATCGTCTACTGTTCGGCGTTCTGACCATGTCCACCGTTCCCGGCGTTTTCGCTCGCTCCCGCTCGTTCTCGCTCGCTTCCAGCGATGACCAGAGTAATCTCACCGCGGGGGGCATGGGCGGCGAAGTGTTCCCGGACTTCTGAAACGGTTCCCCGGCGGAATTCTTCGAAATGCTTGGTTAGTTCGCGAGCCGCACAGACCCGACGACCCGGGTCCAAGCTTGTCAATGCATCCAGGCTCTTAAGCAGACGATAGGGAGACTCGAAATAAATAGAAGTGCATGGGCGTTGCAACGCGGCCCGCAGTTCACGCTCGCGTTGGCCACTCTTAACCGGAAGGAATCCTCCGAAATAGAACTTATCGGTTGGTAACCCGGAACCAACCAGAGCGGTGGTTACTGCGGATGGACCTGGTATCACCGTGAACGGAATTTGGTTCTCCTGGCACCGATTGATCAAGCGATAACCGGGATCTGAGATGGACGGCATCCCGGCATCGGAAACCAGCGCAATGGATTCGCCTTGCTCCAGGTATTGAACAATTTCGGCGGTCCGTTTGGCCTCGTTGAACTCGTGGTAACTGACCAGCGGTTTTTCGATCTCGTAGCGATTAAGGAGGATGCGAATTCGTCGAGTGTCCTCGGCCGCGATCCGATTTACTTGACGTAATACTTCCAGAGCTCGCAACGAAATGTCGCTCAGGTTACCGATCGGCGATCCAACAATATAGAGCACGATCGATCAAAAACCTTCCGTAAGAAAGGCAGTTACCTGTTTGGCGCAATCCTGGGCTGCAATGGGGATCGCTTGGTGTTCTTGGGTTGGCAGGTCTGATCCTACGAAGAAGTACGATTGCCCGGAGAAATCTTTGTTCACGAGTACCTGTCCGGTACCACCGCGAAGGACTTCGATATGGATCTTGAGCGTGATTTGAAACTCGGCGGACGCTAAGACATCTCCAACCACCGCTTTGGTCTGGGTTCGGACCACATCGGTAATCGTGCCATGGACGATGGCGTCGGCCTGATCCTCACCAGTAATCGGATAGGTGCCATCCGTTTGGAGCTCCTTAATAAACGTATCCGTGATCACAGCCTGAACCTGCGGCTCGAACGACTTATTATCGAAAATCGGCACAGAAACACTGTGCACGCCTTTCATGTACGTGGGCGGAATGGGGCCCAGAGTATAACAACCTGAAAAGACCAGTACTACGAGTAACGCAAAGCGAGCGGCCCACCTCATCGAACGCCTTACTGCGAAGGAAGGTTCGGTTCAGCAGGTTTCACGTCGTTTGGCGGAACCAAAGGCGGCTTCTGGTTCTCCGGAGTGCCATTCGCGGGATTGGCTGCCGGTGTCGGTGAGGGTGAAGGCGTCGGGCTCGGCGCTGGAGGTCCCACAAAGTCCGGCCTCGAAGTCGTATCTACCTGTGCTTGCAACCTACGGTGCTCAGCTTGGGTCTGTCCGGTTTCGGGATTTTCGGTACCGATCTTCAGGGCTTCGTCTCCCATCTTGGTTCGGATCTGATCCATCCGAGTTTTGGCTCGGGTGGCCTCCTGGGAGTCTGGTTGCTGTTGTAGCACCTCGTTGTAGTAGACGTAGGCAGCCTTGTAGTTGCGCTGCTTGTCATAAAATCGAGCGATATTGAAAGCGTCGTTCGATTTGCGCCCTTGCAGAGTCTTCAAGTTGTCCTGCGCCTGTGGCGCTTTGTGACTGTTCGGAAATTTTACCAGGAAATCTTCGAAAGCTTCCTGCGCGCGTACCGCAGCGGTTTCGTCATATCCGGTGGCGCGACTAGCTTGCAGATAAACGTACCCGATTTGGTACATGGCGTCAGCGGCTACTTCGCTATTGGGATATCGGTCCACAACCTGTTGATAGGCGGTAACCGCAGAAGTAATCGAACCGGACTTCTCGAGAGCTTGACCAATCCCGTACTGGGCGAGAGGAGCAATCTTGCTAAACGGCCCGTTCGTGACGATCTTTTTGAACATCTCTTCCGCTTTGGCCATGGAGGGTATGGTCGGCACTCCGTAAACTTCAACCTTCCGGCCATCCAGATATGCCTTACCAATTGTGTATTCCGCTTCCAGGGCAGGCTCGAAATTCTCGCTGCGCGGATATCTTTCTACGATCGTCTGATAGTCGTGGAAGGCCTTTTCAAGTTTACCTTGCTTTTCGTACATCCGCCCAGAGTTGAACAATGCGGCGGGTGCGATATCCGCTCTAGGGAAACGTCGAATCACCATCCGGTAGGAAGCTCCGGCATGTGCCCAGTCCCCACGCTCTTCATAGCGTTGGGCCAAATCGAACTGGTCTTGCGCGTTCTTCTTAATCTCAACCTCTTCGGCGTCGCCCGGCAAGAAGCCTTCGCCTTCTCGATAGATGATCGGGGCTGGGCAGCGGAGCGCTAGGATGAATGCAAAAACCACCAGCGGAATGACATACCGCAGCGTCTGTTTCATAGGAGAAGGAAAATAATTAGCACGAGTAACTAACGTCAAGCCTCGGGATATTGAGCGACGCTAGAATAATGAGACTTCGAGCTTTGTCGACGAATATCTTGGGAGCGGCAGGAGCGAGCGAGAACGAGCGGAAACGAGCGCGAACGTGCCGTTTGCGATCGACGTTCCCGGCGCTCTCGTTCGTTTCCGCTCGTTCTCGCTCGTTATTTGGCCGGGCTGATGCTCGGAACCGGGCTTTCGACGGAGACGGGGCTGGCGTTAGGGCTCGGGGAGGGGCTTGGACTGCCCAGGTGTCCCAATCCGGAGCTGTCCGGGGTCTCCGTGACGCCGTAGCTGTCCTTCACTGGGCTGACGCTGAGGTATTTGGTCTCGGTCCACAGGTCGACAACGATTCCGGACGCCCGCACCCGGGATAGCCCAGCGGCGGAGTCATTCTCTAACACAAAAACGAGCATGCCCGGCAGGAGGAAATAGGCATGCGCTTTATCCTGCAGCTCGATGTCAGTGGCGGCACTCTTTGCTCCGGCCAGCTTGGTTGCATCGCCCTTGTTTGGGGTTGCATAAGGGCCGTTCACCCGAACCCATCGATATCCTTCCTGGGCCAAGGATTGGAAATCGGTTGCCGCTGCGGTCGACACTAAGACGGCTGCACCCAGGCAAAAGAGGGCGATAAATTTAGCGGCCAAACCCGAACGGGCAGCCCCGACGCTAGCGGATCTTTCCTCCGTGATCATGAGTCACTGACGTTCTCCTTAAGCCTAACGTCAATTATACCTTTGTAGGAATTGTCTCTGTCCGTCTCCGGCCTCGAAAAGTCCTACAGCGCGGCAGGCTCTGCTCGATAATCAGGGGAGCAGGCACGGCTGGGATTTATGGGACTCATGGGTCGCACAAGTCTCATGAGTCCCATAGGTCCCATTCGTATTTTCGGGCGGCGCGTTGCGTAGCTGGGCGTAGTATTTGCACGATTATACGGCCCGTAATTGACCGGATCACGACTTCATGGATTGGTATGGCTGGGTGAGAGGGTAGAAACATTTCGATTTCATGAGGAGCAGTCAGTTATTAGCAACTCCGCCGGCGCTATCACACTTGCTTGCGAATAGCATCGACTATGCCGGCGTTTTTCCGCCAGCGAACCTATCGCTTTCAGACGCGTTGGCGGTGTTTAACCAATACCGGCACGGACGCGAATCCTGGATTGTCGGATCAATCGTTCTACCAATAAATGTGCTGGGCGAGGTTGCCCAGCAGCTGGATGGAACCTCGTTTCGCTTAACCGCAATTCCCAGGAGAACTGAGCAACCGGAGCTGTGGTTGAGCCGGTTGCAAGAGGATTGCGAAGATCTCCGGCGCTTCCTGGCGGACAACCCCCAGGTGACACTTCAGTCGTTGGAAGTCCTGCTTCCCAGTGCCGGCGCAGAAGCGGAGATGGCGAAGCGGTTCGAGGAACTGGCGCCATTAGTGAACGGTTCCCGGGTTTTTCTAGAGCTCCCGGCCGGAGAGGAGTCGTTTCTGGAACGGCTAGGAGCGGCCATAGGTGTGCTGGAGCGCTATCGCTCCGCTGGTTGGGGATTGAAATTGCGAATGGGAGGGGTCACCCCGAACGCAGTACCGTCTGTCTCCATGGTCGCCGACGTGCTAGCGACCGTTCGCGATCATCGCATTCCAATAAAATTCACCGCCGGCCTGCATCATCCGTTGCGCCATTGGGATAATGATCTCGGTGTTGCTGTACATGGGTTTATAAACGTCTTGATGGCGGCTCTGTTTGCCTACGCTTGCCGTCTTCCGTCAAAGAATATTGAGGCGATTCTTAGCGACGAACGGAGTAAGGACTTTGTGTTTAACGGGAATGTTGCTCGATGGTTAGACTTACCACTGCGAACCGAGCTGATTGAGGATTTGCGCCGGCTGGTTGTCGGTTTCGGTAGCTGTAGCGTCGATGAACCGTTGAGTGATCTCAGGATATTAGGCTGGGTGGATTGAAGAAGCGTGTCGGCGTATCGGCGTGTGGGCGTATCGGCGTAGCGCGAACACGTAGGGCTCCGCGATCAAATGGGACTTATGCGACTCGTGGGACCTATAGGTCGGTCACATTAGTCCCATAGGCCCCATTCGGTAGCAGAGCCCTACGCGTTCGCTTTTCGCCGACACGCCCATACGCCGACACGCCGTTACGCCCCCCTAGCTCGGGGTACGGCCGGCGCTTCCGGCTTCTCGCCGTCGGATTTTGAGGCCGGCTGTTGTTCGGAATCTATCAAGCCGTTTCGGGTAACGATCTGCGCCGCCAGCACGGTTCGGATGACGCTGGTAATCGAATCGGTCGAGGCGGTAGCTGCGTCTCCATTTTCATTGCCAGTATGGATCGTAACCAATTTGGCTTGCGCTAGAGCTTGAGCGATCGCCGGCGCGATATCCGGCAAAAGTTCAATCTGGCGATAACGCAAATAGTGTTCCCCGCCGACGCGGATCGCTTCAGTCACTTTCCGGATCCCCTCGGATTGAGCCGTTGCTACCGTCGTGATTCGGATGGCTTCTGCTTTGGCCTTGGCTTCTGCGGCGATCTGCACCGCTTCGGAATCGGCCTTTGCCTCGGCGATCTGGGTCGCACGCAACTCACTCTCTTTCTGGCCGGCCAGAGCGTCTTGTCGTTTCGCTTCAGCTTCAGCGATCAGAACGGCATTCGCTAACCGGGTTTGCTCCAATTCCCTTTGTTTGTCAGAAATCGATCGTTCCGCGTCCAATTGCGCCTCTTTCGCGCGCCGGGTTTGGTTGGCGGCCACGATGTCGGCATTGGCAGTCGCTTCTGCGGCCGACTGGCGCCGGCGAGCTTCCGCTACCTCACTCTGCACGACCTTAATGTTAAGAGAGTTGAAAACTAGCCCGAGATCGGTGAGCTCACGGGAGCACGCTTTGCGAATGATGATCGCAAGCGGGTCATCGTCTTCTTCCATCGCCACCGTTGCCGGGAGCGCGGCTTGGGCTTCACGTTGGGCGATTAACAGCTCGCGCCCTTCGCTCGACTTAGCACTAAAGAGCTGATCATGGGTGAGCAGGTTAACTGCCCGGCGACCCGATGAAGAAAGCAGGTCAGTAAGCGTCGCCATTTGTTCGTCGTCTGGCTTCGCGAAATAGCGGTTGGCCGCAGTTTTGATTAACTCATCGCTATCGCCTACCGACACAATAGCGCTGGCCAGCACCCGCACTTTGATTGGGTTTGGAATACCAGACCGGTCGACATCAGCGGTTTGGTCCGTGATATCGAGATCAACGTTGATGGCTTTGCTCGAGATGGTGGTGCCGTTGGTGAGCAGCGGCAATTCGAAGCTCTTACCTGGGCCCCGATAAATCTTCATACTGCCTCCCCACCAGGTGACCATGCGGATGGAGCCCGCGTGGACATCTCGCAAAAAGGCCTTGATGACTGACGGGATCAAAATCGCGGCTAGAACGAGAACGGCGACGATGAATACGACGCCAAACAGAGGGTTATTGAGCATAGGGGTCTTTTTTCTTGGTAGCAGGGGGCAAATTTTTAATCACGCGCCAGGACCGAACCGCTGGTCCGGCAAACGACGCACCGCTGTCTAGCAGAGTCTACCGAGCGCACAAAAAGAGTCTCGCCAGAACGGACTGGTGCCCCTGATTTTTCTTCCTGAACCAATTGACCCAGCAATTGAACGACCTGGCCGTCGAGATGGAGCCGGACCAATCCGTACCCTTGTGAATCGAAATCGGTGACAGCGGTACCATCCTCGAGGATGGCGTCACTCAGGGTTTTCGCTGGCAATGAAGCCCATTTCTGGATGCCGGTCAGCAGCGGCCGGATGCAGAAGGAGCATAGGACATAAGCACCCACGGCGGCGGCAGCTAACTGTAACCAACCCTGCAGGATGGGTGAAACTAGCGTGCCGGTGGCGCCGAACCCGACGATTGCCCCGCAAATATAGATGGGTGAGAACCAAGCCAATAGTCGAAAGAGTGGTACTCCCTCGGAACGATTAACGCCATTTTGACCGTGCGAACTGTGGACGTTCCCGTGCACCGCGGGACCAACCTGAGCATGAGTTGCAGCCGGCGCGGTATGGCTGGATCCAACATGAACGCCGGCGTGGTGAAACCCTGCTCCGCATAGAGCGAGAACCGCTAAGGCGACCGTCCCTCCGATCAAGCACGACAGATAGATATCCAATCGAACTCTCTCTTTCTAACTGACCGACAGCTAATCCGAGAATGAGTTAAACGCAAGTTAACCCCTATCGCTCCGTGCCCCGGATTTGGTACATTTCGAGCCTATCCGTTAGTGAACCCATGGTCGGTCAGGCGAAAGCGCCGCAGATCAATACCAAGCTTTAGAGGGGCTTGAGCGACCTGGTTCTTGAGTTGTTCATCTGCCTTTAAATTATTCGCCTGACGAAATTTTCTCGACTGTTCGACCACCAGTTCCGAGATACTTTTCAAGAGCTCTGAGTATTTCTGTTTGTTTTCGTCGGAGAGTTTTGCTGCCTTTCCTCGTTGCTCCAGTATCTGGCAAACGGCTTGTCGCACGCGGCGAATCCCCTGAGGGGTGTTCGAGGCGTCGGCATTATGTATTATCTCCCAGGAGATGATGAGATAGCCGGCGAACGTGTCGCCGATGTTGTGCTTGGAAAACCCGTATTCTGCGAATCTCTGGTCAAATCGGCCGATCAAAGCGTCGTAGGTAGGCATGGTTGCGAGCGTCTGCGCATTAAGGTGTGAGACATAATATGCTCGTACATTGCTGGTAATCGTAGGGTCGTACTGAAAAGCAAGGTTGCCAAACGATACTGACCGCTGAACCAGAGGTTGCTTTTGCGCCGGCGCCTTCTTTGGCCTCTCGGTCTTTGGGGCTTCGGGCGTGTTAGCTGGGTTGCCGTGCTCGAGCTCCCGCTCGACGCTTGCCAAGTCGGTTCCCATTCCTTCGAGACCTAAGCTCCGGTTAAACGACTCGACTTCTCCGGTGTTTTCTTGGGCTCGGACGGGGGCTGTAGCAAGACTAAGCAGCGAGATCGCTGCAATCATTGAATAAGTTTTCGAGGTCGGCATAAAGGAAGGACTTAACCTGCGTTTGAAGAGGAGACCGAGATTCTTATCGGGGACTCAGTTAATGGTCAACGTTGTTTGCCTCTTGTTAGATGCTCCGAGAGGCCATAATTGCGGAAAAAAAACGGCGATTAAGGTTGGAACAGATGGACCGGATTCTGCTGTGCTTCGCGTTCACAACCTCTTAACTATTATCGTATCCGCAAATCGTCTGATCTATGACCGACCACTTAACCGTAAGCGAACATGATGGATTTCTTCGTCGAGCCATCGAATTGTCACGGCGTGCATCGCTGGAGTATTGTACCGGTGGCGTCTTCGGGGCTGTGATTGTCAAAGATGGCAAGATCGTTTCCGAGGGGATGAATCGGGTGGTGGCCAGCCACGATCCGACTTGGCACGCCGAGATGGAAGCGATCCGCAGCGCTAGTGTCACTTTGCAAAGTTTTAAACTTACGGGCTGTATTCTGTACACTTCCGCTGAACCTTGCCCGATGTGTTTGGCGGCTTCCTATTGGGCCGGTATCGAGAAAGTATTTTACGCGGCTTCGGTGGAAGATGCTTTCGAGTACGGGAACTTCGATGACCGACCGATTTACGAGCAACTCGCGCTTCCCAAAGAACAGCGATCAATCAAGCTCACCCAGTTGTTGCGGGACGAAGCGATTGTGGTGTGGAAGCAGTACCGCGCCAAGCCAGACAAGATACATTATTAACGCCGCGAACGCCGGGAACGAGCGGGAACGAAGCGGGTAACGAACGCCGGGAGTCCGAAGCGTTTGTCGCGTGGGCGGCGAATGTGACTTACGGGACCTATGAGACTTATGGGGGCTGGTTGTTGAGGCTCTATCCGTTCTTTCTTGTTGCGGCTCGCTCGCGCTCGTTCTCGCTCGGCTCTTGTTGTCGGCGTTCTACGCCTACCATACACACGTCATCATCGAAGTGTTGTCGGGCCGAGAAACGGCAGACTTCAGCGACGACAGCCGGAAAAAGTTTTTCCACTGACAAGCCCGCTAATCGATTTAAGCTCGAAATCAGCGCGCTCTTACCGAACTCCTCTCCTTCCGGTGAATCGACTTCATAGAGGCCATCCGTGAAGAGGACCAGGCAATCGTTGGGTTCGAACGGACAAGTGAAAGTGGGATAGGTGATTTCGTCGAAGAGTCCCAGCGCGGGCCCGATCTTGGCTCTATCGTCAGTGATCGGCTCAGCCGCGGGAACCGCTCGCCGGAGCCGCACTGGCACCGGATGCGCGGCGTTGGCGAATTGAGCGTCTTCGCTGGCCGCATCGACGATGAGATAAAAAGCGGTTGCGACAAAAGGTTCTTCCACACGTTCCAGAATGGTGCGGAGTCGCAAGTTCAGGCTGCTTAAAAATCGGCCGGCGTTGGCCATGACCGGGCGCAGTTCTTCCAACAGAGCTCTGATGATGGCAGTGACTAGCGCGGCTCGTAAGCCGTGACCGATGACATCGCAAATGAAGATGCCGATGCGACTCTGGGAAAGCTGAAAGAAGTCAAAGTAATCACCGCCGACGGCGGCTGCCGGATGATAGTAATGAGCGAAAGTGAATGGCGAGTGACCGGCGATGTCGTGGCCGTTGAGCGTGGGATATTCTCGAGGGAGTAACGCCAATTGGACCTCGCGCGCCATGCGAAAGTCTGCCTCGAGTTGCGCATTTTTGGCTGCCAGCTCCGCAGTGGTGAGTCGGAGCCGATTGCGTTCCTCTTCGAGGGCATCCTCCATTTGCTTTATCACGGTGAAATCTCGGTTGACGCCGAAAATTCCAATCACGTCACCGGCAGCATTTTTCAGAGGCAGTTTAGTGGTGTAATCCCAGGTCACCCGCCCGCTCGGATAGACCAACCGTTCCACTTTGCCAATCAACGGTTGTCCCGTTTCCATTATGCGTTTTTCGTCTGCAGCCGCTTCATTGGCAGTCTGCTCCGACCAAAAATCAAAATCGCTCTTGCCGATCAAGTCCGCCGGACTGGCTAAACCCATGAATTCGGCCACCGCTCGACTCGCGCAAATGAATCGACCTTCGGCGTCTTTGAAATAAATCTGGTCTACGGCGTGCTCGAGGAGGAAATCGAAAAATTGCTGTTTTAGAGCGACGTTATCCGGACCGTGGGAGGGTAAATCTTTCACGAGCCTCGGCACTGTAGCGTGCGTTAGGTGAATGGTCCAGGGGGGAAGAGCGAATGGGCGTGTCGGCGTGTCGGCGTGTCGGCGTGTCGGCCTAAAGCATATCTGCCATGAAGTGGCAACACAGGTTAGCCCAGGGCTTTAGCCCTGGGTAAGGCAACGTCGAAGAAGCGCCCTGAAAGTGGCGCCCGAGTAGTTCGTCTTGCCCAAGACATACAAATGATCTGGTCGTATCGAAGGTCCCGTGGGTCAGGCGACATCCCGTGGGTTGGGTGACGACAACCCCTGTCGGTCGCCACTTTCAGGGCGATTGGTGTTGGCATTCTTACCCAGGGCTAAAGCCCTGGGCTATTCTATAGGCCATTTCACGGCATTTGCGCTTTGTGCCTTTGAAAATGCGCGACACTCCCACGCGCGATTAAGTGGTCACGCAGAAACAATCCGGTGCATGATCTCTTTCTGCGCGGTCGTGGCGAAGAGATCGGCGCCGATCCGGTGCTGCCCTTCACCGGCGGGCGGAGACGGGTCAGCCCCTCAGTGCGGCCCTCGTCGGTTATGTCAACGTCCTAATTCTCGAAGATAAACAGATCGGGGCGCACCATCGCCAAAGCGGCGAGGGGATCAGGCGGGTTATTGGCAGAGAGGTTTCTCAGCTCCCACCAGCGCAAAATTTGATCTTCGAGTAAAGGGCGACTCCGTTGCCAATCTGTGCGATCCGGTGAAGATCGGCATTCGCGTCTATTCGTGTGCATTCGCGGTCGAGATTTGTATCTGGGTTGATTGTCGTCCGTCTTCGGTTGAGATGGGTTTTCAGGCTACAGAATCAGCTTTCGCTTCACCTGACCTAGCGCCAGCCAACCGAGCACCAGAGTGAATGCGATCAAGACGGCCACATGCAAAATCGCTTCCGGCCAATACCATTCACCCCAGCTACTCATTTGCAGTAAACGCACTCCGTGATAAAAGGGCGACAACTGTACCACGACGCCTAACCAGGAATTATTGCCGAGAGGAAAGAAAACTCCGGACAGATAGTAGATCGGAGCAATTAGAAAAGAGTACACGCTCTGAAATTGGTTAATGTTCCGTACCCAGGCCGCAGACAGAAGTCCGATAGCGCCACAGGGCAAGGCTAAGAGAGCGCCGATTACAGGAAAGGAGAGAGCGCCCAGTGGGTTCGGTACCAGCCCGATAACCAGCAGAACGAGAGCGACGCCGGTGGCCATGAGAGCCGCTCGTATGGCTAACCACACAAACTCGCCGATCACGATATCGAGCACACCGATAGAGGTGGTTAGCATCGCTTTGAACACGGACTCGAAAGTCATTCGGATATAGAATCCGTAACTGCACTCAAAAAACGCCGTGAAAAGAGCAGTGGTCGCGACCATGCCGGGCGCAAGAAACTGAGCGTAACTGTGGCCGCCAATCCGGCCAATGAAAGGAGACAGACCGGCGCCAAGCGAAGCTAAGACCAGCGCCGGATCTGCCAAAGTCGGCGAGATGTTGGCGATGAAATCTTTTCGGTAAACGACCCAATTGCGAACCGTTACATGCCAGGCGAGGCGGAGAGTGGTCGGGAGCATGGGTTTAGAAGGAGTTCAAGGAGTACGAGGAGTACGAGGAGTTCAAGGAGTTGTAGCGAGCGGGATCGGGAGCAAGCCAACTCATGGATCATTTGATGGAAGAGCGGGCGCGGTGGGTGTTGGTTTAGCCAGTGCAAGTGACGATCTCCTCGCACTCCTTGTACTCCTTGTACTCCTTGTACTCCTTTTCCCCACCTCACTCATTCTCATCCAATCCGTGCCCGGTTAATTTCAAATACACATCTTCCAGGCTGGCAGGGCGGAGTTGAACGGCGCTGATGTTGGTGGTGCGTTGTAGTTCGGTCAAATCTTCAAAGTTAGGGGCGCGAACGCAGAACTGGCGGCCTTGTTCGAAGGTCGTCCAATCCGGCGAAAGGTGTGAGCGCAATCGCCCTTCTGTTTCCAACGGGAAATAGCCTACGAAACCGGGTGCGTGTTCATCGATTAACTCACGAGGAGATCCCTTTGAGATGACCTGGCCGTTGTCCAAAATGACGATGCGATTGCAAAGCAACTCCGCCTCATGCATGTAGTGTGTAGTTACCAGAACCGTCTTGCCGTTTTGGCGGTATCCCAGAACTTTTTCCCAGATAAGATGTCTCACGGTTGGATCTAGGCCGGTGGTCGGTTCATCCAAAATCAGCAGTTCCGGGTCCACCAGAAGGGCGCGGACGAAAGCCAGGCGACGCTTCATACCGCCGGAGAGCGACCGGATAGGAGCATCCCGCTTATGTTCCAGCGCCATGTGTTCGAGTAATCGATTGATCCGCTCGGCTGCAGTTCTGGGTGCCAGTCCAGAGAATCGCGCATAGAGCTGCATATTCTCGAAAACCGTCAGAGCTTCGTCCAAGGCGTTTTCTTGTGGCACAATGCCAATCCGCCTTTTGATCGCGCGCGGATCGACGGCTGGGTCTAGGCCGAATACGGCTAATTCGCCGCCGGTTCTGGCGACCGCTCCGTACAAACAACCGATAAACGTCGACTTGCCAGCGCCGTTTGGTCCGAGCAAACCGAGGCACTCGCCTTCCAAAACTTCCAGATCGCACCCCTGCAACGCCACAACGTCGCCAAAGCGTTTTGTGACACCGCGAGCCACAATGACTTTGGTTTCGATGGTTGTCATGGCGCCTAAGCAGAGCCGCTTAGTGAACCAAGGCAAGTGAGAAGTGAGAGGCCTGCCCTGAGCAAGCGTAACCTTTCGACGAGCTCAAGGCTGGCGCGCGTCGAAGGGTGATTGGTGATTCGTGATTGGTGGCGGCTAGCGGTGCGTTTTGGCCATCCATAAGCTTTAGCCCATAAGCGTTAACTTTGAGGAGACGTGGAGCATTCGGTTTCTGCCCCGAAGGGGCCTTCAGCACCTCCAACCCCGCTACGCGGGTGCAATTCGGACTTGGCGCTTCCAATTGGGTTGACACGCCTTTTCTGCAAGCAACAACGTTCGAGCACGAGCACGAGCACGAGCACGAGCACGAACGCCGAACGCCGAACGCCGAACGCCGAACGCGTTTTTAAACCCAGACCTGGGGCTCCAGGCTTAGTCCTATTGCCCCTTCGGGGCAGAAGCCAAGTACTCCAATACTCCATCACTCCGCGTGGCCGGATTCGAGGACGAGTACGAAGCGCCTTGGAGACGTCGGAGGTGCGCGTCGCGAAGGATCAGATAAGGTCAAGGGTGATCATGAAAATCTGGGTGGCGACATTTCTTGCACTAGTCTGGGTTCATTCGGCTGTTGCAGCGCCCGCGCTAGTGGTTACTTACCAAGACAAAAAGCTGTCATTGGAAGGCGCCGATCTCGCGAAGCTACCAGCTAAGGAAGTCGAAGCCTCTGATCACGAAACCAAGCATCGCTATTCCGGTGTACTCGTCCGGGATATTCTCGGTTTGGTGGGTGCTCCTTCAGGCGACTCGCTGCGAGGCAAATCGTTAACGTTGGTGGTTCGAGTAACCGGTAATGACAACTACGCGGTCGTTTTTGCGCTGGCGGAATTTGATCCCGGATTCAGTGATCGCACGATTATTCTCGCTGACCAACAGGACAGCCAACCCTTGCCGGATAACGCGACGCCATTTCGGATTGTTATCCCTGGAGATACACATCCTGCGCGTTGGGTACGCCAGGTGAAATCCATCGAGATTATTCCGCTAACTCAGTGAGTTCGGAATAGAACTATTTTCATCCGCCAGACGTTTCTCTGGTAGGGCGAGGCTCCCGGTTCTTCCGCAAAGGGCCAGCAAGGCAGTCGTTGTTGTCGAATCTGTAGTTTTCAACAATGAACCGTTGCCGAGCCGCGACCGGGCATGTGCGATCCTTCATCATGAACGAAGCGCCTCACGAGCTTCTCGAACCCGCTAGCGCCGGTGCAATTCGGACTTGGCGCAATACTCCGACACTCCAATAATCCATCACTCCGCGTGACCGGATTCGAGCACGAGGACGAGCGCGAGTACGGAGCGCCTGGTGAGGGCTCCGCTGTGGGGTGAGCATTTTGAGCAAAAGTCCGACAGGATAAGCAAAATCGCGACAGCACGCTCAGGGGTGTACTGTAGTTATCTAACTCGAGAAAGGCATACCGGGGGGTTAAGCCAGCTAATAGACGGCGGGCGAAACTCATTGAGTGGCCGCACTCGCAAACTTATAAATTGGGAGCAATACTACAGCTATGAACAACACTAAGGCGTATGCCGCTCACAGCCCGACTGACCCCTTGGGTCCGTTCAGTTTTCAGCGGCGCGACGTTGGTCCGCATGACGTCCAAATCGAGATTTTGTATTGTGGCGTCTGCCATTCCGATATCCACCAGGTCCGTGATGAGTGGGGCGGTTCCATCTATCCGATGGTGCCTGGGCACGAGATCGTCGGCCGAATCGTCAAGGCAGGCAATCATGTTACCAAATTCAAGGCCGGCGATTTGGCTGGGGTCGGTTGTTTCGTTGATTCCTGTCGTGAGTGTCCGGAGTGCAAGGCTGGGCTCGAGCAGTATTGCGACAAAGGGATGAGTCCGACCTACAACGGATACGAGCAGGACAAGAAAACCCCGACTTACGGGGGTTATTCCACCCAGATTGTGGTGGATGAGAAATACGTGCTGTCGGTCTCTCCCAAGTTGGCCTTGGAAGGAGTAGCGCCTTTGTTGTGTGCGGGTATCACCACTTACTCCCCGCTACGCCATTGGAACGTTGGTCCGGGGCACAAAGTTGCGGTCCTTGGTTTGGGCGGTCTGGGGCACATGGCGGTCAAGTTAGCCTCCTCATTCGGCGCCGAAGTCACGATGTTCAGCACCTCGCCTTCGAAAGAAGCGGATGCGAAACGTCTCGGGGCGGAGCGTTTTGTTCTGACTACCGATCCGGAAGCTTTCAACAAATTGGCGAAATCGTTCGATGTCATCATTGATACGGTCTCCGCGCAACACGACCTGGAACCGTATTTCACGACCCTGAAGACAGATGGGGTTTTGGTGCTGGTGGGCTTGCCACCGAATCCGCTGCCGGTATCAGGTTTCAGCCTCGTACCGAAACGTCGAAGTCTGGCCGGATCGATGATCGGCGGTATCCCGGAAACTCAGGAGATGTTGGACTATTGCGCTGAACACAACATTACGTCGGACGTGGAAGTGATTCCGATCCAACAGATCGCTGAGGCGTACGAGCGGACGATCAAAGGCCAGGTGAAATACCGGTTCGTGATCGACATCGCCTCGCAGAAAGACGCGTAAAGAAGCGTTTGGGCGTATGGGCGCGGCCCCTGGGTTGTCAATAGACTTGTGCGGTTGAAGGGCCTCAATCGCCTCTGCCATGAAATGGCAAAACAGAATAGCCCAGGGCTTTAGCCTGGGCTTTAGCCCTGGGTAAATTCCCCACAACGACTCGCCCTGAAAGACTTTCTATCGGTCTTCAAGGTAAAAAAGTGATTGGTTAGGCAGGTTGGAGTTGGAAGATCCAGGAGCCGTGTTTGAGTTGATTGCGATGGTGAAGCTCGGGGTCGTAAGGGGTAC